>Ga0113563_10001204_pt1 | contig 14372 bp, 10 predicted proteins | sample Mud3Dept3metaG_FD_80117 | JGI IMG/M metagenome (GOLD analysis project Ga0113563, IMG submission 80117) | Freshwater wetland microbial communities from Ohio, USA, analyzing the effect of biotic and abiotic controls - Mud 3 Core 4 Depth 3... | ecosystem: Environmental > Aquatic > Freshwater >...
AATCAGGAAATACGGACAGGCAAGGGTAAATGTTCCGTTCCCGGGTACCAAACAATTCGCTGAACTTTCGCGGAACGTATCAGTAAGCTCTCTGAAGGATAAAACTGTTGAGATTGTTCTCTCACCGTATACCGTCGATTGGTTTATATCACAGAATTTTAAATATACTGTTCTTGAAGCGCCTGATGCTAAATCTATTATAACATCTTCAGATATAAAGCAGGCAGTAGAGTGGGAGAGTTATCCGTCATACACTCAATATGATTCCATTATGCAAAGCTTCGCCGGATTATATCCTGATTTATGTAATCTCGACACAATTGGTACCAGTATATACGGTAAGCTGGTCCTGGTGCTTAAAATTTCGGATAATGCGGGTGTTGATGAGGATGAGCCCGAGACTTTCTATACATCATCAATGCATGGGGATGAAACGGGAGGTTTCATACTTATGCTTCGGCTTGCGGAATATTTGCTCAGGAATTACACTACTGATATCAGGGTTAAAAATCTTGTGGATAATCTTGAGATTTGGATCAACCCTCTTGCCAATCCGGATGGAACCTACCTTACCGGAAATACAATTGTCAATCCGACCAGGGGAAATGCGAACGGTTATGATCTGAACCGGAATTTCCCAGATCCGGAATTACCAGGAATGGTAATTCAGAAGGAGAACGCAGACATGATTAAATTCATGAGGGGACGCAAATTTACTGTTTCAGCAAATTTTCATTCAGGCGCTGAGGTTGTCAATTATCCCTGGGACAGCAGGTGGTGGCTGCATGCCGACGATGACTGGTATTACAGCATCAGCAGGAAATATGCAGACACTGTTCATAATCATTCTGTTGCAGGGTACATGACCTTCATGGATAATGGAGTTACCAATGGTTACAACTGGTACTCAATAAACGGAGGGCGGCAGGATTATGTGACTTACGAACTGCAGGGCCGCGAGGTCACGATCGAAATTGATGATACCTACATCACTCCGGCTTCACAGCTGAACTCGTTATGGCAGAACAACTGGCGTTCGTTACTTGGTTACCTTGAGAATTCATTATATGGCATCCATGGTCTGGTCACGGATGCAAACACCGGAGAACCCGTCCGTGCAAGAGTATTTATTGCTGGTCATGACAGGGACAGCTCACATGTATATTCCGATACGATAACAGGCAGGTTTATAAGGCTTCTGGCACCCGGGACATGGGACCTGGATTTTACGGCAGAAGGGTATCTGGATAACCATGTAAAGAATGTAATTATCACTGAAGGCAAGGCGACAGAACTTACAGTTGAAATGGTTCAGTTTATTAATCCGGTCGATACAACGGATACTCCGGTGCCGGTTCTTTATCCCAATCCGGCAAACGATTTTCTGAATGTTGTTCTTCCGGAAACACTGTTTGGAACGGTCAATGTCAGGTTATATAATACAAAGGGAATTAAATTGAAGGACTTTGTTGAGAATACAGCGGAGGATATCCCTGTGCATATTGATGTAAAAGTTCTGCCCGGAGGTGTTTATATACTGATAATCAGAAATACTGTTACAGGAATAACAGAAAAGAGCCGGTTTGTGGTTGTCCGGAGATAATGCTTTGCTTCTGCAGATTATCATTTTCTGTTGCTTCATCGGGTAAAAAAGTTATTTTTGAGCGATAATTTTATAAACAGTCATTAAAACTTAACAGAGGAATTGTTTTTATGATGGGGAAAGAAATTCTGAAGCGCTCGGTAATAGTAATTATATTGTCATTTTCAATACTGAAAACTTTCGGGCAGGGTGCTTATCTCCCTCCGGACAAGCCGAGGCTTGTCGTTGGGATAGTCGTTGAACAGTTAAGGTATGATCAGCTTGAAAAATTCAGGAACAGGCTATCTGAAAACGGAATAAGGAGGTTGTTAAATGAAGGTGCTTATTTCCAGAATGCATCATTTCAGTACATGCTGACACAATCTGCCCCCGGTCATGCAACAATAGCCACAGGAGCAGAACCTTCCCAGCATGGAATTGCCTCGGATAACTGGTACCTTCCTTTGAAGAACGAGCTTATCTATTGCACAAAGGATCTGTCGGTTGACCCTGTAGGAGGAAGTTATGAATCGGGCCTCCATTCCCCCGTGAACCTCCAGGCTTCTACTTTCTCCGACGAGCTTAAAATGGCAACCAACAGGAAGGCGAAAGTATATTCGGTTGGGCTGAAGGAGAATCCGGTTATTCTCTCTGCGGGTCATTCGGCAGACGGGGCTTTCTGGTATGATAGGATATCCGGGACATGGATGTCCAGCACTTATTATACCGACTCGCTTCCCGGGTGGATAAATGATTTCAATGCAATGAGTTATCCGGATGCTTACCTTAATAGTACCTGGATGTTGTTTCTGACTCCGGAAAATTATGCCGATTGCGTCCCGGATACCAACAAATACGAGGCAGGTTTTAACGGGATAAATTATTTTCCCTATGATCTGAAAAAGCTGAGCCCTCCGGCAAGAGGTAACAAAATCCGTGATTATTCATTACTAAGGGAGACTCCGTTCGGGAACACTCTTACTACAGACTTTGCTATCAAGCTTATTGAGAAGGAAGGATTGGGTTCTGATGATGTAACAGATTTTCTTTCAGTTTGTTATGCGTCAACAGATTATATCGGTCACCGGTTCGGGCCATCCTCATATGAGATGGCAGATGCAATCCTCAGACTCGACAGGGACATTGAGACACTTATGAAGTATCTTACCGATAACCTGGGGAAACGAAATATTCTCGTCTATCTGACAGCCTCTCACGGAGTGGCAGAAATACCGGCAGTTCTTGACAACAACAGGATACCTTCCGGATATTTCAGGCAAAATCAGGCTCTGCAGCTTCTGAGAAGCTATCTGAATGCAATATACGGTGAAGGAGACTGGGTTAAGGGATATATCGAGAATCAGGTTTTTCTGAACAGGACGCTTATTGAAGACGCAAAGATCCCTATAGAGGAGGTCCAGAAGAAAATTGCCAGGTTTTTAGTGCAGTTTTCCGGTGTTGCCTCAGCTTATCCGTTTTCTGCATTTGAGTCAAATGATTTCGGAAACGGGAACCTTAAAAAAATAATTAACAATTTCAGTCACCAGAGATCAGGCGATGTCATTGTAACACTTAGTCCGGGTTGGGTTGAGAAGGAGGATGATTATGTGACGGATCATACTTCGCCTTATGAGTATGATGCTCATGTACCGCTTATCTGGTATGGCTGGGCGATTAACAGGGTGACAGTCGCAAGGAAAGTGAACATGACCGATATTGCGGTCACGCTTTCAGCATTATGCAAGGTACCTTATCCCAATGCCTGCACCGGTGAACCGATGTTTGAATTATTCAGGTAACCGGAATTTATCCCTTACTGAGCAGGCTTCGGCAAGTAAAGCAGGATTTTTTTCGCATCCGTTGCCCAGAACAATAAGATCGGCGCCGGCTTTATAAATCTCTTCAATTTCTGTTTTATTCCTGATGCCTCCGCCCACAGCCAGTGGAACGGATATGTTTTCCCTCACAGTACTGATAATATCAGCAGGCACGGGATTTGAGGCTCCGCTTCCTGCCTCGAGATAAATCATGCTGAGTCCCAACATCTCTCCTGCAAGGGCAGTAGCTGCGGCTATATCGGGTTTGTCGGCAGGAATGGCTTCGGTCTGACTGATATATTCCACTGATGTTTTCGATCCGCAGCTGATCAGGATATATCCTACGGAGATCAGTTTTTCCCTGGCATCCTTAAGATATGGTGCGGCGATCACATGGTTTCCGATCAGCAGCTCCGGATTTCTGCCCGAAATGAGTGAAAGGAGGAGGATGGAATCAGCTTTATGGCTTAGCTGAAGAAGATTACCGGGAAAAAGGACCACAGGTATTGAGCAATATTTTTTGACTAAACTTATCAGATGGTCAATATTGCTGAATGTGAGACTTCCGCCGGTCATTATAAAATCGACCCTGCATTTTATTGCAATATCCAGGATTTTGTACAGTTCATCTCCTCTGATCTTATCAGGATCGAGCAACAAGGCTATGCTGTTCTTTCCCGGGAACTTTAATGTTTCCATAATTCTTTTTTGTCCACACTATTGCATAATTGTCATACCTGGAATAAAAGAGATCAAAGGATTCATTTATTTTCTGGGTGTGAACCTTACCTTTAATCTCTCCGGATTCCTTAACATCAAATGGTTCAATCGTTATGTTGTTCCTGATGCTGATCCCTTCCTTATCGCAAATCTTATAAAGGGATTCTTTCGCGCACCAGTGAATATAAAGGTGGTATTTCCTGTTGTCGGAGCTCCTGGTCACTTTTTCCTTCCTGTTGAGGAATTTAAATGCAATGGCTCCGATATTGGTGCTCATGTATTCCAGGTCGATCCCGACCCTTTCATTTCCGCTGCACAGGATCGCGGTCAGCTTATAAGAATGTGATATACTTATAAACCTTGAGCCGTCCTTTAAGAATGGTTTATTGTTTTTATTGTAAACGATTCTGGCATCCTTGCCGAGCAGTTCAGCAAGCAATGCCCTGACACTTAAGAACTCCAGTCTCCGTGAGGTGCTTTTGAACACTTTGTATCTCTTCCTGTCCTCATCATCCATATCCACCATCCCGAGAAGGGTTTTGATGTCCTCTTCAATTTTCCAGACTCCGAGAATAGTGGATTCGTTGAGAAAATGTTTTGTGATACAGCCCATCAGTTACACTTCCCGTTTTATTTTTCCCATTTCAGGGTTTCAATCAGATGAATGACATCTTCCCTGAAAAACTCAATTACCGGTGCCAGCGAATCGGAATTCGGTTGCGAAGCAAAGTAAAGTGATCCTCTAAGGTAGTGGTCAATGCTGTCGGTTACGAAAAACTGAACAGCCGTGGCAGTATTGCCCTTAAGGTCGTATAGGATCCCGAAAACCCTCTGCTCCGGCTTATTGATCACCTGTTCATTAATAGCATCTGCTTTTATGATATGATTCTTAACATTCATCTGATATGTTTTTTCTATCAGCTTATCAAGATCATTATTTATTTCCAGGTATGTAAGGTGAATTTTCGCCTTATAGGCCGGGAACTCAATGTTGAACCAGCCCGGTTCGGAAAGGCTGTCAGGATTTAATGACAGTTTCCCGTAAACAGGGTATTCAAATGAGAGCGGCAGGTCGTCAGTCCTTGTGGAATTCTCTCCGAAGAGAACGTACCCGTGGGCAGGCAGGTCGATCCTGAAATAACCCTTTGGCCTGGGAACCGCCACATCCCTGCAACCCCAGGGAACGGCAATAAAAAACACAAATATCAGAAGATTACTCTTTCTCAGGTTTATCATTATCTGAATTTATTTCGACGCGTATCTCCTTGATTCGTCTTCTGTCGGCTGATTCTATAGTGAATATGAAATTTTCGTATTCAATGATCTGATCCTGCTGCGGTATTTCGCCTGTGATCTCAAGAATGAGACCTGCAAGTGTTTCTGATTCTCCCCTTACTTCTCCGAACGGATCAATTGTGAGATTAAGAATTCTTATCAGATCATTCAGCAATGTCTTTCCTTCAAAGACAAATGTTTTTTCATCGATTTTCCTGTAAAGAACCTCATCTTCATCGCTTTCATCGGTAATTTCACCCACAATCTCTTCAAGAATATCCTCAAGTGTAACGATCCCGGACGTTCCTCCGTATTCATCGATAACAACTGCCATGTGGATTTTTTTTACCTGGAATTCCTTCAGCAGGTCATTGATTTTTTTTGTCTCCGGTACAAAATACGGATTTCTCAGAAGCGATTGCCATTTGAAGTTACCGGGATTATTCATGTAAGGCAGGACATCCTTGGCATAAAGTATGCCTTTCACGTTGTCGAACGATTCCGAAAAGACAGGGATCCTCGAAAAACCGGAATTTATTATCACCGGTATCACCTGGTTGAATGCTGACCGTATATCAACCGCTGTGACATCGATCCTCGGACACATTATAGCACTTACGTTTATATTACCAAAGTTTACTACGCCTTTGAGAATTTTCTCATCCTCATCAAGTTCATCGGTGGTTTGTTCCAGAGCATCGGAGATTTCATCCATGCTTATGTTTGTCCGCAATGTGCCTGAGCGCCGTTTCAGGATAGTGGCGGAGTGAACAAATAATGATGTTATTGGCCGGAAGATAAATTCCAGAGCAGCAAGGGGAAACGCCATGAACAGAGCCAGAGGAACATTGTTTCTCGGATTGAACAGCTTTGGTAATATCTCATTGAAAAACAGAAGCAGTATAAGGATTACAACAGCCTCGATAAGGAACACGGTAACGGGCCGGGTGCTGAAATCGAAGATTCCGGTACCGAGGAAAGCTGCCAGCAACACAATTATTACAATTATAATATTGGTTGATACCAAAATAGTGGCCAGGAGTTTTTCAGGCATATTGCATAGCCTGACTACAGTGCGCGACCTTTTTGTATTCTTTCCTTTGAAGTTCTCAATATTATCAGAGCTGAAAGAAAAGAAGGTTATTTCCGAAGCAGATAATAGTGCAGAGGCAAACAGGAGAATGATCAGGACAATTAGTCCTGTAACTGTTTTAAAATCTGGAGGATTGACAATTAACCCCGAAAGAAGTAAAGAATATGAATCCGCATATTCCGTTTCCAACTCAATAACTGTTAATGAAACAAATTAAAAAGGCAGATCATCCTCATTTTGTCCGGCTTCAGGTCCGAAGCCGGCAGGTCCGCCCGGGTCTGACTCATCGCCGCTTGCGGGACCATTGCTGATCTTGTTTTTATCTGAATTACTGCCCGGTGTCTGGTAAGGTGTCCCGGGCTCATTGACATCCGAAGTCTGAGCACCTTTTCCTGAAGCTTCATTTCTGCCTTCCGGCTGTCCCTGATAGGTCCCCGAAGCCTGCTTTCTTTCAAGAACAAGCATGGCATCGGCCAGGATTTCGGTAATATACTTGTTATTCCCGTCTTTATCAACATATGACCGGGTTTTAATTTTCCCGACAATATAAAGCTGAGAACCTTTTTTTACAGTCTTTTCAGCAACCTCGGCAAGTGCACGCCAGAGAACTATATTATGCCATTCAGTTGTTGTTATCGTTTCTCCCTGCTGGTTAGTGTAGGTTTCGCTGGTAGCCAGAGGAAATGTTGCTTTGGCGACACCTTTGTCAAAATACCTGATAACAGGATCTTTCCCAACATTTCCGACGAGTATTACTTTATTGATTGACATGTAGTTATCCAATTAAAGAGTTAAATCTGACAGGATTGTAAAGTTAAGAAAAAAACCGCTTTCTGCAATTACCTGGATATTAAATGGAAAAAACGCACTATATCAGCAATTTATATAATTTTTTTTCGTATCTTTATTTAATTGTCTTTTTACTGCAAACCCGTTGGGTGTAAAAGAAGCATTTGTCTATTTCATTGTATTTAAGGCAATAATAATTTTTTTTTTAGAAAAATTATTACTTAACTGTTTGGCTTTAAATAAATAATATTTTTATATTTGCAGAATTGAAAAAACGTATACTCAAAATAATTTGTTGAATCTTAAACTTCAAGAAAATGACTAAAGCAGACATTGTCAATGAAATTGCCAAAAACACTGGTATTGAAAAGGTAACTGTACAGAAATCTGTCGAAGCCTTAATGGAAACTGTAAAACACGCAATGGTAACCGGTAATAATGTTTATCTCAGAGGTTTCGGAAGCTTTATCGTAAAGAAAAGAGCTAAAAAAACTGCTAGAAATATCTCAAAGAATACCACAATTATCATTCCGGCACATAACATCCCGGCATTCAAACCGGCCAAATCATTTATTACCAAGGTTAAATCGCACGTTAAGAAGTAATCCTGTATGCCAAGCGGAAAGAAGAGAAAGAGACATAAGATGGCCACTCACAAACGCAAGAAGCGTTTGAGAAAGAACAGACATAAGAAGAAGTAGCAGATCGCTGAGTGGTCTTTAAAATGATATACAAAACCTAAAGGTCCTGCGATCTTTAGGTTTGTTGTATATAAACGTGGGTAAGGTTGGTATTATATTAATCCTGATTAATATAGGAAGTGGCAAATAAGGATCTCATCATTGATGCGAGTGATTCCGAGGTTTCTATAGCGTTGCTTGAAGATAAGCAGTTAACAGAGCTAAACAAGGAAAAACGTACTGTCCGGTTTTGTGTGGGTGATATTTATCTGGGTAAGGTAAAAAAGATAATGCCCGGATTGAATGCCGCATTTATTAACGTCGGATATGAACGCGATGCATTTCTGCATTATCTCGATCTGGGTGCCCAGTTCAGAACCCAGCAGAAATACTATATTATGGCGCTGCAAAAACAGGGAAGGGTCATCCCTGTTCATAAATTCAAGCCCGAGACCGATATAGACAAGGATGGTAAGATAACTGATGTCCTTACATCGGGACAAACAGTGATAGTCCAGATAACAAAGGAACCTATCTCAACAAAGGGGCCAAGGCTTGCCTCGGAAATTTCACTTGCGGGACGAAACCTTGTCCTGATTCCATTTTCCGATAAGGTATCCATCTCAACAAAAATTGAGAATCCAGAAGAGAAAAATCGCCTGAAGGCACTCCTTCAGAGCATTAAGCCAAGGAACTATGGGATAATTGTGAGGACGGCGGCTGAAGGGAAGAAAGTTGCAATTCTGGATGCTGAGCTCAGGGATCTGGTAAGGAAATGGGAATCAGCATTCTCATCAATAAAAAAGGAGATAAAGTCACCCAGGCTCTTTATAGGGGAGATGAACAGGACATCAACAATAGTGCGGGATATCCTTAGTGTCAGCTTCAACAACATTCATGTCAACGATCCTGCCATTGCCGATGATATCAGGAAATATATCAGGGAAATAGCCCCCGAGAAAATCAAAATTGTCAAAGTTTACAAGGGGAGTGTTCCCATTTTCGATCATTTTGGCATCAACAAGCAGATAAAAGCACTGTTCGGAAAAACCGTTTCATTCAAGCATGGAGCATACCTGATAATTGACCATACAGAAGCACTTCATGTAATTGATGTGAACAGCGGGAACAGATCCCGGTCGGGCAATGACCAGGAATCCAATGCTCTGGAGGTAAATCTGGAGGCGGCGGCCGAAATTGCACGTCAGCTGAGGCTCCGCGATATGGGGGGTATTATTGTTATCGATTTTATTGATATGCAATCCTCTGAAAACAAACAGATACTTTATGACAGGATGAGGGAGTATATGGCTAACGACAGGACAAAACACAACATACTTCCGCTTACAAAATTCGGACTCATGCAGATTACCAGACAGAGAGTCAGACCTGAAATGCATATCGTGACCAATGAAAAATGTCCCTCATGCGAGGGAACAGGTGAAGTGAAACCTTCCATACTCTTCATTGATAAGCTTGAAAGGAACCTTGCTTTTATAGTCGACAAGATCAAAACAAGGAAGCTGATTCTGAATGTCCATCCATTTGTTGCATCTTACCTCAGGAAAGGATTGATCCCTGTTTCCCTGAAATGGAACTTCAAGTACAGGATAATCCTTAAAGTACAGCCTATGACTTCATACCATATGCTGGAATACCATTTCTTTGACAGGTATGATAATGAGATAGACCTGGACTGAACCCTCCGCCGGATCAAAACTCACCCTTCAACTTTCATTTCTTTTTTTTGTTTACCGAATTATTACTTTTGCGGTAAGTAATCTTCAGTATTTTAATATTATGCATAAAGCAAGGTTTTTGCTGTTACTATTCAGCTTTCTGACACTATCAGCCAACTCTCAGATTTATGATCCTGTCACATGGAATTTCGGTTATGAGAGGAAGGGTGATAATCTTTACGAACTGGTTTTTACCGCAGCGATTGAAGAAGGATCACATATCTATTCAATGGATATTCCTGAAGGCGGACCTATTCCTACATCTTTCAGTTTTGATACTATGCCGGGATTTTCACTGCTGGGAAAAGTATTTGAGGTTAAAAACCCCGAGGAGATCTTTGACGAAGCATTCGAAATGAAGATCAAATCATTCAGTAATAATGCTGAATTCAGGCAGAAGATCACCGGCAGTTCCCCGTCCTTTACAGTATCAGGGGCGGTAAATTATATGGCTTGCAACAATGTCACTTGTTCACCCCCGAAGGATGTGGAATTTGAGATAAAAATTTCCGATTCCAATGTTGAACAGACAGTTACGGCAAGCAATACAGGTTCTCCCGTATCCTCAGGTAAAGGGCTGACAGGTTTTTTCCTGCTGTCGGTGCTTGCTGGATTTGCCGGTATTCTCACTCCCTGTGTTTTTCCAATGATCCCTATGACTGTTGCTTTCTTTTCGCGCGGATCTGAGAAAAGAAGCAAAACCTTATTGATGGCGATCATTTTTGGTATCTCCATGGTGCTTATTTATTCATCGCTGGGAATAATTGTTTCGCTGACAAGCGCCGGAGCAGGTATTACCAGCGCTCTGGGCACGCACTGGATACCCAACATTATTTTCTTTGCTTTATTCGTAGTGTTTGCTATTTCATTTTTCGGAGCATTTGAAATTGTGCTGCCTAATAAATGGGTTGCCGGCGCTGATTCAAAGGTGGATAAGGGGGGTATGCTGGCCGCCTTTTTTATGGGACTGACAACCGTGATCGTTTCATTTTCTTGCACCGGCCCGATAGTCGGGGCTCTTCTTGTCGAAGCCGCCGGAGGGGATGTATTAAGACCAACCATCGGGATGTTTGGATTCGGTCTTGCGTTTGCACTTCCATTCACCCTGCTGGCTCTTTTTCCATCTGTGCTTAACAGGATGCCCCGCTCCGGAGGATGGCTCAATTCTGTGAAGGTTGTCCTGGGATTTATCATGCTGGCCTTCAGCATGAAGTTCCTTTCGACGGTTGACAGTGTTTATTCACTCGGGCTCATTTCAAGGGACCTGTTCCTTTCGGTGTGGATAGTTTTATTCACCCTTCTTGGATTTTACCTTTTAGGAAAGATAAAATTTGCTCATGACAGCGATCTTACTCATATTGGGACATTCAGGCTCTTCCTTGTAATTACTGTATTCACCTTCGTAATCTATCTGATAACCGGACTTTTTGGTGCACCGCTTAAGGGCATAGCATCCCTGTTACCGCCACAGGAATCATCGTGGTTCCGTGAGAGGTCCGTAACATCAGAAAGTCAGGCTCAATCAGTTCCTGCATTCCCGGCATTCAACCTTACACAGCAGTGTTCGGAACCCAAATATGGCGACAAATTCAAAATGCCTCACGGGCTGACAGGTTACTTTGAATTCAAACAGGGGCTTGCATGCGCAAAAGAGAAGGGTAAACCAGCGCTCATAGATTTCAAGGGACATGCATGTGCCAACTGCAAGCTAATGGAAGCAAGAGTATGGTCAGATCCGGAGATCCTCAAACGGCTCAGGGAAAACTTTGTGATAATTGCACTCTATGTTGACGACAGAACGCAGCTTCCTGAAAATGAGTGGATTATTTCAGCAATTGACGGGAAACAGAAGAAGACGATCGGAAAGATAAATGAGGATCTTGAGATATCGAAATTCAATACAAATGCTCTCCCGCTTTATGTCATTGCCGACCATGATGGTAATCCTGTGAACACTCCCATGCCGACAAATCTGAACATCAGGGAATATAAGCAGTGGCTTGACGAAGGAGTAAGATTATTTAATAAAAAATAAAATTATCAGCAGTTATCTTAAATAAATATTGCCTCTGTTGGCGTCTATCAATACCTTGACATTCCCCGGATTACTGCCTACAGTACCATAAGTTGTATATTCTTTCTTCTCCTCATTGATCGTTCTTTTTTTGATGTCTGACATATTATCCGGAAGAACCAGGAAGGCATTCAGATGTTTGATATCCAGGTTGTATGAAGCCATCTGGTGGAAAGTAAGGTTAATATCCGCATATGTTGATTTCAATGAAACAAGCTCGAAGGTCCTGTCAATAAGGTCTACTTCCAGATTCCCGTATTTTGCATCCAGATTTACCTCTTTCAGCAGATTATCTATCTTGTAATCGGTAAAATATGAGGTGCCTTTGATAGAACTGACAGTACCTATATAAAACTTATCCCTTCTCGAATCAGCATCGATCTTCCCTGCCTGCTTAAGATAGAACTTTGAAGAGACTGAAGTAATCGTAAGGTCTTGTGATTCATTGATTTCCACATCTGAAAACGAAGTATTAATGATCCCTTTGTTAACTTTGTTTACAGTGATACCACCAAATACCAGTTCAATTTGTCTGGCTTCATTTACCGAGTTGGCTTTAAACGATCCGTTGGACAGATCAAGTGACAGACTGCCCGTACAGTTTTCCATGGTGACATCGCCGTATTTGTTGATAATCTTCATATTGAGGTATTCCGGAGCGGTGATGAAATAATTCACCTCGATCCCTGATTCATAGGGTATTACTTTATTTGTCATTTCCTTAAAAGCTTCAACAATCGTGGTAATGCTCTGGGAAAATTCAGTCACTACCCGGATCTGGAGATCAGTTTCCGAAATTGAGACATCAATGCCTTTTATCAGATTACGGACTCTTTCCTGATTTGGAGCAGAAGCTTCTATTTCAGCTTTCACCGAAATTACATCCCTGGTCGATGGAGTGATATTGACAGTGCCGTATTTGTTATCCAGCTCGAGGGTCATCTCCCTGTTTACCTGTATGGTTTTGGTATAAGTCTTTTTTTCCGTGAATGGCTGGCCTGATATTGTACCTCCGCAAAAAAAGAATGTCATTATAAAAGCGATCAGGCTGAAGTTTGTTGTATGTTTTTCTTGCTGTTTCATCTTCATTTTTATCACTTATTTATTCATAAAGACGAACATAAAATCTTAATGTTACATTATTTCGACCCCGAAAAAGAATTTTTTTTCCTGGCAGGTTGTGCTATAAATATATAAATCAACATAAAGATACTGGTAACCAGAGATAATTTAAACAGATAATCTCCATAACAGACATAAGGTGTGACATATGTCTCAGACCTTATTTGGCCCTTAAGAACGGTCTTTGTCCACCACTCCGTTTCCTGAATTCTTCTTCCCCGGATATCAATAATACATGACACCCCCGTGTTTGCACACCTTGCCACCATTCTGCGTGTTTCGATAGCTCTCAATGAAGCATAGGAAAGATGCTGGCGGTAACCGTTTGTATTCTTCCACCAGCCATCGTTGGTGATAATGAACAACACTTCAGCGCCGGCCCTTACATAATCTGCAACATAGTTTCCAAATACAGATTCATAGCAGATTATCGGAGCGACAATCTGTCCTGTGGATGAGTGCTCAAAGCAGTCTCTGGTTTCCTGAACTCCGTAACCCCATTTTGTTCCGCCCATGTCGGGAAGGATCCTGTTTATCAGTTTCCCGAAACCTGCTGTGAACTGCCTTTCAATCCCTGAAACAAGTTTTGATTTGTGATAGATCCGAGGAAATCTGCCGGCATCAATTAAAATTGCAGAATTGAAATGATCGTAATAGTCACCGGAAGCATTAATTCTCCTTGCTGAGGCTGTTGGTGCCTGTTTTTCACCTGCATAGGTACGGAAGCTCACAAATCCTGCAATCAGATTCATTCCGGGGTATTCACCGGTAAACTCCCTGATTGCTCTGATATATTTGTTGTTTTCCACATCGTCCTCATTGACAGGATCATCAACAGTTGTTTCTGGAGTCAGTACCCAGTCAGTTTTATCCGTAATGGTTTCCCTGGCCATAGTGATAACCGTGTTTAATTGTTCCTCAAAAGGGATAACATATTTTTCAGTGAAAGGATCTATGTCGGGTTGAATTATTACCACTTCAGTATCATCTGAATATGACTGATTAACAGTGTAATACCTAAGAAATGAAATGACTGACGGTATAATGATCAGTAAAAGCCATAGCAGGAGGTACAATCTGCTCTTTTTAAGGTGGTCATAAGCATTTAATATAAAAATGGTGAAGAGGAGGTTTGATAACAATATCCATAAAGTGCCTCCGGCAACGCCTGTTGCCTCGTACCACTGAATGAAATGGATCTCTTTTGAGAATCCGTTACCGAGGTTAACCCATGGAGAGAGGAAGATTGAATGCAGGGAGAGGTATTCAAAAGCCATCCAGAAGGAAATGAGAGCAATAGATCCTGCCAGGTTACCTGCACGTACCCTTACAACATGAGCAAGCCAGAGAATAAAGGCCATGAGAAATGACAGTCCGGTTATCACAGCTATTGCAGCCGGGATATTTGCTGCGCTGACCCATCCCCGGGTAATGCTATTGAATATTACAAAACCCGGAAGGCGAAAGATGAAGCAGGAATT
>Ga0113563_10001206_pt1 | contig 14364 bp, 16 predicted proteins | sample Mud3Dept3metaG_FD_80117 | JGI IMG/M metagenome (GOLD analysis project Ga0113563, IMG submission 80117) | Freshwater wetland microbial communities from Ohio, USA, analyzing the effect of biotic and abiotic controls - Mud 3 Core 4 Depth 3... | ecosystem: Environmental > Aquatic > Freshwater >...
CTGGGGGTTCGGGCGGTACGCGCCGGAAGCATCGGCCGGGAGGACCCGAGACTCGAAGAAAACACCGCTTCTCCGAAATGGGGGGCGGGAGGCCTTGGCCCCCGCCCTTTCCACGAAGATCCCAGCGCCTTATGATTCCAAGCGGATCGTCCGAGCCCCCAGGCCAAGGCACCTCTTGGCCTTTACGCCGGTCCTCCATTCATAGCAACTGGCACCCGTGACTGAATGGTTACCAATCCGCAGAGGCCTCTGTCTAGTTTTAAAAGAATCCATGAGCAGGAGATCGCGGGTATGGTATATTAACAAGAAGTTAAAAGAGATCGGAACGGCCATGCTTGGAAAAAGGGAATGCGGGATCCTGCTTCATCTGACGTCGCTGCCCTCCCCCTTCGGGATCGGCGACCTGGGGCCCTGGGCGAGGCGGTTTGTCGATTTTCTGGCGGCGGCGCGGCAGCGGTACTGGCAGATCCTGCCCCTCAATCCCACAGACATCGTTCACCACGATTCCCCTTACAGCAGCATTTCCGCCTTTGCCGGAAATCCGCTGCTCATCAGCCCTGATCTATTGATTCAGGACCGCTTCCTCCGTCGGGCCGATCTCGAGGGGCCCCTGGAGTTTCCCCTGGAGAAGGTCGCCTACCCGGCGGTTCATTCCCTGAAGAAGAAATTGCTCGAGCGGGCCTACCGGCGATTTCAGGCGGAGGGGACTTCCCCGGAATTCAGGGCCTTCTGCGACGAGGAGTCTTTCTGGCTGGATGATTTCGCCCTGTTTCGGACCCTCAAAGATTCCCGGAAGGGGAGGTCTGGGGCGACTGGCCGCCCCCGCTCCGGGACCGCCGCCCGGAGGCCCTCCGCGAGACCGGGCGGGAGTTCGCCGGGGAGATCGAGCGGGAGAAATTTTATCAATACCTTTTTATGAAACAGTGGCGGGATCTGCGCCGCTATGCGAATGAGAAGGGCCTTGAGATCATCGGGGATATTCCCATCTATATCGATTATGACGGCGCGGATGTCTGGGTCAATCCGGATTTATTCAAGCTGAATGGCCGGAAGCGGCCGGAGGTGGTGGCCGGGGTGCCGCCCGATTATTTCAGCAAAACCGGCCAGCGCTGGGGCAACCCGATCTATCGCTGGGACGTCATGAGAGAGTCGGGGTATGCGTGGTGGCTGAAAAGGATGGAGCAGAATCTAAGGCTTTCCGACTGGGTGCGGATCGACCACTTCCGCGGCCTGGTTGGGTTTTGGGAAATTCCCGCCGAATGCGAGACCGCCGTAGGGGGGCGCTGGGAGCCTGCTCCGGCGCTGGATTTTCTGAACCGTTTGGTCGACCGGTTTCCCCGCCTGCCGGTGATCGCCGAGGACCTGGGAGTGATCACCCCGGAGGTCCGGGAAGTCATGGATCATTTTGGATTCCCGGGAATGAAAATTCTGCAGTTTGCCTTTGGCGAGGACCTGCCGGCGAATTCCTACATTCCCCACAACCTTCCCCGGAATTGCGTCGCCTATACCGGAACGCACGACAACAACACCATCCGGGGCTGGTTTCAAGAAGAGACCTCCCCGGAGGACCGCCGGCGCGTCTTCCGGTATCTGGGGAGGGAGGCCGATCCCCGGGAACTCCCCCGCGAGTTTATCCGGCTCCTGATGAGGTCGGCGGCCGACACGGTGATCGTGCCGATGCAGGATCTGCTGGGGCTGGGCGCGGAGGCGAGAATGAACCGCCCGGCCACCCGCAGGGGGAACTGGGAGTGGCGTTTGCATCCGGAGATGCTGACAGAAGAAGTCGCTCAGGACCTGGCGGAGATGACGGAAATTTACGGGAGGAACGGATGGGCAACCGCGGGGCAAACCCCGAAATTCTTTTCAGGCCGGATGACCTGACCGACGAGGATGCCTTCCGTTTCCTGCGGGGCCGTGGAATTACGGTCTTTGTCGGCCCTCCGGAGACCCTTTCGGCTGCGGAATACTTTCTGGAAACCCCCGAAAAGGTGGGGGAATTTATAAGGCGATTCCTCGTTGCAAATGAGCAGCGGGAAAAAGTGATGGTCTCTTAAAAAGTCCATCTATCCCGCTCGGAGCGGGATAGCGCTGCAACTTCGTCGTTGCGGCGCACCTGTAAGTGCGTCTCACCCCTCAGTCCCGCTTGGAGCGGGATTGCGCGCCTTGCCTCCGGAGCTTTTTACGAGTTCATCAAAAGTGGTATAATAAATAAAGCCCTGAGGGAGAAGGGAATGGCCAAGAAATTCGCTGCCCACCCTTTTTTATTCACCGGCTGCTGGGAGCTTCGGCAGATGCTGGGGAGAAGCGCCCGCGACGAAAGGCAGCTCCTGGAAGCGATTGAAGAAGTCCCTCTCGACTCCATTTATTATCACACCCACAGCTTCTTCCTCCGCCACAGATACATTGCCGGACCGTACCCGAACGACTTCGCCACCTGGGCCGCCATTCAGGTGAGGGACCGGGTTCTGGGCGAGAAACTCGGCGTGCTCGACCCTTTCGATTTTTTGGACCTGGAATCCCTGCGCACGGCGATCGCCGCCATTATCGAGGAGCATCTCTCCCATCTCCAAATCATCCCCCGGGTGATTTACGAGGAGCCGTTTCATTTCATGCAATCGCAGATTACGGCGGTCCCGACAGGCCTGGAAAGCCGGACCTTGACGGAATTCCGCGAAATTCTTGCCTCGGTCGACGCGAGCGTGATCTATTACCATACTTTTGAGGCGATTCTCCGGCTCGGGAGGAGAAACGGAGATTTCGCGGTATGGGTTGAAGAGCAGTTGGAGCTTCCGGAGCTGGCGGAGAAAATCGCCCATTTGGATCCGTACATGATAAGTCTGGAATCCATCCGGCACCGGATCATCCGGCTCTGCGACGAGTTTCTGGAACGGGGAGCATGGAAATGAGCACGCTCGACGCCTATCGGGAAGTAACGCCGAAAGGTACGATCGATTTTCTCCGCTGTTTAGCCGACAGAACGCGGGGGAAAAGAATCCTGCATGTCAATTCGACGAGGGTGGGGGGCGGTGTCGCCGAAATCCTGCGCAGTCTGGTTCCCCTCCTGACAGATATCGGCGTAGAGGCCCGCTGGGAGGTCATCACGGGAACCGAAGATTTCTTCGTCGTGACCAAAGCTTTTCACAACGCCCTGCAGGGCGCGGAACAGGACCCCTCGCCGGCGATGCTGGAGGTTTACCGGGAAATCAACCGCCAGAATGCGGGGCACATGTCTCTGGAAGCGGATTACGTGATTATCCACGACCCTCAGCCGGCGGCCCTGATCCTCCATAAACCGGGGACGGGGCGGTGGATCTGGCGGTGCCACATCGACATTTCGCACCCCCAGCGGAAGGTCTGGAATTTCCTGCGGCAATTTGTGGTACAGTACGACGGGACGATTTTTTCCCTGCCCCGCTTTGCCCAAAGGCTGCCGATCCCCCAGTTTCTCATCCATCCTTCAATCGACCCGCTCAGCGAAAAAAACCGCGACCTTTCCCTCGAAGAGCAGGAGAAGACCCTTGACCGCCTGCGGATTCCCCGCGATAAACCCATTCTTCTCCAGGTTTCCCGATTCGACCGGTTCAAAGACCCGGTGGGGGTGATTCGGGCCTACCGGCTGGTGAAAAAGCATCACGATGTGCGGCTCATCCTGGCCGGAGGAGGGGCGACGGACGACCCGGAGGGGGAAAAGGTGCTGGCCGAAGTGCGCGAAGCCGCCCAGAGCGATCCGGATATCCTGATTCTCCTGCTGCCTCCGGACGCGAACCTGGAGATCAACTCTTTGCAGCGGGCCGCCACAATTGTCCTGCAGAAATCCCTCCGCGAGGGCTTTGGATTGACCGTGGCCGAGGCCATGTGGAAGGGAAAACCCGTGATCGGGGGATTTGCCGGGGGGATCACCGTCCAGCTGGTGTATGGCGTGACCGGGTTTACGGTCAATTCTCCGGAAGGGGCCGCCTTCCGCATCCATTATCTCCTTGACAATCCGGACCTCATGGCGAAAGTGGGGGAAGACGGCCGGGAATTCGTGCGCCGGAATTTTCTGATTACCCGGCACCTGGGGGATTACTTAGCGCTCATGCGCTATTGGATGAATTAAACGGAGGAACGATGCAGGCAAAAATGATAGGGCTGGTGGTGCTTCTCCTGATCTTGCTGATTTTCGCCCTTCAAAACACCCAGCCGGTGGCGGTCAAATTCATTTTCTGGGAGACAACCGTTTCGGCGGTGCTGACCATCCTGGTCAGCTTTATCCTGGGAGCCCTGACCGGGGTTCTGGTATTTCTTATGAGGCCCAAGCGCTCCCGGAAACTTTAAACATCCTTTGCCAGCCGGATCTGGGCCAGACCGGAGATCAGGTCGGCCGCCCACCGGTAAATGTTCCTTTCCTTCAGGACCTCCCGCATCCGCTGCCAGCGGGCCTTTTTTTCCTCGGGACTAATTTCCAGGGCCTGGCGGATGGCTTCGGACATCTGCTCGATGTCGTAAGGGTTGACTACCAGGGCGTCCTTCAGCTCGCGGGAAGCCCCGGTGAACTGACTGAGGATCAGGACGCCATTTCCGTCCTCCTTGGCGCCGATATATTCCTTGGCCACCAGGTTCATCCCGTCGTGAAGGGAGGTGACCAGACAAAGATCCGCGGCCTCGTAATAGGGCCGGATCTCTTCGTGGCTGTGGTGCTTTTTCAGGAAGACGATCGGTTTCCAATCCTTCGTCTGGAAACGCCAGTTGATTCGGTCTGCTTCGGCCTCCACTTCACCTATCAAGTCATGGTAAGCCTTGATATGCGTCCGGCTGGGCGCCCCCAATTCCACAAAAGTGAAGAGGCCCTGATAAGCGGGGTATTTCTCCAGGAACCGTTCGATGGCCCGGAACCGCTCCAAGATGCCCTTCGTATAATCGATCCGGTCAACCCCCACGCCCAGATATTTCCCCCGGCTGCCCAGCTCTTTGAAAATCCCCTCCTTGCCGGGAGCAGATTCGCGGGCCGGGGACGCGGGCGCTCCCATATAGGGAAAAGCAATGCTGATCGGAAAGGGCTTTACCTGGGTTATATGCCCGTCCCGGTTGACCAGAAAATGTTCCCAGTCGATCCGCGACTCCAAAGCCCGGTCCACGGTCTCCAAAAAGTTATTGCAGTGAAATTGGATGTGAAACCCGATCAGGTCAGCCCCCAGCATTCCGTGGAGAAGCTCTCTCTGCCAGGGGCAGATGCTGAAGGATTCGGGGTTCGGCCAGGGGATGTGCCAGAAAATGGCAACCCGGGAGTCGGGGCGGGCGTCTTTGATCATCCGCGGCAGGAGGGCGAAGTGATAGTCCTGAATCAGAATCAGAGGTTCGCGGATGTTTTCTATTTCCCGGAGAGCGGCTTCGGAGAATTTTCGATTGACGGCCTGGTAAAATTCCCAGTCCCCGAAGCGGAACGCAGGGCGGGTGTGGGTGATGTGGCAGAGGGGCCAGAGGCCTTCGTTGGCGAACCCGAAATAGTAGCCGTTCTCCTCTTCCTTGGTCAGCCACACTCTTTTAAGCAGGTACTGGGGGTCTTCCGGAGGGACCCGGATTCTATCCTGCGCATCCACCACTTCCCGGTCCGCCTCGCCGCTCCCATGAGCGATCCAGGTCCCCCCGCAGGCCTGGAGCACGGGTTCCAGGGCGGTTACGAGGCCGCTGGCCGGAACGATCCACTCCACCTTCCTTCCCTTGCGGACATGACTGTAGGGCTCGCGGTTGGAGATCACCAAGAGGGCCCTTTCCTGGAGGAGGGCGCGGATGTGTTCTTTGAGCCGTTCCGCCGTCCAGGTGGATTCCCCTTCGCGGCGGAGACGCGCTTCTTCTTCGGCCGAGGCCCGGGCCGCGGATATGGAACGGGCCATATGCTCCACTTCCCGGGTCAGGGGGGCCAGGATTCCGCCGGGGGGCAGGGAGGGCGGGTCGCTCTCCTTTTTCATCCGCAGGTTTTTCAGCCATTGGGCCATGCGGTCGATGGGACGGGTCACGCTCCAGCGGATGAGGAGAAGGGTCGTGAGGGAAATGATCAGGGCGTTAACCAGGAAACGAAAAAAGTTGTTTTTCCAGATGAGGGCGATGCGCTCTTCGATAAAAGTCGATTCGAAGAAAATCACCAAGGCTCCGGCGACGCGTTCCTCCCGGTGCAGGGGGAGAACATGCATGTACCTCTCCCGTTCCCCGATGGGCAAGAAAACTCCTCCTTCCTCATCGGAGTTCATCGCTTGCATGACGAAGGGCGGGGGAGAGGCGAGGTCGGACCCCAAGTGGGGAGTGGCGGCAACCAGTTTGTCTTTGGCATCGTAAATCGCCAGGCCGGCAAACCGTTCGCGGTGGCCGAATTTCTCCACGATTTTCTGGAGCCGGTGGAATTGCCCCTTTTCGACCAGGGGTTCGATGGTCTCTTTGAAGCTTTCCCCGAGAAGCGAGGCCCGCCGCTCCAGATCCAGCGCCAGCCTTTCCCTCTCCTGGCGCACCTGGAGAAGGGTGAACAGGAGAACCAGAGCGCTGATCATCAAGAGGATGGAGAAAATGATCCGAAAGGTGATTCGCAAAGGTTTCTCCTCCCGCTGCCGGCGTCTTCCCTAACATCATTGTCCCCTTTTTGTCCCCTTCCTGTCAACTTGCCCTTGCGGAATCCTCTCCCGTTTGGTTAAATAGGAGAAAATTCGATTTATGCGGGTCCCGGGCAAGGAATCAGATTTTTGGTTATTCCCTTTCGGCCTCAGTTTCCTGATCGCCCGGCTTTTCGACAAATACGTCCGCCGCTGGGCGAGTCGGACCCGGACCCGGTTCGGCAAGACCCTGGTGGACGCCCTCCACGGGCCCCGGCCGATCTTTCTCCCGCTCCTGGGCGGGCCGGATCCTCCTCGGCGCGGTCGAGCTGACGCCGCGAAGCGGATTGATTTTTTTGCCTCATCCTATAAGCGCAAATATATGATAGAATAGAACGGCAGTTCGGGCAGCGGGTTCACCGGTTTTTCTCCTTTCTAAAAGGGGGGGCAATTATGGAAAAAGTGCTTTGTGTGGACGATGATCTCAGCCTTCTACGCCTTTACGAGGACGAGCTCGCGGAGGAAGGGTACGAGGTGGTTCTGGCCAAGGACGGAAAGGAGGCCATTGCCAAGTTCGAAAAGGAAACCCCCCAGGTAGTGGTCATGGACATCCGCATGCCGGTCATGGACGGCATCGAGGCCCTGACCCATCTGCTGGGCAAGGACCGGCAGGTTCCCGTCATCCTCAACACCGCTTACCCGCAGTATCGGGAGAATTTCATGACCTGGGGAGCCGAAGCCTACGTGATCAAATCGTCCGATCTCACGGAGCTCAAACAGAAGATTCGCGAGGTCTTGGACCGGCGGAAAAAATCTTCCAAACCCTGAAGGGAAGGAAAACTGCTTTGCCTCCCAAGATTCTCGCCATGATTCTGGCCGGCGGCCGAGGGGAGCGCCTGCATCCCCTGACCCAGGACCGCGCCAAACCGGCGGTCCCGTTCGGGGGCATTTACCGGATTATCGACTTTACCCTGAGCAACTGCCTGAATTCGGGCATCCGCCGGGTCAACCTCCTCACGCAGTATAAATCCCTCTCCCTCAACCGCCACATCATGCAGGGGTGGAATATCTTCAACCCCGAGATCGACGAGTTCATCAACCTGATCCCCGCCCAGCAGCGGGTCGGGGAAGATTGGTATTTGGGCACGGCCGACGCCATTTATCAGAACATTTATGTGCTGCAAATGGACCGCCCCGACCTGGTGCTGATCCTGTCCGGAGACCATGTATACAAAATGAATTACATGGAGATGATCGCCTACCACCTGGAGAAACGGGCCGACCTCACGGTGGCGGTCATTGAAATGGACAAGCGCCTCTCGCGCCAGCTGGGTGTTCTCCAGGTGGACGAGGAGTACCGGATCGTCGGATTCGAGGAGAAGCCGGAAGTTCCCAAGACGATTCCCGGACAACCCGATCTCATTCTGGCTAACATGGGAATTTATGTGTTCAACACGGAGATGCTGGTCCGCCGGGTCATTGAAGACGCCAAGATCGCGGAATCGCAGCATGACTTCGGGCGGAACATCATCCCGGCCATGACCGGGCAGGACCGGGTCTTCGCCTACAGCTTCCAGGATGAGAACAAGAAGACGGCGAAATACTGGCGGGATATCGGCACCTTGGACGCGTACTTTGAAGCCAGTATGGACTTGGTGGAAGTGGACCCGGTGTTTAACCTCTATGACCGGGGATGGCCGATCCGTACCTTTTATCCCCCCACCCCCCCGGCAAAGACGGTCTTCAACTTCCTTACCCCCGACCGCAGGATCGGGGCTGCGTACGACTCTCTCATTTCCGCCGGGTGCATCATCAGCGGAGGCGAGGTCTTCCGCTCGATTCTGGCGCCGGGCGTCCGTATCCACAGTTATTCCCAAATTTCCGAATCGATCCTCATGGACGACGTCGATGTGGGACGTCATGCCCGCGTGCGCTGCGCCATTATCGACAAAGGAGTCAAAGTTCCCGAAGGCTACCAGATCGGGTTCCATCCTGAAGAGGATGCGAAAAAATATACGCTCAGCCCCTCCGGGGTTGTCGTGATCCCCAAAGGAACGATTCTCACCTGACCGTCCCTTCCTCAACCACCCGGGTCCTTCCGCGGAAAAATCCCCGAGTCGGGAGAAGGGGGTCTTTTCATTCCCTTCCGGGGGGGATATAATTTCCCCATATGAAATGGCGCAAAAAAATCAAGGAAATGGATCGGAACGAGGTTTTTGACAAGCTTGAAAGCCTGCGGGGGACTCTGATCCGGTCGTTCATCCTGATCGGGATTCTGGGGGCGGTCTCTTATTTTTTTTGGAAGGAGGCCCTTTTTTTCCTCCAGAAACCTCTGGGGATGCCGCTGGTCATGTACAGCCTTACTGAGGCGTTTTTAACTTCCCTGCGTCTGGCCCTCTTCTTGGGGATTTTCCTGGCGGTTCCATTTATCTGCAACGGTCTTTGGGGGGCCTTAGCCCCCCTTTTTTCGTCCGATTCCCGCCGGTATTCCCTGCCGGTCGTTTTATGTTCCACGGGGCTTTTTTACGGCGGAGCTTTCTTCAGTTATTTCCTGGTTCTGCCGGTGGGAATCAAGTTCCTCGTGAATTACGGGAGCAAAAACAACCTGCAGCCGATGATCGGGCTGTCTAATTATCTTACCTTTGCCGTGGGCCTGATCTTCGCCTTCGGCGCGATCTTCGAACTGCCCCTGATTCTGCTGATCCTCGGGCGGGTCGGCGTGGTGGGATATCACGGTCTGGCCAGGAATCGGCGCTATGCGCTGCTTCTGAACGCCGTCATTTCCGCCATCCTGACTCCGACCCCCGATGCCTACACCATGCTTCTCATGATGGCCCCCATCCAGGTCTTGTATGAGGCGTCGATCTGGTTGGTTCGGATCTTCGGCAAGAAAAAGGAAGGTGCGGAGGTGGCGGGATGAAAGAAGCGGTCCTTTATGAAAAATTGCCGGGGGGAAAAGTCCAATGTGCCCTCTGCAATCATCGCTGCCTCATCTCAGGAGGACAGCGGGGGATTTGCGGGGTGCGGGAAAACAGGGACGGCGTGCTCTACTCGCTGGTTTACCGCCGGCTTATGTCGCAGAACGTGGACCCGATCGAAAAAAAACCTTTTTTTCATTTCGCTCCGGGGAGCCGCTCGTTTTCAATTGCCGCCGTGGGCTGCAATTTTCATTGCGATTTCTGCCAGAATTACGAGATCTCGCAGATGCCGCGGGACCGGAAACAGATCCGGGGTGAGGATATCGGCCCGGAGGAGATTGTGGCCTCGGCCAGAGAAGCGGGCTGTCGAACCATCGCTTATACCTACACGGAGCCGACGATCTATTTCGAGTATGCCTTGGATATCGCCCGGCTCGCTTCGGCGGCCGGGCTTAAAAACATCTTCGTGACAAACGGCTACATGACCGAGGAGGCCTTGCGGACTTTTCATCCGCACCTCCATGGCGCCAATGTGGATTTGAAAGCCTTTCGGGATGAATTCTATAAGAAACGTTGCGGGGGCCGCCTGGAAGGGGTCCTGCATTCCCTGCGGGCGATGAAGGCCCTCGGGGTTTGGGTGGAAATCACCACCCTGATCATTCCGGGTTTGAATGACTCGGAAGAAGAATTGCGGAGCATGGTTACCTTCATCGCCAGTCTGGGGGGCGAGACCCCTTGGCATATCAGCCGCTTTCACCCCATGTACAAGATGCTGGACCGTTCACCCACCTCCGTTCAGACCCTGACCAGGGCCAGGAAAATCGGCCTGGAGGGCGGGCTGAGGTATGTTTACACGGGGAACGTCCCCGGGGATGAGGGGGAAGACACTTACTGCCACCGGTGCGGGAAGCTTCTGGTCGACCGCCTGGGTTTCCAGATTCGAAAGTATCAGATTGTCGAAACCCGATGCTATAATTGCGGAACGACGGTTGATGGGGTGGATCTTTGAGAGCTAAGAGTTGATGGTCTCGTAAAAAGTCCATCTGTAAGTGCGCCTCACTCCTCAATTTTTGCGCGCCTTGCATCTGGAGCTTTTTACGAGTTCATCAAGATTTATGAGTTATAAATTATAAGTTACAGGTTGCAGTTTCGAAGTTATGAGGTGGGCCTCCTATCTACCGGGAGAAGTTGAATTTTGGAACCAGAAACTCGTAACTCGTAATATTTAGTGGATTTTTAATGAAAGGAGAATCAATCATGATGTACGACGTGGTTACCTTCGGGGAAGCCATGCTCCGGCTCTCCCCGCCCCATTTCGGACGCCTGGAGCAGACCCACTCTCTGGACGTGGAGATCGGCGGAAGCGAACTGAATGTGGCCGTCGGGCTGGCCCGGTTGGGGATGCCCTCCGCCTGGGTTTCCAAGTTGCCGACCAATGCCCTTGGAAAAATGGTGCGCAACCGGGCGCGGGAGATGGGGGTCGACGTGTCCCAGGTGATCTTCAGCGACCAGGGGCGCCAGGGGCTCTATTTCGTCGAATACGGGGCCGCGCCCCGGGCGAGCTCGGTTTTGTACGACCGCAGCTATTCTTCGATCAGCACCATCCGGCCCGAAGAGGCTGACTGGAAGAAGGTCCTCGGGAAAGCGAAGCTCTTTCACGTCAGCGGGATCACTCCGGCCCTCAGTGCTTCGGCGGCGGAGACCACGGCCGCGGCGATGAAGGCCGCCAAGGAAGTGGGATGTCTGGTCAGCTATGATTTGAACTACCGGAAGAAACTGTGGTCTCCGGCCGAGGCGAAAAAGGTGCAGGAGCCTCTGATGCAGATGGTGGACCTCATCACCACCACCGAGGAGGACACCGGCGTCGTCTTCGGGATCCGGGAGCAGAATTACCAGAAGGCGGCAGAGGCCCTGGCCAAGACCTTCGACTTCAAAGCGGTGGCGATCACGATCCGGGAGGACCTGTCGGTCTGGAAGAACAACTGGACCGCCATCGCCTATGCGGACGGGAAAATCTATTCGGACCGGACTTACACCGTAGAAATCGTGGACCGGGTGGGGGCCGGCGATTCGTTCACGGCCGGCTTTATTTATGGCTATCTGAAGGGCGGGCCGGAGCAGGGGGTGAAATACGGGAATGCCCTTTCGGCCCTGAAACACACGATGGTGGGAGATTTCAACTGGTCCACGCTCGAAGAAGTGGAAGCCCAGATCAAAGGGGCGGGACTCAGAATATCCAGATAAAAACTAACAGGGTGTGGGGGTCGGGTGTAGGGGGTAGGATTCTGTTTCTACTCCCTACCCCCTGCCCCCTTTATTCTGAAGGGAGATTTTATGAAAGAAGCGTTGGCCAGGATGTTGGAGGAAGGGATCGTTCCGGTGATCCGGGTTTCTTCGGCGGGCGAGGCTTTCGAAGTGGCCAAAGCCATCAAGGAAGGCGGCATTTCGGTCCTGGAAGTGACCATGACGGTGCCGGGGGCGATGGATGTGATCAAGGAGGTCAATCAGAAATTCGGCAAGGAGGTGCTCCTGGGGGCGGGGACGATTCTGGATCCGGAAACGGCCCGGGTGGCTTTATTGAACGGGGCCAAATTCCTGGTGACCCCTTCCTTAAATTTGGAGGTCATCAAGATGTCTAACCGCTACGGCGCCGTGGTAATTCCCGGGGCTCTGACGCCCACGGAGATTCTGACCGCGTGGGAGGCCGGAGCGGATTTAGTCAAGGTCTTTCCCATCGCCCAGGTCGGAGGGCCTGCTTATATCAAAGCGATCCAGGGGCCGTTCCCGCAGATCCCGCTTGTGCCCACGGGCGGCGTGAATCTCCAGAATGCCGGGGATTTCATCAAAGCCGGAGCCGCGGCCGTTGCCGCAGGCGGGGAGATGGTGGATAAAAAAGCGGTAGCCGAGAAGAAGTTCTCGGTGATCACCGAGAACGCCCGGAAGTTCCTGGCTGAGGTGCGCAAGGCGCGCGGCAAGGACTGAAAAGGAAGCAGGCGGCGGGGTTCGATCCCGCCCGTTTTTCTCCTTCCTGAAGGACCTTCTTTTGCAGGCGCGCTATCCGCCCGGCGATCCTCTCAACCTGCGCCGCAATTTTCCAAAGAGGTTTTTATGAGAGAGTGGATCCTGATTTCCGTGTTCGGCCGCGACCGCCCCGGGATCGTGGCCAACGTGTCCCGCGTCCTGTACCAAAACGGCGGGAACATCGAAGAGCTTTCCCAGACCGCCCTCAAAGGCCAGTTCGCGATGATCCTGATTGCTTCCGCCTCGGAACCCGGTTTGCCGGCGGAGCTCAAGGATGAACTGGGGATCCTGGGCCGGGATCTGGACCTGGAAATCAACGTGCGGAAAATCAAAGACGAGGATATGGTTCCTTTCGATTCCGGGGAAGCGGAGCCCTTCATTCTCACGGTGCGCGGCGAAGACCGGCCGGGTTTAGTTTACGGGATCACTGAGGTATTGGCCGAAAGGGGAATCAACATCACCAACCTGGACGCCAAAACCGCCCGGGTGGGGGAAAAGCTGGAGTATATCCAGCTCTTCGAGGTGGATATACCCAAAAAATTAGATTATGGATTGGTACAGGAAAAACTATTTGCGCGAGGGAAGGAAATGGGGGTCGAAGTGGATCTCCAGCATCGCGGTATTTTCCGGGCCATGAACCGGATTTAGATTGAAATGATGTTCAAACACCAGATTGGGATTCTGCCGGAAGATGTTCAGCATAAGCTCGATATCGTGGTGGAAGGCCATGGGATGCTTGCAGAAAAACTTGACAACACGGGAGATGAGTTGAAAGAGGAAATCCAAAAAGTGAATCAACGCCTGACGATGGTGGGAGCCAACCTTTCAAAAAAGATCAGCGCAATTTCTGCCGATCTCACCGATCATCGAGCCGATACGGAAATTCATCGGAAACAATACAGCATTCGTGAAAGCAAGGACTGATTTATCTCGAGGGGGTCATGCTCAGTTCCGACGAGATTATCCGCACGGTGGAGATGCTGAAGAGCGAAAACCTGGATGTCCGCACCGTGACCCTGGGCGTCAGCCTGCGCGATTGCGCCGGCGCTTCGGCGGAAGAGGTTTGCCGCCGGATCCGCCGGAAGATCCGGAGCTGCGCCCGGGATTTGGTCTCCACCTGCGAGCAGGTGGCGAAGAAATACGGGATCCCCATCGTCAATAAACGCCTTTCCGTGACCCCGATTGCCGTGGTGGCCGAAAGCCTGAAGGCCGGCGGGTTTCTGCAGGTGGCCCGCGCCCTGGATGAAGCGGCCGCGGAGGTGGGCGTCAATTTCCTCGGTGGATATTCGGCCTTGGTCCAGAAGGGCTTCACCAGCGGCGACCGCCGCCTGATTGAGACGATCCCCGAGGTCCTGGCTTCGACGGAGCGGGTTTGCGCTTCGGTTAATGTCGCCTCGACCCGGGCCGGGATCAACATGGACGCCGTTTCCCTCATGGGCAAGGCGATCAAGGAGACTTCCCTTAAGACGGCCGATCGGGACGGGTTCGGCTGCGCCAAGTTAGTGGTTTTCGCCAACATGCCCGAAGACAACCCCTTCATGGCCGGAGCCTATCTTGGGTTCGGGGAGCCGGAATCCGTGATCAATGTCGGGGTCAGCGGCCCGGGGGTGGTGAAAAAGGAGCTGGAGCGGGCGATTCACTCGGGGAAAAAACTGACTCTGGGGGACTTATCGGAAATCATCAAGAGAACCAGCTTTCGGGTGACGCGGGTGGGGGAACTGATCGCCCGGGAGGTTGCCCAGGCCCTGGGAGTGAGCTTCGGCATCGTGGATCTCTCGCTGGCGCCGACGCCGACCGTGGGGGACAGCGTAGGGGAAATTCTCCAGTGTTTAGGCCTCGAATCGGTCGGCGCCCCCGGATCGACC
>Ga0113563_10001207_pt1 | contig 14363 bp, 13 predicted proteins | sample Mud3Dept3metaG_FD_80117 | JGI IMG/M metagenome (GOLD analysis project Ga0113563, IMG submission 80117) | Freshwater wetland microbial communities from Ohio, USA, analyzing the effect of biotic and abiotic controls - Mud 3 Core 4 Depth 3... | ecosystem: Environmental > Aquatic > Freshwater >...
AAGTATACGGTCCAGTTCATCATGAAGGCGCCGTTGTCCACTTTCTTGAGCTTTACCGCCAATCCCATGTACACGAATGCAATTGTGCCCAAGGAGGAAGTGGAGAAACAGGGCGGAACGCTGAACCGTCCGGTTGGCACCGGTCCCTATAAGTTTGTTGAACACCTTCCTGACAGGCACCTGATCATCGAAAAGTTCAGGGAATATAAGCAGCCGGGTATCCCTTCCTCAGGGACGGGTGGCGATAAGCCAGCCTACATCGACCGCATCAAAATGTTGCCGATCAAGGACGCTTCCGTGCGCCTAATGGCCCTTCAGAAGGGGGACATCGATTACAATGTCCGGGTGCCCTGGGAAGAGTTTGATCAGTTGAAGAAACACCCGGAAATCAATGTTTATGAAGGGCCCGGCCTGGCTTTTTACTTCCTTGCCTTCGGGGTCAAATCCAGCGAAAATAAGTTTATTCGACAGGCAGCATTCCGCCGGGCTGTGGGTTATTGCCTCGATCTCAAGGAAGTTGTCGAGGGGGCCGTATTGGGACATTCGACACCCAACCCATCCCTTGTTTCCGCAGCCCTGCCCTTTTTCTCCGAGGCCCACAAAAAGGGTTATGGGAAGAACATAAAAAAAGCCAAAGAACTCCTGAAGGAAGTTGGTTATGATGGCAGTCCGATCCGCCTGAGTGCCACAAAACTCTACCTTCCCATTTATAAGTCGACCATCCTAATCGAGCAAATGCTCGCTGAGGCCGGCATTAACGTCAAGGTTGACATCATGGAGTGGGCGGCTCTGCTCAGCGAGAATCGCTCGGGAAAGTATGACGTACAATGTTATGCCGACTCGGGTCCGATCGATCCGTCCATGGCCATGAGGTGGGTCCATTCAAAACGAAATGATGCCGGCTACAAGAACGACAAGCTGGATGCTTTGGTCGAAAAAGCCGAATTGGTAAACGACTTTGAGGCAAGAAAAAAGCTCTATGAACAGATCCACGAGATTTATCTTGAAGATGCACCCATCATCAAGCTCTTCGATCACTCCGTCGGGGCGGCTGCTCGCAGGCATCTGAAGGGAATCCGGCTTTGGCCCTATGGAGCCAACTTGCGGTTTCACTTGATGTGGCTTGACAAGTAGGCCTGGTGGGTAAATAGGGTAAAGGAAATCCTTTCATGTTGCGTGCCATTTAAGATCAGGGAGCAAGTCGCCTTCTCGTCTTAAAGAATGCCCGGGGACGTTCAGGGAAAAAGAAATATGCTGATTCTATTTGAAGGCGTACCGATCTATACCCTTTGGGATCCGTTGCCCCGGGCCGAGGCCCTGGTTGTGAGGGATGGAGTAATTTGCGCCGCGGGCAGCCGGAGAGAGATGAGGGCCCAGTTCCCCGGCGCAAAAAGGATGCCCATTGAAGGAGGGGCATTGGTTCCAGCCTTCAACGATGCTCACTGTCATATTCTGTCTACTGGCCTGGATCTGATCAAAGTCAATCTGCGGGACTGCAGGTCATTCGCTGAAATACAGGCTAAGCTTCAAAGTTGGGGTGAAGAGAAAAAAAAAGAGGGCTGGATCCTCGGTGTCGGCTACGATCATAATCTCCTGCCGAATGCTTGCCACATCAGTCGCTATGACCTGGATAAGGTAGCCCCCGGACGTCCAATTCTTCTAAGGCACAGCAGTGGACACTGCGCCGTTGCCAACTCGAAAGCGTTAGACCTGTCCGGTGTTACCGGCCAGACTCCAGAACCCATGGGGGGGCTGATCCTGAGGGATGAGGGTGGAAAACCGACAGGAGTTTTGTTGGAACTGAAAGCAATAGAGTTGGTTGAGAAGAACATTCCCCGCCCTACCCTGGACGAAATGACCTCTGCGATCCTGAAGGCGACAGACCGTATGGCCCGCAGGGGGATCCTCTCCGCCTCCGATGCCTGGACAGGCAAATTATCCGGCCTGGAGGCTGAGTGGCAAGCTTATGCCAAGGCATTGGAAAGGGGTGCGCCGGTCCGGGTAACCCTTATGCCTGAATACAAACAAGTCACGGATGCCGGATGGCTGAATCGGGATGCGGTTATACCGCCCGCACACCACCCTAATCTCCGTCTCGGGGCAATAAAGCTATTTTTGGACGGTGCGATTACGCCCCGTACCGCTGCTCTGAAAGAACCCTATGAGGATGGTTCCGTTACCCCCGTAATGGCCTACCCATCTGAGGAGTTCATGGGGATGGTCATCCCCGCCCATTTGGGCGGGTGGCAGCTGGCAGTCCATGCGATCGGAGACAAGGCTGTAGAATTAGTCATCCAAGCTTATTCTCGAGCTCAGGGAGTGATGTCCCGGGCCAACGCCCGTCATCGCATTGAGCACTGCACAGTGGTCAGCGATGGGATGATCAAGCAGATGGCCCAGCTTGGAATCGTAGTTGTTACTCAGCCGGAATTCATTCACTACTGGGATCACGGCATCATTTCGGCTTTGGGTGAACGAAGCAAACGCTGTATGCCTTTCCGCAGCTGGGTTGAGGCTGGTGTTGCTGTCGGGTTCGGATCGGATCAGCCGGTCGTGCCCGGAGACCCGGTCATAGGCTGGCGCGAGGCTGTAACCCGAATGCACAGGGGTGGCTCAATTGTGGGCTCGGGAGAGCGGCTCGATCCCCTGACCGCCCTCAAGTGTTTCACGATTGGCAGTTCTTACGCCATCTTTGACCCATCGGTAGGATGCCTGGCTCCGGGCAAAAGGGCGGATTTTATGGTGCTATCCCATCTTCCCGGAGAAATTGCGGAGGCCGATATGAAAGTTCTTACGTCGAGTTGCTTTTTGATGCCAGCAAACTGAGCCCGCAAGCAGCCCGCTATCTTACGAAAATGGTCATTGCGCCTGATGTTTTCATCCTGCCGGCTGGAAAAACGATCTGGTTTTCTGCTGGATAAAATTCCGAGTCCCAACGGTTGAAGGATCTCATTTTTTCCTGTCCACCGGTCCCCCATTCTCAACCTGTCGATACCCGGTTCTGAGGCATCTTCAAAGGGAATAAGGAACGACCCAATAGCTCCAGCACCGCATTGCTCATCGTCAGCAAACCCGTCTTCAGCGTCATCTCCGGCTCTGGTGCGAACTTCGGTGTATGGAGCAGGTGGATTCCTCCCTCACCGCTTGCCCCCCGTTCAAGATGTTCAGGGTCGCTGGCACCGATGAAGTAGAGCACAAGAGGAATGGGGGGGGCCACCATTCCGAATTCGCTAAAATCTTCACTTCCGGTTTGGGGCACGGACGTGATTACGTTATCAGCCTCGAGCGTGTCCTTGAACACCCTGAGTATCCGGTCCGTCAGAGCCGGATCGTTGTACAGAGGCGGGTAGAAATGTTCCGGGGCGAGAATTTCCGGCATCTGGTCATCCGATAGGCCAGCTGCTTGGGCGATTCCCCGGGTGATGCGTGTAATGGCATTCACCAGTTGATGTGCGACCTCAATGCTAGACGAACGCAGGGTCAGTTTGAGAGTCACTTGATCCGGAATGATATTGGGTAAAGAACCACCGTGGATGGCCCCTACGGTAATGACCGCTTTCTCGGCTGGGTCGATCTCCCGACTTATAATGGTCTGGATGGCCAGAATGATCTGGGCGGCCAGTACGACCGGATCCTTGGCCTTGTGGGGACTGGCCCCATGACCGCCCCGGCCGTGAATAATAATGTCCAGGACTTCAGCCCCAAGCATAATGTACCCGGGGCTGAGGGCAACCTTTCCAACTGGCAATTCCGGCTTGACGTGAAGGGATAGAGCAAAGTCCGGTCTTGGAAACCTGCTGTAAAGGCCGTCTGCCAACATCTTTTGCGCTCCGCCAAGAGCCTCTTCAGCGGGTTGAGCGACGAGTAGCAGTGTGCCGCCCCATTCGCCCTTCAGCTTCATTAAAAGGCCGGCAGTACCTACCAGGATGGCAGTGTGCATATCATGACCGCAGGCATGCATGACCGGAACTTCCTCTCCCCGTTCATTTCTAGACCTGACCGTGCTCCTGTAGGGAAGACCGGTCGCCTCCTCAATCGGCAGGGCATCCATATCGCCACGGACCATCACCACCGGCCCTTGCCCGTTTCTCACAACACCGACCACGCCATGGCCGCCTACGCGCGTGGTTACCTCAATCCCCTGCCGGGAAAGTTCCTGGGCTACAACCCATGCGGTTTTCTCTTCCTGACCTGAGAGCTCCGGATGGGCATGCAAGTGTTTATAAAGGTCCAAAAGCCGACCCCGGTCATGCTCAATGATTTCACTCAGTCGCTTTAGCAGAGGCATCTTGTCCGATCCCCATTTTCTCGATGATCCCGGTTCTTCCTAATTTCATAGCCGGTTATAGATCGGGAGACTTCACCGACTTGACCGGAAATTACTGCAGCAACAGAATATCAAGGAGCATGAGAAGCTGTCAATTTTCTTTTCCTTGTAGGATGAGGCTCTTGCAAAAGGCACTTCATCCGTCATTCCGGCGGAAGCCGGAATCCAGAATCGATTAAAATTCCTGGATTCCGGGTCGCCCCCGGCCTTCGCCGGGGTTGCCCGGAATGACGAATTTCTCTTGGTTCAAGAGTTTTGCAAGCGGCTCGGATGTATACGATTTTTCATCTCTCATCCCTTATTTTATGATAGCGCCTGATCCCTTTTTCGTTTAAACTGGGGAGTATTTAAACCGTTTCAAGCGATGGGTTTCTGCTAAAGGAAAATCCTTTTCCCGGGGAGGAATCGATGAAAATAGAGAGAGTCGACATGATTCATATGCGGATGAACTTGGTTTCTCCATTTGAGACGAGCTATGGTCAAGATTATGAGATGGACAAGATCATTTTGAAGGTCTATGCAAATGATTTAATAGCCTTTTCTGAGTGTGTGGCTGAAGGTTATCCCTATTATGCTTATGAAACCGTGGGAACGGCCAAAGAGATTTTGAAAAATTTCTTCCTCCCATCGGTAATGGGCCTGGACCTCCGCGGCCCTGAAGATTACTGGGCAAAGATATCGAAATTTCGGGGTCATCCTATGGCTAAGGCGGCTCTGGAAAATACCATATGGATCCTTAGGGCATTGGAAGAGGGGAAGCCATTGTGGAAGCTCCTGGGGGGGAATAAAGACAGGGTCGTCTCCGGAGTATCCATCGGTATTCAGTCCCATGTGGACAAGCTCATCGACCTCATCGGGCTTTACCTGAACAAGGGCTATCCCAGGGTCAAGATCAAGATCAAGCCGGGAAAAGACGTAGCCGTAGTCGAAGCGGTCCGCAAACACTTTCCGGATATTCCGTTGATGGTGGACGCTAATAACGCGTACGGCCTTAAGGACCTGGAGACAATCAAAGCTCTAGACCCCTATCACCTTTTGATGATCGAACAGCCCCTGGCCGCTGATGATATTGTTGATCATGCCAAGCTTCAAGCTTGCATGGATACCCCCATATGCCTGGACGAATCCATTCATGGACCCTATCATGCCCGCATCGCCGCGGAACTGAAGGCCTGCCGCATCATCAACATCAAACAGGGAAGGGTAAGCGGCCTGATGCCTGCCTGTGAAGTCCACAATATATCCAGGGCCGCGGGTATAGGGGTTTGGTGTGGCGGGATGATAGAAACGGGAATCGGCCAGGCTGCAAACCTGGCATTGGCCACCTTGCCAAATTTTATCTACCCGAATGATATTTGTGAATCCGAGCTGCTTTGGGCAACGGACCTGGTCGATCCTCCCATTGTACTCAACTCAGATGGGACGATCAGCGTGCCGTCAGAACCCGGCCTGGGTGTGAAAGTGAATGAGAAATTTCTGGAGCAGCACACCATCGGCCGTGAGGTAATTCGGATGTGAAATTCCCTTTTCCAGAAGGGATGCAAGTCTTATTACCCTGTGGGTCCGCTAAGATTCATCCAATAAGGCCCAAGAGTTTCATCGCATTCTGGTAAAGGATTTTTTTCTCAAAATCAGGGGAAAGGTATACCCTTTTTAAGAAGCTCAAAGTATCCTTGAAACTGCACAGGGGATAATCCGTGCCGAACAACAATTTTCCCTCCGCTCCAAGCTTGGAATAAGCATCCCAGGGCAGGTGATTGTACAATTCTGCATACGCCGAGATATCCAGGTACACATTGGGATGCCGGACGACCAGCGACCAGGCTTCCCATTGCCAGGGAAAGCCACAATGTCCCAGGATAATCTTCAGCTCAGGATATTTGAGGGCAACAGGTTCAACGAGCATCGGGTGGCCAAGACGGGCGTCAGAATCCGGGTGAGACAGTTGGTGGGCGGTATGTGTCCAAACCGGAATATCCAGCTCCAGTGCCATTTCCCACAGGGGGTGGTGTTTCGGATCGGAAAAATCAAAATGCTGCACGGGGGGTACCAATTTCAGGCCCCGGCATTTTAAATTCTTGACGGCATGAATTAACTTGTCCACGGCAAATGTACCCCTGGAGGGATCCACGCTGGCGAAGGGGATAAATCGATCCGGATGGTCTTCAGCAATCCGAGAAACGTCTTCGTTCGTCACCCACTCAACCCCATAATGGCTGGTAAGATCCATTGCCACGATACACGCTTTTCCCACCCCGGCCTCATTCATGTCACGGATTATATCCTCGACGGTGCGCTTGATAAACAAACCCCTAATCATGCCTTTCATTATCTCTCTGCGTTTTGGCTCATGCTTGCCAAACATCCTTTGTATTCCCTCTTCGAGATTCGGGGTTATATGGGCATCCTTGCAAAACGGATGAATATGAATATCAAAAATCATAACCGCCTCCTGGGTAAATTCGGGGAAGAAGAATGCTTGGATGGATAGGGTTATCAGCCTCTTTCCCTGCTTTTTATTTCCTCTTAAAATTTTGAGGCTCTTGCAAAAGGCATTTCATCCGTCTTTCCGGCGGAAGCCGGAATCCAGATTCGATTAAAAATCCTGGATTCCGGGTCGCGCTTCGCTTGCCCGGAATGACGATTTCCTCTTGGTTCAAGAGTTTTGCAAGAGGCTCTTTTGATTTCGGGAAGAGGGCTGCCCATCTATTTCAAGCCTTAGGTTTTGGTTTCGCGGGACTCCAGACACCAGCCCCAAAATTCAGGAATGAAAAGTTTGGCCAATTCTTGGGAGGATTTACTGGGATTTGAAGGTGAGACCCATACTTGCCGCCTCCATAGATTATATTCATTCCTCCGAAGGCGGAAATATTTCTATCCTTATCTCCTGGGTAAGACCCCGCCAAAAGAAGGCCAGGGCTAACCCAATAGCTACGGCCAAATGGGATTCTCAAACTTCGTCCCTTTCCGTGTCTGCCATATCACCCCAAAGCGTCTTTCTTTCACTAATTTCATTCCTAGCCTCAAATGACCCGAAGAAGCAGCTTCTGCATAAGAATAGTTTTTGTTCCTTCAGGGCGTTGGAATGGTTTCCCGGGAACTCCCCAGCTTCGACCATGCTTCCCGGAGCTCCTCGTCAAAATAATGCTCCAGGCTGCTATTCGACCCCCTGCAGCCATCGACGACTTTCGCTGCCCATTGGAGATACTCCCGCCGCCTTTCCAAGGGCCATTGGGGTGGAGGCGTGTGGGCGACGTCATGGATGTTGCAAATCTTGTCAGCAATTTTAATCTGTTTTGCACCGGAAGATAGGGCTTGAGCATGGTCGATCTGAAGTTGTTTGCGTACCTCTTTTGGCAGACTCTTGTCATCCGTTACCTCTTCCACAAGCAGCCGTACCTCGCGCCCGAAAGTCTCTTCCAACTCCGCGAATGTCGAACCGGTATCCTCGACCGTATCATGAAGGATCGCGGCCATGAGCGTTGGCAAATCGCTTACCCCGCCTACGTTGGCTATTAATTCAGCAACCTCGATGGGGTGGTTAATATAGGGTGACGCGTCTTCATCTTTGCGGCGTTGGCCCCGATGTTTGTGGGCGGAAAAGAGAATCGCTCGAAGTAGTTCGCCTATTTCGGTCATGCGACCTATAGCCTCCTATCCCTGAATACTGTAACCGAATGAAACCCACTCGCGCGCGGGGGAATACCACTATCGCTGCTTGGTTGAAAAGACTGACAATTTCTCCTGATCCATTGGACGAAATTGACCTGATGCTGGGTGTTAGAATTCGTCGCCAACACTCAAGGCACCCTCGGCCTCTTCACTTCTACAACGTACGGCCGACGATAGATCAGGTCGAATAGTTCTTCGAACAGCTTCACCGATTCTTCAGGTGGTGGGGCCGGCCTCAACTTGAGATAGGCAGCCTGGCGACCATTGAAAACCAATGTAGGGGTTCCCCAAACGCCATGTTCCTTGACTCCCCGAATATAGTCCTCACCGATCTTTGACAACAGATTCCGATTGGGTAAGTCCTGCCGGAACCTATCCACATCCAATGCCGCCTCCATGGCCACCTCGATCAGGACTTCGGGATCAGCTATGTCTCTGTTTTCCACATTGCGCCCCCGAAGCAGTGCCATGTTAAAACGCTCAAAAAGCTCTTTTCCCTGCAGTCTCGCCGCCTGCCCGGCCCGGAAGGCCCATAGACCCCTGCTCTTGTATTCATCGGGCTGCTCCCAAAGCTTCCATCCAGGCCCCTGCGTACTGTTTACCTGTTCCAGAGGGAAGCAATACCAATCAATAACCACCCGATCTCCAAATACCTTCTTCACCTGTTGCAGCCAAACTGCTGCTTCATAGACATAGGGTCAACTGTAATCGGCCCAGATCTCCAATTTGATCTCGTCAGCCATCTCCCCCTCCTGATCCAATGATTCCCACTTCCCAGCTGCCTCTGAAAAAAGGTGACAAAGGGGAGAATATTAAGGGTCCCCCCTTCCCCATTATAAAAGGCTTGAACAGCCCCGCCACCGCCCGCCCGACGGTCAGCGCTTCGTCATGCTCGAAGCCCAACACTTCAGCCACCGGCGCCCGGTTCACCACCACATAGCTTTTTCTGCCACCTTTCTCTACCATGCATTTGTTTCCTCTAGTGGCCAGAAGTCATGTTCGAATACCTGATCACTTTTCCCCCTCTTTTCGGGAGTACAGAGAAGCTCACCTTTCACCAACATCCCGTTCTATGCGAGGTCTTACGGTGCCAATTAAATTATTTACCGGCGTCCCCCTTTCCCTTCCACCTAACAAGATTTGTTATCCGCATTCAATAAAAACAGGGACTTTCACCCCCTAAGGTGTCCGATACCTCGGGGCGGTAACCCCGGGGCGATGCTCGTTCCCTCAACAGGTGACGTAATACCAAATTTCTAGATATTCTATGCGCAGCGGTTGAGCCATGAGCCAAGAATGCAAAATAGAACCCGTTTAGTCACTAGTTCAGGTGTGACCCCCGATCCATTCTTATAAACTTGTGTGCGTCCCTCAACCTTTACATTCATGATTGGCTCACCGTCGCCGAACCCTCGGCGAGGATACGTCCTTCTTGACTCTCCACCCAAACGCGGCAATCGATTATGTTCGTCCCGTCTTTTAAAATGGAACCTCGTACTTCTCCCCGACAAATGAGGGTGTCGCCGGGGAAGGCCATATTCCGGTTGGTATATTCCAGAGTTTTCAGCCGGCTTGGATGGCCTGCCCAGCGAATGAGCATTTCGGCCAGGTAATCCCCGAACATCGGCCCGGCCACGTTGGCATCGGCAAAGCCCCGACTCTTGGAAAATTCTGAATCCCAGTGGAGTTGATAGGGGTTCCAAGTGGCCGCGGCGTACATCATCATCCGCACCTTGGAAACTTGAATCCGATAGGGAGGGATATCTTTTGAACAAGCCATTTTACTGATCTCCTCTCGAGCTGGCGGTGAGGCGGAAGATCAGGGTCTCGGTGTTGATGCCTAGGAGTTCCCCTCTCTGATTGGTGTATTTCACCTCATACGTAAGAAAAACCAGAGTCCCGGTTCGGCCTTCTTTTTCCTTGAGGTCAGTGACCTTCCGGCGGATCGTGATTAGGTCCCCCACCCGGACCGGCTGGAAAAACTGATACAGATTTCCCCCCCGCATCGGAGGGCCGAAGGGAGGCGGCAGGGAGAGGCGCCGGGCGGGCCTCCCGGTTTCATCCACCTCGTCCAAAGAATCGTGGTTAACCGAGAAGACAAAAGTGGGCGGAGCAAGGGGCTTCCCCTTCTGCAAGTCCAAATATTCGGGGTTATCGAAGCCCAAGGACTTGGCAAAGCGACGGATTTTACCGGCATCAACCGGCTCACTCGCCTGAAACACATCCTCCCGCCCCAGTAACTTCTGAATCTCTGGAGTGATACGGGTCTTGATTTCCATCACGCCTTCCTCCGCAACCTCAGGGTTTCCCATAAATCCTGCTTAGACCCTTTTTAATAGAATGAAACCCAGCTGTCAAGGAAGAAAGACAATGATGAGCGTGGGAGTGGTGAGTTTAAGTGGGAGTAACTTAAAAAGACTAAGGGTCAAAGAACCAACCCAAGAGGAGGACGAATAGGGAAGTCAGGATTTAATCCCGAATAGCGAGATTGGGGTAAAAAAACTGATTGTTTTTATAATCGCTCATTCATCCTTATCACTTACACGCACACTTTCCTAATGGTTCTGCCTATGGTTCTTGACAAATATCCCCAATACCGATATATCTTCCGGGGGTGGATCATTATGACCTTTGGAAAGGAGGAGGGGCGATGCATCATAGAAAAAGCAATCGTTTGTGGGTGATTCCATTCGGGGCCTTCGCCCTGGGAACCTTGTTGACATCGAGTCCGCATGCATGGGCTGCCAGTTATCCCATCAAGCCGATCGAGATGGTGGTGGGATACAGTGCGGGGAGTGCGACCGATATCGTCGCTCGGGCCCTGGCGGCCTCGGCGCGAAAATTCATTGATCAGCCTATCGTGGTGATGAATAAGGCTGGGGGAGGGGGTCAGGTCGGCAACGAGTATGTAATTAATGCCAAACCCGATGGTTATACTGTCATCTTCGGTTATGGCAGCGGGGAAACGATCATCGCTCCCCACATGCTCAAGCTTCCCCACAATCCGGTGGCAGCGATGCGGCCCGTAATCTTGGTGACGGAAACCGCGATCTGTCTGGCGGTGAAGGGTGATTCGCCCTTCAAGACGATAAAGGATCTCGTGGAATATGCAAAGGCGAATCCCGGTAAGGCCTCTTTCGGGGCCAGTCCTGGCGGGTTCACCCAGATTACCCCGGAGCTTCTGGCCATGAAAGCGGGGGTAAAGTTCAATTTCATTCCAACCACCGGGACCGGAGCGACTTTGACGAACGTAATGGGGGGGCATGTGACGATGGGGTCCTTGACTCCTTCTGTAGCAGCGGGCCCGATGAAATCGGGGAAGATCCGGGTTCTGGCGGTGGCCTCCGAAAACCGCAATAACATGCTCCCCGATGTGCCGACCTTCCGGGAAGAGGGATACGATATCCTCATGGCCGCCATCAAGGGGATCGCCGTTCCCAAACAAACCCCGGAGGAGGCCGTCCGGTTTATTCATGACCGGTTCAAGAAGGTAATTCAGGACCCGGAATTTGTGGCCGTCATGGATAAGCTGGGGGAACCTGTCACTTATAAGGACACAAAAGATTTCACCGAGTATATTCAGAAGATGTTCAAAGTTTGCGGCGAAACCATCGAGGCTTTGGGGATGAAGGCCAAGTAAGGGAAAGGGCCAACCTTGAAAAAATGGCAGAGGTCGAGTGGCTACCTTCTAATGGCCTACGCAATGTTCTTGGTCTATCAATCCTTGCAACTTTCGCTCGGGCCCCCGGGCCAGCCCGGGCCGGGTTTTTTAGGCTTTTTTCTCGGTCTAGCCCTGGGGGTCTGCTCGATCGGGCTCATCTTTCTGAACCGGGGTCCGGAGAAATGCGAATCGGGATTTACCCCAAAATCATTTTGGGAAGGAGAGGCCTGGAGAAAGCCCCTGATTTCTCTGGGAGCCCTGGTTTTATTTGTCGCCATTATGGGGTTGATCGGGGCAATTCCCGCGATGATCCTCTTTTTTCTTTTCTGGCTGAGAAGCCTGGAAAAAACGGGGTGGACCCTTGCGGCCCTTGTGGCCCTGATCGCAACCGGCAGCTTTTACCTGATCTTTGCCCGTTTTCTCCAAATTCCGCTGCCGAAGGGGCTTTTATTCATCTGAGGAGGGAAGCGCGATCGAAGGTTTGATTCAGGGTTTCAGCCTGGCCCTGACCCCAACGAATTTCTTCTACGCGGCTCTTGGAGCCATCTTGGGGACCGCCATCGGAGTTCTTCCAGGGCTGGGGCCGGCGGCCACGATCGCCCTTTTGCTTCCCATCACCTTTAAGATTCCTTCCCCTCTTACCGCAGTGATCATGCTTTCGGGAATTTACTATGGGGCCATGTATGGAGGATCAACGACTTCCATTCTTCTCAATATCCCCGGAGAAGCGGCCTCGGTCGTCACTTGCATCGATGGGTATGAGATGGCCCGGCAGGGGAGGGCCGGGGCGGCCTTGGGGATGGCAGCAATCGGGTCTTTCTTTGCAGGGACCATCGGCATTTTGGGCCTGCAGTTTTTGGCTCCGCCCCTGGCTTCGTTTGCCCTGCAATTCGGCCCGCCGGAATATGCCGCTTTGACGTTCCTCGGTCTCTTGCTCGCCGTCTACCTTTCCGGAACATCCGTACTCAAAGGAGTCATCACGGGGATTCTCGGCCTGGCCTTATCGCTGGTCGGCTTGGACTCGGTGGCTGGAATCCCTCGATACACCCTGGGCTTGCTGGAGCTTCAGGGAGGGATCGACATCATCACCGTTATCATGGGCCTTTTTGGGGTCGGGGAGATTCTCTACAACATGGAATCTACCACCGAGGTCAAGATCCTCACCACCAAGATTGAGCACATTTACCCGACCCTGAAAGATTGGGCGGCTTCTAAATATGCCGTGGTACGGGGTTCGTTTCTCGGTTTCTTCATCGGACTGCTCCCGGGCGGAGGGGCTATCATCGCATCTTTAGTTTCCTATGCCGTGGAGAAGCGCCTCTCTTCGTTCCCGGATCGCTTCGGAAAGGGAGCTATCGAGGGGGTAGCAGCCCCCGAATCGGCCAACAACAGCGCCGCGACCTCTTCCTTCATCCCCCTTCTGAGCCTGGGAATCCCGGGGAATCCCGCCATCGCCATGATCTTTGCGGCACTTCTCATCCATGGCGTCCAGCCCAGTCCGTCCCTCATCACCGAGCACCCCGAGGTCTTCTGGGGAGTGGTCGCCTCCATGTACATCGGTAATGCAATGCTTTTGGTTTTGAACCTGCCCCTCGTGGGGATCTGGGTCCAACTGCTCAAGGTCCGCTATGCGATTTTAGCTCCGATTATCTGCATGGTATGCCTCATCGGGGTTTTCAGTTTTCAGTCAAGTTTTTTTGATGTATGGGTTATGTTGATCTTTGGCGTGATCGGGTATTTCATGCGCAAGCTCGGTTTCGAGTCGGGGCCCTTGATCCTCGCATTTGTTTTGGGGCCCATCTTTGAGCTCTCCATTCGCCAGTCCCTCCGGCTTTCCCATGGAAGTCCAGAAATTTTCTTCACCCGGCCGATTTCTGCCGCTCTCCTAGCGGTTGCGGCCTTGGTTATCATTGGATATTTTTCCATCGGTACCCGGAGGAAGAAAAAGGGACACTCCCCTTCGAGTTGAATGCTCCAAGATAAAGTTTAAAATTGGGATATCGAATCCCAGGCCTTCAGCCACCACCGGCGCCCGATTGATCATCACCCAGTTTTTTCCCCCATCTTTCTCCGCTATCGGTTTGCTTCCTCCACCTCCCAGAGGGCAGGTTCGAAGACCTAATCAATTATTCCCCCTCTTTATGGGATCAGAAGCAAGTTCACTTTGAACCCGCGTCCCGGTTTACCCCTTATTTTCCTAAATTCCTGGACCCCTTTTCCCACGCCCCAGATCTATCCCACCTGCGGGGAACGCTGGGCAACCAGCGTCCCTGCCGCGACCCTTGCCACTGCTACTTTCCTTCCATTTCTGGAAGCCCAAAAACAGCTGTTTCAGAAGGAGCCTGTTCAGAAGCGGCAGGAGCGGCGTTGGGATTCTGCTTTCCTGGCCGCGGACGCCAGCGCGACTTCTGGATTTTCCGTTCTTTCTCTTCTTTCTGTTTTTTCGGCTCCTCAGCCTCTATTTTTTTCTCCTCTTTGCCGAAACCGACGACCACATAGGTCCCGCTTCGTGAATCGGTTCGAAGCCGGATGATCCCGTGTTTTTCGGCATCGGCAAGAAGATCGCTGAATGTCCGATAACCATGGTAGGATTCGTTGAAGGAGGGTTTCTTTCGCTTCATCGTTTCCTTGACCATGGAAGACCAGAGCACTTCCTTGTTTTCCCGAACCAGAGCCAGCACCGAGTCAACCAGAAGTTGAAAT
>Ga0113563_10001208_pt1 | contig 14363 bp, 15 predicted proteins | sample Mud3Dept3metaG_FD_80117 | JGI IMG/M metagenome (GOLD analysis project Ga0113563, IMG submission 80117) | Freshwater wetland microbial communities from Ohio, USA, analyzing the effect of biotic and abiotic controls - Mud 3 Core 4 Depth 3... | ecosystem: Environmental > Aquatic > Freshwater >...
CCGGACTCATTGCCGGCGCCGCCCTGATCGGCATCGGCGACATCCTGGTGAAGGTGTTCGTGTTCGGCTGAGTCAGGCGCCGAGCCGTGCACGGAACGCGTCGTATTCGTCCACGACGCGATCGTGCACCTCGAGGTGCGGGTAGTGGCCCACACCCTCGAGCACGACCACGTCCGCGCCGGGCACGAGCTCGCGATAACGGTCCGCGAGGTGGCGGCCCGACACGGGGTCGACCGCCCCGCAGATCAGGCGTCGGGGCACGCGCGACTCCACGAGCGCGCCGACCCAGCGCGCGCGATTGCGGCGCCGCTGCTCCATGTAATTGATCAATCGCGCGAGCGCCTGCCGCCCGCCGTCGCGCTCGATCAATACCCACAGGTCCTGCAGTTCTTCGCGCGCCGGTGGCTGCACGCCCGAGATCGAGAGCATGGTCGCCTCGAACTTCGCGTACCCCATGGCACGTGCGAGGAGCGGCCCGAGCAGCGGATTGGCCAGCAGCTTCTGGATCGGGCGGGCGCGGTGCGTCTCGGGAAACAGGCCGCCGTTCAGGAACACCATGCTGGCGATGCGCAGCCGGCGGTCACCTTCGCGCGCCAGCAGTTCCTGCGCCACGGTGTCGCCGTAGTCGTGCGCCAGCACGTGTGCGTTCGTGACGCCTGCGTCGTCGAGCAAGGCCATGCAGAGGTCTGCCTGCAGCCCGATCGGGTAGTCGGTGTCGGACGGCTTGGCCGACAGGCCGAAACCCAGCAGGTCGAGCGCATAGAGCGAGTACCGCGCGGCGAGCCGTGGCCAGACGCGAACCCAGTCGTAGCTCGCCGTGGGATAGCCGTGGATCAGCAGCAACGGTGGCCGGCCCGGCGTGACCGCCGTGCGCACGAACACGTCGAAGCCCAGGAGACGGCGCGTCTCACCGCCCCTGATCCAATCCTGCAGGCGCTGCGAACCTTGCACGTGATCCCTCCCTCGTCGTCCTCACCCCGCGAGTCCGCGCAGTATGCTCACTTCCTTCCCCGCCGGCAGCCAGGTCCTGGTGCAGGGCGCGAGCCGCGGCATCGGCCTCGAGTTCGTGCGGCAGCTGCTGGCGGATCCGCTGGTCGGGCGCGTATTCGCAGGCTGCCGCGCGCCGGATCGGGCCGACGAGCTCGTTGCCCTCGCGACGATCGAGCCCCGCCTGCAGGTCGTGCCGCTCGACGTCACCGACGAAACCAGCATCGTCCGGGCGTCGGCGACCGTCGCCAGCGCGACGGACCGGCTGCACCTCATCGTGAATTGCGCGGGGATCCTGCACGGCGGCCGGGCGTCGCTGGCACCGGAGAAGCGGCTTGCGGAGGTGCGGCCCGAGGCGCTGGCGGCGAGCTTCGCCGTGAACGCGTTTGGACCGCTGCTGGTCGCCAGGCACTTCGAACGGCTGCTGGCCCACCGCGAGCGGGCGGTGTTCGCCAGTATCTCGGCGCGCGTCGGCAGCATCGGCGACAATCGCCTCGGCGGCTGGTACGCCTACCGCGGCGCCAAGGCGGCACAGAACATGTTCACGCGGACCTTGGCCATCGAGTGGAGCCGCTCGCGGCGCAACGTGACCTGCGTGGCGTTGCACCCGGGCACGACCGACACGGATCTGTCGCGACCGTTCCAGGCCAACGTCCCGCCCGAAAGGCTCTTCGGCCCCGAACGGACGGTGCGCCAGTTGCTGCAGGTGATCGACCGGCTGACACCGTCGGACACCGGCCGCTTCTACGCCTGGGACGGCAGCGAGATTCCCTGGTGAACGAGGCGCCAACCGCTTCCACCGACGAACTGCCCATCCTCTACCAGGACGACGCGATCGTCGTCGTCAACAAGCCCTCCGGACTGCTCGTGCACCGCTCGCCCATCGACCGGCACGAGACGCGCTTCGCCGTGCAGCTGCTACGCGACCGGCTCGGCCGGCACGTGTACCCGGTTCACCGTCTCGACAAGGGCACTTCGGGGGCGCTCGCCTTCGCGCTCGATAAAGCCACCGCCGCCGCGCTCGCCGAGCAGTTCGCCGGCAAGCACGTGCGCAAGACCTATGTCGCCGTGGTGCGCGGCTGGCCGCCGGCGTCCGGGGTGATCGACCACCCGCTCGACGCCGTACAGGATGCCTATGCTCCCGCGGCTGATGCCGGACCGAAACCGTGCCGCACCGTGTATCGCACTCTGGCCAAGGTGGAGCTGCCGGTGCGCGTCGATCGCTATCCGACCGCACGCTACGCGCTCGTCGAGCTCGAGCCGGAAACCGGGCGCCGGCACCAGCTGCGGCGGCACCTCGCGCACCTGTCGCACCCGATCGTCGGCGATTCGACCTACGGCAAGGGCCGACACAACCGGCTGTTCGCCGAGCGCTTTGGCGTGCGCCGCCTGCTGCTTGCGTGCGTGGGGCTCGAGTTCGCACACCCGGCCAGCGGCGCGACCGTGCGCGTGCGGGCCGAGCCAGGCCCGGAGTTCGACACGCTGCGCCGGCAGCTGCCCTGGACTGAAATGCCGCCGCCCGCGCCAGCCGGCCTCAGCCGAGTTCCTTCTTCACCTTGGCGGTGAGTGCAGCAATCTCGGCCCTGCGGCCCTTGTCCGCCGACTCCCGGCCCGGACGCGGCGGCGCCTTGGCCGCCCTGTCGAGGTACTGCAGCGCCTGCGCGTACTCGCCCTCTTCGTACAGGAACTCGCCGTAGAAGTAGTTCGGGTCGATGCCGTTCGGATTGAGCTCCAGCGCCTTCGTGAGCAGCTGGCGTGCCTTGTCGTGGTCGCCAAAGCCGACCGGGAACCTTGGCACCTTGTAGTACAGCGTGCCGAGGCTCGTGTACGCGGAGCCGTCGAGCGCGTTCGGGTTGAGCTTCAGCGCGGCCTCGAGGTTGCCGCGCGCTTCCTTGGCGAGGCCGAGTGCGCCGAGTCCGCCCTTGGCGCCGGCGTAGCTGCTCTCGATGATGCCCTCCCAGATCAGTGCCTCGGCGCGGCCGGGGTTCTGGTGCGTGAATTTCTCGGCACGCTTCTCGAGCTGATCGAAAGCCTGCTCGCGCGCGTCGCCGGCCGCGGTCTCGTAGTTGACCCTGGCCCAGGACTGCTGGATGGACAGCAGCTCGGCATTGAACGCGGCGTCGTCCGCGGCAGCGGCGCGCACCGAGAACACGGCGAGCACGAACATCGAAGCGATCACGAATTGCGGGAACTTCATCTCGGGACCTCTCTCAGGACTTGGTGACGGCCGCCGACTCGCTGGCGTAGCGGCGGATCACGGGCAATTGCTTGCGGAGCGCGCCGTCCACGACGCGCGGCAACAGGCCATTCACCCGGGCGAACAGCTTCTCGGGCCAGCCGAGCACGGCTTCGACCTTGCCGCCGGCGAGCATGTCGCACACGGCCTTCGCGACCAGCTCCGGCGGGTCCATTGCGACGCCGAGCTCCTCGTTCATGCGCTCGACGGCCGAAGTGTTGATGCCGGTGCGCGTGGCGCGTGGCGCCACGTAACGCACGCTGACGCTGGTGTCGGCCAGTTCGCGGCGCAACGCCTCGGTGAACCCGCGCACCGCGAACTTGGTCGCCGAGTACACGGCGTAACCCGGGTAGCCGATCGTGCCAAACACCGAACCGGTGTTCAGGATGCAGGATTCCTTGTGCCGTTGCAGGTGCGGCAGCAGCTCGCGGCACAGGTGCAGTGGCGCCACGAGGTTGATGGCGATGGCGAGGTCGATCTGATCGGGCGGCTGGTCGGCGAACATGCGGAAGTGGTTGACTCCCGCGTTGTTGACCAGCACGTTCACGCCACCGCGCCAGGCGGCCGCCTCGGCGCACAGCCGCCGCCGGTCGTCCCCGCTCGTGAGGTCGGCCGCGAGCGTGCCGACCCGCTCGCCGAAGCGCGCCAGGCGCCCGGCCGCCCGCTCGAGCGCGGCAGCGTCCCGGTCGACGAGCAGCACGGAACCACCGCGGGCGAGCAGCTCGTCGGCGATCGCGCCGCCGATGCCGCCGCCGCCGCCCGTCACGAGCGCGCGGATGCCGGAAGGGTTCATGCGGACTTCCTCTGCAGCGTGCCGGCCGCCATCAGCGGCACGGCGGATTCGAGGCCACGGAACATCTGCCCATACAGCCAGTAGATGCCGCGGGCGCAGCCGATCACCGCCTGCCGGTCGTCGTGGTCGGTGAATCGCTCGAGGATCCCGGCGAGGTCGTTGATGTGTTCCTGGTCGAGCTCGCCATGGCTCTTCAGGTAGGTGAACGCGTTCGTCGGCAGGCCCACGGCCTGCTGGATGCGGCCCGCGGCGTTCAGCGCGAGCTTGACGCTGGTGCCCTCGAGCACGTGCACCATGCCGAAGAACCCGAGCGGGTTGCGGCGCATCACCGTGTCGTACGCGTAGGCGACCATCGCTTCCGTGGCGACCGCAGGCTGCGACGCCGCTGCGGCCGCGCGATCGCCGCCGGCGCGCTCGATGTCGTTCAGGATCCACTCGTCGTGGCCGGCCTCCTCCTCGAGGTAGTGCAGGATCGCCTCGCGCAACCACGCGTGGCGGTCGGGCACGCGCGCCCCCACCGCCATCAGCAGCGGCACGGTGTGCCGCACGTGGTGGTAGGCCTGGGTGAGGAAGGCGACGTACAGCTCGCGCGTCACGTCACCGGCCAGCGCGCGCTGGATGACCGGCGCGGACAGCAGGAATTCACGGTCGGGAGCGGTCTCGCGCGCGAGTTGCTCGTGGAATGTCATCGTGTACCTCGATCAGGCAGTCGCAGTGTCGTCGTAGAGCGGCGCGAGCAGCGCGCCGTGGCGTTGCAGGATGGCAGCCCGGCGCAGTCGACCGTTGGAGGTCAGCAGGCCGTTCTGCAACGTGAAGGGTTCGGGGGCGCGCACCCAGCGGCGGACCTGCGCGTACTCTGGCAGGCGGGTGTTCGCCGCTGAGATCGCGTGCCCGATGTCCGCATCGCTCGCGCCGTCGTTCGCCGGCACGACCAGCGCGACCGCGTACGGCCGCGCCTCGCCGTGCACCAGCGCATGGCGGATGGCGGGGTGCTGCACGATCTCGCGCTCGACCCATTCCGGCGCCACGTTGCGGCCGAGGCTGGTGATGTAGACGTTGCCCAGCCGGCCGCGCACGTAGACGTAGCCGTCAGCGTCGATCTCGCCGAGGTCGCCGGTGGCCCATTCGTCGTCCGGGCGGCGCGTCGCCTGGCCGAGATAGCCGAGCGTAGTGACGCCCGACACCATGATCTGGCCGTCCTCGCCGATGCGCACCCGCGCGTGTGGCAACGGCCGGCCCACGCTGCCGCGCCGGCGCGCCAGCGGCGTGTTCAGGCACACGACCGAGGCGCACTCGCTGAGCCCATAGCCTTCGAACACCGGCAGGCGCACCCGCTCGGCGCGCTCGAGCAGCTCGACCGAGACCGGGGCACCACCGACCGCGACGAACCGCAGCGAGTCGGGCACGCGCCAGCCACGCTCCGCCGCCGTCACGAGCAACCGCAGCAGCTCCGGCACGAGCACGAGGCTCTGCGGCCGGGACTCCGCGAGGCAGCCGAGCAACCGCGCGTCGGGGCCCGCGTAACTCATGCCGGTGACGCTCGACGGCGGCAGCAGGCAGGTCGCTTCCGCCAGCAGCGGCGCGTAGATGCCCGCGACGTTCTCGAGCAGCGTGGCGAGCGGCAACAGGCAGAGGTGCCGCTCGATGTCGAGCGTACGGGTGGCGTCGGCCAGCGACCGCGCGATGGCGTCGAGCTGGCCCGCTCCGAGGCAGACGCCCTTCGGCTGGCCGGTGCTGCCCGACGTATAGGTGATCTTCGCGGTGCCGGGCGGCAGCGTCGGGCGCGTGGCCGGGTCGAGCCGGCGGCGGAACAGCACGAGTCCAGAGCGCCCGGAGACGCCCACCGTGTGCCAATCGTGAAACGACTCGCGCACCCGGCGCGGGTCGTCGGTGAGCAGGCAGTCGATGCCAGCGTCGTCGAGCGCGTGCCGCATCTGGCTAGCCGTGAAGAAGCCCGGCAGCGGCACGCTCGGCAGCTCGAGGGCGTGCAGGGCGAGGTCGGCGACGGCCCAGCCGATGCCGTTGTCGGCAAGCAGCGCGAAGCGCTCGCCGTTGGCCGCGAGCCAGTCGCCCTCCTCGGCGACCCTGACACCGAGATCGTGGTAGCCGACCGACTGGCGGCCATCGTCGAGCGCGATCCGCCCCCTCACCTGCGGCAGCACGGCGGCCACGACTTCAGCGATGTCCTGGCCCGGACGTGAATCCCGGCAACCGGCGGCTGTTCGGCAGGTAGCCGGCGAGGACGCGCGGATCGCTGTCGTAGTAGCGGCCCCAGCGGTCCGGGCCCCCGCTCACGCGCGATCCGTCGGCACGCGCCAGCTCCACCAGCGGCGCGCCGAAGCCCTGCAGGATGGTGCGGACGGCGCTGGTGGCCGTGAACACGATCCAGCGATAGTCGCGCGCGAGCAGGTACGAAGGCAGCATCGCCACCATGCGCACCGCCGCCCGGCAGCTGGCGCCGGCGAGGTTGCCCACCTCGATCACCTGGCTGCGCGGTACCGTCGCGCCGGTGGCCGTGCCGATTGCTGTTTCGACCGGCTGCGCCAGGTACTGCTCGAGGTACAGAGGCTGTGGCTGGGCGTCGCGCAGGCCGATGACGCCGCGCAGCTGACCGCTCGCGTCGCGAAACGAAAGCAAGGTCGGCATGAAGGTCGCGACCGACGCATCGTGCTTGCGGGCGAAAGCTTCGCGCACGAACGCCTCGAGCTCGGAGCGGTCCGGCGCGCCGGCGCCGGCCTCCCCGAGCCGCAAAGCTGGTCCGGGTACCCGGCGGTTGTGTGTGGACGCGACGGCAGGCTCGATCACGGTGTGGCTCCTGGAGCGGCAGCGCCGGCATCGTCCGGCGCGCATACGAAGCGTTAGACGCCGGAGCGCGGCGAAATCAATCGCCCGCCGCCGGCCATGCCGGGTTGTCCTTCGTGATCAATGGGTTAGGGTCGCCGAGGACCCCTCTGGCACAGCGGCCGATTGATTTGCGCAGCCGTGGGCGTCTAACTGCACATCATGCATCGGGCGAAAACGTGACCGACGACTCACAACTGGTGCGGGAGATGCTGGCCGGCGAGGAGCGCGCGTTCACCGCGTTCTTCGAGACCTACTTCCCGCGCGTCTACCGCTTCGCGCTGCCGCGCCTCGGCCGCAACGAGGACGTCGCCAAGGACGTCGTGCAGGCCACGCTCATCAAGGCCATGCGCAAGCTCGGCGACTACCGTGGCGAGGCGGCGCTGTTCACGTGGCTGTGCCAGATCTGCCGCCGCGAGATCGCCGATCACGTGCGTTCGCAGCGGCGCCGCTCCGACAAGGTGGTGCTGATCGAAGACAGCGAAGAAGTCCGGGCGGCCCTGGAATCGATCGAGGCGCCGGCGGCGGACGACCCGCTGCGCCGCGCCGACAGCGCCGAGCTCAAGCGCCTGGTGCACGCGGTGCTCGACCGCCTGCCGAACCGCTACGGCGAGGCGCTCGAGTGGAAATACGTCGAGGGACGGTCCGTCGAGGAGATCGGCGACCGGTTGGGGATCGGCCACACCGCCGCGCAGTCGCTGCTCGCGCGTGCACGGGTGGCTTTCCGGGACGGTCTCGAGGCCGTATTCGGTGCGTCGGCCGCCGACGTGCTGGCGAGCCTCGAGGCGTGAGGGGGACCTGAATGAACGAATCATCACGAGCCGATGCGCTGGACGACGTGGATGTCGCGGCCCTGCTGCGCGCCGTCGGTGCGAGGCCCGCTGCATCCGCGCAGGCCATGGCCGAGGTACGTGCAGCCGTGGAGTCCGAGTGGCGCGCAACGCTCGCTGCCCGCCGGCGCCGGCGCTTGCTGGGCTGGGCCGCCGCAGCCGGGGTCGCAGTGGCCGCCGTCGGCGTCTCGCTGGTACGCCCGCTGCTGCAGACCGAACCGCAGCGGGTGGCCTCGCTGTCGCGCGTGGTCGGCACCGTGGAACAGAGTCGCGGCGACGGACGCTGGGTGCCGCTCCCGGCGGACGGCACCATCGAATCCGGCACCGAGCTCAGGACCGCCCGGGACGGGCGCGCCGCACTGCTCTTGAGCACGGGCATCGAATTGCGCCTGGACGAACGCACGATCGTCGCCTTCGCAGACCCGAGCCAGGCGCGGCTCGAGCAGGGCGCGGTGTACGTCGACTCCGGCACTGCGCCGGGCGCGGCGAGTCCCGCATTCGAGCTCGACACGCCAGAGGGCCGCGTCGCCCACCTGGGCACTCAGTACGAGGCGCGGATCCTGGACGGCGGCGTGCGCATCGGCGTGCGCGAGGGCCGTGTGCGGGTGTCGCGCGCAACCGGCGACGTGGTGGGCAACGTCGGCGAGAGCCTCACGGTGCGCGGCGACGAGGTCGTGCGCACCGCCCTGGCACCGACCGCGGGCGACTGGCACTGGCTTGCCGAGGTCACGCCACCGTTCAGCATCGAAGGGCGTTCGGTCGAGGAGTTCCTGGTCTGGGCGGCACGGCAGACGGGGCGGACCGTGGTCTACGCGTCGACCGATGCGGCGCATCAGGCTCGCAGCGTGACGCTGCGCGGCACGGTGGAGGGTCTCGCGCCGGACGAGGCCGTGCGCGCAGTACTGTCCACGACGTCACTCGCACCCGAGATCGGCACCGAGCACATCCGCATCGAAGCGACGGCGCGCTGAGCGCGGCCACGCCCGCAATGGTCGGCTGCCGGCCGCTCGGCTAGTATCGGGCGGCCCGTGCCGCCCGTTCCACCCAATTCACTGCGTACACGTCTACTGGCGCGCCACGCTGCGGCGTGCATGGCGGCATTGCTGTGGAGCACAGCGGCCCTGGCCGCCGGCCCACCCTACGCCGGGCGGCCGCTCGACGAAGTGCTGCGCGAGCTCGGCACACAAGGCCTGCACCTCGTCTACAGCAGCGAGACCGTGCCCGCGTCGTTGACGGTGCAGCAGGAGCCCACCGGCACCACGCCGCTGGCGATCCTCGACGAGGTTCTGGCGCCGCACGGCTTGCAGGCGCGGCGCGCCGGCGCCGGCGCCTATGCGATCGTGCGGACGAAGACCGCGACGGCCACCCCTCGCCCGCAGGCGCTTGGCGGCTCCACTGCCGCCCCGCTCGAGGAGATCGTCATCGCGGCGAGCCGCTATTCGCTGTCGGCCGACACGCCCGACGTGCACACGTTCCTCACGCAGGAGCAGATCGAGGCACTGCCGCGACTCGCCGACGATTCGCTCAAGGCGGTGCACCGGCTGCCCGGGGCCGCGAGCAACGGCCTCGCGGGCCTCGCGAACATGCGTGGCGGCGAGGACAACGAGACGCTCGTCGTCTTCGACGGCCTGCCGCTCTACGAGCCGTTCCACCTGCGCCTGCTGCTGAGCCCGGCGAGCGTGCTCGACCCGCGGGTCGTGAGCCGGCTCGACGTGCACGCCGGCGGCTTCACGGCGCAGTACGGCGACCGGATGAGCGCCGTGATCGACGCGACGTCGGTGCGCCCGCAGGCGGACGCGTACTACGAACTCGGGGCCAGCCTGTTCCACCTGAGCGCCCTCGCCTCGCGCCGCTTCGGCGACGGCAAGGGCCAGTGGCTCGCGGCCGGCCGCCGCAGCAACCTCGACGAGGTCGCCGACCTCGTCGACTCCGAGATCGGCGAACCGAGTTACAGCGACGCTTTCGGACGCGTCGACTACTCGTTCAGCGACCGCACGCGCGCCAGCCTGCACGTGCTGCTCGCAAACGATCGCGCCGAGGTGCAGAACAGCGACGAGACCGAGTTCGCCGACGCCACCTACCGCAACTCGTACGTGTGGGCGACGCTCGAGCACGGGTTCTCGCCCGCCATCGACGGGCGCGCGATCGTTTCGTACACGGACGTGGCGTCGGAGCGCGACGGCGAGGTGGCGGAGCCCGGCCGGCGCACCGGCGCCGTGGACGACGAACGGCATTACGACGTGTTCGGCCTGAAGCTCGACGGCGCCTGGCGCACGCCGCGCTGGGTGCACCAGTTCGGCGTGGAATACCGCCGGCTGTCGGCCGAATACGACTACGCGAGCGAGGTGCGCTTCGAGGCCGGCTACCCATGGCCCGACAGCCCGGCACAGGAGATGGTGCGCGCAGAGGATCCCGAGCCGTCCGGCGATCACGTGGCGGCCTATCTGTCGAGCCGCCTGATGCTCACCCCGCACCTCGCCGCCGAGCTGGGCCTGCGCTGGGACGAGCAGAGCTACGGCAGCGACTCGGACGACCAGTGGGGCCCGCGCGTGAACCTCGCCTACCAGGCGGGCGATGCGACGCGGCTGCGCGCGAGCTGGGGCCGCTACCAGCAGTTCCAGGGCATCAACGAACTGCAGGTCGAGGACGGCATCACGGAATTCCTGCCGGCGCAGCGGGCCGACCACTGGATCTTCAGCGTGGAGCGCGACCTCCACGACGGGCTCGCGCTGCGCATCGAGGCCTACCGCAAGGAGTACGACAACCTCAAGCCGCGCTACGAGAGCCTGTTCGACCCGTTGTCGCTCATGCCCGAGTTGCGCTGGGACCGCGTGCGCATCGCACCCGATTCCGCCCGTGCCGAGGGCGTCGAGGCGCTGCTCACGCGTCGCAGCGGCGATCCGTGGAACGGCTGGCTCAGCTACGCGTGGTCACGCGTGACCGACGACGAGCACGGCGTCGAGACGCGGCGCAGCTGGGACCAGACGCATTCGGTGGGCGCCGGCCTCGCGTGGACGTCCGGACCCTGGAACGCGACGCTCGCGGCGAACTACCACACCGGCTGGCCCACAACGCCGGTGAGCGTCGTCGATGCGGGCACGCCGCAGGCGACGATCGTCGTCGGCCGCCGCAACTCGATCCGCTACAGCGACTATTCGTCGGTCGACGTTCGCCTGAGCCGCGATTTTGAGCTGCCGCGCGGCGACCTGAGCGTGTTCGCCGAGATCACCAACGCCTTCGACCGGCGCAACCCGTGCTGCACGGATCATTCCTACGCCTACCCCGACGGCCAGCTCACGCTCGAGCGCGAGTACCGGCACTGGCTGCCGCTGGTGCCCTCGGTCGGGGTGCTCTGGAGATACTAGCCGACGCCGTTCCTGCGGAACCAGGCGAGGCACTGCGCCCAGGCGTCCTTCGCCGCGGCCTCGCGGAAGCTCGGCCGATAGTCGGCGTGGAAACCGTGCGGCGCGTCCGGGAACACGACGATCTGCGACGGCTGCTTCGCCGCCGTGAGTGCCGCGCGCATCTTCTCGACGTCCTCGAGCGGGATGCCCTGGTCCTTTTCGCCGTACAGCCCGAGCACCGGCGCCTCGAGTTCGGCGACCACGTCGATGGGGTAGCGGGGCTGCAGTTCGGTCGGCTGGCCCACGAGACGGCCGTACCACGCCACGCCCGCCTTGAGCGTCGGGTTGTGCGCGGCATAGAGCCAGGTGATGCGCCCGCCCCAGCAGAACCCCGTCACGGCCACGCGCGCCGGGTCGCCGCTGCCGGTCTGTGCCGCCCAGGCCACGGCCGCGTCGAGATCGGACATCACCTGCGCGTCCGGCACCTTCGACACCACCTGCGCGAAGATCTCGCGGTAATCGGTGAACTTCGAGACGTCGCCCTGGCGCGCGTACATCTCGGGCGCGATGGCGCAGTAGCCTTCCTTCGCGAAGCGCCGGCACACGTCCTTGATGTGCTCGTGCACGCCGAAGATCTCCTGCACCACCAGCACCACCGGGAACTTGTCACCCTTGGCCGGCATGGCGCGGTAGGCGGGGATCTCGCCGTCGGCGACCGGGATCTTCACCTCGCCGGCGGTGAGGCCCTCGGCGCTGGTCGTGATGACGGTCTGTGCGTGCACCGGCAGCGTCGCGGCCGCGAAGCCCACCGCCAGCGTCGTCATCATCATTTCGCGGCGCGTGAGCGCCGTCTTGCCGATGAGCGAGTCGAGCTCCGGCCCGGACCATTGGTCGTGCATCGTCCTCTCCTGTGATTGCGTGAAAGGCCGCTCAGCGCGGCTCGACGCCGGGCTGGTACGGCTCGGTCTCCCGGGCCACCGCCTCGGCCACCTCGGGCGCCACGGTGTACTTCGTGAACTCGGGGGGCATCCGTTTCGCCTTGCCCGTCTGCAGGTCGATGCAGACATAGTGGATCAGGGCCCGCACCAGGGTCTCGCCGTCGGACTTGCGACGGATCTGGAAGCGGCGCTCGATGCGCAGCCGGCCATCGTTCAGCACGGGCCAGGTGGCCACCTGGATCACGTCACCCTCGTAGGCCGCACCCAGGTAGTGCACCTGCGTGCGCCACACCGCCATGCCGCGGTTGAGCCGGCGGCACAGCTCGGGCGGGATGCCGCGCTCGGAGGAATGCGCCCACGCGCAATCATCCATCCACGCGACGTACACCACGTTGTTCACGTGGCCGTAACCGTCGATTTCGGCGTGGTGCGCGACGCGCTCGTGGATGAAGGGTGACGGCAGGTCCCAGCTCATGTGCAAAGCCTCACGCGAGCATGCGGTCGAGCCGCGCGTCCTTCTCGGCCCACACGCCGGCGAGCCAGGCCTGGAAGCGCTCGCGGAACGCCGGGTCGTTCGTGTAGTCGCCGGCGGCGAGCCAGTCCTCGATCGGGCGACGCTGCACGTCCACGCGTACCGTGCCGACGCGCCCGCAGCACAGGTCCCAGAAGCTCGGCGTGCCGGTGGTGTAAGCAATGGTGACGTCGAGCTTCGAGTTCAGCATGCCGCCCATCGCCGAGAGCACGAACGAGACGCCACCCGCGCGCGGCGGCAGCAGGTTGCGGTACGGCGACTTCGTAGCCGCGTGCTTGGCCGGCGTGAAGCGGGTGCCTTCGACGAAGTTCATCACCGACGTCGGAATCAGCCGGAATCTCTCGCAGGCGCGGCGCGTGGCCTCGAGGTCCTTGCCACGATCCTCGGGGTGCTTCGCCAGATGTGCCGAGGTGTAGCGCCGCATGAACGGAAAATCGAGCGCCCACCAGGCGATCCCGAGGAGCGGCACCCAGATGAGCTGCTGCTTGAGGAAGAACTTCAGGAACGGGATGCGCCGGTTGAATACGGCCTGCAGCACGAGGATGTCCACCCACGAGCGGTGGTTCGACACCACGAGGTACCACTCGCGCGTCGAGAGTCCCTCGAGCCCTCGCGGATCGAGCGGCAAGGACCCCATCAACCGGAAGATGGCGTTGTTGCAGCCGATCCAGCCCTCGGCGAGCGCGGTCATGGCACGGCTCATCCAGCGGCGCCAGGCCGGGATCGGCAGGATGAACTTCGCAATCGCCACCGCGAACAGCACGAGGCACCACGCGATGACGTTGAGCGCCATCAGCGATGCCGTCACCACGCCTTTCAACGTCGAGCCACTGCGCCGCTGCACGGGGTACCATTCCTGCCGCCGGAGCCGCGATTATGCCCCGCGGCTGCGCGCGAATCCCACCCTTGGGGAGCGAACGATGCCCGTCGAACTGACCGCCCACGAAGCCCGCGTCATCGGCTGCCTGATCGAGAAGCAGGTCGCCACGCCCGACCAGTACCCGCTGTCGCTCAATGCGCTCGTCAACGCCTGCAACCAGAAGAGCAACCGCCACCCGGTGCTCGAGCTCGACGAGCGCGAGGTGCAGGCAGTCGTGGACGGGCTGATGAAGCGTCAGCTGGTGCTCGAGAAATCCGGCTTCGGCAGCCGGGTGCCGAAGTACCAGCACCTGTTCTGCAACACGCAGTTCGGCTCGCTCAAGTTCTCGCCGCAGGGCACGGCGATCGTCTGCGAGCTGCTGCTGCGCGGGCCGCAGACGCCGGGCGAGCTGCGCACCCACGCCGCCCGCCTCGCGCCGCTCAAGGAGGTGAGCGAGGTCGAAGCCGAGCTCGAGGAACTCATGACGCGGCCCGACGGCCCGTTCGTCGCAAAGCTGCCACGCGAGCCGGGCCGGCGCGAGTCGCGCTACATGCACCTGTTCAGCGGCGAGGCGCCGCCGCCGGCAGCGGGAGACGCCGGCGCCGCCGACTCGCCGGCCAACGTTGCTGCCGGGTCGCTGGCAGGGCGAGTTGCCGCTCTCGAAGCCGAAGTGACGCGCCTGCGGCACGAGATCGACGCGCTGAAGAACCGGTCCTGATCCAGCCAGCTCCTGACGATCCATCATCCACATGCACACCCACCGCTTCCGTGCCCTGCTCGCCGCCAGCCTGCTCTGGTTCTACGGGCCCGCCTTCGCGGGCGCCGACGGCTCGCAGGTACCGCTACCCGAGGGCGTCGACCTCGCCATCGTCATCTTCGAAGACCTGCAGTGCCCCGACTGCGCCCGCGCTCATCCGGAACTGCTGAAGGCCTCGGAGGCACTGAAGGTGCCGGTCGTCATCCACGACTTCCCGATCACGCGGCACGTGTGGGCGTTCCCGGC
>Ga0113563_10001209_pt1 | contig 14360 bp, 10 predicted proteins | sample Mud3Dept3metaG_FD_80117 | JGI IMG/M metagenome (GOLD analysis project Ga0113563, IMG submission 80117) | Freshwater wetland microbial communities from Ohio, USA, analyzing the effect of biotic and abiotic controls - Mud 3 Core 4 Depth 3... | ecosystem: Environmental > Aquatic > Freshwater >...
GACTTCTGACTTCTGACTTCTGACTTCTGACTTCTGACTTCTGACCCTCTTCTTAAATACTTTGAATCTTAATAGTCAGAATTTTATTTGAGGGATTATTTTTTTTTTGTAATATTGATAATTGGGAATTAATGCTAAAAATCGACTTAATTCGTTAATATCTAATTATATAGGAAAACAGAATTCGCAAAAACTAACTTAAACCGGTATCAATATGAAATTTGTTGTGTCCAGCACTGAACTTCTTGGTCATCTTCAGGGGATAAGCAGGGTAATAAGCTCAAAAAATACCCTTCCTATACTTGATAATTTTCTGTTCAATCTGTCAGGGAATGATCTTGAAATTACTGCTTCCGATCTTGAGTCGACACTTATAACCAGGATGAAGCTTGAAAATACACAGGGTGACGGAATGATCGCACTTCCTGCCAGGATATTGCTTGACACCCTGAAGGAATTCTCTGCACAGCCTCTGACATTTGATATCAATCCTGATACCATGGCTGTTGAAATAAGCTCAGAGAACGGAAAGTTCAATGTGGTAGGACAAAACGGTATAGATTTCCCTGCATTACCTGTCATAAAGAAGGATAAGAAATTTGAGTTTACCATTAATGCCGAAGTTATGCTGGCAGGTATTACCAAAACTCTTTTTGCCACTGCCGATGATGAGCTCAGACCGGTAATGGGAGGAATCTTTATTGAAGCTTCGCCCGAAAAGATCACTTTTGTTGCTTCTGATGCACACAAACTTGTAAGGTACCAGAGAACCGATGCTAAGGCTGAAGATAACGCGTCATTCATTCTTCCCAAGAAACCGGCATCGCTGCTCAGGAATATTTTACCCAGAGAGGAGGGTCCTTTTACTGTAGAGTTTGATGACAAGAACGCTTTCTTTAACCTGAATGAATACAAGGTAATCTGCCGTCTGGTTGAAGGCAACTATCCCAATTACAATTCGGTGATCCCGAAGAATAATCCAAGGAAGATCACAATTGACAGGGTTGAGCTCTACAATACTCTTAAAAGGGTTTCGGTATTCTCTAACCAGGCAAGCAACCTTGTCAAGCTTCAGCTCAAGGGCAACCAGGCGATGGTGTCGGCACAGGATATTGATTTTTCAATTTCTGCATATGAGCGCATAAAATGCCAATATGACGGCGAAGAGATCGAGATCGGATTCAAATCTGTCTTCCTTCTTGAGATCCTTGCCAACATTGCTTCGCAGGATGTTATGATCGAGCTGGCCGATCCGACCCGTGCAGGGCTATTTCTTCCTGCTGAAACGGAAAACGAGTCTGAGGATCTTCTGATGCTCCTCATGCCTATGATGATAAATGCGTGAGTTTTGGAACTTAAACTCAAACGTCCGGTTGTATTTATCGACCTCGAAACTACAGGTATTAATGTTTCGTCGGACCGTATTGTAGAAATCTCAGCACTGAAGATCAGTCCAAATGGTAATGAACAGTGGATGACCTCACTTGTCAATCCTGAAATGCCTATCCCCCCCAAGGTAACAGCAATTCACGGCATTTCTGACAGCGATGTCACGACTGCCCCTACATTCAGGGAAATTGCAAAGAACCTTGCTGCATTCCTGGAAGGATGCGACCTCGCCGGTTATAATTCCATGAAATTCGATATTCCTGTACTTGCCGAGGAATTTCTCAGGACAAATGTTGATTTCAACTTCAGAAAGAGAAGATATATTGATGTGCAGGTTATATTTTATAAGAAGGAGCAGAGGACACTGGCGGCAGCATACAAGTTTTATTGCAACAAAGAGCTGGAAAATGCACACACAGCAGATGCCGACACTGCCGCAACATACGAAGTGCTTAAAGCACAGCTCGACAGATATGATGATCTTGAGAATGACGTGGAAAAACTTGCCGGATTCAGCTCATTTAACAGCAATGTCGATTTTGCAGGCAGGATAATCCTTGACGAAAACGGCGTGGAGATATTCAATTTCGGCAAGCATAAGGGAAAGGGAGTTGAGGATGTTTTCAGGGAAGAACCGGCATATTATTCGTGGATGATGAACGGCGATTTTCCTCTCTATACAAAAAAAATTCTCACCGAGATCAAACTGAGAGCTTTCGGGAATAAACAAACCTGACATGAAGATCATCTGCATAGGACTGAACTACAGAAAACATGCTTTGGAAATGGGCAGACCACTTCCTGTTGAACCCATTGTGTTCCTGAAACCTGATTCGGCAATACTTAAAAACAACAAACCTTTCTTTCTTCCCGGGTTTTCGTCAATGATACAATATGAAGCCGAGGTTGTATTAAAGATCAGCAGGCTCGGTAAAGGGATCCCTGTCAGATTTGCACACCGCTATTATGATGAATTGACTCTGGGCATTGATATTACTGCACGTGATATTCAGAACAGGCATTCCGCAGCCGGATTGCCGTGGGAATTGTCAAAATGCTTTGACGGTGCAGCGCCTATCGGCAGGTTCGTTCCCATCAGCTCCCTGAAGGATTTAAAAAGTATTGACTTCAGGCTCGAAATAAACAATAAAATTGTACAGCAGGGCAATACCTCTGATATGATATTCAGTTTCAATGAGATAATCTCGTTTGTTTCACGATTTTTCACCCTTAAGGAAGGTGACCTTATTTTTACAGGGACTCCTTCAGGAGTGGGACCGTTAAGAAAGAATGATAATCTTGTGGCTTTCCTGAGTGATGAATCCCTTCTGGATTTTATGATACGGTAAGAATTATTTTAATATCTTTCCTGATAAAATAAACAAACCTAAACAATACTTAATATGAAAGAGAAAAAGAAGGAATCAAGAAGAAGCTTCATAAAGAAGTCGGCAGGGGCTGCAGCCCTGCTTTCGATGCCAACCATCGTTCCTGCCAGTGTTTTTGGTGCCAATGGCAAGGTATCGGTTGCCGTAATCGGAGTTAACGGAAGGGGTGGAAGCCATATCCAGGGATTTATGAGTCTGCCAAATGCTGAGGTAACCTGTTTGTGCGATTGCGATCTTAATGTCCTGGGACCAAAGGCAAAGGCATTTGAAACCAGGTATTCCAAAAAAGTTAAGCAGGAGCAGGACCTTAGAAATGTATTCGCTGATAAATCTATAGATGCGGTTAGTATTGCAACACCCAACCACTGGCACGCACTCGCAACTATCTGGGCATGCCAGGCGGGCAAGGATGTCTATGTTGAAAAACCGGGCTCCCATAACATTTTTGAAGGACGCAAGATGGTTGAAGCCGCTGCCAAGTATGATCGGATCGTTCAGCATGGTGTGCAGCTGCGCAGTTCCGTGGCCGTTCAGGAGGCTATCAAACATCTTCGCGCCGGGCTGATCGGAAGGGTATACATGGCAAGAGGCCTGGTATTCCGCTGGCGTGGTGATATCGGAAAGAAAGGATTGGGAACAGTGCCACAGGGGCTCGATTATGATCTCTGGACAGGTCCGGCCGAAATGAGACCATTTTCTGAAGACTGGGTTCATTATAACTGGCACTGGCACTGGAACTGGGGTAACGGCGATGTCGGCAACCAGGGAATTCACGAGACTGACCTTTGCATGTGGGGGCTGGATGTAGGCCTTCCCGAAGTGATTTCAGCCGGTGGTGGCAGGTTCGTGTTTGACGATTCCAAGGAGACACCTGATGTCCTTTCATCCACTTACATATATCCCAAAGAAAAAAAGATCATCGAATTTGAGGTGCGTCCCTGGATGACCAATGCTGAAAATGGTGCGACGGTCGGCAATATCTTCTATGGAACTGAAGGTTATCTTGTTGTTTATAATTACGACAGGTATGAAACATTCCTTGGAAGGGATTATAAGCCAGGACCTTCTCGCCGGGAAGGAGGCGATCATTTCAAGAATTTCATTGATGCTGTTCAGGCTCATGACAAGAAAATGCTGAATGCTCCTGTTGAAACAGCACACCTCTCATCTGCGCTGGCTCACCTGGGGAACATTGCATACCGGACAGGACGTACGCTTTACTTTGATCCTGCCACTGAGAAATTCGTGAAGGACAAAGCAGCAGATAAATATCTGACCCGGCCTCCGAGGAAACCGTTCGTGGTTCCAAAGGAAGTTTGAGAATAATATAGTATAAGATAGTAAATTTTCAATAGTATTGATAACCACCCCACCCCTGACCTTAAATGTCAGGGGCACCCCTCCTTTAAAAAGGAGGGGAAAGTATTGATATACAATATTTTAATTTTCTCCTCCTCTTCAGAGGAGAAGTACGGGGCTGTCGAAAAAGTCAGGATTATCTTAAGTTTGAATTTTTGAACCCCTCCCTGACTCCCGCTGCCGCGGGACAGGCTCTTCCCTTAAAAAATAAGGGGAGGGCATAAATGTTTGTTAGATAGGGTTTTACACCCTTCCCCTTAGACTTAAGGGGAAGGGCAGGGGATGGGGTTAATAAGTATAAAGATGAAGGTGAAAAGACTTTCTCAACACCCCCGAGGTGGTGGATTTTAGTATAACATCACTCTTTTCAGTTAAACCAATAGGATAACTTAATTACCAGTCCCCGGTTTTTGATATGATAACCTGCCGGGAATGAGTTTTCGGTATAGACAATGAATAAATCTGATACCGGTGCAAACCTCCATTGGAACCGGAAGTTAAGGTTCAGATTGTCAATCTGGTTGTTATACTGAATGAAACTGGTGAAGAAGAGCCTGTCGGTGAAGGTAAAATCCAGTCTTGGTCCGATGAGCAGCAGCTCAGCACTGTTATAAGGTGAAGGCAATGATATATTATTGTAAGTGGTGACCAGAGCAAGACTGCCGTATGGCTGAACCCTGTAGTTCAGCTCTCCGTTAAGGGTGAATCTTGTTCCGTTATAATAGTCTCCATAGCGGCTGGTCAGGGAAATATTGAAAAGTTTCCGGGGATCGGAAGTAAAAGATGCTCCAATCTCTTTCCACTGAAAATCTGCGCCGGTATCGAGAGGAATCCCCCCTGTATTGGTAGGATCATATGGGGCCTGGAGCTTGATATAAGTCTCTCTGACATCAATAGAAGTGATCATTTTATTTATCCACTCGACACTATATGTAAGCTGTGTTTCCCTGTCAGTAAGTAAAAAGGAGGGATCAAAAAACAATTCAGCTTTCACCCCGGGGCCATGATTGATGATAATATCCGAATTAGGAAAAAACTTATACCTGAAGATCGGATTAATTTCGTAATAGCCTCTTCTTCTGACATATCCGGTTTCGGCGATATATCCTGTACCAACCAGTGCCTGGTTAAGGGTTGCAGTCAGATATTGAGATGAGAATGTAAGATTTGCAGCCATTGCTGCATCTTTAATGGTAAGGCTGTTCTGAAAGCTCTGGTGGTAAAATGCCTTTCCTGTCCAGCGGTTGTCATTGCTGGCAAGATTATATTCCACACCGGCAACACGATTGAACCTGTTTCCTGTAAAGGAAGTATCACTCTTTTTATCGGTTACCTGTTTATTTATAAAGAAAACCGATATATTTGACCGGCTGAAAACCGATCGCTGCAATGCAGCGACCATATAGTTTGATGCGCGGATATCTTCCTTTTCGGCCGTTTGTATGTCCATAAGGTTTATCCTCCAGTTATTCCCCAGGTTCCCGCTCAGACGCACTCCTGCCTGTACCGGATTATTGAGGCCGATCCGTCTGGAGAAAAATGGTCTGACAGTCTCACTACCCAGGCTGGCAAAGAGATCACTGTTCTCAAGAAAAAACTGTCTCTTCTCAGGAAAGAAAAGCTCAAAACGGTCAAGATTTGTCTGCTGCCTGTCAACTTCAACCTGCGAGTAGTCGGGATTTACCGTAAAGTCAAGGTTCATGGATGAAGAGAGTATCATTTTAGCATCAAAACCTGCATTACCGTCATATCTGGTTTTTTCACCGGACTCATTATCCCTGGTAGCTTTTCCGGTAACATAAGGGATGAAGGAAAAACGAAGTCCGGCTTTATTCATCGGTTTGTCCCAGACTAATGTTCCTGTATAGGGTAGTGAGCAATGGGGAAACTGGCGCGGCATTGGCGCCCATGAGGATTTTTCATTGTTTTTCAGATCGAGCCGGCCAAAATTGACACCCCACTCACTATCACCCTCATTGTAGCGGATACTGCGGAAAGGGATGCTGAACTCGCTTACCCAGCGGTCATCATAACTCTTAACAGCTGATCTCCATTTGATATCCCAGCTGTAATTGACGTTTGTACCGTCATACTGCAACCCTTCGGTTTGTGCACCCGCTGCTGAAATACCGAAAGCAAATCCATTGGTCTGGTCATTGTAAGTATCGAGAAAAAGCATGAAGTTATCATTCTTCATGAAGCTGTAATCCCTCCGCAACGATTCGACAGGTCTTTTCCCCGGAGTGGGATCATGGCAGATAATACCGACATAAAGATTAAGTTCGTCATATGTAACCATAACCTCAGTTTGCGCTATGGCATAACCAGTATCGGTGGGAGTAACGCGCTGGAATTTTCCTGTTCGCTCCGCACTCTTCCATGGTTCTTCATCAAGAATACCATCAACGTTTATTTTATTATGTGTCTGTTTTATATTGATCCTGTACTGATCACGGTTGACTCCTTTTGTCTGGCCTGAAACATAGGAACTACCATTTATAATAAAGAGAGAGATGAAGAGAATGGAGAATCTGGGCATGTAAAAATTTTTGCAAAAGGTAGAAAAAAGTCAACAATGTGACTGACCCCGGAAGTTAAAAGTCTTAAATGATTTGTAAATTCTTTTGAATTTTAGTATCTTTATAAGATATATTTATAAAATCTGATCAAATGGGAAATTTTGGGGTTACCGAGATAATATTGATTTTGCTGGTTGTTGTGCTTTTATTCGGAGGGCGTAAGATCCCGGAATTAATGAAGGGTCTTGGTCAGGGAATGAAGGAGTTCAAGAAAGCTTCAAAGGTGGAGGATGAACCTGATAAAATGCGTGCTGAAGAAAAATCCGAAGAAAAAAAAGGATAATCAGCTGGTTAAAACAGGTCATTTAAAAATCATGTAATCAGTCTGTTGCAAGATAACGTGGCGCTCTCCTGTGCCGTGTTGCCTGTTCATAGCTGTAAGCGATCCCGATCAGAACCGGTTCGCTCCACGCCCTTCCGAAAAAGGTAATACCCACCGGCAGTTCACCTGCAAATCCCATGGGAACTGTTATTGCCGGATACCCTGAAATAGCAGCAAGGGAGGAGCTTCCCCCTGTAAAATGATCACCCAGCAGAAGGTCTGTCTTCCATGCCGGTGATCCTGTCGGTGCGATTATGGCATCGAGATCGTTACTGTTCATAAGTTTGTCAATACCATCTTCACGGGTTGCTTTCAATATTTTAGCCAGTGCAGTCCTGTATTCAGGTGATGTGAGATCGCCTTTCTTTTCTGCTTCAATAAGTATTTGCTGATCAAAATATTTGAGCTCAATTGTATCCTTCCGGTTGAATTCTATAAGGTCCCGGAGGCTTTTAACAGGTACATCCTTCCCGAGACCGGTAAAATATTTATTTATTCCATCCTTGAACTCATATAGCAGTACCTGATACGAAGCATCCGAAAATTCACGGCTTCTCGGGGCATCTATCTCAATTATCACGGCACCGGCGGCAATCATTTGCTTTACGGCATGCACCATCAGAGTATCCACTCTGTCATTATATCCTCCGGAATTTCTGATATGACCTATCCTTTTTCCTTTAAGTCCATCAGCCACCAGGAATTTTGTGTAATCTGTCAGGGATTTTCCTGCAGAAGCAATGGTCTTTGAATCAAGGGAATCCACTCCCGTCATAGTACCCAGACACGCAGCTGCATCCTCAACGGTTCTGGCCATGGGCCCTGGCGTATCCTGTGTGAATGCTATCGGAATGATCCCGGTCCGGCTCAATAGTCCGACTGTCGGCTTAATTCCCACAATGCCATTGTTGTTTGAAGGACAAACTATTGAACCATCTGTCTCTGTACCGATCGCAACCATGCACAGATTTGCTGACACGGCAACCCCTGATCCGGAGCTCGAACCGCAGGGATTCCTGTCGAGTACGTAAGGGTTCCTGGTCTGGCCGCCCACCCCGCTCCATCCGCTCGAGGATGTCTTTGCTCTGAAATTCGCCCATTCGCTCAGGTTTGCTTTTGCAATGATTACAGCACCCGCTTCCCTTAATTTTTTAGCAATATAGCTGTCGGCCTTTGCATATGAATCCCTGAGTGCCGTTGATCCGGCTGTGGTCGGCATCTTATCACCGGTATCAATATTATCTTTCAGAATAACAGGAACTCCGTGCAGGGGTCCCCTGATCTTTCCTGAAGCCATCTCTTTGTCGAGCTCTTCTGCAATCTGCAGCGCATCGGGATTGATCATTATAATTGAATTGAGCCCGGGACCGGTCTTATCCAGCTCAATAATCCTGTCAAGGTACGCCGATACCACATCTGCTATCAGGTATCTCCCTTCCTTATATCCAAGCTGAAGCTCTGATATCGTCATCTCCTCCAGCCAGCTGGTGTCAACGGTAACTTTCTTTTTATCATCTCTGCCAGGTGTCTGACAGGATATGATTAAAATCGTTAAAACTGTGTAAAATAAAAGATGTTTTACGAAACGGTTTTTCATGATGATAGGGTATTCGGTAAATTTTAGATACAGTTTATCGTAAAATTATTACTAATTCGTCGATTTTAATATATTTGTTATATGCTGATTTTTGCCGGATGGATATTGCACGATTCCTGAAAATTATATTCATTTGATATCCGGACAGTTGATTACAGGATTATGAAAAACATCTACCTGACATTACTGAAAATGGCTCCGGCTTTAACCTGTCCGGTTATTGCCACAGTTACAGGTACAGTTGGCTCAACACCTCAGAAACCAGGCAGTTCTGCCTTGTTTGGGAATGATGGTTTAATTACAGGAACGGTTGGCGGCGGAGTTGTTGAAGGTAAAGTTCAGAAATTCGCAAAGATTTGTGGCAGGACAAAAGAATCCGGGTATTTTCATTTTGAACTCGATAAGGATATTTCAGAATCTGAGGAGGCAATCTGCGGAGGCAGGATCTCCATACTTATCGATGCAGATCCCCTGAAGCATGAGTCTGTTTTTAAAGAAGTTGAGAAATCCCTTGCTGAGAGGGAACCGGGTGTTCTCATAACAAAAGTTACAGTTAATAAGGAGAGAACTGTTCAGATTGCCCGTTACTGGATGACCGGGAGTAATAAACCAGACTTGCCGGCTTCCATTCCTGAGAAAATTAAACCTGCAATTACAGACATGTTGTCGTCGGCAAATCCTGATGATTACAGGCAGGTTGAAATCTTAATCCCCGGGCAAGGATATTCTGAAGATTTTTACCTTGAACCGGTTATTCCTCTGCCAAAGCTTGTGATCGCAGGGGCCGGTCATATTGGAAAAGCTCTTTCGTATCTTGGCAAAATGCTTGATTTCGAAGTAACTGTGATTGATGACCGGCGTGAATATGCTAATAATGATAACATACCTTACGCAGATCATTTAGTTGTGAAGAATATCGGTGAGGCGATGGTGGAAATAGAGAAGGTAGCTGATACATACATAGTTATTGTAACGCGCGGCCATAAGGATGATGCCGGAGCATTGAAACCATGTATAGGCTCCGGTGCAGCTTACACCGGGATGATAGGGAGTAAGGGTAAAGTGGCAAAGATGCACTCTGAGTTTATCAGGATGGGATGGGCAACTGAGGAGCAATGGAGCAGAATCTATGCTCCCATCGGCCTGGATATTAAATCGAAAACTGTTGAAGAAATTGCTGTGAGCATTGCGGCACAATTGGTGCTTGTTAAGAATGGTTTGCGGCAACCGGTCAAAATCACCACGCCACACAACACACGACGCTCACCCGATACCAGTGACCCCAAAAAATAAATTTATGACAAATATCCACGCAATAATACTTGCAGCCGGAGAAGCGAAAAGGATGAAGGAACCTAAAATGCTTCTTCCGTTCAGAGGGAAAACGATCATTGAAAATGTAATAGAGAATGTTACTGCTTCAGATGTTGACAAAACGGTTGTGGTACTTGGATCCGGTAAGGATGAAATTATAGAAGTGATCGGGAATCTACAGGTAATGCATTGTTTTAATGATGAATACAGACAGGGTATGCTTTCATCAGTTAAATGCGGATTGCGGACTTTACCGAAAGAATTCGACGCTGTGATCATCCTTCCTGGTGACCAGCCGATGATCGGTCCCGAGATTATTAACCTGTTGATTGAAGCTTACAGGAAATCAGGAAAAGGGATCCTGATCCCTGTGTTCGACAACAAACGCGGACATCCGCTTCTTGTAAGTTCCAGGTACAGGGAGGAGATAGCGAAGCTTGACAGGAATGAAGGTTTAAGGGCACTCGCAGGGAAATTCCCTTACGATGTGCTTGAGGTGGCAGCCGGGACTCCTGATATTCTAAGAGATATTGATACACCTGAGGATTATGAAAAAGAACTGAAACAAATTATGAAAAAAAATTCATCACATAAGCAGGGATCAATAAAATCAGGAAAACACTCCATGATTCCAAGAAGGGACTTTTTCAGGTTGCTTGGCGGAGGAATATTAATTATTGTTCAACCCTGGCAGGCTTGTAAATCCCGTGCATTGCCGGCTCAGGAAGGCAGGACTTTACCGGAAGATTTTAACGCATTCCTTCATATTGCTGAAGACGGGACGGTAAGCTGTTTCACAGGTAAGATCGAAATGGGGCAGGGCCCTGTTACTGCGCTGGCCCAGATGATGGCCGATGAATTGGATGTGCCTTTTGAAAGTGTGAAAATGATAATGGGAGACACGGACCTTTGCCCCTGGGATGGGGGTACCTGGGGTTCTACATCAATCCGGGAATTCGGTCCCTATATGAGAGCTGCAGCGGCTGAGGCAAGAACAGTCCTCATGCAACTCGGTTCAGAACAGCTTGGTGTGCCTGTAACACAGCTCGAAGTTAAGAACGGTGTCATAAGCGATAAGCTTGACAGGACAAAGAATGTTAGTTATGCCCGGCTTACGAAAGGCAGGAAAATTGAGAGGCACCTGAAGGATAAGCCGGCTCTGAAAGCTCCGGACGATTTTAATATTATTGGCAAACCATATTTCAGACAGGATGCCCGGTTAAAAGTAACAGGCGAGGCAATATTTACAGGCGATATCAGGTTGCCTGGAATGTTACATGCGCGTATTGTCCGGCCACCTTCACATGGTGCAACACTTGTATCTGTTGATCTGTCAGAAGCTGAAAAGATAAACGGTATTCAGGTTGTGCGTGATGGTGATTTCATCGCCCTCCTTCATGAGGATCGTGACACAGTGGATGAAGCAATTGTGAAAGTGAAAGCAGAATACTCTTTTGAAGAGATGCAGGTCGATGATAAAACAATTTTCGGACACCTTCTGAGATCAGCCTCTAAGGGTATTATCGTTGATAAGAAAGGCGATATTGAAAATGGCAGGCAGCTTTCTGAAACGGTTCTGGAATCTGAATTTTATAACGGCTATGTGGCACATGCAACTATTGAACCTCATACTGCAGCAGCTAAAATGGATGGAGATAAAATAACTGTCTGGGCTTCTGCGCAAACACCTTTTCTGACGCAGGAAGCTATAGCAGAAGAATTGGGTTTTTCGCTGGACAAAGTACGGGTAATCGTACCATTTGTAGGTGGTGGTTTTGGAGGTAAGGGTGATAACCCTCAGGCAGTAGAAGCGGCGAGGATTGCCAGGCTCTCAGGGAAACCTGTTATGCTTGCATTTACGCGTCAGGAGGAGTTCTTTTATGATACATTCCGATCAGCTGCAGTGGTTAAGATAGTTTCAGGAATAGATAAGAACGGTAAAATTACACTTTGGGATTTCAGTGACTATTTTGTTGAGGACAGAGGATCAGACACCATTTATGATGTTCCTCATTCAAGGACTACTGTATATGAGCAGGGCGAAAACAACGCCAGGGTACATGTTTTTACCACAGGACCATGGCGTGCCCCAGGCAACAACACCAACACCTGGGCCAGGGAATTACAGATCACATTAATGGCTTCAAAAGCAGGGATGGATCCTCTTGAGTTCCGTCTGAAAAACCTTAAGGACGAAAAGATGATCGCCGTATTGAAAGCGGCAGCAGACAAATTTGGTTATAAGCCTGCCAAAGGCCCAAGCGGGAGAGGTTTTGGTATAGCATGTGGTACAGATGTTGATACCTGGGTCGCACATATAGCTGAGGTTGAAGTCGATAAAGATACCGGGCATGTCCAGGTGATTCGTGTAGCCTGCGCCCAGAATATGGGTCTGTGTGTTAATCCTCAGGGATCTGCTATCCAGATGGAAGGATGTATCACAATGGGTATGGGATATGCACTAACTGAAGAAGTACAATTCGTGGGAGGGAAAATACTTAATCAGAATTATGATACCTATCAGATACCACGCTTCTCGTGGGTACCAAAGATTGATACAGTAATACTTGACCGGAAAGACGAGCCTCCTCATGGCGGAGGAGAACCTGCTGTAATTTGTATGGGGGGAGTCATTGCCAGTGGTATCTTTGACGCGACCGGTGCAATACTGTACCAGATGCCCATGACACCCGCAAGGGTGCTGGAAGCACTGAAAAAAGTGTAAATTATAAGTTATAAAGATTATACTTTTGTTTTTCAAAATGTAGTGAAAATCCAGGGATCAGAAATAATAATTAAATTACCATCTTTAAATCAGACATAGCAATGGAAGAAACAATTAATTTCAATCTAAACGGCAAAAAGACCGTATTGATTACAGATCCGAATCAGACACTCCTCTGGGTACTGCGCAATCATTTTAATCTTACCGGGACCAAGTTCGGATGTGGAACAGGGTTCTGCGGAGCCTGTACGGTTCTTATTGACAAAGAACCGGTCAGGTCATGTATGCTGCCGGTTGGAGATGTGGCCGGCAAAAGTATCATCACCATCGAAGGGCTGGCAAGAAATGGTAAGCTTCATCCTCTCCAGCAGGCTTTTATTGATCATGATGCTTTGCAATGCGGTTATTGCACTCCCGGAATGATATTAACAGCAGCAGGATTACTGATGAAAAATCCGGCACCCTCCCGACAGGAAATTATCGAGGGACTGGAGGATAATCTTTGCCGCTGCGGAGCTCATGTCCGTATATTAGATGCAGTTGAGACAGCAGCCAAAACAATGAAAGGAGGGAAGTGATCATGAAAAAAGAAGTATTGAAAACGAAAGAATCGCAGGAACCGGAAGTCGGCTCCGGAATGAAAAGGAGAAACTTTGTGAAACTTCTCGGCGGCGGTATATTTATTTTCTTCCAGCCCTGGAATTCACTTGACCTGCTGGCAATACCTGTGCAGGAGAGAAGGTCCCTCACTAAAGATTATAATGCATTTCTGCAGATTGCCCCTGACGGGACTGTGAAATGTTTCACAGGTAAGATTGAAATGGGACAGGGCGTCATCACATCTCTTGCCCAGATGATGGCGGATGAGCTTAATGTCCAGTTTGAAAAAGTTAAAATGGTAATGGGTGATACTGATCTGTGTCCTTATGATGCCGGAACATGGGGGTCACAAACCACACAGAGCTTCGGTCCGGCCATGAGAGCTGCTGCTGCCGAAGCAAAAGCAGTGCTGCTCGACCTGGCATCTGCCAGGCTTGGTGTACCTGCTTCTCAGCTCGAAGTCAGGGATGGGGTGGTCGCCGACATGAAAAATACAAAGAATAAAGCAACCTACGGACAGCTTGCGAAAGGTCAGAAACTTGAGAAATACCTGGACGAAAAACCTCCGGTGGAAGAATATACGAAGTTTACATATGTAGGTAAACCTTATAACCGGGTTGATTCCTATGAAAAAGTGACTGGTAAGGCTAAATATACCGGTGACCTTAAATTGCCGGGAATGGTATTCGCCAGGATACTGAGACCACCATCACACGGAGCTAAACTTACCTCGGTGGATGTCACACCTGCTGAAAAGATTGAAGGTGTGAAGGTTGTCCGTGACGGAGATTTCATAGCTGTGATAAGCGAAAACCACGATAAGGTTGATGAGGCAATTGTTAAGATCAAAGCTGAGTACTCATTTGATGAGTTGAAAGTTAATGACAAAACGGTCTTCGACTGGATGCTGAGTGCTGATTCTGCAGCCAATGTTGTCAGGAGCGCAGGAGACATAGAAGCCGGATACAAATCTTCGGATAAGATCTTCGAAACAGAGTATAATGATCCATACGATGCACATGCTGCGATTGAAACCCATACAGCGCTGGCTCAGTTTGAAGGCGATAAGATGACTGTCTGGGCTGCA
>Ga0113563_10001210_pt1 | contig 14359 bp, 14 predicted proteins | sample Mud3Dept3metaG_FD_80117 | JGI IMG/M metagenome (GOLD analysis project Ga0113563, IMG submission 80117) | Freshwater wetland microbial communities from Ohio, USA, analyzing the effect of biotic and abiotic controls - Mud 3 Core 4 Depth 3... | ecosystem: Environmental > Aquatic > Freshwater >...
TGCAGTCGATCCATAAGCTCTCGCCCCTGGTCGTGCAAAATTCAAAATTGATGGTCTCGTAAAAAGTCCCTCTGTCCCGCTCGGAGCGGGATTGCGCGCCTTGCATCTGGAGCTTTTTCCGAAACCATCGGTTTGGCGACTTTTTACGAGATCATCAAAATGATCATCATTGTAAAACGGGGGTTTTTTTAATGCAACAGAATAAAAGGCTTTGCCGTAGCCATTCAATCACGGGTCGCCAGCCTCCATCGAGGAGCGGCTGTCGTACTGGCCAAGAGGTGCTCGGGCCTGGATCCGGACGGCCCGGGATTAAGTCTTGGGAGACTCGGGCTGGCAGCGCGGGCAGAAAAAGGTGCTCCGCCCTCCCACTGTCTCCCGGACGAGGGCCCCGCCGCAATTCCGGCAGGGCTCCCCCGCCCGCTGGTAGACGCGCAGAAAATTTTGGTAGCCCCCCCGGAGCCCGGCTGAATCCACGTAGGATCTCACCGATGTCCCCCCCGCCCGGATCGCCGCCTTCAGAATCCGCTTTAGCGCCCGGCAAAGGCGCAGGAGCTCCGCCCTGCTAAGCTCCGCCGAATTTCGCCGGGGGTGAATCCGGGCCCGGTGGAGGGATTCGTCGGCATAAATGTTGCCAACCCCGGCCAGGAAATCTTGATCGAGGAGGAGAGGTTTGATCCGGCGTCTCTTGGCTTGAACCCGGCGGGCGAACTCCCGGCAGGAGATCTCCAGGGGCTCCGGGCCCAGCCGGCTCAAGGAAGGAACCTCTCCGGCCGCCCCTGTCTCCTCCAGCCAGATCCTCCCGAATTTCCGGGTGTCGTTGAAGCGAAGCTGCTCGCGCTTTCCGGCAAACAAAAAAATCGCTTGGGTGTGTTCCCCGGGGGCGGCCCGCGGGGGCACGAGGTGCAATTGCCCGGTCATCCGCAGGTGCACAACCAGGGCCGCCCCGCCGCTCAAATGGAAAACGATATTCTTGCCGCGCCGGGAAAATTCCACCACGCTGCGTCCGGAGAGACTCTCGCAGAATTCGTTTCGGCTCCCCCGGAGACACTTGGCCGTCAGGATCTCGCTTCGGGAAAATTTCCATCCGATCATCTTCCTCCGCAGACCGCGGACAATGGTTTCGACTTCGGGCAGCTCCGGCATCGGAAAGACTCCTTTGGAAACGGAAGACGGCAGGGGGTTCCTTTCTTCCCGCAGGGCGCTGGGATTCTTTACCGGGCCTTCAAGCCCCAACGCCGCGTCAGGTAGGCTCGCAGGGCCAGGCTTGCTGCGCCCAACGTCAGAAAAAGAATCCCCCCGACGGCCCAGTAGGCGTCCAAAGTTCCCCGGTCGATTTTATCGACCAAGACCGAATAGAAAAGGGCGCTGGGAATCTGGGCCAGGAGCACCAGCGGAAAGAAACCCCGGAAGGGCAACAAAGTCAAGCCGGCGGCGTAACTGATGACATCGAAGGAAATAACCGGCACAAAGCCGAAAAAAAGAATGATGAACTTCTCGTACCTGCGCAGGGCCAAATCCGCCTCCTCCAGATGGATCCGATTGACCAGCCGCTGAACGACGGGGCGGCCCAGCTTTTTGGCGATGGTGAAGCAGATTAGAGAACCGAGGACCGCGCTGGACCAGGAAAGGAGCGTTCCCCAGTAAGCGCCGAAGGAAAGGGCATTGACGACGAAAAGGGGAAACGCCGGGAGAAAGAGGACAATCGACTGGGTCACCATCAGGCAGGCGGAGATCAAAGGCGCCCAGAAGCCAAAGGAGAGGATAAACTCTCTGAGCCGATCGATGTTGCCATGGAACCCGATGCTGTTGAGGTAAGCGGATATGTGCGGCCACGCTTGGAAAAGGACGAAGGCCCCGCCGAACGCGGCGCCGGCAATAAGAACGACCCAGCAGAGTCGAAAGGATTTCTTTTTGGGGGGCTTTCCCCTCTTGTTTTCTCCCGGCCCCCCAGAGAGGAACTCTCCTGTTTTATCCATCCGGAATCATTCCTGGCTTGCGGTTAAACGTTTTCACCCCTCTCCGGGATTTCTATCCCACCAGCATCACGACGGGGTCATCCAGGGAAAACCAGTTGGGGAATCGTTTGAGGGCCTTTAGCTCCGTCTCCAGGGCCTTTTCATGCCCGCGCTCGAAATCCGCCAGGTATTCCAGCATGAAGCGGCCGCTCATATCCTTCGCCTTCCGCGCTTCGCGCTGATAGAACTGGGCCGCTTCCCGCTCCATCCGAATGGCCACGGTCAAAATCTCTTCCGGCCTCAGATCTTTGGGAACCGGTCCTTTCCCCTCCGGACCCGCGGGCGGAGGAAGCGGCACGCGCGTTTCCCCGGTGTTTTTACGGTATCGCTCTTCCAATATCTGCCGGTGCCTTTTTTCCTCTCCGGCCAGTTTGGATAATTTCTCCAGCAGAATCGGGTTGCTCGCCCGTTTCATGGTTGCGATGTAAAAACGGTAGGCTTCGACCTCCGAACGGATGGCCTTGCCCAGAACTTCCAATCCGGTCAGGGGCCTGGAAGTTTTTTTCGTCTCCGGACTCATGTTTTCTTCCCCTCCTTTGCGTTGATAAGCACCTCGCGCGCTTGAAAACCGATTATTTCTTTTTCGTCTGCTGTTTCCTCCCCTTCGCCCTTCCCGGTCCCAAAGAAGGTGGTACCACTCGGGAACGCGAACCCTCGCCGGGAATTCCTTGGCGGGAGAAATCGGCTTGAGGTCCAAAACCGGCGTTCCCCGGACGGCATCGAGCCCCCTTATCCGGAGAACGTTTTTCTTCCGGCTCAGAAGCTCAACCAAAGTCAGCCCGATCGGATTCGGGCGGTACTGGGTCCGGGTGGCGAAAATTCCCACAAACGGGAGATCTTCCCGCGATTTGGGATGGACCTTCAACATTCCCCGCCGGCTTCGAGGAATCCGGGTGATCCAGAAAAGGACGAAGAGGTGGGAATAATCCTCAATCCCGTCAAGCGCCTCTTCATACCCGGGCTTCAGGACGATCTCGGAAATCACGGAATCCCACCCTTCCCTTTTCAATATGCGGATGGGATTTTGAACGGTTCCTATGGGCCGAACCGGGATTTCGCGCAAGGTTCTTCTTTTCCCCCATCCCAGCGCTTGTTTTGGTCCAAAGCGCCCGGAAAGAGCAATGCAGCCACTATACCACCAGGCCTTTCTCTATTTCAAGCGCAATGGTTTGTTTGCCGTACCCCTTCAGTCACCGGTGGCCAGTCGCTATGAATGGAGGACCGGCGCAAAGGCCAAGAGGTGCCCTGGCCTGGGGGCCCGGCCGGTTCGCTTGGAATCATAAGGCGCTGGGATCTTCGGGGCGGCGCGATTCGCGAAAGCACCGGTTGGGACCTTAACTTTTCTCGGCGATCCCAAACGGCTTTCCGCAAAGAGAGGCGGAAGGCCTGCGGCCTCCGCCCGCTCCCATGGAAATACCACGGCCTTGTGGTTTCGCGAATCCCGCACCCGGCGGGCGCTTAGAACTGCTTGAACCCTTCCTATTTTTCAAAAAGTGAAGGGAGGGGAGGGCAATCAACGGCTTGACAAGGAGCCTCTTTCTGTCTATTGTGGGTTAGCGTCTTCGTTCTTAAACAGGCAGGTAGGCGTTGGAAAAATACTCAAGGAGGGATGGCGCATGAAAGAAATCCGCGAACCGGAAGCCCTGCCTTTGGTCACGGAGCAGATCCCGAAGGGCGCCTTTCTGACGGTCCAAGCGGGAAAAGAAAAGAACGTGATGACGATCGGGTGGGCCCTCTTCGGATTTATCTGGCGGCGGTCCACGATGATGGTCGCCGTCCGCAATACCCGTTTCACTTACGGAATCATGGAAAAAGCCGAAGCGTTTACCGTGAGCGTACCCACCGGTCCGATGGAAAAGGAGATCGACCTTTGCGGCACCCGGTCCGGGAGAAATATCGATAAATTCCGGGAATGCAGATTCTCTACCCGTCCCGGAGGAAAAACCGGCGCCCCCGTTCTCGATATTCCTGGGTTCCATTATGAGTGCCGCATCCTTTACAAAACCCCCCTGGATCCCAAATTCTTCGCCGGGGAGCTCATTTCTATCTATCCGCAAAAAGATTATCACACGCTTTATTTCGGCGAGATCCTGGCCTGTTACCGGAAAGACGATCGCTCTGCGGGCGGATAAAATATTTCCGCAAATCTGCGGCATCACCGGGATGAAAGAGGAATGCTCTTAGACGGAGATTTTAATTACCGGACTAACCTGGGGATCCTTTCCCTCAGAAAGAAATAAAGGCCCTTCCACCGCTGCCGCCGGAATTTCAAGCGGAAAGATTGCGGTCAACTAAGAACCCTAAATGCCCTTGCCCTCCCCCAACCTCGAAAGATGCCTCCTGCAAGGACTCGCCTGCGAATGGGAAAAAGCCCTTTGGGTCCTGCCGCGGACCCAAAGGGAGAAGATGCGTCCTCCCCTTTTCAGGCTGTGGGATTTTCAGGATCGCTGGGGCAGCTGGTCCCGGGAGAAACGGGAAATCGCCCTGAGCCTGAATCTGGTATTGAATTACTCCTGGGATTCGGTGCGGGAAGTCCTTCTTCATGAAATCGCCCACCAGTTCGCCGATGAAGTCCTGGAGGCCATTTTCGACCCCCCCCACGGGCTTCAATTTCAGAAGGCCTGCAGTCTTTTGCGGGCCAACCCGCGCGCATCCGGGTCCTATCCCCTTCTTGACGAGAGAATCCGGGATGGGGGAGCCCTCCCGGCGGACAAGAATCTCCTGCGGGTCCAGAAGCTCATGGCCCTCGCGGCAAGCCCCAATTTGCACGAGGCGGAAGCAGCTATGGCCAAAGCCCATGCCCTGATGAGAAAATACAATTTCCGGGTCCTGGAGGGGGGAGAGTCTTCCTTCGAAACCGTCTCCCTGGGTCGGCCCGCCCTCCGCCATCCGGCGGAAGAGTATGCCCTGGCCAATCTGCTGCAGGAGTTCTACTTTGTTCAAGGCATTTGGGTCTCGGCTTTCGTTCTGGAAAAGAAAAAAATGGGCCGGGTTTTGGAGGTCAGCGGGACCCTCCCGAACCTCCGGGTGGCGGGCTACGTTTATCATTTTGTTTCCCGTTTCATTCAATCGAAGTGGAAGGAATACAAAGCCGAAAGGAACCTGACCCGCCGCCGCCAAACCGATTTTGCCCTCGGCGTCATCGAAGGGTTCCGCTCCAAATTGAAATCCGTCCACGGAGCAAGGCCTGCCTCGGACGCCCTCCTTCGCCTTGAAAATCCGCAACTGCAGAAATTCATAGCCGATAAATACCCGCGGACTGCCAAAATCTCCGGTGGGCGGATCCGCCAGGATCGACAGGTCCTGGAGGATGGCAGGAAAGCCGGCAAGATGCTCGTGATTGCCAAGGGGGTTGAGGCGGGGACGCAGAGCCGGAAACTTCAGATCGCCGCCGGTTGAATTTTTTCGGAAAGCAAGCGATGGAATCTATTTTGAACTACCTGCTGGGACCGGCATCTTCCCCCGGGTTCCTCCTCCTTCTTATTCTAACGGCCATCGTCTGCGCCGGAGCCTTCGTGACTTCCGGGTTTGGGGTCGGCGGCGGAGTTCTGGTAACCCCCCTGTTCATCTCGGTCCTGCCCCCCAAATACGCAATTGGGCTTCTGGCCCCGCTGATGCTCCTCATGAGCGCCGCCGGAGTCCGGCAGTACTGGCGGCTATGGGACAACCGCCACATTCTCATTCTGCTTCCCGCAAACCTAATCGGTATCTGGCTCGGGACCTATCTTCTGGCAGAGGTCCACCCCGCCGTAGTCAAGAAGACGGTCGGGGTCCTGGCGATTATCTTCGGGGGCTTTCAATTGCTGGCCGTCGATCGCCCGAACTGGAGGGACCAATTGCAGCCGAACGACTGGCAGGGGGTGGGATTGGGTTTCGCCTCCGGGATCACCAGCGCCTTAGCCCACACCGGAGGAATCGTCTTCTCTTTCTATCTCCTCCCGCACAGCCGGACAAAGGAAGCATTTGTGGCTACCACCGTCTTTCTCTTTTTCACCGGCGGTCTCGTAAAAATGGGCACCTTCTGGCATTACGACCTTCTGAGCGTTCCCATCCTCGTTCTCTCCCTGGTTCTGGTACCCGCCTTGTTCTGCGGCTCCATTCTGGGGAAGAGGCTGAACCAGCGCCTCCCGAATAAGCTCTTTCTGCGCCTGATCTCGCTTTTTATCGCCCTCATGGGCATCCGCCTGGCGGCTTCATAAAAAGCAGGTGCAGGGAAAAAGTTCTTTGTTTTCTCCTGCACCCTATGGTTTCTCGGTTTGTGGAGAATCTTTTCAGGAAGTCATCTTTTGACGGGTTTTTCGAAAATCATCGAGGCAGAAAACAGAGGCCGTCAACTTTCCTGTTTTTCCGGCGCGGGGGGATTATTGATGGGGAATGAAGATCGGAAACAAGTTTTCTCCAACCCCCTACCCCGATCCCCTACCCCTTTTTTTGTGTTCGGAGATGGGCCAGGGCCTGCGCGATTTCCTTTTCCAGGTATTCCGGGCGCGGCCCCGCGGCGGAGGCTTTGAGGATTTCTTCCCCCCAGGGATCGGCAAGATATCCGAGGGTGCGGACGGCCAAAACCCTTTTCAAGAGCCGGGGAGGGTAGGCCCGGCGCACCGTCTTTCGCTTCAGGTCAAAAAACTGGATATAACCGTAGCGAATAGAACGGCCGTAGACGCTGAGGGTAACAGAACCATGCTCCTCCGGGGCTTCCATGAGATGGATCCCCTCGTTCAGCGGGAGCACAAAGGTCGTTTCTCCGGGGTTAATCCGCCAGCGGGAAGTTTCCTCCAGTTCCGCCCGGCCTTCATCCTGGCTGTCGTCGAGACGGCGGTATTTCCGTTCCCGCACGGGATAGATCATCGCCCCCACGATCCCCCAGGAGCCGTGGTCGTGAACCGCGCTGGTGGTTTGCGGCTCCCAGAAATAGGCCTGAATCGAAAAGGACCGGTCCGGGCTCCGGTAGAGGGTCACTTCGTTCGGATAAATGGAGGGCTCCTGCCGCGCCAGGAATTCCGGATCGAGGATCAGTTTTTCCAGATAAACCCGGAACCATGTCGGATCCTTAAGCAGCTCGCCGAGGAGCGCCCGACCCTCCTCGATAAACCGGGAGAGGTCTTTTTTTTCTTCGTACCCGGCGCGGAGCCGGTAACAGAACTCTTCCAGATTCATGGGGTCCCTTCTCTCGGGTCTTTCGGGCTTCGCCCGGCGACCCCGAACCTGCGGACGTGGCTCCAGGAACGGTATTCAGGGTCTTCCGGATTTTTAGCCAGGGTTTCCGCTTCCGCCAGGTATTTTTTCATGGCCCTGGTCTGTTTATAAAGGACCCGGTCTTTCCCGATCGGGCATACTTTGGTGCAGATCCCGCAGGGGTAACACCGGCGGGCCGTGAGTTCCTCGGTCATCTCCAGACAGGCCGCCTTGTCGTAATCGGCGATGACTCGGTCCTCCCGCATGCGGATGGCTTTTTTGGGGCAGCACCTGGCGCAGGCCGCGCAGCGGATGCAGAGCTCCTTATCCGCCGGGGGGTCTGGCGGCAGGGGTGCCTCCGTGAAAACCGAAACCAGACGGACCCGCGGTCCGAATTCCGGCGTCAAGAGGTTGTGGCTCGCTCCAATTGTCCCCAAGCCGGCATATTTCGCCGCCATAACATGACTGAATGCGGCCATGTTTTTCTCCCGCAAGGCTCGGAGACTTCCGTACCCGTCCCGGGGAAAGAAAAACGACGCCTGGCCCAGGCGATTCAAGAACCGGGTCAGATCGTAGGCGATTTGGTCCAGCTCCCGGTTGCTCGTGTCGTAGAGTTCCTTGTGCGGGATCGAGGGGGTCGTTTCTACGATGGGGAGGGGCATCTCTAAGCCGATCACGATCACGGTCTTGGCCGGCGGCCAGACGGACCGGGGTCGAAAATCCGGAGGAACTTCGCCCGCTTCATCCCACCTTTCCACCGGAGCAAAGCCCACCAAATCCGCCCCGCGGTTGCGGCAGAAGCGGATGATCTTGCGTTTGAGGGCTTCAGGCCCGCTTTTTCTGACTGCAGATTTTCCCGAAAGTTTTGCGGATGTCGAAGGAGCTGACGGCATCGGAAGCCTTTCGTTTTCACAAATCATCCTTTTCAGGATAAGGGATTCGCCTCAAAAAATCAAACTCCGGGCAATTGTTTAAACAACCGCCTCCCGCCTTCTTTTTCCGTATTGAAATTTCTTTAAGGAAAGGGTAAATTGCTGTTATTGAAAGTCGCCGCCATCCCCGAAAGGCCAATGAACCGAATCGTCCTTATTTTCCGCTCATTAATCCTGACCGCCGCGGTTCTGGTTTTCCTGCTAACGGATGCGGGTTTCCCGCAAGGGGCAAAGGACTCCGCTCCGGTTTCCGGGTTCCTGCACGACGTAGCTATTATCACCCGTCCGCAAGGGGTGAAGGTCGAATTGACGGGAGAGGGCTTACCCGCGGATTTTCGCCCTTTCCCCCTGAGTCAGCCCTCTCGGCTGGTGCTTGATTTTCCCGGCGTATTGAGCTCTTTCCCGAAAAAGTTTCTGAAAGTGGACCATTCCCTCCTTAAGGATGTCCGGCTCGGCCAGCATCCGGACAAGCTTCGCCTCGTTCTGACTTTTCCCACAGCGGAACTTCCGGCCTATCGCCTCATTCGGGAAGCTGGCAGGGTAACCATCCTTTTGGGAAAATTTGAAGAGGATTCAGGCGCGGAGAAGAAACCGGCGCCGGAAGAGAGGCGGGAAACGTCCTCGCCGCAGGGGGTTCCCCCGAGAAAAGCCCCGCCGGCAAAACCGCCCTCTCCCGCCGCTGTTTCCCCGGCGAAGGTCTTGGAGCGAAAGCCAACCCCGCTGATGGAAAAAACGCAAGCGGAAAAATCGTCCGTCAGAATTTATTCCGGGGAAAAAATCAGCCTCGATTTCATCGATGCCGATATCCGCCGTGTTTTAGCGCTTATTTCCGAAGCGTCCCAGCGGCAGATCGTCCCGAGCCCGGAGGTTCAAGGGACCATCACCCTGCGCCTGATCGATGTCCCCTGGGACCAGGCCCTGGACGCCATTCTCTCCATTTACAATTTGAAGAAGGTTGAAGAGGGGAACCTCATCCGCGTTCTCCCCCGCGAGAAATCTTAACCGGCAGGCCCGCGTGTTCAGGGGTCCTCGGGCGAACCCGAATCCTCATGCCCCGAGGACACCCCCAAACCAGGAAAATCCTCGCCTGCCCCCTTTGCCAAAAAGGGGGGGCGGAAGATTTGATGGTTATTTTCTGCGTAATTCTCAACCGCGGATTTCCTCCGGTGGACCATCCCTTCCGGTGATTTGCGCTCATTCCGCTTTTTCCTTCACCTCCAAAGCGGCAATTTTTTTGAGGCGGCGGCGATGCCGCTCCTTCCCCGAAAACCGGGCCGAGAGAAAAGTCCGCACTAAATCCCAGGCCAGGGCTTGGCCGACAACCCTCCCCCCCAGGGAAAGAAGGTTCATATCGTCGTCTTCCACCCCCTGGTGCGCGGAAAAAACATCGCCCACCATGGCCGCCCGGACCCCGGGAATCTTGTTGGCGACGATCGCCGCTCCCACGCCGCTTCCGCAGACCGCAATTCCCCGCTCTATCTGTCCGCCGGCCACGGCCTTGGCCAGGGGAATGATCAGATCGGGGTAATCATCTCTCGGAACGAGAATCCGCGCCCCGAAATCGACAACTTCGAACCCTTCGGCGATCAAGGCTTCCTTTAGGAATTCCTTCAACTCAAAGCCGCCATGATCCGCCGCCACCCCGATTCGCATTTCCCGTCCCCCTATGCTTTTTCCGTATCCTGGAAGACAAGCGAAGCCGCCCCCATGACCGGCGCTTTCGACCCCAGTTCCGCCGGGAGAATTTCAAGGTTTTCAAGAGCCGGGGGGAGGGCCCGCTCCCGCACCCCTTCCTGAATCTTCCCGATTAAATCCGGAAACCCGTCCATCACTCCTCCTCCCAGAAGACAGCGGGCCGGGTTGAGAACATTGACCAGAGTGACGATTCCGGCGATCAAAACCAAAGCGACCCTGTCAACCAGCATGGTCGCTCCCCAGCTCCCGCGCTTATATGCAGCCGCGACCGCCTCGGCCGTTACGTTTTCCGCCCTTCCGTTCGCCGCCTCCAGGATTTCTTGCGCCTGCCGGGGATCCTGGCGGATCAAGGCCTGCGCCTGCTCGCCAATGGCCCTGCCGCTCGCGAGCGCCTCCCAGCAGCCGCGGTTGCCGCAGGCGCACGGCGGGCCGTCCACCTCCATCATCATATGGCCGATCTCTCCCGCGTTGCCGCCCGCCCCTGAAAGGAGGCGGCCCGCGCTGACAATCCCCCCGCCAATTCCCGTTCCCACGAAGACGCAAACAAAATCCTGAAGGCCCTTTCCCGCTCCGAAGAGCCATTCACCCCGCGTGGCCGCGCGGACATCGTTGGCCACGATAACGGGCAAGTTCAGGACTTTTTCCAGGTCCTCTTTGAGGGAAACATCGCGCCAGCCCAGATTGGGGCCTAATTTCACAATTCCCCTGGCGGGGTCCACCAATCCGGCAACTCCGATCCCGATTCCCGCAGGCGGAGAACCCACCCGGGCAACAAAGGTTCTGACCGCCTCCGCCAAACGTTTTTTGACTTCCCCGGGGCCGCGCGAAGCCTCCGTAGATACCCGCCTTCGCTGACCGAGGGTTCCTTCCCTGTCCATCTGGACGATTTCGATCTTTGTCCCCCCCAAATCAATGCCCACGGCCCATGATTTCTTTTTCGTCATGAAGGGCTCCTTCTCCTCTGCAGGCCGGGAGGCAACATTTTCCCCGCCGGCACGTCGATCAGGAAGGTTAACTCTCCTGATCGCGGCTGAATTCTCGCGGCCGGGAGGGAATAATCTCTCTCGGCAATAACCTTGTGGACAATCTCCGCCTTCTCCTCCCCCTGAATCAGAAAAACAACCTCTTTTCCCAGATTGAGGACCGGCAGGGTCAAAGTCACCCGGTCAGGGCGTCGCCGATTGAAATTCACGGCGGCAACAGCTCTCCTGGCTTCCTCGATCGCGGAAGTTCCCGGAAAAAGGGAGGCCGTGTGCCCGTCCCGGCCGATCCCGAGGAGGATGAAATCGAAGATGGGAAATTCCCCCTCCTGCAAATGGAAAAACTCCCGTAGATCTCTTTCGTACCATAAGGCAGATTGCTCCGCCGTCTCCAGATTCAAAGGTATCGGGTGAAAGTTCTCCGCGGGAAAGGCCGTAGGTCGAACGAGGATCTCGGCAATCATCCGGCCGTTGCTCGCCGGATGATCCGGGGGGCCGAATCGCTCGTCCACGAGAAAAAGGTGGACCTTCTTCCCGGAATCCGGGCAGGTTTGGCGGGCGAGCTCCCGGTAGAAAGGAACGGGGGTTTGGCCTCCGGAAAGGGCCGCGCAAAAACGGCCCCTCAGGCGGAGGCTCTCCTCGAAAGCCCGGCTCCAGAACCGAAGCGCTTCATCCAGGAATTCGGTCTCGCGCTCGCGCACGTAAACATTCGAGGCGGGTGAGGTCATATTTTTCAGGCCGTGATCCAATGACGACCTTCGCGTTCCAGAAGGCGATGCGCCTCCACCGGACCCCAGGTCCCGGCGGCATAGTTGGGGAAATCCAGGGGAGGGTCGGCTTCCCAGCGCTCGAGAATCGGATCCACCACCTCCCACATAGCCTCGATCTGATCCTGACGGACGAACAGGGTGAGGTCCCCTCTCAGACAGTCAACCAGCAGACGCCGGTAAGGCGAGGAGGACGGTATTTTGAAGGCATCCTGGTAACAGAAATTCATGTCAATGGGATAGATCTGGTTCTGGGAATACGGGTACTTCACCCCGAAACGAAGAGATATTTTCTCTTCCGGCTGGATTGTCAAAATCAGGTAATTGGGGTCCAGGACATCGCAGGACCGGCCGAACAGTTTGAGAGGCGCCTGATAGAATTGGATCGCGATTTCCGTGACTCTCCGACTCATCCTCTTCCCGGTGCGAACGTAAAAAGGGACCCCGGCCCAGCGCCAGTTGGCGACATGAAACTTTCCGGCAAAAAGAGTCGGGGTGTTGGATCGGGGGTCCACGCCTGTTTCCTCTCGGTAGGCCGGGACCGTCGCGCCGCCGATTTTTCCCGGGCCGTACTGGCCGCGCACGGCGTAAAGATCGATCTCCTTCCCCTCCAGCGGCTGAAGGGCTCGAAAGACCTTTACCTTTTCATCCCGGATAAAATCCGCGGCGAACCCGATGGGGGGGTCCATGGCAATCAAGCCCAAAACTTGAAGGATGTGGTTCTGCACGATGTCCCGGACCACCCCGGATTTTTCATAGAAAAATGCCCGGTTTTCGATGCCTAAATCCTCCGCCACCGTGATTTGAATGTTATCAATATAGCGCCGGTTCCAGAGCTGTTCGAAAACGGAGTTGGAAAACCGGAAGAAAATGATGTTCTGAACCGTCTCCTTGCCGAGGTAATGATCGATCCGGTAGATCTGTTCCTCGGCAAAAGCATCCTTTAAAATCCCGTTGAGCCTGCGGGCGGACCGGAGATCCTCACCGAACGGTTTTTCGACGATGATTTTGGCGTCCACCTCGCCCGCGCAAAGTCCCTCTCTTTTTAGATTTTCTACGACCGCAGGAGTGGTCTGGGGCGGAACCGCTAAGTAGTAAACGACCCGTTTGCGCCCGTCCTCCCCCGTCGGGGTTCGGTCCGCGATCCGGCAGCTGAGATCTTTGTACGTCGCCGTTTCTTCGAGCCCGCCCGCAAGATAAAAAAGGCGTCGCCTGAATTCCGCCCACGCCTTTTCTTCGATGGGAGCCTCTCCGAATTGGACGAGGGCTTCATGAACGAAGCGGCGGTATTCCTCATCCCCCAATGGGGAACGCCCGATGCCGATGATGGAAAACTCCCGAACAAGCTCCCCCTGCAGAAAAATATGAAAAAGGGTAGGCAGGAGTTTTCGTTTGCTTAAATCCCCGGTCCCGCCGAAAATCACCATGGCAAAGGGTTCCAGGGGCGGCTCAGCAAAGGAAATGTCGCAGGTCTGGAGGAATTTGCTAAAAACCGGCTCTTCCGGGGTGCGGTGAAAACTCATGAAAATCCCCCACGCAAAAAGTCTGTTTCGTTTCCGACGGCCTTTTCCCGCTTAAAAACTCTATTCCGGCAGGATAACCCGTCCGGCCACGGCTTTTGGCCTGAAAAGAACTTTCCTGTTATTATATCAGCATTTTTGCGAATGCTGACTTTCGATTTGACAACGATGACGTTCCGTGGTAAAAAATTAAGAATTAAAGGATGCTCCCCGATAGTTCAACCCCGCCTGCGGCGGGGCCAGAGCGGGTGGCTGTTAATCCCGCCCAAGGGGGATTGTAGGTTCAAAGAAAAATCAGAAAAAACACGGCTGTTCTTTAAAAATCAATCTGCTCCCCGATAGCTCAACCGGCAGAGCGGGTGGCTGTTAACCACTAGGTTGTAGGTTCGAGTCCTACTCGGGGAGCCACAAATTAATACCCTCGGATTTGTGGAGGGTATTTTTTTATGCCCTTTTACGTTTACATCCTTTAGAGGGGGGATCCATTCTGGTTGGCGATTTATCATTTTTGCATAAAATTTTCCGCCTGGATTTTTCAAAAATATTGCCTTTGAGTAAAATCAGAATTTTTAAAAGTCTTGCACTCTTTTTTCAAGGAAATGGAGTGCAGGTCCTCCGCCGCACTTTATTTCCTCCGGGGGCCGGTAACCCACTCCACCCGCCTGTTTTTTATCCCTCCTGGGTTTTGTCATACCCATCCAGCTATTCATTGACCCCCTTTGGTAACTATGAAAAATACGGTATTCACCTGATATCTTCCCCTCCAGGACAATCATAAAATGAAATTGGGGTGCAGTCCTTGCCTTAACCTCCTGCACCCCTTGCTTCTGCTCCTGGGCCGGTGCTTACCCCTCACCGGCCCCTTTTTTTGTTGCCCCATAGGGGAGTGTGAATTAACATTTTTGCCTGCTTCACAGGCTGGCCGGGGCATATCAGAGTATCTTTTGGGGAATTTTTTCATCAAAAATTTAAAAGGTATATAGTCTTTCCTGAGGAGACATCCTCGGATTGATATTCAAAGGAGGAAAATAAAATGGCCAGAGAATATAGGCAGTTGAGCTGCAGGGATGCAGGGTCGGACTGTGACTTTCTGGTGAGGGCAAAAACTGAAGATGAACTGTTGGAGGTGGTTGCGGCCCACGGAGCCTGTATGCATGGGTTGAAAGAAATCAGTCCCGACCTGAAAAGCAAAATTAAATCGGCCATCAGGACCGTCTCTATTTAACCGGTACTCGGAAACAAGATTCTTCCTCCAAATTGAAAAGCCCCTGCAAA
>Ga0113563_10001212_pt1 | contig 14357 bp, 9 predicted proteins | sample Mud3Dept3metaG_FD_80117 | JGI IMG/M metagenome (GOLD analysis project Ga0113563, IMG submission 80117) | Freshwater wetland microbial communities from Ohio, USA, analyzing the effect of biotic and abiotic controls - Mud 3 Core 4 Depth 3... | ecosystem: Environmental > Aquatic > Freshwater >...
ATGACCACGGGTCTCATTCAATTTTTTTGACAGTTGATAAACCAGCGTTTTGGGGACATCTTTGATCACAGCAAATCCGCCTGCCATGTCGCCATACAGCGTGCAATAGCCGACGGTCATTTCGGACTTGTTGCCGGTGGTCAGCACCAGCGAGCCGGTCTTGTTGGACAGCGCCATCAGCAAGGTGCCGCGTATGCGCGCCTGCAGATTCTCTTCGGTGGTGTCGGCGGGTAGTCCTTTGAACAGCGGCGACAACGTCTGTTGCAGCGCGGTGAAGGTCGGCAGGATATCCAGTTCTTCGTAGCGCACACCAAGCAACTGCACCATCTCGCGTGAATCGTCTATGCTGATCTGTGCCGTGTAGGGAGACGGCATCATCACTGCGCGTACTTTGTCCGCGCCCAATGCGTCCACCGCCACTGCCAGCGTCAAGGCGGAATCGATGCCGCCGGACAGTCCCAGCAGCACGCCCGGGAAACGGTTCTTCCGGATGTAGTCGCGCACCCCGAGGCACAGGGCACGGTAGATACTGGGCTCGTCTTTCATGATGGTTTCACGCACACCCAATGAAGGTCTGCCATCAAGCAATTCCACGATACCCAATGTTTCTTCGAAGGCTGCGAATTGATGAGTCAGTTTGCCTTCGCCGTCCATGACAAAAGAGGCGCCATCGAATACCAGTTCGTCCTGCCCTCCCACCATGTTGGCATAGACGATGTGCATGCCGGTCTCGCCGATACGTTCGCGGATCGTCTCGTAGCGTGTGGCCTGCTTGTCGTAGTGATAGGGCGACGCATTCAGTACCAGCAGCACCTCGGCTCCCGCATCCCGTGCTTTCTGTGCGGCATGCTCTTCCCATACATCGGCGCAGATGTTGATGCCGAACTTCACGCCATCCAGATCGAACATACAGGGCGAACTGCCGTGTTCGAAATAGCGCTCTTCATCGAACACGCTGTGATTGGGCAATGCATGCTTATAGTAGGTGGCAACGACCTTGCCATCACGCAGGACAGACGCCGCGTTGTAACGATTCTTGCCAACCTTGTGCGGATGCCCGATCACCAGAATGATGTTCTGCGCCTGCCGTGCCAATTCCTGCAAAGCGTCATCGCATGCCTGATAAAAACCGTCACGCAGCAGCAAGTCTTCCGGCGGATAGCCGCACAAGCTCATCTCCGGTGTCAGCAGAATGGCCGCGCCCTGTTGTTTGGCACGCTGTGCGTAGTCGGCGATTTTGACGGCGTTTCCAGCCAGGTCGCCGATGGTGCAGTTGATCTGTGCGATGGCAATCTTCATGCTTTGTCTTCCAACGGTTGCGGTTGGTCCAGTTCGACCCGTTCGATCTTGGCGAACTGTTCGGTGATCTTGCGACTGCTGATCTGCACGTCGTCCACATCTTTGTTAGCCTGACGGATGTGCTCCGCCAGTTTCTTCATGCGCTCGTCGAAGCGGCCGAAGTCTTTGCCTAGCTTGCCCAGTTCGTCCTTGATGATGTGCACCTGCTTGCGTGTCTCCACATCCTTCATCACCGCGCGCGCCGTGTTCAGCACCGCCATCAGCGTGGTCGGCGACACGATCCACACGCGGCGCTGCATGGCGTAATCCACCACATCTGAATGATGCGCATGGATCTCGGCAAACACTGCCTCGGCGGGGATGAACATCACCGCACCGTCGGAAGTCACCCCGGAAATAATGTATTTGCCGGCAATATCGTCCACATGTTTTTTGATGTCGGCTTTGAACTGTTTTTCCGCCACCAGTCTTTCAGCTGGGCTCGCCGCGTCAAACATGCGGTGATAGTTCTCCAGCGGAAACTTGGAATCCACCGCCACCATGCCCGTCGGCTCCGGCAGCTTCAACACGCAATCGGCGCGCGTCCCGTTGGGCAAGGTATATTGCATCTCGTATGCCTGTGGCGACAGGATGTTGCGCACCAGCCCTTCCAGCTGTACCTCGCCGAACGCCCCTCGTGAACGCTTGTCGCCCAGCAGTTCCTGCAGACTCACCACGTTGGTGGTGAGTCCGTCGATCTTCTTCTGTGCTTCATCGATTGTGGCCAAACGCGCCATCACGCTGACGAAGGTCTCGTTGGTCTTCTTGAAGCCCTCATCCAGCCGCTCGTTCACCTTGCCACCTATCTGCTCCAGACGGCCATCCACCGTCTTGGACAAGGTCTCGATGCTGGTCGCCAAATGCTGCGTGGCATTGCGGAAAGAATTCTGAATCAGCTCCTGATCGGCCCGCCCCTGCTCTGCCAGCTTCGCCAGCGTCTGCGCCAATATCTCGCTGCGTAGCGTGTCCTGTTTGGCGTGCAGGGTGTTGATGGCATCGCGGGTGGCGCGCAGCTCTTCGCCCACGGCGGCACGCAAACGCTCCGACTCGCTCGCTTGGGCCGCGATCAGGCGGTCGCCTTGCTTGTTCAAACCGTCGTGCAGATCGGTGAGCATGGCACGGTGCTGCTGTTCCAGCATCTGTGCGGCACGCGCGGGCTGCTTGAACTGCATCGCCAATAGCACGACCAGCAGCACCAGTGCGGCAACGATCAATAGAACTTCCAACGTCATGTAGTCATACCGGATTATTTTGTTTTGAACGCATCGGCCAGAAACGCCAAACCTTCATCCCACGAAGCCTTGTCCGCAGCCGCGTTGTAGGCCAGCGGCAGCTTGAACTCCTGTCCGTACTTGTCAGCATCCGGATTGGTAAAGCTGTGCTTGGCACCCGGATAGGTCACAGCCTTGTAGCTCACGCCCGCCTTGTCCATCTCCTGGCGGAAGGCAGCGACCTGCGCGGCGGGAATGAACGGATCCTCCTCGCCGGTGAAGGAAGCGATGCGCGCCTTGACCTTGCCCGCTTCTGCCGGGTGATCGGTGCCCAGACCGCCGTGGAAACTCGCTACCGCTTTGAGCGGCTCACCGATGCGCGCCATGTTCAGCACCACCGAACCGCCGAAGCAATAGCCGATGGCGGCGATGTTGTGCGTATCCACTGTCTTCTGCCGCTTGATCAATTTGAGCGCGGCATCGAATCTGGCTTTGGCCAGCTTTGCGTTCTTCGCTACTTCGCTGGAGAACTTGCCGGCATCGTCCGGATGATGCGCCTGCTTGCCATTGCCATACATATCCACCGCCAGCGCGGTATAACCGAGTTCCGCCAGCATGCGGGCACGTTTGCGCGCATATTCGTTGTGTCCCCACCATTCATGCACCACCAGAATGCCGGGACGCTTGCCCTTCACGGCATCGTCATACGCCACATAGCCTTTCAGGGTGGTACCGTTGGCGTGATAGCTGACTTCCTTGCCCTGCACCGCAGCCTGAGCAGCAGCTACCGCAAACATGAACCCGATAAAGCAAAGCGATTTTTTCATGGCATTTACTCCGGCTGTGGGTGGGCCGGCAGTATAAATCAAGATGAAAAGACAAAGGGCGCTTGCGCGCCCTTTGTCATTAACTGCTCATGCCTAACTTACTCCGAACGCATTGCCTTCTTGCGGTCGAATTCTTTCAGGTAACGTTTGCGGATGCGGATTGACTTCGGTGTCAGCTCCACCAGCTCGTCGTCGTCGATGAATTCAACCGCCGATTCCAAAGTCATCTTTAAGGCAGTGGTCAAACGAACTGCTTCGTCGGTGCCGGATGCGCGCACGTTGGTGAGCTTCTTGCCCTTGATCGGATTGACGATCAGATCGTTGTCGCGGGAGTGGATACCGATGATCATGCCTTCATACAACTTGTCGCCCGGAACCACGAACATGCGTCCGCGATCTTCCAGATTCCACAATGCATAGGCGACCGCTTCGCCGTCCTCTGCCGAAATCAGCACGCCGTTGTGGCGCCCGGGCAAGTCGGCCTTGACCGGACCGTAGTCGTCGAACACGTGGCTGATCAGACCGCTACCGCGCGTCATGGTCATGAAGTCTGACTGGAAACCGATCAGACCGCGCGCTGGAATGTGGTACTCCAGGCGGGTACGGCCATGGCCGTCGGATTCCATGTTGGTCAGCTCGCCGCGACGGCGACCGATCTCTTCCATCACACCGCCTTGATGGCTGTCTTCCAGATCGATGGAAAGATTCTCATACGGCTCGCACTTCTCGCCGTTGATCTCTTTGTAAACCACACGCGGTTTGCCCACAGCCAGCTCGAAACCTTCGCGACGCATGTTTTCCAGCAGGATGGTCAGGTGCAATTCGCCGCGACCGGAGACACGGAATACGTCCGCATCGGCAGTGTCTTCCACTTTCAACGCGACGTTGGTCAGCAATTCCTTGGTGAGACGGTCGCGGATCTGGCGGCTGGAAACGAACTTGCCTTCGGTGCCGGCCAATGGCGAGCCGTTCACCATAAAGTCCATGGTCAAGGTTGGCTCATCCACGCCGAGTACCGGCAATCCGACAGGATTATCTCTATCGCAAATCGTGACGCCGATACCGATCTCGTCCAGACCGGAAATGATGATGATGTCACCCGCTTCAGCGCTATCCACCGGCACGCGATCCAAACCCTGGAAACCGAGCACCTGGTTGATGCGGCCCGAGCTGACCTGTTCTTCATGGTTCATCACCACCACTTGCTGGCCTGGTTTGATGCGACCGTTCAAAACACGACCTACCCCCAAGCGACCGGTGAAGGTGGAGTAATCCAGCGCTGCCAGTTGCAATTGCAACGGCGCTTCCGGATCACCGGGAGGCGAAGCCACAAACTTCAAAACCGTCTCGAACAGCGGATTCATATCGGATGCCGAACCGCCTTTGGATGGGGCATCTTTCAAATCCAGACACGCCCAGCCGTTCAGGCCGGATGCATAGATCACCGGGAAATCGAGTTGCTCATCCGTTGCATGCAGTTTGTCGAACAGGTCGAAAGTTTGATCGAGAACCCAATCAGGACGCGCGCCCGGACGGTCCACTTTGTTGATAACCACGATAGGCTTCAGACCGAGCGCCAAAGCTTTTTTGGTCACGAAACGCGTCTGAGGCATCGGACCTTCCACCGCATCCACCAGCAGCAGCACACCGTTCACCATGCCCAGCACGCGCTCCACCTCGCCGCCGAAGTCGGCGTGTCCCGGTGTGTCGACGATATTGATGTGGGTGCCGTTGTATTCGATGGCAGTGTTCTTCGCCAGAATGGTGATGCCGCGCTCTTTTTCCAGATCGTTGCTGTCCATAACGCGTGCATCCACCTTCTGGTTCTCACGGAAGGTGCCGGACTGGCGCAATAATTGGTCAACCAGCGTGGTCTTGCCATGGTCAACGTGGGCAATGATGGCGATGTTGCGAAGAGCGCGTGACATGATGTGCTACCTATACGGAATTCAAAGGGGGCGCATTCTAGCACATAGCCCGGCATCGGATATGACGACTATGAATCGGTGAAACGAACCTGATCGCGACCGGAGGATTTGGCCCGATACATCGCGGCATCGGCCAGTCTGAGCAGTTCATCCTGGGAAGACTCCTGGCTATTGAAGAACGCCACGCCGATGCTGACGGTGCAGCGATGTTCGACGATGCGCGGCTCCGGCATGCCTTTTCGCAATACCGTCAGCCGGTAAATCTCTCCCAACGTCTGCCGTATCTTCTCTGCAACCACACCGGCCTGCTTCATCGAGAGGACTCTGTCGGTATCCAGTTCGCTCAACATCACAACGAATTCGTCACCGCCAAAACGCGCCACCGTATCGACCTCGCGCACACAACTGGCGATGCGGCGTGCCGCCTCGACCAGCAGTAGATCTCCCACATCGTGGCCGTGTTCGTCGTTGAGCGGTTTGAAGTTGTCCAGGTCGATGAACATCAGTGCCGCATAGCGGTTGCTTCGCTTGCAGGTGGAAATGATCAGCCCGAAACGATCCAGCAACAAGCGCCGGTTGGGCAGTTGCGTCAAGGGGTCGTAGAACGCCAGATTGCGTATCTGCTCCTCTGCCTGCTTGCGTTCGGTGATATCACGCGTCACGCCTAACAGGATTATTTCGCCCTGGTCGTTTCTGGCGAAACGGGTCGTCACCTCGCACCACACCGTGGATCCGTCGCTGCGGCGGTGTTCCACTTCGTCCGTGTAGACCTCTTTTCCGTCCGCACCGCTCAGGAACAACTGACTGCGTTCGACTATCCGGCCGTGAATATCGATATATGATCTGGCAGTCAGCAATTGTTCCATCGGTTGCGCCATGACCTCCTCGACGGTGTAGCCGAGCAATTTCCCGATGGATGGACTCAAATAACTCCAGCGTTGTGTTTCGAGAGTTAATACCCAGATCACATCGGAGATGTTATCGGCAAGAAAACGATATTTGGCCTCGCTCTCGCGTATCAATTTCTGCTGCTGTTCGAGCGCATCCAGCATGCGATCCAGGTGACGTGCCAGTGCGCCGATCTCATCCGTCCGCCCGACATCGGCACGCCGTTTCTCCCCTCCCAGTTCCACGTCGTCTGCGACCTGCATCAGGTGACTCAAACCCAGTGTCAAGCGTCTTGCCAAGGCCAGGGCAACCAGCGACACCAGCAGCACAGCGAGGAACAAGAATGCAACCCCCATCTCGGTGAGTGCAGACAGATTCGCATTCACCTTGTCCCGCGACATTTCCACCCGCACCCACCCCAGATGCCGCCCATCGGCTAATACAGGATGCGCGATGACAACCAGATTGCCTTGATTCACCAGCACGAGATGGTCACTGGAATTTGAAACCAGCATGTTGCGGCTCACCTCGTCCGTCACGAAGAACCCGACTTCATCCGGGTTGGTCGAAGCCAGCACCTCGCCATATGTATTCAGAAAGTAGGCTCGCCGCAGGTCGGTCGTCCTGGCAAAGCCCTGTAGCACCTCCTGCAAACCGGCCAGGTCGTTCGCCAATGCCCACGAGGTACCGCTGATGGAAAGCGCGTGCGCCAGCGAAATCGCACGTTCATTTGAAAATTGATACTGTACTTTACGTTGTTGCTCAAGCACCAGATAACCAAAGCCCAGCATCAATGCGAGCGATGTCAGCGCGAATCCCAGCATCAACTGTCTGCGTATCGAACCGCGCCACAGCATGCTGATATATTCGCCGGGTTTCATTTAATACTCGATATGCCGTACAGTTTCGGAAAAGACCTTCAGATATTGCCGGACAGGAGTGTAGGTTTCATCAGTGGCGCGTTCGAAACGGGTGATGCCCAATCTTGCCAACTTGGCTCGCCCCTCTTCAGTCGCGTTCAAGCCGACCAATGCCTTGCCGACCGACTTCGTCAGCGCCGGTGAAATATCTCGCCGCACCACCCAGGCATTGTTCGGCAACGTCTCGGTCTGCCACTTCACTTCGAGTTGCGCTGCCATCCTGGGGTGCTCCTGCTGAAAGCTCTTCCATGGCACATACCATGTCGCGCCCGCCACCGCGTGACCGCGCAACACGCTCAAGATGGATGACTCCTGCGAACCGACATACAGATTCTCGATGTCGCGGTTAACGTCGATACCGTGCGTATGCAGGTAATACTGCGGCATCATGGTCGCCGCCAAAGCGCTGATTGCGGGATAGCAGACTTTCTTGCCTTTGAGGTCGCTCAACTTGCGGATGCCGCCATCCTTGCGCACCAGAATGATGCCGCGAAACAACTCGTCGTCGCCCATCTTGCCGAACACGCGATAGCCATGTTTGAACGAACGCACAGTCTGGTAGGGATTGGGCATGGCGAAATCGAAGTATTCGCTGTACAGCTTCTTTTCAAACTCTTCATAGTTGCGCGAGGCTTCCATGCGGAAGTGCGCCTGCGGTATAGAGGCATTGAGATAGTCGATGACCGGACCATAGACTTCGACCAGACGTTTCGGATTGTGCAGAGGAAGGATGCCGACGATGTATTCTTTAGACGCACCACCACCCTGTTGCGAAAACGTGGGTTGGTAGATTGCCTCTTGTTGTTGACCGCAAGCGACAATCAGCAATGCGGAAAGTGCCACAACATGCCACTTCATCCCTTCCTCCGGATCACGAAATCAGCCGTCGGTCATCAAGGTTTGTCTATAGATATGCGAAATATACTCCCAATCCCAATGGAGACAATGTACGGCAACTCACACAACATATCGCTGGCTTTTATTTCTCCCATCCGTATAATGCGCGCCTTGCCGCTCCCGAGGCGGCATTGAGTCCATCGTTTTCTGACCCTCTAGCATCCCTTTATGGATGCGCCAAGCTTCACCGGTTAGCGACGATGTTTTGTTTGCGCCGGTAGAGGTATTTGTATTTCCCCCTACTGAATTTCATTGTGTGGCCATTGGCCGCACATGCGCTGTATCTTAAAAAAATTAAGGAACAACCATGTCTGAAAAAATTATTGCAACCGCTGTACCCGCGACTGCCGAAACTGTAGCCACCTTTGCCACACTGGGTCTGGCCCCGGCCATTCTGCAAGCCGTGCAGGATGCGGGTTACACCGTACCTTCCCCGATCCAGGCGGAAGCAATTCCCCAGGCGCTGGCAGGGCATGACCTGATGGCCTCCGCCCAGACCGGCACCGGCAAGACTGCCGCCTTCATTTTGCCCGCCTTGCAACGTTTGTCAGTGCAATCCGAAGTGCGCAGCAAAGGCCCGCGCGTGCTGGTGCTGACCCCGACACGCGAACTGGCACAGCAAGTATCCGACGCGGCTACCAAATACGGCAAGAACATGCGCGTCAAAGTGGTGAGCATCCTCGGCGGCATGCCCTACCCGCTGCAAAACAAGCTACTGTCCAGCCCGGTGGACATCCTGGTGGCAACACCGGGTCGCTTGATCGACCACATCGAACGCGGCCGCATCGACTTCTCGCGTCTGGAAATGCTGGTGCTGGACGAAGCCGACCGCATGCTGGACATGGGTTTCATCGACGATGTGGAACGCATCGCCGCTGCCACTCCGGCTACCCGCCAAACCCTACTGTTCTCCGCCACGCTGGATGGCGCGATCGGCAATCTGGCACAGCGCCTGCTGAAATCGCCGAAACGTATCAGCGTTGCCGCCACCCAGGCGCGTCATGAAAACATCGAACAGAAGCTGATGTATGCGGACGATATGGCACACAAGAACCGCCTGCTCGACCACATCCTGCGCGATGTCGACCTGAATCAGGCCGTGGTGTTCACCGCCACCAAGCGCGATGCCGACACTCTGGCCGACAGCTTGTCCGCACAAGGCCACGCTGCTGCCGCCTTGCACGGTGACATGAACCAGCGTGAACGCAATCGCACTCTGGTCAACCTGCGTCGCGGCACTGTGCGCGTGCTGGTCGCCACCGACGTTGCCGCACGCGGCATCGATGTTCCCGGCATCACGCACGTCATCAACTTCGACTTGCCCAAGTTCGCCGAAGACTACGTGCACCGTATCGGTCGTACCGGACGCGCAGGCGCCTCCGGCATCGCTGTCTCGTTCGCCTCCAACCGCGACTCGGGCACATTGCGCAACATCGAGCGCTACACCGGACAGGCCATTCAGGCGCACACCATCGCCGGCCTGGAGCCGAAGTTCAAGCCGCGCCCCGCTGCCCCCAGCGGTCGCGGCAACGGCGGCCCGCGCAGTGCAGGCGGTCCACGTAGCGCAGCAGGCGCGCCCCGTCATCACGCCCCGGACAGCCGTCATGGTTTCCCCCCTCGCGACGAGCGTGGCGGACAGCGTCGCGAAGGTCATTCGCACAGCCGTTTCGGCAACGATTCTCGCCCTCAAGGTGGTCATGCGAACGGCAACGTGAACGGCAATGTAGGTGGCAATCGCGCTCCTTCATCGCCCCACACCGCTGCACGCCGTCCGCAAGGCACCAGCTTCTCCTTGGGCCGCGGTCATAACAGCAGCAACGGCAATAAACGCTAAGCCTCACGGCGAAGCGCAATAAAAAAGGCACGCTTAGGCGTGCCTTTTTTATTCATTGCAGGAACAGACGATCAGTCTTTTTCGTGCTTGTGTTTATTTCCATGCCCATGTTCGTGCCCATACGCATGTCCATTGCCATGCTCGTGTTCGCGACGCCCATGCTCATCTTCGTCATCCTCGGCACCGGACTGTTGGAGTGCTGGCGCAGCTACTGCTGTCTGCATAGTCTTGTTACTGCTTCCTACTGCGGCTCCGGTCGCACCACCAATCGCCGCACCGACGATTGCGCCATTCTGGCCCCCGACCTTTTGTCCGATGATCGCACCGGCTGCTCCGCCGATTGCGCCACCTACCACTGTACCGGCATCCACGGCTAACGCGGAACCGCTCGTGAACAACAACGCCGCCAGAAGAAAAGAAACTTTTTGCATGACTCACTCCTAAAAGATTGAAACATCAATGACACGCTAATAGTGTCAGCGCTCCAGAACGCGCCGCGAGTCTATATTCATAGCGACAAACTGACAACCAAGCTGCCTGTTCGTATTGTGCTTGCCTGCCCTATCCTCTATCCTTGCTGCTGTTATATTTTCAACACTAATCATGTCCATCAGTATCAAGACCCCGCAGGAAATCGAAAAGATGCGCATCGCCGGACGTTTGGCCGGTGAGGTGCTGGACTACATCGCCCCGTTTGTCAAAGCAGGCATCACCACCGACGAGTTGGATAAACTTTGCCATGATTACATGGTGAAGGTGCAAGGCTGCATTCCCGCGCCGCTCAATTACGCACCCGGCGGACACAACCCCTATCCGAAGTCCATCTGCACCTCGATCAACCACCAAGTGTGTCATGGCATACCGAGTGACAAGAAGTTGAAGAATGGCGACATCGTCAATCTGGATATCACCACCATCAAGAATGGATATCACGGCGACTCCAGCCGCATGTACTACGTGGGAGAACCATCCATTCAGGCCAGGCGACTGTGCGTCGCAACCTACGAAGCGATGTGGCACGGCATTCGTACTGTACGTGCCGGTGCACACTTGGGGGACATCGGACACGCGATCCAGACGTTTGCCGAGGGACTGGGCTACAGCGTGGTGCGCGAATTTTGCGGTCACGGCATCGGCAGCAAATTCCATGAAGAGCCGCAAGTATTGCACTACGGCAAAGCCGGCACCGGCGTCAAACTGGAAGCCGGCATGATCTTCACCATCGAGCCGATGATCAATGCGGGCAAAGCAGGTATCAAACAACTGGGCGATGGCTGGACTATCGTCACCAAGGATCACAGCCTGTCTGCGCAGTGGGAACACACCATCCTGGTCACGGAATCCGGATTTGAAGTGCTGACTCTATCCGCCGGTTCGCCCCCTATCCCCGACTGATGTCCATCGCCCGGATACGCGACAGTCTGCGTGCAGCCCGACAAGTATTGCGGCAGGACTACCAGACGCAGCCTAACCCTACCCGTTATCTACGGGCACACGCCAAGGCAGTTGATACGCATTTGAGCGAAGTGTGGCTCGCCCTGGACCTGCCTGACGAACTCGCACTGGTAGCCGTAGGCGGTTACGGCCGCGCCGAGCTTTATCCAAAATCCGACATCGACCTGTTAGTCCTGCTGCCGCAAGATGCAGATTCCGAACTGGAACATCGTTTGCAGTCCCTGATCGGCAATTTGTGGGACATTGGACTGGAGGTTGGACACAGCGTGCGCACCGTGGCGCAATGCATGGAGGAATCAACCGATGTCACGGTGCAAACCAATCTGCTGGAATCCCGTTTGCTGATCGGCTCGACAAAACTGTTTCAATGCCTGCAGCAAGCGCTACTGTTGCATCTGGATCAACGCGCCTTCTATCTGGCTAAACAACAGGAGCAGTTGCAGCGTCACACTCGCTACATCGATACCGACTTCAACCTCGAACCTAATTTGAAGGAGAGTCCGGGCGGCCTGCGCGATCTGCAAACCGTACTGTGGATTTCGCGCGCCTGCGGATTCGGGCACTCATGGCAGGCCCTGGCCAAAGCCGATCTGATCACCCGGACTGAAGCCAGACAAATCATTCACCACGAACACTTTCTGCAAGACTTGCGCATACGCCTGCACTACCTTTCCGGCAGGCATGATGATCGTGTGGTGTTCGAATACCAGACACCGCTGGCGGAACAACTCGGCATTACCGCCAGCCCCCAGTTGCGCGCCAGCGAACGCATGATGCGGCGTTATTACCAGACCAAGCGCGCGGTACAGCAATTGAATGCCGTGCTGCTGCAAACCATGCGCGCCCGGCTGTTCCCCATCGCCGAGACCTGCCCGCTGAACGAGCGATTCATTGCACGCGACGACAAACTGGAGGCCCGCGACGAATTGCTGTTTGAGCACGATCCCGCTGCAATTCTTGAATGTTTCCTGCTACTCGAACAGCATCCGAACCTGACCGGTTTTTCAGCTCCAACCTTGCGCGCCTTATGGCGCGCACGCCCTTTGATCGACTCCACTTTCCGCAGCGATTCGCGCAACCGCAGCCTGTTCATGGATATCGTGCGTCAGCCACAAGGACTCACCCATGCCCTGCGCAGAATGAATCAGCAGGACATTCTTGGGCGTTATCTGCCTGCCTTCGGCCGCGTTGTCGGGCAGATGCAACATGATCTGTTCCATGTCTATACCGTGGACGAACACATATTGATGGTGGTGCGCAATCTGCGTCGATTCACGCTGGATGAATATGCCCATGAATTTCCCCTGTGCAGCAAACTCATACGCGATTTTGCACGCCCCGAAGTGCTCTACATCGCCGGATTGTTCCATGACATCGCCAAAGGCCGTGGCGGCGATCACTCCAAACTGGGGCGCGCTGACGCCGCCCGTTTTTGCAAACAACATGGATTGATGCGCGAGGACAGCGAACTCATCGTGTGGCTGGTGGAAAACCATCTCACCATGTCTGCCACTGCGCAGAAACAGGATCTGTCCGACCAGGACGTGATTGCCACGTTTGCCGCCAAGATCAAGAACGAACGCCACCTCGTAGCCCTGTATTTATTGACTGTTGCTGACGTGCGTGGCACCAGCCACAAGGTTTGGAATGCATGGAAAGGAAAGTTACTGGAGGACCTTTATCAGGCCACCCGACGTTATCTGACCAGCGGCAAGATTGCCGACCAAGTGGGCGAAGCACGCCAACTGGCTGGCGAGACACTGAGTCTGTATGCCGTTCATCCCGATATTTATCAACTGCTGTGGGCGCAACTCGATGCAGAGTATTTCGTTCGCCATGAGCCGCATGAGATCGCGTGGCATACCCGGCTGCTCGCCCACCGTGTGAACAGTGACGCACCTATCGTCAAGGCGCGCCTGAGCCGCATCGGTGAAGGCTTGCAGGTGATGGTCTATACGCAGGACAAACCCTATCTATTTGCGCGCATCTGCGACTTCTTCGCGCGCATGAGCTACAACATCATGGAAGCTAAAGTGCATACCACTCAGCATGGTTACGCACTGGACAGCTTTTTAATCATGGATGCCAACGATAACAAGGACAACAAGATAGCGTACCGGGATGTCATGAACTACATCGAGTATGAGCTGGCGCAACAGCTCACCGGCGAGATACTTGCCCACGTCCCGCACAGCGGCAGGGTCAGTCGTCAACTCAAACACTTTCCCATCTCTCCGAAAGTCGACATCGAACAAGACGAAAAAGGCCAATTCATATTGTCAGTGGTCGCTGGTGATCGGCCCGGACTGTTGGCACGGATTGCCTATTTGCTGGCGCAACACCACATCGAACTGCGCAGTGCCAAGATCAACACCTTGGGCGCGCGGGCGGAAGACACATTCTGGATCGGTGGCGAGGCACTATCCAAAAGACCGGCAATCGACCAGTTGTGTGAGGAACTTCGGCAGCAACTTTAACCAGTCCTAAATCAGGTTGACAGTTAAACGTGGTTTTCAAACCTTGTTTAGGTAAGTAGTTAAAGGCGCCTGATGCACCGCATCAGGCGTTTTATATTTTGCTCAGATGAGGTCCGAATCTTTGATCATCTTGGCTGCCCCTTCTAAGTCCCTCAGTGTCTGCAGCAGGAACTCGTTCTTCAGGCTACGGGTAAAGTTTGAGGAGAAGATCACATACCCAGGCATTCCGTGTCGCATGGTCTAGCATAAGACAGCTAAGATCCCATCCGATATTGGTCACGCTAAGTTGCAGGCAATATATGAGCCTTGGTCTGACATGGCAAAGCATCGCAATGCCGATGGAGTCGAGCGTGTTATTGGGCAACACGTGAAAACTCAGCAATCAAACCGGTACAGAGCCGGATTTTTTGCACCTGGAAAATCCCTGAGAGGGGCAATAAAAAAGGACTTGCAACATTTCTGCTGCAAGTCCTTGTTACTACTGGTCGGGGCGGGGAGATTCGAACTCCCGACCCCTTGCACCCCATGCAAGTACGCTACCAGGCTGCGCTACGCCCCGAGGGCGCGGATTATAGCAGAGCA
>Ga0113563_10001213_pt1 | contig 14356 bp, 11 predicted proteins | sample Mud3Dept3metaG_FD_80117 | JGI IMG/M metagenome (GOLD analysis project Ga0113563, IMG submission 80117) | Freshwater wetland microbial communities from Ohio, USA, analyzing the effect of biotic and abiotic controls - Mud 3 Core 4 Depth 3... | ecosystem: Environmental > Aquatic > Freshwater >...
CCTCAGAAGGTGATTTCCACATGCATAGCATAGCCTCGGAAAGAGAAGACTCAAAAGATCATCCCACAGGTCGGAAAGATAACTCATGCAGCGAGCAGAATTATTTTCCGTAAAGTTATAAAATTTACTAGAATTTTACTTTGCTGCTTATTTTTTCAGCGATTTCCCTGAAATCTTCAGGTGTGAATCTGAGCTTCGGATTTCTGAAATTAACATCCTCCATCGAATCCATTGGCACAAGGTGAATATGTGCATGTGGAACCTCGAGTCCCAGAATTGCAATGCCAATGCGGTTGCAGGGGAATGCACTTCTAATGGCTGCCGCAATCCTTTTGGAAAAGATAATAAGTCCGGTCAGCAGTTCATCATCAAGATCAAATATATAATCGGTCTCCTGTTTGGGGACAACCAGTGTATGACCGGCTTTCAGAGGATTTATATCAAGGAATGCAAAATACCTGTCATCCTCAGCGATCTTATAGCAGGGGATCTCTCCCTTGATGATTTTTGAAAAAACAGATGCCATGATGATTTTATGAACTGATTATACAGAGATGGAAATAATTTCAAAGGGAATTATCCCTGACGGGACTTTGATCTGTACGGTCTCCCCCATTTTTTTCCCGATAAGACCCTGAGCTATCGGTGAATTTATGGCAATCTTCCCAAGCTTAAGGTTAGCTTCGCTCTCAGGGACCAGCTGGTATTCCATTACGGAATTGTTTACTTTATTCCTGATCTTTACCTTGTGGAGTATTCTTACAGTATTATTATCAATCTTTGATTCATCAATTATTCTCGATCGGGCAATAACATCCTCAAGCTTTGCTATTTTCATTTCAAGCATAGCCTGAGCCTCCTTGGCAGCCGCATATTCAGCATTTTCAGTAAGGTCACCCTTATCCCTTGCATCCGCTAACAACCTGGAAATCATAGGTCTTTCAACAGTCCTGAGATGTTCAAGTTCCTCTTTCAGCTTTTGAAGACCCTCTTCCGTTACATGCAAAACCTCTGACATTTTCTTCTGAAACAAGTAAAAAATAAGAAGAATTCCGGGTTTTCCGGAACTCTTCATAAGGCAAATATATAAAATATTTTAAATAATTGCAAAAATAATCCTGAAAATAAGTGCTTTACAAATCAGGATTTCAGGTATTTTTAATTGTATTTTTTACCGCTCTTTTTCTCCCTGGATGAAATAATCTTTTTCTTGTTCTTATAATTTACATTGGCTTCCTTCCTGTTTTGTTTCATGCGTTCCCTGACTTCAGGAGTTTGTATATCCAGCGCATGCTGACGATTCTCCTTTACAAATTGCTTATAATCCCTTTCGCGCTTTTTTTCGTCTGCTTCCTGTTTTTCCTTTGCCTTCATTACTACCTTGGGCTCCATGATCTTTACCTGTCTTTTCTTTGCAGGGGGCCTCTTCAGAGCATGTCTTCCCTGCCGGGGTGCAGGAGGTCTCTTAAAAGACTGGGCATCACAAAGCGAAAAAGTGAATGACAGAATCATTACTGAAATAACAAACCTGCTTATTGACGGTGTCTTCATAATAAAACGTTTACAATAAACATTATCCGGTCGCGTTACTAAAGCGGCAGTTTTAGTAAATTTACCAGTAAAACAAACCACAATGGTAACGGGTTCAAAACTAGAATATTTTCTATTTGTCATTTTAACAACTTATTCACTGTCTGCTTGCGAAAGACGTGAAAATGACGTTATTCCCGATGTGTATGTGGATTTTACCATGAACCTGAATGATATAGAATTTGTGAACCTTACAACATTATTCGGATCGGTATATGTTAACGCAAATACCAATAATTGGGGACTTAAAGCTGCAGGGTATGAAGGTAATGGTATAATTGTCTTTGCCGGACCCAATGATGAATTTTACGCATATGACAGGACCTGCCCTCATGATTATGTTGTTAATAAATTGTTAATAAAGGTGAGTGTTGTTGATATTATATACGCCGAATGCCCTCAATGCAAGACAAGATATGCTCTCACAAATCTTGGTACTCCGGTCACAGACACTATCGGAAGATATCCTCTGAAAAACTACAGAACCAGCTCCGACGGATTGTATGTACGAGTGTGGAATTATTAGATTTCAGCTCATGTACTCACCCCCTTTATTTTTCCCCCTCTCTGCTTCGCAAAGAGAGGGAAACTAATTGAATTACAATACGTTCACCCCCTCCTTGCGTTAGCAGGGAGGGGGATGGGGGTGGGTACATGAGGTAAATCAATACCTGTAATGCTCCGGCTTATACGGACCTTCAGGAGGAACGCCAATATAATCAGCCTGCTCCTTTGTGAGTTTTGTCAGTTTCACCCCAAGCTGGTCAAGATGAAGCCTTGCAACCTCTTCATCCAGATATTTAGGCAACCTGTAAACCCCGGTCTTATAGGTGTTTTTCCATAAGTCGATCTGGGCCAGTGTCTGGTTGCTGAATGAATTGCTCATAACAAATGAAGGATGTCCGGTGGCACATCCCAGATTGACAAGCCTGCCCTCAGCAAGTATAAAAACGGCGTGACCGTCAGGGAAAAGGTATTTATCCACCTGAGGTTTAATATTTATCTTCTTCATGCCTTTCATGGTGTTGAGCCCATGAACCTGGATCTCATGATCGAAATGACCAATATTGCAGACGATAGCCTGATCTTTCATTTTTTTCATGTGATCAACAGTTATGACATCCTTGTTCCCGGTTGCGGTAACGAAAATGTTTCCTTCATCCAGGGTCTCTTCAACGGTCTTCACTTCAAATCCTTCCATGGAAGCCTGGAGAGCACAGATAGGGTCGATCTCCGTTATGATAACCCTGGCTCCGTAGGCTCTCATCGATTTAGCACAACCCTTCCCAACATCTCCGTAACCGCAGACAACGATCACCTTTCCGGCAATCATCACATCGGTTGCCCGTTTTAACCCGTCGGCAAGAGATTCGCGGCAACCGTAAAGGTTGTCAAATTTGGATTTGGTGACCGAGTCATTCACATTTATTGCAGGTACCAGCAATTCGTTATTCCCGAGCATCTGGTATAACCGGTGAACGCCTGTTGTTGTCTCTTCCGAAATACCTTTCAGTGCGGTTACTGCACGATGCCATTTTCCCGGCTCATTAGCCAGAAGATCCCTGATCGTGGCAATTATTATCGCTTCTTCCCTGTTAGAAGGTTTCTTATCGAGAACCGAAGGATCATTCTCAGCCTTATATCCCATATGTAAAAGCAGTGTTGCGTCACCGCCGTCGTCCACAATAAGGTTCGGACCCTCTCCTCCGGGGAATGAAAGTGCCTGTGCTGTGCACCACCAGTACTCTTCAAGTGTTTCTCCCTTCCAGGCAAATACCGGGATCCCGCTTGCAGCTATTGCAGCTGCTGCATGATCCTGGGTTGAAAAAATATTACAGCTGGCCCACCTTACATCAGCACCCAGTTCAGCAAGAGTCTCGATAAGCACTGCTGTCTGAATTGTCATGTGAAGGGACCCCGTGATCCTGGCTCCTGCCAGGGGTTTTTCCTTCGAGAATTTCTTTCTGATGGCCAGTAATCCCGGCATTTCCTTTTCAGCTATCTCTATCTCTTTCCTGCCAAAATCTGCAAGAGAGATATCTTTAACCTTATAATCCATTTTTTCTTTAACTAAAACCATGTAATTTTCATTAAGACTTCAAATTTAACAAAAAACAAGGAGTAACTGTTCATTCCAGCAATCTCATGGCATTAACCCTGTCAATCTCCATCTGCCGGGCAAGCTCATCAGTATTATTAAATTTGATCTCATCCCGGAGACGATGCCTGAAAATTATCTCAATCTCCCTGCCATAGATCTCCTTTTCAAAATTAAATATATGAACTTCCACTGATCTCTTATCAGGTGATTTATTGACAGTGGGATTCCTTCCTATGCTTAGCATGCCCGGTAGTTTTTTGTCATCTATCTGCACTTCGACTGCATATACCCCATCGCCAGGTATCAGCTTAAATTTATAGGAAGGTTTCAGGTTGGCAGTCGGGAATCCGATTTTCCGTCCGATTTTCCGGCCTTCAATTACCGAACCTTTCAGGGAATAGCAATACCCAAGCCATTTGTTTGCATCGTCAAGGTTGCCGCTTAACAGCGCCTCACGGATGATTGATGAGCTTATTGCACCCCCGGCAGTTTTAAGCCCCTGCACCTGCTCAACCCTGAAACCCATCAACCTGGCACATTCCTCTACAGTATCATAATTGCCGTTACCATGATACCCGAAACGATGATCATGACCGACAATCAGATGCCTTGTTCCCACTTTGCCAACAAGTACCTTTTCGATAAAATCACAGGCATCCATTTTGCTGAAACTGACTGTAAATCTGATGATGATCAGGTGGTCTGCTCCTGCCTTGTCAAGCAGTGCCGTTTTTTCATCCATTGATGAAAGGAATGACATTTTTCCGGTTCCTTTTTCAAGCACCTGGCGCGGGTGGGGATCAAAAGTCATTACAACTGATTCCCCTCTCACGTCCCTGGCCATGGATATAAGCTTTTTAAGCAAAGCCTGGTGCCCGCGATGCACTCCGTCAAAGATCCCAAGTGTCACAACGGGATTCTTCAGGTCAAGAGCTTCATATCCCTTGTGTATTATCATTCCGTGTCACTATTCATGCAAAATTAACAAAGCCCGCCGATATGAAATGAAATAATGATTTTGTTTTTGTACTTTTATATGAAGTTACCCATCTGCTGATTTTAAATGATTGCAGGAAAGTTCTATACATCGGATCCATGGCTGAAACCATATACCTGGATCATCGATGAACGTTTCAACAGATGCCAGCTCAAGGAAAGGCATCTTGTCAGGAACGGATCTCTTTCTGATTTCGCGCTTGGGCACTATTATTACGGACTTCACAGGACTGATGAAGGCTGGATTTTCAGGGAGTGGGCGCCGAATGCCACCGCTATTTACATTGTGGGGACATTCAACAGGTGGGAGGAGAGAACCGGTTACCGGATGAATAGAATTAACCAGCAGGGTGATTGGGAAATAGCTCTGCCGTTGGGTGCGATGAATCACGGAGATCTTTACAAGCTTTCGGTTCACTGGCCAGGCGGGAAAGGTGAGCGTATCCCTTCATACGCAACACGTCTCGCCCAAGATGATATAACAAAGATCTTTTCTGCCCAGGTATGGTCCCCGCAGGAACCTTATAAATGGCAGATTGAAAATTATCTTCCTGCTTCGACAGCTCCCGTTATTTACGAAGCCCACATCGGGATGGCAACGCAGGAAGAAAAAACAGGAACCTACAGGGAATTCACAAGGAACGTTATTCCTTATATCGCAGCAGCCGGATATAACACCATCCAGCTGATGGCCATCCAGGAACATCCTTTTTACGGATCATTCGGTTATCATGTTTCCAGCTTCTTTGCAGCATCATCGCGGTTTGGTTGCCCTGAAGACCTGAAGGAACTGATTGATACGGCCCACGCATCAGGGCTGAGAGTTATAATGGACCTGGTTCATTCCCATTCAGTTAAGAATGTCAATGAAGGCCTGGGGCTTTTTGACGGATCTCCCGGTCAGTATTTTCATGCAAACCATCGCAGGAATCATGTTGCATGGGATTCGCTGTGCTTTGATTACGGTAAGGATAATGTGATTCACTTCCTTTTATCCAACTGCCGTTACTGGCTTGAAGAATATAAATTTGACGGTTTCAGGTTCGATGGCATAACCAGCATGATATATTTTGATCATGGACTGGGAAAGAATTTCACATCCTACGGAGATTATTTCGATGGAGGGCAGGATAATGACGCATTAGTATACCTCTATCTTGCCAATAAAATGATCCATGAATTCCGTCCAGGAGCGCTGACCGTTGCAGAGGAAATGAGCGGAATGCCAGGACTGGCGGCTGAGACCGGTTCAAGAGGTTATGGATTCAATTACAGGCTATCTATGGGCGTTCCTGATTTCTGGATAAAGTTGGTAAAGGAGATCGCAGATGAGCACTGGGATATGGGAACTCTTGTACATGAACTTTCACAGCATCGCCCGGAGGAGAAGGTCATTTCTTACTGCGAATCGCATGACCAGGCGCTGGTCGGAGACAAAACCCTGATCTTCAGGATGATTGATGCTGAAATGTATACCGGTATGACCAAATCCCATCATAGTCTCGTTCTTGACCGGGGTATTGCACTCCATAAAATGATCAGGCTTATCACTTTCAGCACGGCAGGAGGAGGTTATCTGAATTTTATGGGCAATGAATTCGGACACCCTGAATGGATCGATTTTCCACGCGAAGGAAATAGCTGGAGTTATAAATATGCCCGCAGGCAATGGCATCTTGTCGAGAATAAAGACCTTAAATACCAATATCTTGCCGCGTTCGACAGACAGATGGTAAAGCTTCAGCATGATTACAGGATTCTGGATAATTTATATATTGGCAGGATCTATGAGAACAACCATGACAAGGTCATTGCCTTTACAAGGGGTGAGCTCCTGTTTGTATTTAACTTCCACCCCGTCAATTCATTTACCGATTACGGCATACCGCTACAGGGCAAATTCAGGGTGTTGATCGATTCCGACGATCCGGCATTCGGAGGATTTGACCGTTTTGACAGGAACACAATTTATACTTCAGTCAGAAAAGCAGACAGGCAGACTCTTAATATGCCTTATTACCTTTATCTCTATCTTCCGGCCCGTACTGCCCTTGTATTAAAGAAGGAGGCTGTCAGAAAAGCCACAGAAATTTAGTCTATCCAGCGAAGCAGGTAGAAATCCTGTTTGTGGGGTAGATCTTTATGCTTCGGGTAGATGCGTATTCCATAGAAGAATGTACCTGCCTTTTCAGGAATAAGGTTAGCCCTGTAGAGGCATTTGCCGCTTTTGCTGCTCACCAATGCAAACTCCTTGCTGGCAACAAACTCATGCTCCCCGTGTTTACTCATGTGAGTAATTACATATTCCACCCCTACGTTCTCCCTGGGGATCTTCTTTATATTCAGAGCAATTTCTGCCTTATAGTCATGACCTGAATGATAAACATTCCCTCCCGGTTTCTCAAAGCTGTAGTTTATTACTTCGATATTATCCCATTCCTCCATCATCGTTTTTTTCCATGCAGCAAGCTCTTTTGCCTTTTGAAAATCATTTGCTGTCAGAAATTTATTGCGCGCAAAGAGTTTGGTATAATATTTTTCAAAATAATCGTCGAGCTGGCGTTTCATTGTAAACTCAGGTGCAATCTTAACCATGGTGTTCTTGATATGGCTTATCCATTCAACAGGAATACCCTGATCGTTAAATGAATAATATGCGGGAATTATTTCATATTCAAGCATATTATAGATTGTTTCAGCATCAATGTCATCCTGGAGATCCTGATTTGTAAAGGTTCTCTTTTTCGGAAGAGCCCAGCCTGCAAATGCCCTGTAACCTTCAACCCACCACCCGTCGAGGACGCTGAAATGTATCGTGCCGTTCATCACTGCTTTTTCTCCGCTTGTTCCTGAAGCTTCCAGCGGCCTTGTAGGAGTGTTAAGCCAGATATCGACGCCCCGCACCAGGTACCTGGCAAGTTCAATATCATAGTTCTCAAGGAATATCACCTTGCCGGCGAATTGAGGCATCTGTGAAATTTCAAATACCTTCTTTATAAGATCCTGACCCCCTCCGTCATGCGGATGGGCTTTACCGGCATAGATGAACTGAACAGGTTTCTCAGGATTGTTTACTATCCGTGAAAGGCGATCGAGGTCCCTGAACAGCAGTGAAGCCCTTTTATAAGTTGCAAAACGACGGGCGAAACCTATGGTAAGTGCTTTTTCATCAAGATGACTGCTGATGTTAAGGAGTGTTCTGGGGCTAACATGCTTTTCCATCATATCACTCTGAAGTCTCTTCCTGATGTTTATGAAAAGAGCCTTTTTCAGATTTTTCTTTATCTCGTAGATCCTTTTATCATCAACCTTATAGAGCTTTTCCCACTGCGCCCTGTCAGTCTGGTCAAAATTGGAGCTTCCGGTAATCTCTTCATAGACCTCCCTCCATTCAGGGGCAGTCCAGGTAGGATGGTGAACCCCGTTTGTCACATACCCAATATAGAGCTCTTCCTTGAGATACCCGGGCCACAGCTTGTTGAACATTCCCTGGCTCACTTCGCCGTGGAGCTTGCTGACACCATTCAATTCCTGCGACATTCGTGTTGCCAGATAGCTCATATTAAACTTCCTGTCTGCATCTCCTTCGCACCTTCCAAGAGCCATCAGCTCTTCCCATGTTATATTAAGGCGGCCGGCATAATGAGAAATATATTTACGGAGAAGGTCTTCATCAAATGCGTCATGCCCTGCAGGTACGGGAGTATGCGTGGTAAACAGGGTAGATGATCTTACAGCCTCAAGTGCCTGGTTAAATGTAAGATGATACCCTTCAATCATCGTCCTTAACCGTTCAAGACTTATGAATGCCGAATGACCTTCATTGCTGTGGAAGAGATCAGGTTTTATTCCCATTGCATCCAGGGCTCGTATCCCACCAATGCCAAGTATCAGTTCCTGGCGCAACCTGTTTTCATGATCACCGCCGTACAGGTAATGTGTGACAGTCCTGTCTTCGGGAGTGTTATCGTCAAAATCGGTGTCGAGAAGTATAAGCTTTACTTTCCCAACCATTGCTTCCCAGACTCTGATCTTGACAGTTCTGCCTGGCCATACAAGGGCTACTGAGAGATGATTGCCTTTTTCGTCCTTAACCGGATTAATGGGAAGGCGTGAAAAATCCTCAGCTTCATAAATGGTTAACTGTTCTCCCTTAGGTCCCAGTTTCTGTCTGAAATAGCCATACCTGTATATGAAACCTATTCCAATTATATTCATGTTTGAGTCGCTGGCCTCTTTCAGATAGTCGCCCGCGAGGATTCCCAGGCCTCCGGAATATATCTTCAGGCATAGATGTATTCCGAACTCCATGCTGAAGTATGCTACTGACGGATTCTTTGGATCATCCGGACGCGAAATGTATTCCCTGAAGACCTTTTCCACTTTTTTAAGGTCAGCTACAAACTCTTCATCATCTTCAAGAACCAGGAGTCTCTTGTAATCAATCTTTTCGAGAAGCATTTTCGGATTATGCTTAACCTCTTCCCACAGGGAGGGGTCCATTCTTCTGAATATTGATTCAGCCTCATTATTCCAGGACCACCAGAGGTTATTGGCCAACTCTTTGAGTGAAGCCAGTTTTTCCGGAACGTCGCTCTGTACATAAATGTCTTTCCAGACAGGTACCTGGTGAGGTTTCCGGAAAACGAGACCCGGTGCTTCCACAAACCTGATAAATTCCCTTGGCTCATCTCTTCTCTCACTGCTTTTCAGAAGGGCTTTTTCATATGCTGTAAAATAATATTTGACCAGACTGTCCCACATTGCGATCCTTGAGATCTCATGTGCCTTTTTCCTGGCCTCTTTTATTCCGTCCCCGTCAAGCCCTACAAACATCAGAATGAATTCCCTGATCTCCTGAACGACCTTGTTTTCGTTATCATCGGTCCTCTCAATTATTGCTATGCCGTTGCCCGGATTCGGGAAGTATTCCTTTACCCAAAGCCCGAAGCCGGAGAGAGAAGTTGTAACCGTGGGTATTGAGAACATCAGACTTTCAAGGGGAGTATAACCCCAAGGTTCATAATAGGATGGAAATACTGAAAGGTCAAAGCCGATGAGGAGATCATAATACGGCATATTGAAAATGCCGTCATTGCCATTCAGATATGACGGTGCAAAAATGATTTTTACCTTTGACTTCTGATCGTTCTGGAGATTGTTTGCACTTATTCTCTGCAGAACCGGATCGTCTGACGGATAGTGGAGACTGTGTGTAAGGTAACGGTCGCCTCCGTTGGTTGTTGCGTTATTATTCAGAATATCAACAATATCCTGGCGCGGACCTTTGTGATAAGCAGGCATCAGTATAAAAGCAATGCATTCTTTTGAAGGATTATCCTTTTTGTTCAGACTTCCCAGGGAATCAACAAAAATATCCACTCCTTTATTTCTGAACTCATATCGTCCGCTGTTCACAATAAGAATGCAATCATCGGAAAGCTTGTATCCGAGAATGGCCTCAGCTACACTTTTGAGCTTAAGCCTGGCTGCTTTCCTCTTCTCCTCAAAAACATCATCGCCCGGAACGAATGAATCTTCAAAACCATTCGGGGTAACGATATCAACATCTTTCCCGAGGAAATGGCTGCATTCTCTTGAAGTTATTTCGCTTACAGTTGTAAAAACATCTGCAATGGAAGCCGATATTTTTTCCAGGGACTGTTTGGCCACAACATTGAATTCACGGGCAACCTGCCCGGGATTAAAATCTTTCATCTTGCCGTACAACGGCCTGTTATTGCCTGCAATGCTTCTGCCAAGAACTGTTGCATGCGTTGTGAAAGAAGTGGCAATCCAGGGAGCTTGCTTTTCGAGGTGCAGTATTCCTGTGCCGGTCATCCATTCATGGAATTGCGCGATTATGTTATGATGTTCATGATAAAAAGAAGTGAAGCTCTCAATAACCTTGCCTGCCGCAAATCCGAAAAGCGCAGGTTCTACATAATCCCATTGTCCCGATATGCTGTCAAGCTTGTAAGTTTCCCAGAACCTGGCGAATATCTCATTCTGCTGGCCGAAGTATGGAGTGAAATCTATCAGGAATACAACAGGTTTTCCTGCAATATTCCACCTTCCTGTCTTTACTCTTAAACCTTCCGATTCTGCCCTGCTCTTCCATTCGACATACAGCGATTCATCAGCAATAAATTCAGGATTCTTCACATCCTCTCTCCAGACATCAGGCCCGATAAGTATGTAATTATCACCAAGTTCGTCAACAATATTCAGAGCTTTTGTCGAGATCACAGTATGTATCCCGCCAACTTTATTGCATACCTCCCAGCTTGTTTCAAATATAAAATCAACCTTCATTTTCGGATTTCAGTTATTGTGGAATTTTAAAATTCTATTTTTTTGACTTATTTCTTTGCTTTCGCAGCTTTCCCGGGAGTTGCCTTCTTTTTAACAGTTTTCCCTGCAGTTGTTTTTTTCGCTTGAGATTTTAAAGTTCTGGGTTTTTTAACAGTATCTGCCTTTGATCCCGCCGTTTCCGTGGAAACTTTTCTGCCGGGTTCTTCACTGGCAGATCCGGATATAAGCTTATGCGCCAGTTCCTTCAATGAAGTTTTTGTCTCCTTGTCAGTGCTATATAGGTCCCCTTTCACTCCTTTAATCCTTCTCTTGGTGAGCCTTTGGATCTCGGCATTCTGTTGTTCAATGATCTTTTCTTTTTCCTTAAGCATATCATCAAGCTTTCTGATCTGGATCTGTTCACTTGTATCCGGAGAGAGCCTGTTCAGCCTGATTTCAAAATCACTCAGCACATTCATATAATTCATGAATGCATCGTAGGGTGTTTCGTAAGGATTAAAATAAGCATGGACAGCACCGTCGGAAAAGAATTTTGTTGCCATGTAATAGAAATGGTCACTTGATTGCAGGTATTCCCAATCCTTGTTCAACTGTTCATCGTTGCACTTTTTCACCTTATCCGATAATTCGTACAGCTTATCAAGGGCAGCTACCTGAAGTTCATTGCCCATCCAGGCGGTTATATCACGCTCTTCGTCAGCCCATGATATGGCAGATGGTATGCTTATTGCCGAAACAGGTTGCAATGTATCTGCAATTTCGGAGGGTGTCATGAACCTGAATGGGGTCTTTTTGATAATCATGCCCGGCAGGTGCTGCAGGAAATCAAAAATACCTGTGTCCTTCCAATTGTGTTCGCCAAACGTTTCATAATCGAGAAAAATATTCAGCAATTCGCTTTTTGGTGCAAGCTTGTTAATCCACGAAGCATATTTCTCCGCTGTCAGAGGCCATGCGCTCCATGACCTGTTAGAGAACCTGAATGCTATATCGTCGCTCATCACAAAGTTTCTGAGCAGGAGTTTCAGTCGGGGATTTATAGCGTTACAATAAAGGTAGTTAGGGCTCTTCCATCCAAGAATGTGCTTGGCTCCTTCAGTCAGCATGGCTTTGAATCCCATGTCTGCAACCCAAGAACCTATCTGGTCAGAGTAGATCAACTCCGTATTCCGGAATGAAGTTGTTTCAACTCCAAGGTATGTTTTCATCATTTCCCTGTGAATTTCAACCTGTTGTTGAAACTGGTTCCTGTTTTTAAGTGAGGAAAGGGAATGGGAATCAGTCTCAGAAAGGAATTCAACCATTCCTGTCTGAGCAAGCTGTCTGAAAGATTCAAGAACATCCGGAGCATAAAGTCTGAACTGGTTTATTACAATCCCCGTAAGGGAGAAAGCGACCTTGAATTTCTCCTTGTGTTTCTGAATGAGATCCATAATAATCTTATTGGCAGGGAGATAGCACTTATCTGCCACTTTCCTCATTATTGACTCATTCGAGAAATCATCATAGTAATAATGATCATGCCCCAGGTCGAAGAACCTGTAACGCTTCAACCTGAAAGGCTGATGGACCTGAAAATAAAAGCAAATTGCTTTCTTACCTGATGAGCTCATATTTTAATACTTATTTTTTCCAAATCACTCTTTCATATATATCTCTGACATGTCTGGCTGAATTATCCCATTTAAGCCTGATAACCTCTTCTTTGCCGTTCCTGATGAACATGCTTGCCAGCGCAGGGTAATTAAGAATTCCGTAAATAGCATCTGCCATTGCATCAATATCCCAGAAATCAGTCTTTACTGCATGCGTTAGAATTTCAGACACACCTGACTGCTTACTGATAATAACGGGTACATTCGATTGCATTGCTTCGAGAGGTGAAATCCCGAACGGTTCAGATACAGAAGGCATTATATAAACATCGCTCATTGCAAGCAATGTGAATACATCCTTCCCCTTCAAAAAACCAGTGAAATGAAAGCGATCGGTTATTTTAAGGGATGCAGCCCTCCTCATCATTCTTTCCATCATGTCTCCCGATCCTGCCATCACGAACCTTACGTTATTCATTACTTTCAGAACCTTATAAGCAGCTTCAATAAAATATTCAGGCCCCTTCTGAAGCGTTATCCTGCCCAGGAAAGTAACTACCTTATCATCAAATCCCTTGCTCACATTTATATCATCGGAGAAATGCACAGGTTCAACAGCGTTGTAAACAGTTTCTACCTTGTCGGGATCAATATTATATTTGTTTATTACGATATCTCTTGTAAGGTTGCTGACCGTTACTATTTTTGATGCAGCATCCATTCCGTTCTTTTCAATGCGGTACACATCGGGATTGACATTGCCGCCGCTTCTGTCAAAATCAGTGGCATGAACATGGATCACAAGCGGCTTGCCGGAAACCTCCATTGCTGCAATTCCTGCAGGATAGGTAAGCCAGTCGTGGGCATGGATGATATCAAATTCATTTTCCTCGGCTATCACTGAAGCAATAATGGAATACTTATATATTTCATCCATAAGGTTGTGATCGTATCTGCCCGAAAAATCAATCATCCCCTTTTTGTTTGTCTGGATTATAAGCCTGTGCCCGGATACTTTGGAACGGACAATCTTCCAGTAATCTTCAGGATCAATATAAGGGACAATCCTGGAAGAGATCTCAATCTTTTCAACAGGCCTTCTGGTTCCCTTAAAGTAAATCTGCTTGAATGCGACCGGCACTTTGTTTGCACCAATCAGCCGTACCCCGGTTTGATCTTCATCGCCCCACGATTTTGGCACTACAAAGATCACCTCCATATCATCTATTGCAGTCATGCCTTTTGTAAGACCATAACTTGCAGTCCCCAGCCCGCCGGTAATGTGGGGCGGAAATTCCCATCCAAACATTAACACACGCATATTCTACCTGTATTATTGATTTGAATACTTTTTCTCTAGCAGGTCAATGATCCTCAATACTTCACCAACGCTCCAGGCCTGGGATATTGCACCCCGGGGCGCATGAGGCGGATCCCCGTCATGTATTTCCGAAAGAGTGGTTATACCATGCTCGCTCATCACCTCTTCAAGGCCAAAAATCAGCTTTCTTATTTTCTGAACTCCCTGCATGCCGTATACTTTCAGCCATCCTTCACAGAAAGGTCCGAACAGCCATGGCCAGACGGTACCCTTATGGTATGCCTTGTCCCTCTCCTCCTGATTGCCTGAATAAATACCCTGTATAATTTATTGCCCGGAGAAAGGGTTCTGAGGCCTCTTGGCGTAACAAGCTCTTTATCTGCAATATCCAGTACCTTCTTCATCTGCTCTTTATCAAGCATGATATACGGAAGGGAG
>Ga0113563_10001214_pt1 | contig 14353 bp, 14 predicted proteins | sample Mud3Dept3metaG_FD_80117 | JGI IMG/M metagenome (GOLD analysis project Ga0113563, IMG submission 80117) | Freshwater wetland microbial communities from Ohio, USA, analyzing the effect of biotic and abiotic controls - Mud 3 Core 4 Depth 3... | ecosystem: Environmental > Aquatic > Freshwater >...
CACCGATCCGGAGGTGCTCTTCCTGGACGAGCCTACTCTGGGTCTGGATGTGGGAGCGTCCCTAGAAGTGCGGCGCTTCATCCGCCGCTGGGTGGATGTGGGGGATAAGCGTACCATTGTGCTGACCACGCATTATATGGTTGAGGCTGACGAGCTCTGCGACCGGGTGGCGATCATCAATAAGGGACGCGTGCTCGCCTGCGACAAACCGTCCACTCTGAAGAAGCGCTTGCAGGGCGAGGCAATCTTCCGGATCGAGGTGACTCCCCTGAATGGTTGGAGCGTGGGACAATTCGAAACGTTGCCAGGCGTCCGCAAAGTCACCCAGGAGACTCAAGACGGTTTCAGCACCCTGGAGTTTATCCTGGCGCAGGATGATGTGCTTGGCTCTGTGGTCAATACCATGACTTCTTCAAATATCCATATCGTTAACTTGCAGAAGCGCGAGCCTACGCTGGAAGATGTCTTCGTCGATCTGGTAGGTCGCAGCATGGAAGAGGTAGAAACCAGTGAGGATGAAAAAGAGTAGCGGAGTGGCGCTCTTCATCCAGACCGTCATCGCCCGTGCTTATCCGCGCGTAATTGGGCAACAGCGGGAAAAGTCCTGGATGTTCTTCGAGATCTTTCTGCCGCTGCTCTCTGTGTCAGCCTACGTTTTTGTTTACCGGGCGATTGGCGCACCTGAGGAGTACGTCGGTTTTGTAGTCCTGGGTGGCGCCATGGTGGCTTTCTGGATGAACATCCTGTGGGGCATGTCCAGCCAGCTCTATTGGGAGAAGGAGCAGGGCAACCTGGCGCTGTACATTATGGCGCCTAACTCGATGATGGCGATCTTATTGGGGATGGCGCTGGGCGGGTTGTTTGCAACCGCGCTGCGCGCCGTGGTGATCGTTGGGTTGGGTAGTTGGATGTTTCAGGTACGCTATGCCATCGCCAGCTTCCCCCAGCTTGTTCTTGTATTTTTTCTGGCGATGGTCGCCTTGTATGGTTTGGGGATGATGACCTCCTCAATCTTCCTCCTTCTGAGCCGGGAGGCCTGGCATCTGGCAGCCCTGGCGCAGGAACCGATTTACCTGGCTTCGGGGTTCTATTTCCCGATCAAGAGCCTCAATTTCTGGGTCGCCATGGGAGCTTCGCTAATCCCGCTCACGCTGGGGCTGGATGCCATGCGGCAACTGGTCTTTCCCGCCGGGGATACTTTTGGGTTCCTCTCTGTGCCTGTGGAGATCGGTGCGCTGGTTATGTTATCCTTTGCCTTCTTGCTGGGCGCCAAGCTGCTGCTGGATTATATGGAGAGGCTGGCGATCCGCGAGGGACGCCTGACCGAGACCCGCAGATAGAATGAAACCTTCAACTTTGAACCTTACTTTGTTCAACATCCGGATCTTATGGCGTAGCTTTAAGATCGCCTCCTGGCTGGGCTGGCAGGTCGAATCCAACTGGACCGACCCCTTCCTGTTTGCGGTGTATTCGTTTGTAAAGCCGCTGTCTGGAGCAGCCATTCTGGTGGTGATGTACAGCGTGATCACCAAAGGCGATTATGATTCGCCCATCTTTCCCTATATTTACCTGGGTAATGCCTTTTACATTTACGTCGGTCAGCTCATGAATGGGATTTCCTGGGCAGTCATCGACGACCGAGAGCATTACAAAACATTGAAATATATCTACACCGCTCCCATTCATTACCCTACCTACCTGTTAGGGCGTGGGGTAGCGAGCTTTTTGGTTGCCTCCATCTCGGTGATTGTCACGATTCTCTTCGGAGTGTTTTTTTTGCGCCTGCGCATCGACCTGGCACAGGTGGATTGGCTGCTCTTCTTCTCCTCCATCCTCGTCGGCGTGAACATGCTGGCAATGATGGGGCTGATCTTGGGAGGGGTGATGCTCCTTCTGGTGCGTCACTCGTGGGAGCTGGGTGGAATGGTCGCCAGTGCATTGTACCTTTTCAGCGGAGCGATCTTCCCTCTGGATGTGCTGCCGCCCTTTTTACGACCCCTTGGCTACCTTATGCCCATCACCTACTGGTTGGAGTTGCTGCGTCGCTCTCTGGTCGGCGAAGTGGCACAGGCATTTCCAACCCTTTCGGGGCTGAACAATGCCCAATTGATGGGAATCCTGCTGGCGCTCACGGCGGTTTTTGCCATCTTATCCAGGAGTGTCTTCCGCTGGTGTGAACGCCGCGCAAAAGAGTTAGGTGTCATTGATGTTGTTACAAATTACTAATTTTTACGTTAACAATATTAAGTGACTGAATTTATTATATTTCAGAAAATGATGTATTTCAGAAATGTACAATATTACCATTGACGAAGTTTCCCGTACTCCGATGGGTCCAATCTGGGTCGCGCAATCGGATATCGGGCTTGTAGCTGTCGAGATCGGCGCAAGTCGTGAGAGCTTCTTGCGAATGCTTCTCCGGCGGTTTCCGGGTAGCCAGCCTCAGCAAAACCCTCCCGCGACGGCGCTCGTCACCCGGGAGCTTGCCGAATATCTGAGTGGTGAGCGCCGCGAATTCAGCCTGCCCATCGACTGGACGGTGATGGGTCCTTTTCAGGAGCAGGCGTTACGGCTGACTGCCGCGATCCCCTACGGTCAGACGACCACCTATGGGGAGATCGCTCGCCGGTTAGGCAGGCCGCGCGCTGCTCGCGCCGTCGGACGCGCAGAGGCGACCAATCCGATGCCATTGGTGATTCCCTGCCACCGGGTGATAGGAACGGATGGCGGCTTGCATGGCTATGGGGCACCGGGCGGGATTCAGACCAAAGCCTGGTTGTTAAAATTAGAAGGGCAGAGGTGAGCTAACCGTGTTTCGAAAATTAATCATCCGCCTGGGGCTCCTGTGGGGGACCCTTGTGCTCAGCCTTTTTTCAATCCTGTTTTCAGTGCTGCTGACCGTTGCGATCAGCCAGCTCACTGGAGGTGGCTTTGGCTCTGCCGGGATATGGACCGCTGTGCTCGTCCCGGCGATCATCGCGCCCCTGTTCAGCATGTTTTTCTTACCGCTCTTGATCCAGCTGGATGGGGCGGAAAACCGCTTGCGTGAATTATCTCGCAGGGACAGCCTGACCGGGATCTATAACCGTTCGTTTTTCATCGAGCTGGCTGAGCGCGAGCTGATCCGTACGCTCCGCTATGGCGACATCTTTTCCATTGCTATCCTGGATGTGGATAATTTCAAGGGAGTGAATGATACCTACGGGCATCTCGCTGGAGATAAGGTGTTGCAGGTGCTGAGCGAGATCTGCCTCCAGAATCTGCGCCAGAGTGATACCATCGCACGCTTTGGGGGTGACGAGTTTGTGATCTTATTCCCCTACGCGGATAAATTACACGTTACGGAATGCCTGGAACGCATTCGCAGGATCGTCGCGGCTACACCGGTAGAATACGATGGACAAGCCATTCGCTTCACGGTCAGCGCGGGCAGCGCCGCCTATCATGATAGTTATACCGATTTGGACTTCATCTTGCAGCAAGCCGATAAAGCCCTCTACCAGGCAAAGGAATCCGGCAAGGACAGGATTGTTCAGCTCTAGCTGCCTCATGCTCATCTGTCCGGGGTGGTAAAATGGATTCAGTGAATGGTGAAGGGTGAACAGTGAAGTGTGAACTGGGGATAGATGGTTGAGTGCTAATTTCTATTTACTAGTTGGTTTCCCTTCACTCCTCACTCCTCACGAATAGCCATTATCGAATCTCTATTCTCTATATCCGAGGTCACTATGCCCGATGCAGTCATCATTGACGCAGTTCGCACACCGATTGGCGCGTTGGGGGGAGCCCTGGCGTCGGTGCGCCCCGATAACCTGGCGGCGCATATCCTGAAGTCCCTGTTGGAACGCACCGGACTCGATCCGGCTGTGGTGGAGGAAGTCTATCTGGGCTGTGCCAACCAGGCAGGGGAAGATAATCGCAACGTAGCCCGCATGGCGACCTTGCTAGCGGGCTTGCCGGTCGAGGTGGCGGCGGTGACTTTCAACCGCCTGTGCGCTTCCGGTCTGGCGGCAGTCAACGCCGCTGCTCGCGCCATCCGAGTTGGCGAGGGACAGGTCTATATCGCCGGTGGGGTAGAGAGCATGAGCCGCGCCCCGTACTCCGTCCCCAAGGCGGAGCAGCCCTTTGCTTTTGGCAATCTGACCGCCTGGGATACCGCCCTGGGCTGGCGTTATCCCAATCCCCGCATGCAGGAGCTGTATGGCACTGAGTCGATGGGGGAGACGGCGGAAAATATCTATGAGATGATGCCCGATCTGACCCGCCAGCTGCAGGATGCCTTCAGCCTGGAAAGCCACCAGCGCGCCATTGCAGCCATCGATTCAGGCAAGTTTGCCGAGGAGATCGCACCGGTGCCGGTGCCTCAGCGCAAAGGCGATCCGGTCCTGGTGACCACCGATGAGCGCCCCCGCCGCGATACCAGCCTGGAGTCGCTGGCGAAGCTGCGTCCTGCCTTTCGCAAAGAAGGCTCTGTGACGGCGGGCAACTCCTCCGGATTGAACGACGGGGCAGCGGCGATCCTGTTGATGAGCGCTGAGAAAGCGGACGAGCTAGGCTTCAAGCCGCTGGCGCGCGTGGTTGCCTCGGCAGCTGCCGGAGTCCCGCCCCGCATCATGGGACTGGGTCCGGTATCTGCCACGCGCAAGGTGCTGGCTTTAGCCGGTTTATCGATTGAAGATATCGGTCTGGTTGAGCTTAACGAGGCCTTCGCCGTACAGTCTCTGGCGGTGATGAAGGAGCTGGGCTTACCTCCCGAGACCACCAACGTGAACGGCGGGGCGATCGCCCTAGGTCACCCGCTCGGCTGCTCGGGAGTGCGCATCCTGACCACACTACTGCACGAGATGCGCCGGCGGGCTCCCACTGAAAAGCGCCCCTACTATGGATTGGCGACCCTGTGCGTTGGTGTGGGTCAGGGCGAAGCCACCATCATCGAGTATATTGGTTGAATCCTGAATGTTGAACGTTGCCCGGGAATAATACAGGAGTTCATCCGACGCTATCTGTCTAAAAGGAGATCGCCCGCATGGTGAGATTTGAAGCTGTGATTCAGAATGAAGTCGGCTTACACGCCCGCCCCGCCTCTGTATTCGTCCAGACGGCTAACAAGTTCACCTCCGATATCAAAATCCGCAAGCTAAACACCCCCCAACCGGCAGTCAGCGCCAAGAGCATCCTGCAAGTACTGATGCTGGGGGTTAGCAAGGGAAACAGCGTCGAGCTGGCAGTCGAAGGCGCCGATGAGATCGCCGCAGCGGAGGCTCTGAAAACCCTCCTGGACACTGATTTTGCCGGAAAACTGTAAGAACTCATTGAGGCTGTAAGGCTGGCAACGATGAAAAATATTCAGCTCAAAGGCATCCTGGCAGCGCCTGGCATGGCGGAAGGCCTGGCGGTCTGGTTGCACTCCGAAAGCCCGGCGGTCCCGCGGTACGTCATTTCCAATCCGGAGGGTGAAATGGAGCGTCTGCAGGCTGCGCTCGACCAGGCCGATCAGGAAATCTTGCAGCTCAAAAAGAAGCTCGAAGAAGTCGGCGCGGCTTCTGAGGCTGGCGTGTTCGATGCTCACAGCATGTTCCTGAAAGACCCGTCTTTGTTAGAGATTTCCGCCGAGGCGATCCGCAGCGGCTTGAATGCCGAAGCAGCCTGGATGGATGGGGTGAGTTACTTCGCTCAGGCAATCAGCGCCCTGTCCGACGAAACCCTGGCAGCCCGCGGCGGCGATGTGCGCGATGTGGGCCAACGGGTTCTGCGGAAGCTGCTCGGCCTGCCCGATGAGCATCTACAGGGCCTGGCAGAGCCGTCCATCATCCTGGCTCGAGACCTGACACCATCCCAAACAGCCGGGCTGGATAAAACCATGATTGCAGGCTTCTGTACAGTGGAAGGTGGGCCGACCTCGCATACTGCAATCCTCAGTAAGGCGCTCGGCATTCCGGCTCTGGTTGGGCTGGGTGAAGCCCTCCAACAGGTGGAGCCCGGCGCATACCTGCTCCTGGATGCTAATGCGGGCGTGCTGACAGTAAACGCTGATCCGGCAGCACAAGAAAGCTTCCGGGAGCGATCAGGGCAATCTGCAGCGACAAGAGATTTGGAATTGGCCTTGGCGAACCAACCCGCGGTCACGCTGGACGGTCACAGCGTTGAGGTGGTCGCGAATGTGGGCTCTCTGGCAGATGCGCAATCCGCCTTGGTCTACGGAGCGGAGGGCATCGGCCTGCTTCGCACGGAGTTCTTGTACCTGGACCGTTCTACGGCTCCTAGCGAGGACGAGCAGGTCGAGATCTATCGCGCGATTTTTGAGGTGATGGGCACCCGCCCGGTAGTCGTGCGTACCCTGGATATCGGTGGGGATAAAGAAATCCCCTACCTGGAAATCAGGCGAGAGGCCAACCCGTTTCTGGGCTGGCGGGCAATCCGCATCTGCATCGACCAGCCGGAGATGTTGAAGACGCAAATCCGCGCCCTGCTGCGCGCCAGTCCAGGGCACGATGTGCGGATCATGTTTCCGATGGTTTCGACGTTGCGCGAAGTGCGCCTAGCCCGGCAAATCTTTGACCAGTCGTGCTTGGAGTTGTCTGCGAGAGGACAGCCGGTAGGGGGGCATATTCAAATTGGTATCATGGTGGAAATCCCGTCGGTTGCCATTTTGGCAGAGAAGTTTGCTGAGCTGGTCGATTTCTTCAGCATCGGCACGAACGACCTGACCCAGTATACCTTCGCGGCTGACCGGGGCAACGAGCGGGTGGCGCACCTTGGTGATCCGTGCCACCCGGCAGTGCTTCGTCAGATCGCTCGAGTGATCGAGGCCGGACACGCTCGCTCCATCTGGGTGGGCCTGTGCGGAGAGATGGGCGGGGATCCGGAAGGGATCCCGATCTTACTGGGCTTGGGGTTGGATGAATTCAGCATCTCTTCCAGCGCCATCCCGCATGCCAAAGCGATTTTGAGAAGCTGGAGCGTTTCGAAAGCCCAGCTGGTAGCGCAAGCTGCTCTGGACGCCGAGGATGCCGAAGCAGTGCGCTCGCTGGTGCGGGCGCAGTCCCGATAAGTGCAGAAGAAAAACTAAAACAGGCTCCAACGGGTGGAGCCTGTTTTGATTGAAAAGCATAGGTTCGCCTTATTCTTCCGGAGCGGGGGTGCCGGCAGGCTGGAGCGAGACCCCGTTCTTTTCCAGCAGGGCTGCCAGCCATTCTGTGGTGAAAGGCAGTTTGTCGCTTACATTCTTCTCGGTCGGCTTCACCGGCCACAGATCCCAACGATGGGGAATATACCAGTATTTCCAGCTCTTAAACTCCGCTGCCCACAACGGGTATACGGCCTCATACATCTCCTGTGCACTGGTGCCTGGCTGCTTCCTCAGGCGGGCGCTGCTTTCTCGCAGGACCAACGCCTTGGTTTTGGCCTCGATCCTTTTGAGCTGCAAATAGCCTGCATAATAAACCACAGCCCAGATCGCTAGAAGGAACGTCAACTGCTCGGGATACTTGCTGAAGTAATCCAGCACAGCGTTAAAAGGGCCCAGCATGGAACGGATCCAGCCCATAAACATACGTTCACCTGTGACACGAGACAATTTCGAGGGTGTTTAGGTGAGAATTGTAACATAAGGTTACCCAAACCATACTGCAGCACCTTGACAAAGATGTGGATGAAAAACGTCACTTCTTATTCGAAGAGGTGTTATTAATGTAGGAATTTATACTTTCCCTCACAAATAGATGATTGACTTTTTTTAGAAATTTCATATAATGTCCATTAGTGAACATTTTCGCTAATCCACGCTAACCATAAAGTTTGTTTCGAGAACTGGTGGGGTATGATAGCCGAAGAACGGAAAGCGTTCCTGATACAGGAACTTAACCTGAATGGTTATGTTCATGTTACTGAGCTGGCAGAAAAGCTCCGAATCACCGGAGCAACAATTCGCCGGGACCTTTCCATGCTGGAAAGCGAAGGGATCTGTGTCAGAAAGCGTGGCGGTGCGGTGCGCACTGCCCAGGGGGTTGCATTCGAACCGGCTTATGATGTCAAGCGCATACGTTTCGAAGAGGAGAAGCGGCTGATTGCTGAGGCGGCTCAGAGGCTAGTTGAAGACGGGAATGTGATCATCCTGGATGCCGGCTCAACCACCTACGCCATGGCTCTGCAATTGCTCCGGCGAAAAAACATTAAGGTTGTCACCAATGATCTGAAAATTGCGGTCAGCCTGGCTGCCAATCCCAATATCCACACCATCATTACGGGCGGCATAGCACGCCCGTATGTTTTTTCCCTACAAGGGGCACAATCCGAAAGCTTCATCAAAAATTTGCGCGTCGATAAGGCTTTTCTCGGTGCCGATGCCATTCACGCCGATGGCTCGATCTACAATGTCAACATGGATGAGGTACCGATTAAACAGGCCATGATCGCGGCGGCAAGCCAGGTTATCTTACTGGCTGACTCATCGAAGTTTGAAAAGACCGGTTTTGTAAGAGTTTGCGAGATGAGTCAGATACACATGGTCATCACCGATCGCGGCTTGCCGGCAGAAAAACTGGAGCTTATTCGCTCACTGAATGTTCCCGTAATCTGCGTGTGATGATGGAATGCTACTCTGGCGTATAAGAAAAGGAGGTGCTCTAATCAGATTTCCCAGTATTTTCCTTTCTCGTGATCTCTCACCAAATCTGATTTCAAATCACACTCGTGGCCTCACGAAAGGACAAGGAGAATGAGCATCACCGATATTATCAAAGCAATATCTGATTTCTTGATGGGGTTGGGAGTTTCCCTCTTGCTTCCAATCATCATCACGATCATCGGTCTGATCTTCGGGCAAAAGTTCACCAAGTCCCTGCGCGCCGGGTTAACCCTGGGTGCGGGCTTTATTGCCCTGAACCTGGTTATCGGACTGTTGATTAATAACATGGTGCCGGTGGTTGATACCATGGTAAAGAACACCGGTGCAAACCTGAACATCCTGGATGTGGGTTGGGGTGTTGCGGCTGCGATTGCCTGGGGAACCACCGCAGGATCAATCGTGATCGTGGTCTGCCTCCTGACCAACATTTTGATGCTCTGGCTCAGGCTGACCAAGACCCTCAACGTCGACATCTGGAACTTCTGGAACCAGGCCTTTACTGCCTCTGTGGTCTACATTGTGTCGGGTAGCATGTGGCTGGCCATGATGGCAGCCGCCATCCATACCGTCTACGAGCTGCTCATCGCTGACATGACGGCCAAGCGCATCCAGGAATTCTACAACCTGCCAGGTATCAGCATCCCTCATGGATGGGCGGTAACCAGCGTGCCGATCATCGCCGCCGTCAACTGGGTGTTGGATCGCATTCCCTACGTCAAGGATATCCACTGGGATGAAGGCACCATCAGCGAGAAATTGGGCGTCTTTGGTGAACCTCTATTTTTGGGCACCATCCTTGGCATCGTGGTCGGCGCCCTCGGTGGCTTGCTAAGCCAGCCTGTAAAGCTGTTTACCCTGGGTATCTCCATCGGTACTGCCATGATCCTGATCCCCAAGGTAATTGGTTTCTTCATGGAAGCCCTTACCCCGATCGCAATGGGTGCGAAAGAATTCATGGCCAAGCGCTTCTCCGACCGCGAGATCTACATTGGTCTGGACTCCGCAGTGCTGATCGGCCACCCCGTGACCGTCGCAGCCGCCGTCATCTTGATCCCCATTGTGCTCGGGTTGGCGCTCATCCTGCCCGGTAACCGGGTGCTGCCCTTCGGCGACCTTGCGGCGCTGTTCTACTTCGTCGCCATGGTGCCCTTCATGTCGAAGGGCAACCTCTTCCGCTCGGTCATCTCCGGCGCAGTCATCATGTCGATCGTGCTGTATGTCTGCACATCGTTTGGCTCTGCCCTGACCGAGATGGCTACCAGCATTGGTTATGCCCTGCCGGAAGGCGCGGTGGACATCACCGGCATGTCGGCTGGTAACTGGGTGACCGCCATGGTCTACCAGGCTGGCCGGTTAGCCAGCATTTCTCCGATCCTGTCTGGCGTGATCATGCTGGTTATCATCGCAGTGCTTCTGGGACTGGCCGCCCGTTTCGCGGGAATCGGTCGCAAGCTTCCGCCGGTTGCCGCCGCGCACCAATAAGCGATTCCGCGCACAAATCAATAACAAGACATGATTGTGGGAGCTGGATATCCAGCTCCCACAACAACGTCACGGGAAAAAGAAATTTACTTCATGAAAACCGCCGTTTATCATAACAACCATGATGTCCGCGTGGAAGACTATCCAATTCCGGAGCCTGGACGGGGCGAGATTCTCGTCCAAACGAGGGCATCCGGCGTGTGTGTAGCAGATACCATGGAATGGTACCTCTCCCCACGCGCTCCGCTGACCCTGGGTCACGAGGCGGCTGGAGTGGTCGTCAAAGTCGGACCTGAGACAGGTAAAATCCAGGTAGGCGATCGGGTTTCCGTCCATCACCATGTCCCCTGCCTGATTTGTGAACACTGCCGCCGCGGTAACTACACGATGTGCGAGACGTTTAAGAAGACTCATATCCGCCCCGGTGGCTTCTCAGAATTCTTTTTAGCTTCGGCGCTGCATGTCGAGCGCGATACACTGGTACTGCCTGAGAACGTCTCCTTTGAGGTTGGCACGTTGGTCGAACCGCTGGCATGCGTCATCCATGCTATCCGCAAAGCCAACGTTCAGCCTGGTGACAGCGTGGTCCTGGTTGGCACCGGGACGATGGGCTTGATGTTTATCCAGGCCTTAAAATACTGGGGCGTGCGCAAGTTGATTGTCTATGAGATCCTTGAGTGGCGTCAGAAAAAAGCCTGCGAGTTTGGCGCTCCTATCGTATTGACACCATACCAGGATCCAGAAGATGAGGTCAAGCGGGTTCGCGAAATCCTGGGCACTCATGGCGCAGACAAAGTTATTGTAGCCGCCAAAGACTTGCGGGCTATGGAAATGGGCGTCCGGTTGGCAAACAAGGGCGGTACGGTGTTGTTCTTTGCCACTCCCCATCCGCAGGAATCAATCCCGTTGTTCCCTTCGTATATTTTCTTCAACGAAATAACCATCACCTCGAGCTATTCGGCCAATCACCTGGATACCCGCACGGCCTTGGACCTTCTGGCAAATGGAGCCGTGACCGGAGAAGCGCTCATTAGCCACCGCTACCCAATTGAGCAGCTCTCTGAGGCAATCCTCCAGACCGCCAGCAGGCAGGGCAGCTTAAAGTGTGTTATTACCTTTGCGTGAAACGATCGATATTACCAGGAGAAATGTCTCACTGTATTGGAGTTACGGATGGCTTACTGCATTGATCTATCGGGAAAAGTGGTCATTGTTACCGGCGCGGCCAAGGGAATTGGCGAAGCGACGGCGCACATCCTGGCTCATGCCGGTGCCCAGGTGGTGATCGACGATGTCGTCCCCGCAGAAACGGTCATTCCGGTCTTGGATGCAATCGAGCAGGTCGGTCTCCGCCCCTTTTACATTTGCCAGGATATCTCTGTGGAGGAAAATGCCAAGGCGCTTGTCCGGGAGACCCTCGAGCGATTCGGGAGGGTAGATATTTTGGTCAACAACGCCGGGGTGGTCGCCGGGTGGGAGAAGAGCTTCGACGTGCATGTGATGGGGGTGTTTTATTGTTCAGAAGCAGTGAAAGACCACATGGCTGCGCGCGGTAATGGAAAGATCGTGAACCTGACGTCCACCTGTGCACAATCGGGCGGCACCGGTATTCCGCAATATGTCGCCACAAAAGGTGGCGCCTATTCGCTGACCCGCTACCTGGCGCGCACCTACGCTCCCCTGGGAATTTTGGTCAATGGGGTGATGCCAGCGGTCATCATGAGCGATATGATCATGACCCGCTACAAAACTAAAGAAGAAATGATCGAGCATTATATTCCAATCATGCCAATCCGCAGGATTGGTTATCCGGAAGACGTTGCCGGAATTATTCTTTTCTTATGCTCCGACCTATCCAATTTCTTGTGTGGAGAAATCATTGTAGCGGATGGCGGACGCATGCATGTTGGAATCTAGGAGAATTAGATGAAAACCATTACAGAAGAGCTGGAATATCTCACTTCCATCCCAGCTCTGTCAGGCATGGAAGACCGCATGATTACCGAGATGGTCACCCGATTCCGCGAGTATACCGATGACATCCATGTGGACCGGTTGGGAAATGTGACCGCCACCTTCCAAGGGCGCATGCAGGACGAGCCGACCCTCATGTTCTTCGCCCATATCGATGAGCTGGGCATGATGATCACCAAAATCGAGCCTAATGGCTACCTGCGCTTTGATCGGATTGGCGGGGTGCCCGAAAAGACCCTGCGCGGCGCTTTTGTGGATGTACACTCCATCGACGGAAGTAAGATTTTCACGGGTTTTGTGGGCACCCACGCCCATCACCTGACCCCGCCCGAGCTCAAGTCGGTTGTGCCTACCACCGACAAGATGTACATTGACCTGGGCCTGTCTTCCGCCGAAGAGGCTCTGGCTTGCGGCATCCGCACCGGTAGCGCCGTCACCTACCATCCGCGGTTTATGCGGGTAGGTCAGCACCACATTACCTCCAAGGCACTGGATAACCGGATCGGGGTCTTGCTTCTGCTTAAGCTGGCAGAACACATGAAAAACCACCCGCCCAAAGCCACTATCTTCCTTGTTGCCTCAGTGCAAGAGGAGTTCAATATCCGCGGGAACATGCCGGTCTTTGCCCGCCTGGAACCCAATGCGGCGATTTGCCTGGACATTACCTCGGCGTGCGATACGCCAGACCTGAACATGCGCTACGACATTGCCCTTGGCAAGGGCCCGGCAGTTCTGCAAATGAACTTCCACGGTCGCGGTCAGCTTGCTGGGCTGATCCCGCATCCCAGGTTCCGCCTTTTCATCGAACAGTTGCTGGAAGAGATGCAAATCCCTTACCAGCGCCAGACCATCATCGGTGAGATTACCGACGATGCCTTTACGCTGGTGTTAGGAAAACTTGGCACTGCTATGACCCATATCTCTATCCCGATGCGGTACTCCCATTCTCCGGTAGAGACCTCGGATTTGCGCGATATCGAAGCCGGTATCCGGCTGGTGCAGGAGATTTCCGACCGTTTTGACCACACCCTGGACCTGCGCCGTGGCAACTGGTAAACGGAGGAAAGGACGAGCAGTCATGAACCAATATTGGACAAAAGAGCTTTTCGGCACCGACAAACCCATTATTGCTATGTGCCATCTGCAAGCTCTGCCCGGTGACCCGGAGTACGACAAAGCTTGTGGAATGAAGCAAGTTGTCGATAAAGCGCGCGCCGATCTGCTGGCCTTGCAAGATGGCGGCGTGGATGCCGTCATGTTCTCGAACGAGTTCAGTCTACCCTATCTCACCAGGGTGGAGGCTGTTACAATCGCGGCGATGGCTTGGGTCATTGGCGAGCTGAATAAAGAGATTCGCATTCCCTTTGGTGTCAACGTTTTGTGGGACCCGGCCGCATCCCTCGACCTGGCGGTGGCGGTCGGCGCGAAATTCGTGCGCGAGATCTTTACTGGCGTGTACGCCAGTGATTTTGGTTTATGGAACACCAACTGCGGCGCAACGGTGCGGCATCAGCACCATATCAGCGCCGAGGAGGTGAAGCTTCTCTTCAATATCGTGCCGGAGGCGGCTACCTATCTGACCAACCGCGATATCGTCGCCATCGCCAAGTCGACTGTCTTCAACAACCAGCCGGATGCCCTATGCGTTTCGGGTCTGGTCGCTGGGGCGCAGACGAACGTCTCAACTCTGCGCAAGGTGAAGGACGCGGTACCCGATACAGTCGTGTTTGCCAATACTGGAGTGCGGCTGGAAAATGTGGAAGAGCAGCTTTCGATTGTCGACGGGGCTGTGGTCGGGACCACCTTTAAGCACGACGGCGTGTTCCGTAATCCGGTCGATTATCACCGCGTTAAGGCTTTTATGGACAAGGTGAAGTCGATCCGCTCGGATTGATCGGGTAGCGAGTGTGACGGAGGATAGAGCTATGATAAAGCTAGCGTCCTCAATCTGCTCAGGTCCGCTGGTGCATCTCCAGGAAACTATCCAGAACTTGGAGGCCGCTGGGGTAGACTATATTCACATCGATATCGAGGACGGGTGCTTTGTGCCGGCCATGAATCTGGGCGTTAAGGTGATCCGCGAACTGCGGCCCTTGACTACTTTGCCATTCGATGTGCACCTGATGATGGTAAACCCGGAGTGGCTTTTGCCCCAATTAGCTGAGGATGGCGCCAACCGGGTCTCGGTGCATTACGAAGCCTGTGAGTACCCTCGGCGGACCCTTGGTTTGATTGCTAAGCAAGGTATGGAAGCCGGACTGGCCTTTAATC
>Ga0113563_10001215_pt1 | contig 14338 bp, 15 predicted proteins | sample Mud3Dept3metaG_FD_80117 | JGI IMG/M metagenome (GOLD analysis project Ga0113563, IMG submission 80117) | Freshwater wetland microbial communities from Ohio, USA, analyzing the effect of biotic and abiotic controls - Mud 3 Core 4 Depth 3... | ecosystem: Environmental > Aquatic > Freshwater >...
GAGCCTCGAAGCAAATGGGCCGGGCCCTAAAAATGGGCCGATTAATTAAACATCCTCCCTGGGGTCGAGAATAATCTCATGCCGACTCTTCATCCGGGCCGAGAATCTTCTCCAGGACGCCTTTTTGCGCCTGGGGGGCATCTTCGGGAAGGTAGAGCATGACTCCACCTTTCACCGGCCGGGTGACGATCTTTCCTTCCCCGGCCAACTTCTGGGTTACCTCGATGGGATTCTTGCCGAAGTGCTCCTTGAAGGCCTGGTTGAACCCGCTGAATACGCTGTGAATTCCCCGGTACGGGGGCTTCCGCAGCCGTTTGATCGCCCGGTACACAAACTCCTCTTCGCCGATACTGCCCTTGCTCTCTTCGCTCATTTCTTTTCCTCCCTTCTTGATTTTGCTTTACATCGCCTTTCGCCCCGCCTCCAGCACCAGGCGCACCAGGTCCTCCGGAATGGTTCCGGTAAGCTGATAATTCGGCTTCCCATAGATGACCCTTACTTTTTCCCGCATCGGATCTTCTTCCAGGGAAACTCCTTTCAGCAAGTCTTCCACCTCTTCCAGAGCGGTAACCGGAGAGCAAAGAACGTTTCCCGAAAAGAGCAGATTTTCAATGGCTCCCTCTTTGACCCGAACGACCGCCCGGATCAACCCTCCCCGGGGGACCTTCCAGATCGCTTCCCCTCTCTTGACCCCCGGGGCCAGGGGTCCGAATCTTTTCCCCTCCGTCCGGGCGAGGAGGATTTCGGGCGAATCCTTATCCCGGTTTTCCTGATCGTATTTCATCTCCGTCTCGGTTAGGCAGCCCAGGACCAGCTTGACCCCGAAGGTCTTTTCCAAAGATCGCCGGTATGCCTCCCGGACTTCTTCCAGCAGGATCGTCCTGCCGGTCAGTTCTTCCAGGGAAACGGCCCTCTCCCCCGCAGTTTTCGCATCTTTATCGGCGAACTTTTCCGGGGGAATGTTCAGGGCCGGGTTGATCCTGTCCATGGGGGACGGTTTGATCAGAAGAACGCTGGCTCCGCTCCAAACGTCCCCGAAGAAGCTCCCCCCCATCCAGGAGACTTTCCGTCCCCCCACCTCCATGTCATTGAACGGCCGGTATTCGGCCGAAGTGCCCCACCGGCTGTTGAACTCCTCCGCCATCCGGGAAATGACCGTCTTGAAAATCTCCGCCACCGTGGGAGGCATAAAATTCTTTCCGACGATGATATACGCCACGAAGAATCCCGGATACCCGATGTTGACGTAATAGGGCTGCAAGCGGCGGCTTACGCCGATGTCATGAGCCCGGCAGTAATCCAGGTTAATGTCCTTCTCCGGATCGGGATAAAACCCCAGGGAAATCCCGATTTTCTTGATGCTGCAGAAAGCCACCGTGTCCGGCACCAAACGTTCCATCCGCGCTCGCTGGAGGGCGGGGTTCAGAAAAGCCGAGTTTTCATTCAGGTCTACATAAAGGTCGAGCAATCTCCATTCCTTGGCCATTCAGTTCTCCTTTCCGTGAGCGAGGGTTGAAGAACCAAACCCCAGAGAGCGCGACGCGCCGGAACCGCAAACAAAAGTGCCAAAGTGAATTCAAGTGAGCTAAAGTGCTGCTAACGTTAAAGAGGCAAGGGACTTATTTAAAATGGTTCCTAAGGCCTTGGAATACCATTCTGACCCGTGTTTATTTTGTAATCTGCGTAATTCGCGGATTAGTTTTTGATCCGGTTCTTTTCATCAAAGATGCTTCCCACCTCTTTCCATTTCCCGCTGGAAAAAATCAAAAAAATATCCCCTGCTGCCGTGTCGATCACCCAGGCGGAGTTTGCATCCCGCGCGGCAATCTGAAAACGCGCAAACTGCTGCTGGGCCATGGGGGCAAAGTTCCCGCCGAAGGCGCGGGTCGGTTCCCGCAGCCAGAGAAAGCCGCTCAGGAAAATGGCCGCGACCAGGCCTCCCAGGATCCAAAAAGCCGGGGTTTTCAAGACGACCTTTCTTTTCATCCTTTTCCCTCCCCAAAGAGAGATTCCCAACCCGGTTTCCCTCCCGCCAAGGGAATTACCGGAAGGAACCCCGTTTTTCCGCCTTTTCCCGCGGCCGAATGCTGAATTTTGACGGGATCGAGGGCCGTTCAAGAATAATAGGCTACACTGCCAAAAGTGACAACCGACTGGGTCGTGGGGTCCAAGGACTGGCTGTATTTCAGGAGTTTTCCTTGGACCCCATCCAAGACATTCAGAAGCACATAGATGGGCGAAAGGCCGCAGATTTTTCTCCGGTCTTTCTCCCTGGCCAGAATTCTGAAAAAACCTTCTCCGTCGATCCGCTCGGCATAGCCCAGCAGGCGTTTGTCTTCCTCGGCCAGGTTCAGCAGGGAAATCCGGTCGGGAGGAGTGGGATCCCCGAAACGGGGGCCCACATGGGCCAGGTCCGCGCTGGCCAGGACGCAGACCCTTCTCTCCGTCTCGGCCATGGCTTTCTTCAGAGCCCGGATCAGGGAGGCCACCCCGGGGAGTTCCATGGGGCTCTTATCTTCCAGGATGGCCTCGTGAAAAGAACCGCAGAGGATGGGAACGATCCGAAAGGGTTTGCTCCCCGGCCAGAGGGCCCTTAAAAAGACCAGTTGGAGCTCAATGGAGTGTTCGCCCTTATGTACGAACTCATCCTGGTAAAAATCATCCGAAAACTGCCGCTCCAGAGCGCTCATGAATTCCTGATCGGTTTCCACCAACCCCCAGGGAGTCTGAAAATGTTTCCGGGTCAGGGCAAAGGATTGCTTCATGGCTGAATGGGCGGTCCCCAGGATGATGAACAGGTCCGGGGGGGAGGATTCCAAAATCGCCCGGTGCGCCCAGGCATAACAGGGTCCCCCTCTCCGGTAGTCGATATGGGGGGCGATGGCCCCGGCCAGGCTGCGGGGATCCCTCTTCCCATCCGGAGGGCCCGGCCCTTCCGGGTCCAGAAAGTAGGATCCGATAGCCTGTTTGAGTCCTTCCGGCCCTCCGTCATAAGAATCACCGGTCAGGGTGAGGGGTCGCAGGGGTGCGCATTTAAAGGTCTCGATGACCTTCAGCTCCGCATTCCGAAACCGTTCGTTGTCGAGGAGGAAATACTCGTCCATCTGGGCGATGAGCTCCCGAATCTTTTCCCGGTATAGGAGTTCCCCGAAACGACGCATGAACTCAGTCTGGATATCCACCAGGGAATGGGCTCCGTCGAAGAGGCTGATGATGAAAAAGGTCGGGTAGGGGAAAAAAAGAATCTTGTCGGACAGGCTTAAAGGGTCGCGCAGGCAGATGACCTTCTGTCCCGAAACTTCTGCGGGAAAGACTTCGACGCTGCGGATTCGCGGGTAATCGAAAGCATCAGCCATCGGATTTCCTTTTTTGGCTCTCGCGGTTCCAGTTCCTGTTCGGCCCAGTTGTTTATATAGAGTTTCGGGGGGAAAATCAAGACAAATCTGGAAGCGATTAAAAGCTAAACGGGGAGAACCATCTCTTCGGGGATTTCCCATTTGCCCCCTACAACGGCCATTGCTCCAGCCCCGAAATCATGTTAAATTTTGTCCATGGAGGAAGAGGCTATGAACCCTCTTTTTGAAATGGGGCCCATCCGCCCGCCCAGCGAAGCCCAGAGCCTATTAATCCGGGTCACCCGCAACTGCCCCTGGAACCAATGTGAATTCTGCCACACTTACAAAGGGGAAACCTTTTCCATCCGCTCCCTGGAAGAAGTACAAAAGGACATAGACCAGGCCAAGAATATCGCCGACGAAATCCGCGAACTTTCCTGGCGGATGGGTCAGGCGGGAACCATCAATCAAACGGTCCTGCGCCAATATTTTTCCCACCCCAAAGCGCAGAGTCAGGCTCACCAGACCGTGGCCGGTTGGCTCTATTTCGGGGGCAGCCAGGTTTTTCTTCAAGACGGCAACTCCCTCATGAGGAAGACGGGCGACCTCGTGGCGATCCTGCGGTACCTGAAAGAAAAGTTTCCCTCCATCCAGCGGATTACCAGTTACGGCCGGGCACGAACCCTGGCCAAAAAATCCGTGGAGGAGCTGAAAGAACTCCGCGAAGCTGGGCTTACCCGCATTCATATCGGGATGGAGACCGGGTACGATCCTCTCCTGCAGTACATGAAAAAGGGAGTGACCGCTAAAGAACAGGTTACCGCCGGCCGTAACGTGGTGGCCTCGGGGATCTCTCTTTCGGAATACCTCATGCCCGGCCTGGGGGGCGAACGATGGTGGAGGGAACACGCCGTCGAATCGGCCCGGGTTTTAAACCAGATCGACCCCGACTTTATCCGCCTGCGGACCCTGTACGTCCGCAAGAACATGCCCCTGTACCAGAAGGTGGAAAAAGGGGAATTCGCCCGGCCTCCGGACGACCGGATCGTAAGCGAGATTCGTCTTTTCCTGGAAACCCTGGACGGCATTCACAGTACGGTCGTGAGCGACCACATTCTAAACCTCCTGGAAGAAGTTCAGGGAAAGCTGCCCGGGGAGAAGGAAAAGATGCTGGCCCTCATCGATCGATACCTGGCCTGGCCCCGGGAAAAGCGCCTCCAGTTTCGGGTGGGCCGAAGGCTCGGCTACTTCCGCAGCCTGGACGACGTGGAAGATCAGAATTTGCTCTTGAGGGTAGACCAGATCATCCAGGACGTCCATCGATCGCTGCGGAAGGATCCGGGAGGGAATGCGCTGGATTCGGAAATCGAGAGGGAAATCTATTCCCTGATGGAAAACTACATCTGATTCCGGACAACGGGTTTCTCGAAATTCGTTGCTGGTTGCTAGCTGCTGGTTAAAAGGATCTCCAAAAATTAAGCAACCAGGAACCAGCGACCCGCAGCGAGGAACCAGCAACTGGGGATGGAAAGATGAGAACGAACATGACCCTGTTAACCGACCTATACCAACTGACCATGGTCGGGGCTTACCACCTTTTGGGAAAAAGCCGGCAGAAGGCCAACTTCGACTATTTTTTTCGTAAAATCCCCGAAGAGGGGGGGTTCTGCGTAGCGGCCGGCCTGGAGCAGCTGATCGAATACATCGAAAATATCCACTTTGAACCCGAAGACCTCGAATACCTGCGGAGCCTGAACCTCTTCCCCCCCGAGGTGCTGAAGTTCTTCCAGGACCTCCGCTTCACTGGAGACCTCTATGCGGTTCCTGAAGGCACCCTGGTATTTCCCCAGGAACCCATCGTTCGGGTAACCGCTCCCCTGGCGGAAGCGCAATTCATCGAGACCGCTCTGCTGAATATTCTCAACTATCAAACGCTCATCGCCACCAAGGCGGCGAGGGTCTGCATCGTCGCCGGGGAGGACCCGGTGATTGAATTCGGAGTCCGCCGGGCCCAGGGCCCGGACGGCGGCCTGAGCGCCTCCAGGGCCGCTTTCATCGGGGGGGCGCGGGCCACCTCCAACCTCATGGCCGGAAAGGTCTTTGGAATTCCCGTCCGGGGGACGGTGGCTCATAGCTGGATCGAGTCCTTCCCTTCGGAGCTGGAATCCTTTCAGTCCTACGCCAGGGTCTATCCCAAGAATGTGGTGCTCTTGGTGGATACCTATGATACCCTCCTCAGCGGCGTCCCCAATGCGATCAAAGTCGGCAAGGAGCTTCGTGCCGGGAAAGAAGGGGACCTCTTGGGGGTTCGCCTGGATAGCGGCGACCTGACCTTCCTGAGCCGGGAGGCGCGCAGGCTCCTCGACGAGGCCGGCTTCGACCGCACGAGAATACTGGGTTCCAGCGACTTGGATGAATGGTTGATCGAGTCCATCAAGAAACAGGGTGCGGAAATCGATCTATGGGGCGTGGGGACGAGGATGGTAACCTCCTACTCCTGTCCAGCCCTGGGAGGGGTGTACAAGCTTTCGGCCATCCTCGAGGATGGAGAGATGAAACCCAAGCTAAAAGTCTCCGACGACCCGGAAAAGACTACCAACCCGGGAGTCAAAAAAGTGATCCGCTTCTTCGATGAAAAGAACTTCATGCGCGGCGATGTCCTCTTCTTCGAGGATGAGGTCTTTCCCGAAAACCGGCCCGTCCAGGCCTTCCATCCGATGCTGGCCCACGTGCACAAAGCCTACCCTCCCCGATATAAACGGGAAGAGATCCTGGTGCCCATTTTCCAAGGAGGAAAGCAAGTCTACTCTCTTCCTCCCCTGGCGGACATTCAGGCAAGGACCCTGCAGAACCTCCATTATCTTCGCCCCGAGCACAAACGACTCCAAAATCCTCACATTTACCATGTCAGTCTCGGAGAAAAACTCTTCCAGCAGAAACAGGAGCTCATCAAAGCGGCGGTGGGATAGGAAAACCGGTTACTGGTTGCTGGTTACTTGTTGCGAGTCAAAGACCTTTTCTTACGAAACAAACAACCAGCAACCGAGAACCGGTTCAAAAGGGCACAATCTTGAGGATTCCCTGGCGGGCGTTGGACTTTTCGATGCGGACTAATACCTGATCCCCGGGGATGAACTCCCTTCCCGGAAGGGCCGGCATATCCACCTCCAGGAGATACTCTTCCAGGTAAATGAGGTACCGGGTCGGCCAACGGTCCAGCACCACGGCAGTGGTCGTGGACCCGATCTTTCTTTCCAGGTAGCGCATGATCCAGTACTGCTCGGTGAGTTCTTCCACCAGGCTTACTTTGGAAAGATTTGGCCCCACCCGGGTGATAATGTCATCCACCTCTTCCTGGCTCAGGACCGGGGTCCCCCGAAGGGCCCCCAGAATCTGGTGTTCCACGAGGAGGTCATAGAACCGCCGAATCGGAGAAGTGAGGGTGAGATAGGCCTCGGCCCCGATCCCGGCGTGGCGCAAAGGCCGGGTGCCGATCTCCACCCGGTTCATCACCCGGCGCAGGCGGTAGGCCTGCAGGACATCGTACTTTTCCATGGGAGGAATCCTTTCCCGGGGCTCCATCTGTCCCCGGTAGACGGCGGGAACCCCCCTCTCCTTGAGAAAAAGCGCGGCCAAGGTATTGGCCAGGATCATGAACTCGGAGACCATTTTCTGGGACGGGCTTTCCCGGTCGCGTTTATACAGGATGATTTCCCGGTCGCGATTCACCCGGATCACCCGTTCCGGGCGGGGGAGGAAGAAGGCTCCCATCTCCATCCGGCGCCGCGCGAGCTGCTCGGAGACCTGGTTCAGAAGAGTCAGCTCTTCGTCCATCTCCTCCAGGAGTTGGTCCACCTGGTCATAGGAAAGTCTCCGCTCCACCTGGATGATGCTCGGGACGATTTTGGAATCCAGAACCCTCCCTCCCCGGTCGACCCGGACCAAAAAGCTCAGAGCCCGCCGTTTTTCCCCCACGATCAGGCTGCAGGCCCCCTCGGAAATAGCCGGGGGAATCATGGGAATTCGTTGGTCCGGCAGGTAGATCGAAATGGCCCGGGCCATGGCTTCTTGAAAGATTTCCCCGCCCATCTTCAGGAAGGTGGCCACATCGGTGATATGGATCCCCACCCGGTATTCGTCCCCCACTCGCTCCAGGCTCAGGGCATCGTCGATGTCCCGGGTGAATTCGCTGTCGATGGTGAAGGGATGGAGGAAAGTCAGGTCGCAGTCCTGGGGTTGAGGAGAGATCTCTCTTGAAGAGAGGGCCAAAATCCGTTCGACCTCCCCCGTCATCTTTTCGGGAAAGACCTGGGAAATCTGATGGCGATGGAGGAAGAGGTTCTCATCTTCCCCCCAGACTCCCAAGCGGACCAGGATCAGGAAGGGAGCTTCGGGGGCAGAAATCTGAGCTTCTTGCAGAAGGGCTTTGACCCGGGCCGGGTCCGGCCCTTCCGAACCGAAAAGGACGTAATCCTTCAAGAGGCCGATCACCCTTTCTTTGCTGGGAAAGGGAAGGGCCGCCTCTCCCGCCCATACTCTGGCCAGCCAATGGCCGCCCTCGCGGAGTTCCCGTTCCTGCTCGGCCTCGCGCTCCATCTGCCGGACGATTTCCTCGACCTTCTCTGGTTCGCGGGGTTCGAAGTTCCCCCCCTTCTGTTTGAAGTAGAGGCGGTCTTCGAAGAGAGCCCGGAAAAGGGCCATTTCCCGGTCGAACGGAACCGGCGGGTGGAAGGCCAACTCAGCCAGTTCACGCAGGCTGAACTCCCTCCTTTCTTCCCAGACCAGTTCCCATAGGTCCCGGACGGCCAGAGACTCCATGAGTTCTCTCTGCCGGGCCTCGGCGGCCCTTATTTGTTCCAGCAAAGATTCGTGGGGAGAGGTAAGGTTCAGTTTGGAGTGCGACGCGTGGACAATGCGGTTGGAGCCCAGGGTTATTTCACGGTTTTCTTCGCTCAGCAGGTGGACTTTGTTCCCCTTCACCTCCAGGCAAACGGCGAGGAGGATCCTTTTTTGCTCAAAGAAGACAACGACTTTTCCTGGCTCCATCCATACTCATTTCTAACCTTCCCCCGGGAAGGGAAAAGAGAGGGGTCAATCATCCCACCTTTCGACTAATAATACATTACATTAGCAGGGGGAGGAAATCAATAGGACTGCCTGATTGCCGGTTGGTTGTTTCTGTTACTGGTCCCTGGTTGCTGGTCGAAAAAAAACCTTTGAACTCATAACCAGCAACCCGCAACGATTAACCAATTCAGGAAATTTTATACCCGATCTTTCGCAGGAGGTCTTTTCTCCACTGGACGTCGGCGGGCCCTTCCACTCCTTTTGGGGAGGAACCGTCGATCACCCCTAAAATCCCTCTGCCCTGGGAAGATTCGGCCAGGATGATTTCCACGGGATTCGCCGTAGCGCAATAGATGGAGCAGACCTCCGAACAGCCCTTGATAGCATTCAATACATTGATCGGATACGCATCGCGCAATAGGAGAAAAAAGGTATGGCCCGCGGCCACGGCCTGGGCGTTTCGGGTTGCCACCTTCTTGAGCTCCGGGTCGTTTCCTTCCACCCGAATCAGGCAAGCGCCGGAGGCTTCGCAGAAGGCGATGCCGAACCGGGCTTGGGGCACGGAGCCGACCATGATTTCGTAAAGGTCCTCCACCGTTTTGATGAAATGGGTCTGTCCGACTATGATATTCGTGCCCTCGGGAATTTCCAGGGCAACCGACTTAAGCTCCATGAAAGGCCTCCTTCCTCATTCTAAATACCGATGCTGGATACCGGATACTGGATACTGGATAAAAAAATCTCTCTTCACATATCAAGGACCCGTTATCCAGCATCAACGCTCGTTCTTCCGGGTATCCTGTCCCGCTTTCAGGCTTCCGATCAGGGAAGAAACATCCGGGATTCCTTGGGCGTTGAGATAATCCCGGATTCCATCGATAATTTTCAAGCCGACTCGGGGATCGGTGAAGTGAGCCGATCCCACTTGGACAGCGCTGGCTCCGGCAATCATGTACTCCAGAGCATCCTCGGCGCAAAAGATTCCACCCACCCCCACCACCGGAATGCGAACCGCCTGAGCCGTTTGCCAGACCATACGCAGGCCAACCGGTTTGATCGCCGGGCCGGAGAGGCCCCCCGTAATGTTTCCCAGGATCGGAGTCCGGGTCTTTATATCGATGGCCATGCCGATCAACGTATTGATCAGAGAAAGGGCATCGGCGCCCGCCTCTTCGGCGGCCAGGGCCACTTGGACGATATCGCCCACATTGGGAGAGAGCTTGACCATCAGAAAGCTGGGGGAGGCTTGCCGAACCTTGGAGACGACCTGGAAGACCGACTTGGGGTCGGCGGCGAATAGGGACCCCCCCGACTTCAGGTTGGGGCAGGAAATGTTCACCTCCAGTCCGGCGATTCCTTCAACCTCCGACAATCTTTGGGCGATTTCGGCATATTCCTCTTCGGTGGCACCAAAGATGTTGACCAAAACCGGACACCCGGCCTTGCGTAGGAAGGGCATTTTCTCCCCGATAAAGGCGGTGATTCCCACGTTCTCCAGGCCGATGGCGTTCAGCATTCCCGCAGGGGTTTCGGCGAGGCGCGGCGGCGGGTTTCCTTTCCTCGGCTTCAATGACAAGCCTTTGGTAATCAAGGCTCCCAGGCTTTTCAGGGAAATGATCCCCGAGTATTCTTCCCCATACCCGAAAGTTCCGGACGCTGCCATGACCGGGTTTTTGAGCCTGAGGGGACCGACTTCAACCGATATTTTCGGGCCTTCTTTTTTGGAACCCATGGATATCCTCAATCCCAAAAAATTCTACGGGCATCGAAAACCGGGCCTTCCATGCAGACCCGGGCATACCGGAAGGGGGAGGTTTCGGAAATCATCGGAATTGCCCCTTCCCGATTTTCCCTCTCTTCCCCTTCTTCCCCCGCGGCGGAGTCCTGGTTGGGCAGGGCCGGGGATTGGCCCGGTTCCCTCTCTTCCCGGTATTTTACCGAACAGCCCAGACACGCCCCCACTCCGCAGGCCATGCGCGACTCGAGTAAAACCTGGCACGGCCGGTCGAACTGCTCGGCCACCTGAGCCACCTGGCCCAGCATGGGATTGGGGCCGCAGGCATAAATCGCAGTGGCACCGTGCTGTCCGGTCATAATCTCTCGCGCCAAAAGATCGGTGACCATTCCTTTCATTCCCAGGCTTCCGTCCTCCGTAGCCACTTGGACCTCGATCCCCCATTTCCGGCAGTCCCCGACACCCATGATTTTTTCTTTACTCTTCGCTCCCATTAAAAAAACCAGCTCCGGCGGGACTTCCGAGGCTTTGGACGGTCTTTTTTTCCCGGACCCTTTCATTCTTAACTCCTGGGCCCAGGATAAAAGGGGGGGCACGCCGATTCCTCCTCCCACCAGAATCACCCGGGTGCACTCATCCTCGGTCCAGAACCCGTTTCCCAAGGGCCCGAGTAAATCGACCCGCTGCCCTTCCTGGAGCTGGGTTAGGAGACGGGTTCCCCGTCCCACCGTCTGGTAGCAGATTTCCACCGCTACCTCGTCCAGGGGCTTCCTCTTCGCCTCCCGGGGGCGAAAAATCTGGGAGAAGCTGAAGGGACGGCGCAAAAAAGGGTCCTTCAAATCCGTGAGGCGCAGCATGAGAAACTGCCCCGGACGGGCCAGGCGGGCGATTTCCGGGCACGCCAACTGGAGCCGAAAATAGTCCGGGCCGATCCTCCGATGGAGGAGAATTTTAGCCTTCACTTCTCTGGGATAGGGGTTCATGGGCAGCCGGGGATTTCTCCTTCTCCAGGTTCAACCCCATGATGATCGCATCCTCTCCGCTGTCCGTGTAGTACCTCCGACGGACCCCCTGGGGGTGAAACTGGAAATTTTTGTACAGGGAAATGGCTTTTACGTTCGACCGCCGGACCTCCAGGGTCATTTGTTGAACCCCTTCTCTCCGGCAATAGGTTACACCGAAGGCCAGCAACCGGGTCCCGATCCCTTCCCCGCGTCTCCGGGGATGGACCGCCAGGTTCAAAATATGAGTCTCCTGACCCACCATCCAGAAGCAGAGATACCCTACCATCCTCCCGGAATCCTTCTCCTGCGCCACGAAGGCCCGGGCAAAAGGAATCGCCAATTCCTTTACGAAAAGCCCCTTCGACCAGGGAGTCGGAAAGGACGACCGTTCAATTTCCAAGACTTCATCCAGGTCCCTCTCGGTCATTTCCCGGATTTCGATCGGATCGTATCCTTCCACGGGATCGGGTGCCAGGCTCGCAGGGATTCCGCCTGAGGTTAAGACTTCTTCCGCAAGATCTCGCTGGCCAGGTTGATATTTCGTTGGCCCGCCTCTTTTACCATCTTGGCCAACTCCGGAAGACTCTGCCCTTCGCGGCAGTTGGATACTTTAATGAGCATGGGGAGGTTGAGGCCGGTGACGACCTCGACCCTTCCTTCGCTCAGAAAAGCCAGGCTCATGTTCGAAGGGGTGCCCCCGAACATGTCGGTCAGAATCAGGACCCCTTTATCCGAATCCACTGTTTTAATGGCCCGGGCGATTTCCTCCCTTAACTCTTCAACCCCTTTTCGGGTATCGATGGAAACGCTGGCCAAGAAGGGAAGTTTCCCGCAAATGGTTTCCGCAGATCGGATAAATTCCTCCCCCAAATTCGGATGGGTAATCAAAACTACTCCAACCATGGGTCCCTCCCCACTTTCATCCCTTCCCCCCGAATCATCGGTCAGAGAGAATTCTTCAGGTCGCGGTGCCTGACCCGCACCGGAAATTCACCCTGGAAGATGCTTTTCATCTTTTCGGCCACGGCCACCGATCGATGCCTTCCCCCGGTGCAGCCGACGGCCACCGTCAGGTAGGCTTTTCCTTCCCGCTCATACCGGGGCAGAAGATAGGCCAGAAAACCCTCGAACCGCTCGATCCATTCCCGGGACTCTTCGAATCCCATGAGGAAATCGTAGATCCGGGAATCGGACCCGGGCAAATCCTTTAATTCTTCGACGAAAAAGGGATTGGGTAGGAAGCGAACGTCCATCACTAGGTCAGCTTCCTGCGGAATCCCGTGACTATACCCGAAAGAAAGGAAGGTCAGGGCCATCCTGCGTCCCCGCGGTCTCTGCCCAAAGAGCTCGCGAATGGCCAGTTGAAGCTGATGGACATTGAAGGTGGAGGTATCCATGACCAGGGTTGCCATGGACCGTAGGGGAGCGAGCACCTCCCGCTCCTTCTGGATTCCCTCCACCAGCCCCCCTCCCTCCGCCAGGGGATGGGTGCGTCGCGTCTGGCTGTATCGGCGGACGAGGACCTCGTCGGAAGCTTCCAGGAAGAGAATCTCCAGCTGATACCCCTCCGCTCCCAAGCGGGGAAAGACCTCCCGATAGGTCCGGAGAAAGTCCTTCTCCCGAAGGTCCATCACCAGGGCGATCTTCGAATACTCTCCCATGGAAGCCGAGGAAAGTTCGAGAAACTTGGGAAGCAGGGCGATCGGCAGGTTGTCGACACAGAAAAAATCCATGTCCTCCAAGGCCCTGCTGGCCGTGCTTTTGCCAGAACCGGATAGCCCGGTGATGATCACGATCCGCAAATGCTTCAAGTCCGATGGATTTCCCACAGCCGGGAAAATTCCCCTTTCGCTTTCCCTATGGAGCGCTGCCCAGGGTCGGAGCAAACCCGAAACCGTTCCAAACCGGCCAACCTCAGGGATTTCCCCTACCCTTTTTCATCTTCCTCGGAAAAAATGGCGTAGAGTTCCTCTGAGGTGCGGGCTTCCATGAGGCGCTTCCGGAAGGATGGGTCCTTCATCAAACGGGAGACCTGGGCTAGGGCTTTGAGATGGGTTCCGGCGGAATTCTCCGGCGCGATGAGAAGAAAAAAGAGATGGGTCGGTTTCCCGTCCAGGGATTGGAAGTCCATGCCCGACAGGCTTCTCCCGAAAGTGGCCATGATTTCCCTGACCTCTTTGCTCTTTCCATGGGGGATGGCCACCCCTTCCCCGATTCCCGTGCTTCCCAGGCCTTCTCGTTCCAGCAGGATCTCGATCACCCGGCCCTCGTTGATCGGCTGGGCCCCTTTGGCCAGCGCGTGGACCAGTTCGCGCAGGATCCCCTCCTTGGTCTGGGAGGAAAGCTGGGGAACGATTCGATCCCGACCCAAGATGTCTGATATTTTCATTGGCTCCGAGAGTGTGGAGGAATCCTCCTCCCCCTGGCGGAGGAGTGCCCCGCGGGGATTCCCTCTGCCTTAGCCCTCGGCTTGGCACCATCCTTTCGTTTCCCCGATTCGGCTTCGAGGCCGGGGGCAAGGTCACCCGCCCTGGGGTTCAATCAGGCCGTAATGGCCGTCCTTCATCCGGTAGATGATGTTCAGGCTTTTGGATTCTACGTTGGTAAAGATGTAAAATTCATTGTTCAAGAGCTCCAGCTGGAGAGCCGCTTCATCCACGGACATGGGCTGGACCAGCAGTCGCTTGGTCTTGATCAGCTTCGGAGAGGCCCCTTCCTCAAAGCTCTCCGGAGAAAAGACGTTCATCTGCCAGTTGGCCTCCGGCAGATTGGAATTGACCTTGCGGCGTTTGATTTTCTCCTTGTACTTCAGGAGCTGGCGCTCCAGTTTGTCCATCACCCCGTCGATGGCCGAGAACAAGTCCTCGGTTTCTTCCCGGGCGTTGATTGTTAATCGGTTGGCCAGCAGGTTGACTTCCGCAATCTGGCGGTGCTTCGCCGTGGTCAATACAACGTTGGCTTCCAGGGGAGTATCCAGGTATTTTTTCAGTTTGCCGATTTTCTCCTGCACGTATTCGCGCGCGATCTCTTTCGATTCCATGTTACGGAACGTGACCGAAACTTGCATGCCCGGCGCCTCCATCCTTGAATTAGATGATTTGTTTCCTCTGCGTGGAAGGAAGAACCCCTAGCATCTCCCGGTATTTGGTCACCGTCCGGCGGGCGATCAGGATGTCCTGCTTCTTCAGGATTTCCAC
>Ga0113563_10001217_pt1 | contig 14329 bp, 10 predicted proteins | sample Mud3Dept3metaG_FD_80117 | JGI IMG/M metagenome (GOLD analysis project Ga0113563, IMG submission 80117) | Freshwater wetland microbial communities from Ohio, USA, analyzing the effect of biotic and abiotic controls - Mud 3 Core 4 Depth 3... | ecosystem: Environmental > Aquatic > Freshwater >...
CGTCCCGGATCGCGACTATTTCAATGCGGAGAAGGTCGGCCGTGCGATCGCCGACAACGGTGGCCCCGCGGCATTTCGCCTCGGAAAGTACACCCCGGAGCCTGCGCTCGCGGGCCGGACGCTCGAACAGGTCGCCTCGACCTGGCAAGTGACGCCGGTGGAAGCGTACATGCGCATCATCAAGGCAACTGAGGCCGAGCTCGACAGCGACGAGGAGCTGGAGAACGTGCTGGTCACGTCGATGAGCGAAGACGACCTGCGCTGGTTCATAGCGCACCCCGACATCATGTTCTGCAGTGACGGCGAACTGCACGGCTCGCATCCGCGCGGCGCGGGCGCTTTCCCTCGCGTGCTCGGCCGCTACGTGCGTGAGGAGAAGCTGCTGCCGCTGGAGGCGGCCATTCACAAGATGTCAGGGCTCCCCGCCGCGCAGCTGGGACTCAAGGATCGCGGGCGGATCGCGGCAGGATACGTCGCCGACCTGGTCGTGTTCGATCTCTCCGTCGTGATCGACCGGTCGACCGTCGAGAGCCCCGAGGCGCCGCCGCTCGGAATCCCGGACGTCATGGTGTCGGGGAAATGGGTCGTGCGCGGCGGCAAGGTGACCGGCCACCATCCGGGCCGGGTGTTACATAGCCCCGCCTACCGGCCCTGAGCAACGCCGTCTGGAACTCTGGGTGCACGTGGTCCGGGGCCAACATGTACCAACCGGAGTGCGCGTCGAGCAGTTCAAGAGCCTCGGACCATGATTCGGCCACAGGACTGCCGTCGCGTGTTCGAGGCGGGTCGACGTGCTCGATGAAGTCCATGGCGAACAGCCAGCGCTCGCCATCTCGGACTGCGTACAGCGCGCGGCTTCCGCCTTCCCCGAGCAGTTCTACGACGACCTCGTGCTCCATGCGCACGTCCTTGGCGACTCTGCTGCGCGGCTAGCTTACCCCGTGGCATCGGTGGCGAGCAGACGCCGCGGCTCGCGCCCGCCGAGTGCGCCAGGTTTCCAGCCTCCCAGTTTCCCGCGCCGGACCCGCGCGACGCCGGCCGGGCTGGCCGCGCGCGCGCCGCACCCCGCCGGGCGACGCCCCCGCGCCGGCCCCGACTCGCCACCGGAGCGGGCCGCGGCGGCGCGGTCGGGGGCCGGGCATGGCCCCCCTCCAGGGCCGGCCCCGCGCGTCGCCCCGGGCGCGAGGGACGTGACTTCGCAGCGGGGGCGACGGACTGCTCGTGGAGGGGCGCCCGCGTGGGCGCGTCGAACCCGTTGAACATCACTGGGTGGACGACCAAGTAATCCAGAAATCGTCGTCCAACGTTGCGGCCCGGGCCGAGCGCGATGGCGCGCGGGTCGTTGACTCAGGCCGATTCAGAAACCAGCTAGTGCCATACAGAGGCGCCGAGTGGCGGACATCCGCGAATGGGCGAGTTCGGCCTATTCTGTTGAAAAACTCGGTTTCGGCGCAGGGGCGAAGAATCTGCCGCGATATGGCGCGATTTGATTGCGCAGTGCCGAGGGGCTACCGCCAGAAAGTGCCCGCCTCACCTGAATCGTCTCTGCTTGGCTCGATGGAAACTTGCTGGCTCTTCTCGCTCTCAACGCCCCGCAGACGAAAAATACTCGTCCCGAGAAACCGAGTTTTTCAACAGAATAGGCCAACAGCAGTCGAATCGCCAAGTTCCCGATTGCGGACGTTCGCGACACGACGCCATCGATCCGAACGAATCGCGACGCGGCGCGGCGGCGCACCTCTACCGGGGGTGGGGGTTTGGTAGCTGTGCGCCGCCGCGAGCGTCTTGAATCGACCCGTTAACGGTCAGTGAAGGGAGCGATCAGCTCGCTCCCGAAGCGAGATGGCTGTCTTGTGCGCGCTTCCGTCCTTCGGGTGGGGCTGAAGTGCGAGGGAGGGTCGCACCGGCGATCGGAACGCGTCTACCAAAGATATCGGCGGGGTGTGATAACTGCAGCTATCGGCGGAGTGGGTAGAGCCAGCAAGTTCAGGGCTATCGCCGAGCCGCGTCTGCCGAACGAATGCCGATGAACGCCTGCAGGATGATCTCCGTGACACGAGTCACCGCAGGGAGGGGATATGCATCGCGGTTCATGTGCAGATGAATGACGTGCTTGAACGGCACGTCGATCTCCACCACGCGCAAGCGTCCCGCGTCGAGCTCGTCGGCGAACGCGAAGCGCGGTCCGGCGGTGAATAATCGAGAGCTGCTCGTCACGATCCGCACCAGCATCTCGAAGTCGGAACACACCACCCGGCCGACCTGGGCCCCCAGGTCGATGCCGTAGTCGTCGAGCAGGATGCGCAGATAACGTTTCTCCAGAAATGTAGTCGCAATCGGGTACCTGAAGAGCTCCTTGATGCCTGACGGCGGCTCGGCACACATCGGATGGTCCGGGCGCGCGACGACGACGATCTCGGTCTCCAGTAGCGGCTTGGACGCAATGGCGTCGCGCTTGACGTCCAACGGCGGACAAATCAGCAGGTCCAACTCGCGCTGCACGAGTCCATCGGCGAGTTGCGCCGTGTGGCCCGAGACCATTTCCAGGCTGATGCTGGGCCAGCGCTCGTTGATCTTCGCAACGATGCCGGCAAGCAGGATCCGCGTGGGTGCGGGCCCGAGGCCGATGCGCACCAGACCGGCGTCACCCGACGCCACACGCCTGGTCTCGCGGGTCAGCCGCGTTGCCTCGTCGGACAAGGCCTCTGCTCGGCCCGCGATGAAGAGCGCAAGTTCCGTCGGCCGCGACTGGCCGCGGCTGCGATCGAACAGAGGTGCCCCGAGCTGGTCTTCGAGGTGCGCGATCCGCTTGCTGAGCGCTGGCTGCGTTACGCCCAGCACCGTGGCCGCCTTGCGCAGGCTGCCGGACTGGCAGATTGCCCTGACATCCAGAAGGTCTCGAACGTTCATGTACCCGTCCTCACAGCGATAACCGAAGTTATCACTAGGTCGGCAAATCTGCTATTCCGTGACGTGCCGGCCCCAGTTAAGTTTGCCGCGCGGTCAATCAATGACCTTTCGTCACGCCTTCCGCGGGCGCGGCAATCGACCCGCGCCCTTGCCGACCGCGAGTGCGCGAAGCAAGGGGGCGGCATGGCAAAGGACGGATTTTCGGGTTGGCTGGTCTGCGCTGCTGCGGTTGCGGCTGCGCTGGTTGCTGAACCGGCCGTCGCGGCGGAAGGCGGAACCGGCGTATATCTCCTCGGCAAGCGTGGGCCGCTGGCGGCGTTCGTACCCAAGCCCGGCTGGTACCTGACCAACGACGTCTTCTACCTGTCCGCCGATCGGTCCGAGCTGACGCCCTTCGGCAACCGTCTGGTGGGTGACGCAGACGCCGAGGCTCTCATCAACATCGCGCAGTTCACTTTCGTAGCTGACACCACGGTGCTGGGCGGGCGCCTGGCTTTCAGCGCGGTACTGCCCTACGGCAACGTGGACGTGAGCGCGACCGGCACGGTCCAGGCCCCGGGCGGGATCACGATCGACCGCGACATCAACGATTCGGTGACCGGCCTGGGTGATCCGGCAGTGGGTGCCTCGCTCGGCTGGAAAAAGCGCACCGGCGACAAGTTCCGGGCGTGGAGCACATACGGGTCGGTGTTCATCCCGGTCGGCGACTACGAAGTCGGCCGCATCGCCAACATCGGCAAGAACCGCTGGGCGGTCGATGTGGGCGGCGCGTACACGATGGCGAACTTCAAGCGCGGCCGTGAACTGTCGTCGGTGCTCGGGTTCACCTTCAACGGCGACAACGAGGACACCGACTACAGCACCGGCACCGAGATGCATCTCGAGGTCGCCGGCAAGCAGCACCTGCCGAGCCACTGGTCGTTCGGCGTCGTCGGCTACTGGTACGAGCAACTCTCGGGCGACTCGAACAATCCCGCGGTTCTCGGCGACTTCAAGGGTCGTGCGATAGCACTGGGCCCGGAGGTCTCCTACCAGTTCGTGCAGAACCCGAAGCGCCCGGTCACAGTGGACCTGCGCTGGTACCACGAGTTCGACGTGACGAACCGTCTGGAAGGCGACTCGGTATTCCTGACGATTTCCTTCCCGCTGGCCATCACCGAGAAACCCAGGGCGGAGCAAGACTGGACGCAGCCTGGGGGCCAGGCGCTCTCGCAGTGAATTCACCACCTTTGTCGGGGAGTCCGGAAATGAACGTGACGAAGTCCACGAGTGTAGTGGCGGTCGGCCTGGCCCTGGCGCTTGCCGCTGCTTCGATGGCGGCCGAACAGCCGAGGATCGTCGACGATCCGTATGAAGGCGTTCAGGTGCTCGACCCTTCGCAGGTGGCACCGGCGGCGCGCGGCTACTCGCCCTATGCAGGCCGCAAGTACCCGACGCAGGTGCTGTGGGGCGACACGCACAATCACACCTCGAACTCCGGCGACGCCTTCACCGCGGGCAATCGCCTGACGCCGGAGGACGCCTATCGAGTGGCCCGGGGCGAGGAGGTCGTGTCCTCGAGTGGAGTGCCGATCAAGCTGTCGCGGCCGCTCGACTTCCTAGTCGTCGCCGACCACGCCGAGGGCCTGGGCTTGATGCAGGAGGTCTACAAGGGCAACCCGGCGTTCGTCTCGGACCCGACGCTGGCCGGCTGGAGCAAGGCCATGAAGGAGGGCGGCGAGGCCGCCGCCGCGGCCCAGAATGAAGTGACCAAGGCCCAGGCGATGGGCACGCTGCCGGGCCCGCTCAAGGACCCGAAGATCGTCGGACCGGTGATGACGTCGGTGTGGCAGCAGTACACCGCCACCGCCGAGAAGTACAACGAACCCGGCGAGTTCACGGCCATGATCGGCTACGAGTGGACGTCGGTGCCCGGCGGCAACAACCTGCATCGCAACATCATGTTCCGCGACGGCAAGGACAAGGCCGACCAGGTGTTCCCGTTCTCGTCGTGGAACAGCGAGGATCCGGAGAAGCTCTGGGCGTGGATGGCGCAGTACGAGCAGAAGACCGGTGGCAGGCTGCTCGCGATCGCACACAACGCCAATCTCTCCAACGGCCGCATGTTCGAGCTGCAGACGTTCACCGACGGACCGCTGACGCGCGAGTACGCCGAGCGGCGCGCCCGCTACGACGTGCTGCAGGAAATCGTGCAGACCAAGGGCAACAGCGAGACGCACCCGGGCATCTCGCCGGGCGACGAGTTCGCCGGCGACCTGGGCGTGGCGGGCTGGGAGTATGGAAACCTCACGCTCACCGACAAGCCGCTGTCGAAAGAGATGATGCCGACCAGCTACGTGCGCGCGGGTCTCCTGCGCGGCCTGGAGCAGGAAGCGAAGCTCGGCGTGAATCCCTTCAAGGTCGGCATCGTCGGCAGCACCGACGTGCACAACTCGCTCACGGCGATCGAGGAAGACAACTTCTTCGGCAAGATGCCGATCCAGGAGCCGAACCCGCATCGCTGGAACCACCTGTCGAAGGAGAGCTCGTGGGACGCGAAGCTCGGCCCGCAGCGGTCGCGCTACACGTGGCATTACATCGGCGCCGGCTACGCCGCAGTGTGGGCCACCGAGAATACCCGCGAGGCGATCTGGGATGCGATGCAGCGCAAGGAGGTGTACGGCACGTCCGGCACTCGCATGACGGTACGGTTCTTCGGCGGCTGGAACTACACGCCGGCGGACCTCGAAAACCGCAACTTCGCATGGGTCGGTTACCAGAAGGGCGTGCCGATGGGCGGCGATCTTTCGAAGTCGCCGACCGGCAGGGCCCCGACGTTCATGGTCGCCGCCATGAAGGATCCGATGTTCGGCAACCTCGACCGCATCCAGATCGTCAAGGGCTGGCTCGGCAGGGACGGCAAGGCGCAGGAGCATGTCTATGACGTTGCCTGGGGCGACGCCGACAGGCGCAAGCCCGGCAAGGACGGCAAGTTGCCGCCCGTCGGCAGCACCGTGGACGTCTCGACGGCCACATGGACCAACACGATCGGCGAACCGGAACTCGCCGCAGTGTGGAAGGACCCGGACTTCGATCCCGCGCAGCGAGCCTTCTATTACGCGCGCGTGATTGAGATACCCACGCCGCGCTGGACCGCCTACGACGCCGTGCGCTTCGGCATCAAGATGTCGCTGGATGTGCCAATGACGCAGCAAGAGCGCGCATGGACCTCGCCGATCTGGTACACGCCGGCTCAATGAGTGGGTGACCTCGACGCGTTCCTTCTTGCTGGTCGGCAGCGGTGACCCGCTGCCCCGCGTACGACGCACGGCGCTACGCGTCCAGCCTTCACCTCAACTGGAGAACTCGAGAATGAATCGGAAGCATTTGACCTGGGTAGTCGCGGCGCTCCTTGCAACGATGACGGCCGCAACCAGTGCGGGTCCCCTCGATCCCGACTGCACCGCTGAGAAGGCCGCCAAGAGCGCCGTCGCGAAAGCGACCGTCGGTGTAGGCGGTCGCTGCGATCCCAAGGAAGCCTTGTCGGATTCCGCCAAGGACGTGGCCAACATCGACGACAACGGGCCAATCGAGGAACGGCGTGACGATAAGGATAAGGATAAGGACAAGGATAAGGACAAGAACAAGAAGAAAGACTGACGGCTCGGCGGGTCCGGCATTTGACCGTGTCAGGGGCCAGGTCGACCACAAGTTGCTTGGAGAGGAAATCATGATGGACCGGCCCCAAATCAACCGAATCACGTCTCGCCGTGGCGTTTGGACGCCAATTGCGTTGGGCCTGCTGGTGTCCTTCGCAGGTTGCGGAGGCGAAGGTGAGCGGCAAACGACCGCGACTCCGTCCGCGGCCACGTCGACGGCTGCGCAGAGCGACGCACAGGCGACCGGGCAGGCGTCCAAAAGGACCCTGCCCAGCCCCAATCCAATGAAGGACGCATATTTCGGCGAGCAGCACGTGCACACCGCGTATTCGCTCGACGCGTACATCGGCGGCGCACGGCTCACGCCGGATGGCGCGTACCGGTTTGCCAAGGGCGAGGAAGTCGAAGTGGGTGGGCAGAAGTTCCGCCTGAAGCGGCCGCTCGACTGGGCAGCAGTGACCGACCACGCCGAGTACATCGGCGAGATGTACTCGACCATGACGGCGGGTGCGCCAGGACACGACCAGCCCGCTCTCGACGACTTGCGCGGTCTGCAGTCGCTGGAGGAACGGGAGAAGTGGTTCCTCGAGTACGTGGTGAAATCGAATCGCAGCACGACGCCGCAGCACCCTCCGTTCTACGCGGGTCGCGAGACCGAGGTCAGCGGCTGGAAGGACATCCTGGCCGCGACCGAACGTCACTACGAGCCCGGCAGGTTCACGACCATTCCCGCCTACGAGTGGAGCGGCGCACCCCAGGGCGGCAACCTGCACCGCAACGTCTTCTTCCGCGACCTGAACGTCCCGGACAAGGTAATGAGCTACATCGACATTAACCGAGAGGACGGCCTCTGGAAGTGGATGGACGAACTGGAGCGCCAGGGCATGAATGTGCTGGCGATCCCGCACAACTCCAATGCCAGCAAGGGCATGATGTTCGCGTCCGTGGATGGAAACGGTCAGCCGATCGACCGTGCTTACGCCGAAACCCGCAGCCGGCACGAACCGCTGATCGAGATGATGCAGATCAAGGGCAATTCGGAGGTGCACCGCACGTTCTGGGCGAACGACGAGTTCGCTGGCTTCGAGAACGCGGACTCCATCCAGGACTACAGCAACCGCAAGTTCGCCAAGGGCAGCTTCGTGCGTGCTGGTGTGATCCAGGGCCTGGCCTACCAGCAGAAGCTCGGCGTGAATCCCTACAAGTACGGGTTCGTCGGCGGTACCGACAGCCATAACGGCACGCCCAGCAACACGTCCGAGGACAACTTCATGGCCGGCAGTCACGGGGCTGCGGACGGCACGGTGCAGCTCCGCCGCGACAGTGAGGTCGGCGGATGGATCAAGGGCAAGGACTTGAACCCGGGAGCACTCACGGGGGTCTGGGCGCCAGAGAACACCCGCGAGGCGATCTGGGACGGCATGCGCAGTCGCGAGACCTTCGCCACGAGCGGCACGCGCATCAAGGTCCGCTTCTTCGGCGGCGCCGAGCTCGCGGGAACGGCCGGCGATCCGGTCGGTCTCGTGAAGGCCGGCTACGCGAAGGGCGTTCCGATGGGCGCCGACCTGCCGGCGTCGAAGACCGTGCCGACGTTCACCGTGCACGCGCTGAAGGACCCGGACGGCGCCAACCTCGATCGCATCCAGATCATCAAGGGCTGGATCGATGCGAAGGGCCAATCGCAGGAAAAGGTCGTGAACGTCGCCTGGTCCGGCGACCGCAAGCCCGACGCGAACGGCAAGCTGCCCGGCGTCGGTAACAGCGTCGACCTGAAGACAGCGACCTACGAAAACACGATCGGCAGCCCGGAGCTGATCGGCAGTTGGACGGATGCCGATTTCGACCCGACGCAGTACGCGCTCTATTACGCACGTGTGCTCGAGATCCCGACGCCGCGCTGGAGCACCTACGATGCCGTCTGGGCCGGCTTGCCATTGCTCGAGGGAGCCGAAGCCACGTTGCAGGAGCGGGCCTGGACGTCACCGATCTGGTACACGCCGCCGGCACCGGAATCATGACCGACGCCCGGGATCGCGAGAGGCTCCTCCGCGAGCCGCTGCTGCATTTCCTGCTGATCGGCATCGGGATGTTCGTCCTGTACAGCCTAATGCGCAGCGGGGACTCCGGGGCGCCGCGCGAGATCGTCATTACTGAGGCACGCGTCGAGGCACTCGCGGACAGTTTCGCCACGACCTGGATGCGCCCGCCCACGGCGGACGAGATCAAGGGTCTCGTCGACGATTTCATCGCGGAGGAAATCTACTACCGCGAGGCCATCGCCATAGGGCTCGACCAGGACGACACCGTGGTTCGTCGCCGGCTGCGGCAGAAGATGGAATTCATTTCGGACGCCGCCGCCGCCGCGGTCGAGCCGACGGACGCCCAGCTGAGGGACTACCTTGCGAAGCACCCCGAGAAGTTCGTGAGTCCCGCAGCACTGACGTTCCAGCAGGTCTATTTCAGTGCCGAGCGGCGCGGCGAGGCTACGACCCGGCAGGCCGAGCAGTTGCTGGTCGAGCTCCAGGCGGGTCGAGGCATCGAAAACGTGGAAGAGGCCGGGGATCCGACCCTGCTGCCGCGGGCAATGCAATCCGCGTCGCCGCAGGACGTTGCTAACGCGTTTGGCAGCGAGTTCGCCGCGCAGCTGGAGGAGGCGCCGGTCGGCCAGTGGGCCGGATTGCTGCAGTCCGGTTTCGGCCTGCACCTGGTCAAGGTCGATCGACGCGAGGCCGGATCCCTCCCGACGTTGGAGCAGATTCGGCCGATCGTGCTGCGCGAGTGGCAGTCGGCCCAGCGCAGCCAATCGAACCAGAAGTTCCTGAGCGACCTGCGCGCCCAGTACGAGGTTCGCATCGAAGGGCCGGTTGCCGCGCTGTTCGAGCTGGCGGCGCCTGGCAACGGGTCACGGGACGCAGGAGGAGGGTAGTGCGCGGTGCACTTGCGTTCCTGCTCCTGTCGGCGGCGTGGCTCGTGCCCGCCGCACACGCTCATGAGGTGCGCCCGGGCTATCTGGAAATTCGCCAGGTCGATAACGAGACCTTCGACGTGCTGTGGAAGGTGCCGGCGAACGGCGAGTACCGGCTGCGCCTGCACGCGCGCATGCCCGATGAGTGCACGGGAGCGCCCACCCAAGGGACGTTCGTCGGCGGTGCCTTCGTCGAGCGGTGGCGCGCAATTTGCCAGGGTGGATTGGTTGGTCGCACGATCTTCATTGACGGACTGAGCGCGACGCGCACGGACGTGCTGGCGCGGATCGAGTGGCAGGATGGCACGACACAGGCCGCCCGCCTGACGCCGGAGAACACTGAGTTCGAAGTGGCTGCGGCGCCAGACGCACTCGAGGTGGCGAAGGCCTACTTCGTGCTCGGCGTCGAGCACATCCTGCTCGGCATCGATCACCTGCTGTTCGTGCTCGGCCTGCTGTTCCTGGTCGGCAACTGGAAGCGCCTCGTCGCCACCGTCACCGCGTTCACGTTGGCGCACAGCATTACGCTTGCGGCCGCCACGCTCGGGCTGGTGCACGTCGCTCAGGCGCCCGTCGAGGCCACCATTGCGCTCAGCATCATGTTCGTGGCCGCTGAGATCATTCACGGTGGACACGGCACGCCGCGCCTCGCCACGCGCGCACCGTGGCTGGTGGCGTTCGTGTTCGGCTTGCTGCACGGCTTCGGCTTTGCCGGCGCCCTGCAAGAGATTGGCCTGCCGCAGAAGGATGTCCCGCTGGCGCTGCTGCTTTTCAATATCGGAGTCGAAGCAGGCCAACTGATGTTCATCGCTGCCGTCGTCGGTGCCTTCTCGATCATGACCAGGCTCTTGCGCCGGCAGGGCTCGCACGACCACGGGCCATGGCACTCCGAGACACTCATCCGCACACCGGTCGCCTACGCCATCGGTTCGCTCGCGGCATTCTGGACCGTGCAGCGTGTGGCCGGGTTCTGGGCTTGAGGGGACCGCAGCGGTTGCCAAGCCCGCGAAGGATTGGAGCGGCCGATGGGGGCTCGGATGCACGTACGTTGCTTGGAAACCACCGCTACACCCGCAATCAATTGCCGACTCCCGGTCACATGGCAATGTGCGCGAACGTCCGCTCCTGTAGAGCAGGATCGACCGCAATGGGTCGAGGCTGTGTGAAAACGACCTCGTGATACGTGCGAATATCATCGTGCCACACGAAGGGGTGCACGATGAAGCGGTTCATCGAAGGTGAGAGCCGAGCGCAGGCCACGCTGTTCCCGGAGCGTCTGGACGACTGGATCGCCGAGGACAACCCGGTTCGGGTAGTCGATGCGTTTGTCGACGAGCTCGACCTAGCCAAGCTCGGGTTCGAGGGCGCCGAGCCTGCCGTCACGGGTCGGCCTGCGTACCACCCCGGCACACTCCTCAAGATCTACATCTACGGCTATCTCAATCGCCTGCCCTCGAGCCGGCGGCTGGAGCGCGAGACGCAGCGCAACCTCGAGCTGATCTGGCTCACCGGACGGCTCGCCCCGGACTTCAAGACGATCGCCGACTTCCGGCGCGACAACGGCCCCGGCATCCGCCAGGTGTGCCGCCAGTTCGTGCAGCTGTGCCGGGAGATCGGGCTGTTCGAGCAGGCGCTGGTGGCGATCGATGGCAGCAAGTTCAAGGCGGTGAACAACCGCGACAAGAACTTCACGCCGCAGAAGCTCAAGGCCCGTCAGCAGCAGCTCGATCAGAGCATCGCCCGCTACCTCGCCGATCTTGATCGGGCGGACCGGGATCCGTCGCTTGTGCCTGAGGAGCGGGTCGAGCACCTCAAGGAGAAGCTCGCGACGGTGCGTGCCCAGATGAAGAGGCTGGAGGCGATCGGCCGCCAGCTCGAAGTCACACCTGACCAGCAGATATCGCTGACCGACCCCGATGCGCGCTCGATGGCCACCAGCGGCCGCGGCACGGGGATCGTGGGCTACAACGTGCAGGCCGCCGTCGACACCAAGTATCACCTGATCGTGACGCACGAGGTCGTCAACGAAGGCCACGATCGCAGCCAGCTGAGCCCGATGGCGCAGCAGACGAAGGAGACGCTCGGCAGGAATGACCTGACCGTGCTCGCCGACCGCGGTTACTTCAGCGGCGAAGAGATCCTGACGTGCGAGCAGGCGCAGATCAGGGCGCTGGTGCCGAAGCCGATGACCTCCAACTCGACGGCCAACGGTCGCTTCGACAAGCGCGACTTTATCTACGAGCCGAAGCACGACCGATACCGTTGCCCGGCCGGGCAATACGCCACGTGGCGCTTCAGCTCGACCGAGAAGTGCCTGGTGATCCACAAGTACTGGTCGTCGGCATGCACCAAGTGCCCGATGCGCAGTGCTTGCACCACCGACCACTATCGGCGACTCAACCGCTGGGAGCACGAAGACGTGGTCGAGCGGATGCAGCGACACATCGACGGCATGCCACAGGCCGGACGCCTACGCCGCCAGACGGTGGAGCACCCGTTCGGGACGCTCAAATCGTGGATGGGCGCGACGCACTTCCTGACGAGGACGCTGCCGAGAGTGAAAACGGAGATGAGCCTGCAAGTCCTGGCATACAACCTGAAGCGAGTGATGCAGATCCTCGGCGTGCAGCCGTTGATCGCGGCGATGCGGTCATGACGCTCGCTCGCGTCGCTTCGCCGGTTCGCGCTATAAGGCCATTGGAGACGGTGTTTTCACACAGACTCGACTCAAACCAAACCCTTCCTTCAAGAGGACACTTGACGGCGCTCCTTGAGTCAACGGTAGGCGTTGCGGGGAATTCGTCGACAAGCAATAGTCCAGCGGACCGCCCAACTGAGAGGAGACTCGAATGGGACTTCTAACCTTCAGCCTCAACGTCACCCTGGACGGCTGCGTCGACCACCGGGAGGGAATCGCCGACGACGAGACGCACGCCTTCTTCACCCGCCTCATGGACGAGGGGGGAGCGATGCTGTGGGGCCGCGCTACCTACGAGATGATGGAGAGTTACTGGCCGGCGGTCGCCCGCGGCGACGTGGAGGCACCGCCTACGGTGCGCGAATGGGCGGTCAAGCTGGAGATCAAGCCGAAGTACGTCGTGTCGTCGACTCGAACGGACTTCCCATGGTCCAACAGCCACCACATCGCCGGCGACCTGCGCTCAGGCGTGCAAAAACTCAAGGACGCGACCCCGGCCGGCGTGCTCCTCGGTAGCGGCAAGCTCGCGTCTGAGCTGGACCGGCTGGATCTGATCGACGAGTACAAGTTTCTCGTTCACCCCAGGATCGCCGGCCACGGCCCGACTCTTCACCAGAGCGGGCTGCCCAACACGCGACGGCTTGAGCTGGTCTCAGCGAAGCCGCTCAGCAACGGCGCGGTCGCCATGCACTACCGGCGCGCGAGCGGCTAACAATCTTTTGCAGCGGACCGTCCGTTGAGCGGCCAGCCGCTGAACCAGAGCTTTGCGTCCGCTTACAGGCGCGGGCATCGCCTGGGCGAAGGGCCGCATGGGGTCGGAAGCGGGCGCCCGCTTGATGAGTCCAATCTTCCAGGGCGAGATCAAATCGAGACAAACGGCTACCCTGACGCCGCATAGCCTTGACGATTCTTCCGACCAGGAAGGCAAACCGTCCGTGCGGTTGCGCGAGAGTCGGATCGCGGCACATGCTGCGTCAGCCAACTCAAGCTAGACAGAAGGTAGTCAAGTGAAACGACCAGATCAGGTTTGCGAGAGTTGCTGGCGCGTGAGCAGGGCATCGCCGGTGCCGGTGACCGAGATCGCCTGCCATCACAACAAGGTGCTCGCGACGTGGCACGCCGATACGGATGAGTGGACGTACCAGCATCGCGTCGCACGTAAGCGGCCCACCCAGAAGCAGAGCGAGCAGTTGGCGAAGATGTTCGACCAGGCAGGCTCCGCGACCCGACGGCGGGAAGAGACGTAACGGGGATGTCCCCGTCTACCCGGACACCGAACGTGGGTCTGCTTCGGGTCGAAATGCGACCGTCGCCGGGACGGTCGCAGGCGGCGCTGGCCGCGTTAGGCTTCGGTCTGTTCGGCGATCTCTAGCGCATCGTCGACCTCGATACCGAGGTAACGGACAGTGCTTTCCGGCTTCGTATGACCGAGCAGAAGCTGAACGGCCCTGATGTTGCGTGTCCGGCGGTAAATCAATGTCGCCTTGGTTCGTCGCATCGAGTGGGTGCCATAGGCCGTGGCGTCGAGACCTATGGATGCCACCCAACGTCGGACAATGCGGGCGTACTGGCGTGTTGAGATATGCGGGGAATTAGAGACTCGGCTTGGGAATAGGTACTGGTCGGGCCGCAGACGCGCGGCTGCGATCCACTCCGTCACGGCCGCTCGGGTCTGGTCGGTGAGTTCGAATTGCACGGGCCGCTGCGTCTTCGCTGCATCACTATCGCCCGCGCCGAGACATGGCCGCAGGGTGCAACGTCCTGAACTTTCAGCCCAACGAGGTCACACCCGCGCAGCTTGCTGTCGATGGCCAGGTTGAACAGAGCGAGGTCCCGGGACCTGTGCCCGAGTTGCAGGCGAACCCGAATGGCCCAAATCTCCCGAGGCTTCAGCGGTGGCTTTTGGCCAAACAGCTTGCCTCGATTCCAGGGGGCGTGTTGCCCGCAAACGTGAGTTTCCATGGAGGTCTCCTTTCGTCGTGAAAAGGAGGTCCATGTTTGCTCCGGACGACAGTCTCAAATCGACCCTGCGCAGCCGGTCACGAGTGGCCGCTCTCAAGCGAATGACGGTGTTGCTCAATTCGTGCGCGTCAGCGTCAGCGGCACGCGCACGAGGTC
>Ga0113563_10001218_pt1 | contig 14326 bp, 13 predicted proteins | sample Mud3Dept3metaG_FD_80117 | JGI IMG/M metagenome (GOLD analysis project Ga0113563, IMG submission 80117) | Freshwater wetland microbial communities from Ohio, USA, analyzing the effect of biotic and abiotic controls - Mud 3 Core 4 Depth 3... | ecosystem: Environmental > Aquatic > Freshwater >...
AGCTTGTCCTCGCCGCCCGCCGTGGCGATCACACGTGCCCCCAGCAGCCGTGCAATCTGAATGGCCGCCTGTCCCACCCCGCTGCCGGCGGCCAGCACGAGCACGTCCTCACCGGGGCGCACCTGCGCCCGGGTGACGAGCATGTGCCAGGCCGTCAGGAAGGTGAGCGGGAAGGCGGCGGCCTCCGGGAAGGTGATCTGGGCGGGAATCGGAACGAGGTTGGCCGCGGGCACGGCCACGAGTTCCGCGTAGCCGCCATCCCGCCTGTAACCGAGGAGGTCGTAGGACGGGCAGAAGCTGTCGAGGCCGGCGAGGCACTGCGGGCACTGACCGCAGCTCACGCCGGGCTGCAGCAGCACGCGCGTCCCCGCCAGGTCTCCCGAGATCACCTCGCCGGCGATGTCGGCGCCGGAGATGTGCGGCAGCGGGATGCGCACCTTCTCCATGCCGCGTCGCTGCCAGAGATCGAGGTGATTGAGGGCGCAGGCGCGCACGCGCACGAGCACCTCACCGGTGCGCAGCACCGGGTCGGACACCTCCTCGTGCACGAGCACGTCGGGATCGCCGTGGCAGTGGAACCGGGCTGCGAACACTCACACCTCGGCGTTCACGACATCGACCCCCTTGCCCAAGGCTTCGAGCGGCGCCGCCACGGCGTCTCGGTCGCCGACGACGACGACCGACATGCGCGCGGGGTCGACCCAACGCCGCGCGGCGGCGGTCACCGCCTCTCCGTCCACGGCACGGACCGCCTCGGGAAACCGGTCGTAGTAGTCGTCAGCCAGTCCGTAGACCACCTGTTGTGCCACGGCCCGTGCAAGCTGCTCGGCCGTCTCAAAGCTGCGCGCATAGCCCCGCGTGAGCGTGGCCTGGGCCATCGCGATCTCGTCGGACGTCAAGGGCCGGTCGCCGCGCACGCCGCGGATCTCCTCGAGCACCTCGTGCACCGACTCGGCCGTTGCACTCGTCTGCACGCTGGCCTGTACGACGAAGGGGCCCGGGCGTCGCCGCATTTCGAACCCGCTGCGCGCGCCGTAGGTCACGCCGCGCCGCTCGCGGAGGTTGAGGTTGATGCGGCTCACGAACTGCCCGCCGAGCGCGGCGTTGAGCACGAGGAGTGGGTGGTAGTCGGCCGTGTCGCGCGCCGCCGCCACACTGCCGACCCGCACTTCCGATTGTGCCGCCGACGGCCGGTCGATCAGGACCACGCGGGCTGTCCCGCCGGAGGCCGTGCGTGCGTCATCCGATGTGTCGCCAGGGTCACGTGCGGGACCGGCCCGTGTCGCGACGGCACCGAACACCTCGGCAGCCAGGGCCGCCAGTTCCCCGGGATCCGCATCGCCGGCCGCCACGAGCGTGGCGTGTGCCGGGTGGTAGTGGCGCGCATGGAACTGCCGCGCCTCGGGCTCGCCGAGCGCCTCGACGCTCGTCGTGGTGCCGATGGCCAGGTGCCCGTAGGGCCCCGCGCCGAACAACTCCCGCGCGAACGCCACGTCGGCCACGGCCGCGGGCACCGCCGCGAGTTGCCGCAGACGGTTCACGCGGAGCGTGCGCACGCGCTCCACGTCCTCGGGCGCGAGCCGCGGCCGGAAGACGATATCGGCCAGCAGCGACAGGGCGCGCACCCGGTGCTTGGCCAAGGTGACGAGCGTGACAACCGTGGCATCGTACCCGGTGTCCACGTCGAACTGCGCCCCGATCCGGGCGAGCGCCTCGTGGACGCCAATGGCCGACAGTTCCCCCGTCCCCTCGTCGAGCAGGTCGGCGGTGAACGCCGCAAGCCCGGCCTGCCCCGGCCCGTCGTCGGCCGCGCCCACCGGGAGCACCAGCAGCAGCGCGAGCACCGGCAGGTCGTGCTGCTCCACGATGCGAAGGGCCGGCCCCCCGGGCGCCGCCGCGCGCGTCACGGCTGGAAAACGGAACACCCGGTCCTCGATCAGGGCCGGTAGCCGCGACCGATCGACGGTCACGACACGACCGCCGCTTCCGACCCGGGCAGGGCCAGATCCGCGCGTCCGCGCGGCACCACGCTGAGGGCGACGCGCGGACGGGCGATCAGCGTGCCGGTGACCGACGCCCGGATGCCCTCCGGCGTCGCGTCCCGATACCGCGCGAGGTCCCGGCCGAAGAAGCCGGGCTCGCCAAGGAAGGTGTTGTACGCGTTCAGTTGGTCCGACTTGCCGCTGAAGCCGCCAACGGTCTGCAGCCGAAACACGAACTGCGCCTCCACCTGCGCAAGCCCGCGCTCGAGTTCCTCGACCGTCGGACCCTCGCGCCCCACCTCGCCGATGGTCTCGCGGATCACCTCGTCGATCTCGGCGAGCGTGTGCCCTGGGGCCGCTGTGGCCACCACCTGGAACACACCCGACAACTCACGCGACGACTGGTACGCGGACACATCGAGGGCGAGGCGCTGCTCGAACACGAGCCGGCGATACAGGCGCGACGTCTTCCCGTTGGCCAGCACGTCGGCGGCCAGGTCCAGTTCGGCGTCTCCGGGCGCGAACATGGCCGGGCTGTGCCAGGCCAGGTACAGGCGCGGGAACTCCACGGTGTCCTCGAACCACACCCGGCGCTCGCCGGAGAGGGGCGGCGCCGCCACGCCGAGACGCGGCACCACCGGGCCGGCTGGGAGGTCGCCGAAATAGCGGCGCGCCAGGTTGATGCCATCCTCCACGGTGATGTCGCCCGCCAGCGCCACCGACGCGTTCGCCGGGTGGTAGTACCGCGCGAAGAACGCCTGCACGTCGTCGAGCCTGGCCGCGTGGAGATCGGCAATCTGGCCGATGGTCGGCCAGTGGTAGGGGTGGTCGGGCGGGTAGAGCGCCGCGGCGAGCGCGATGCCGGCAAGGCCGTACGGGCGGTTCTCGTAGTTCTGCCGGCGCTCGTTGAGCACCACGGCCCGCTGCGTCGCGAACTTCCGCTCCGTCAACGCGGGCAGCAGGAAGCCCATGCGGTCCGACTCGAGCCAGAGCGCCCGATCGAGCGCGCCGGTGGGCACCACCTCCCAGTAGTTGGTTCGATCGGCGTTGGTGGAGCCGTTGAGCGACGCGCCAGCTTCCTGCAGCGGCGGGAAGTAGCCGTGGTCGTGGTGCGCCGAGCCCTCGAACATGAGGTGCTCGAACAGGTGCGCAAAGCCCGTGCGGCCGGGCTGCTCGTTCTTCGACCCGACGTGGTACCACACGCTCACCGCGACGATTGGCAGGTCGCGGTCCTCGTGCACGATCACGTCGAGGCCGTTGTCGAGCGTGGCCCGGGTGAAGGCGATCTCCATCGCCTCACCTTACCACGCGACGAGGTGGCGCTCCCGGCGCGGATCGGCTCCGCCGCGCAGGCCGCCGGTGGCGGGATCGCGACCGGCGGCGACGACGCCGGTGGAGATGCCCCAGGCCGGGCGTACACGCAGCACGTGGCCCCGCGCGCGCAGCCCGTCCTGCACCGCTGCGGGCAGCGACGCCTCCACCTCGAGCACGCCGGGCTCGAATCGATGCTCCCCAAACGAACTCTCGAAGTGCAGCGAGTTGACGCGCGGCGCCTCGATTGCGGCCTGCAGGCCCATCCGGAAGTCCACGAGATTGAGCAGCACGAGGAGGACCTGCTGGTCCTGGTTGTCGCCGCCGGGCGTACCGATCGCGAGGAAGGGCTGCCCGCCCCGCAGCACGATCGTCGGCGTCAGCGTCGTTCGCGGACGCTTGCCGCCGGCCAGCACGTTGGGGCTCGCCGGGTCGAGGCGGAACGCCTGCATGCGGTTGCTGAGCGGCACCCCCGTGTCGCCCGCCACGAACGCGCCGCCGAGCAGCCAGCCCGAGCTCGGCGTGGCCGAGAACAGGTTGCCCGCGGCATCGGCCACCTCGACGGCCGTCGTGTCACCCGCCTCGCGCATCTCACCGGGCGGCGCCGCCGGGGTACCGGCTGGCCGCGCCACCGCCAGCCGCCCGCGATGGCCGGCACCGCTGCGCGGCGGCGTCCCACCGTCGAACGGCCAGGGGTCGCCGGGGCGCTGCGCGAGGCTCGCCGTGGTCGGGTCGATCAGGGAGCGGCGCTGCGCGGCGTACTCGGCAGACAGCAGCCCCCGCATCGGCACCCGCACGAAATCGGGATCGCCGTAGTAGCGGTCGCGATCGGCGTAGGCGAGCTTCACCGCCTCGATCGTCGTGTGCAGCGCATCGACCGACTGGGCCCCCATGCCAGCGAGGTCGAAGCCGTTCAGCAGCGCCAGCGTCTGGAGCAGAGCCGGGCTCTGGTTCCAGGGGCCCGCCTTGAACACTTCGACGTCCCGGTAGGCCACCGAGTACGGCCGCTCGACGCGCCCGTGGTACTCCGCCAGGTCCGCCTCGCTGAACAGGCCGCCGGCCTCGCGGGTGGCCGCGACGATGCGGCGCGCGATGTCGCCGCGGTAGAACGCGTCGCGTCCCGCCTCGATGGCCGCCTCGCGCGAGGCGCCGCGGAGCAGCGCCGTGCGTTCGGCCTCGACGAGCGCGCGGAGGGTTCGCGCCAGGTCCGGCTGCCGGAACGTCTCCCCCACGGGCGTGATCCGGCCCTCGGGGTAGTAGGCCCGCATCGTCGCGGGATATGGCTCGCAGGCGGCGCGCTCCACCTCGAGGTAGTGGTGAAGGAACGGATACATCGGGAAGCCGTCGGCGAGCGCGACCGCCGGGGCCAGCACGTCGCCGAGGGAGCGCGTCCCGAACCGTGACAGCGCGAGGGCTGCCGCATCCACGACGGCCGGAACCGTGGCGCCGAGCGGCCCGTTCCCTGGAATGCTGGCGGCGCCGGCAAACAGGGCCGCTGTGGCCGCGCGCGGCGCGGGCCCCTGGCCGTTGATCACAACGACCTCGCGCGTGCGCGCGTTGTAGATCAGGATTGGCGCTTCTCCGCCGAGACCGAAGTGCGAGATCTCGACGACCGCCGCGGCGAACACGGCGGCCACCCCGGCGTCCACGGCGGTGCCGCCCGCGGCGAGCACCCGCGCCCCGGCATCGGCGCTGTGGGAACGGCCCGCCGCGACCACGCCGTGACGCGCGGCGACCTCGGGCCGAATGGGCCACGCCGACACCGACGCCGCCAGCACGGACGTCAGCAGGGCGCAGGCGCGGACACGTTCACCGGTGCGCATGGCGTGGCCGCTCCGTTCACAACGGCGCGCGAGTCAGGAGCCCGCCGGCGAGGTGAACTCCCCGCAGCGCAGCATCTTCTTGCCCGCATACGGGTTCGCGATCCGGCCTTCCTTCTGCGCCCACGACTTCTTCTCCATCGGGCAGTACGCGGTGCGCACGCCGGGTCCGAGCGACGTTCTGGTCTCCTTGCCGTAGGCGATCAGTGCGTCGCTGAGCGTCCAGAAGCCGGCCCGCGCGGCCGCGATGTCACGGGCGCCCTGCAGTTGGGCCGCCGCAGCCTTGAGTTTCGCCCCGGCAGGGCCGAGCAACCCGGCGGCCTTGACGATCGCGGCGGCGTCCTGCGGCACGCCATCGATGGTGTCGGCGGCGAGCGCGGTCTGGATGCGGAGGTACGCATCCACGACGCCCGTCGTGACGTCGCTCGCCGACGAGACGCCGCCGAGCAGGAGGAGGGTGACGAGGAGGAGCAAACGGGACGTGGGCATGTGAACTCGGGGCCCCGGCACTTCAGGCCCGGGGTGGGGAGATCGGCGCTCAGCTCTCGATCACCGTGCCGGAATCAGCGGGATCGCCTTGGGCTTGTAGCTTGCGATCGACACCTGGGCGGCGGTGCGCTCCGCCAGCGCCAGGAACGCGCGCGCGGGTGCGGAGTCCGGCTCGCCCACCACGATCGGCACGCCCGTGTCGCCCCCAACGCGAATGGGCTCGTAGAGCGGCAGGCCGCCGAGGAACGGAACCCCCAGTTCCTCGGCCAGACGCTCGCCGCCGCCCTTTCCGAACAGGTCGCTCTCGCGACCGCAGCCCGGGCAGGCGAAGTAGCTCATGTTCTCGACGATGCCGAGCGTGGGCACGTTGAGCTTCTGGTACATCCGCACCGCCCGGCGCGTGTCGGCCACCGCCACGGTCTGCGGCGTCGTCACGAGCACCGCACCCGCCACCGGCACGCTCTGGCTGATGCTCAGGGCCACGTCGCCGGTGCCCGGCGGCAGATCCACCACCAGATAGTCGATGTCGGTCCAGCGCACATCGCGGAAGAACTGGTTCACCGCGCTGTGCAGCATCGGGCCGCGCCAGATCACAGCGTCCTCGTCCTTGGTGAAGAACCCCATCGAGACCGTCTGCACGCCGTACCGCTCCGCCGGCACGATCTTCTCGCCGTCGGTCGTCAACTGGGCCTGCAACCCGAGCATGATGGGCACGTTGGGGCCGTAGATGTCGCCGTCGAGGATCCCGACTCGGCTGCCGTGCCGTGCGAGCGCGAGCGCGAGGTTCACCGAGACGGTGGTCTTGCCCACGCCACCCTTGCCCGCCCCCACCACGATGACGTTCTTCACACCCGGCACCGGCGCTCTTGCCGCATCGGGGCTGCCGGCCGCACGCACCTGCGCGGTCATCTCGATGTCCACGCGGTCCACACCGGCCACGCCGAGCACGGCGGCGCGGGCCTGCTCTCGCATCTGATCCTTGACGGGGCAGGCGGGCGTCGTGAGCTGGATCTGGAAGGCGACGTGGCCGCCCTCGATACGCAGGCTCTTGACGAAGCCCAGCGCGACGATGTCGCGGCGGAGATCGGGATCGGTGACGGCCGTGAGGGCCTGGAGCACAGCGGCTTCGGTAACGGGCATGGGGGGATCCTATCAGTCGGTCGGTCGGTCGGTCGGGCGGTCGGTCAGGCGGTCAGTCGATCAGTCGGTCGGTCGATCGGTCGGTCAAACGCGCAGAGGCGGGCCCCGCGCCGGCCTGCTTCCCGCGTGTTCACCGCACCTGTTGTTCCGCGATGTCGCCCAGCTGTGGCAGCTTGAAGGTCTCGCCCTGGTAAGCCTTGAACATCAGCAGCAACCACAGCACGACGGTCACCGGCACGAGCAACAGGCTGACGAGCCATCCGATGAAGGGAATCATGCTGAGCAGGATGTTCAGCACGAAGAGCCCGCCGAAGGCGAGCGTGGACTGCGCCGCGTGGAAGCGGACGAACCGGCTGTTCCGCTCGACGAGCAGGAACCCGATCCCCGACACGAAGCCGAGGAGGTAGGTGAGCATTGCGGCGAGGCGGATGTCGAGGCCGGTGCTCGACCGTTCGGGAAGAGGCGGCGGCGTGATCATCGGCTCTCTCTCAGTTGGCCCGCGGCCGGGATCCCCCATGGGCTAGCGGCTCGCGGCGGACGGCACCGGCTCGAACTCGTGTCGGGCCTGCTGGTGGACGAGCACCCACAAGGTGTACACGCCGAGGGCGGTCCCGAACGGCAGGATGAACAGGTTGAGGACGGCGAGCACGAGGCCTCCGTGCCGCGCCCAGGGACGACGTTCCCGCAGGCCCCGCCCCGTCCAGACCTGGACGGCCGACCAGACCGACAGGACGAGAGCGAAGGTGAACAGCGTACCTGCCGTGAGACGGGCCGCCAGTTGGCCGGCGTCAGTCGTCACCTCGCCGGCGATCGTCGCGGCGCCCACGCCCAGGGACAGGAACGCGAGCGCAAGCACGACGCCGATGCCCGCGGCCCCGAAGTAGAGCACGCCGAGCAGGTCGATGTGGCGGGTCATGGGCCGACCGTCACGCGCAGCGCGACAAGGGCGGCGGGCGCCGCCGGGAGCGCGACGCTGAAGACATAGCGGGCCCCGTCGCGCACGCCGAAGGGCATGATCAGATGCACCCGGTGCGGGAAGTCGCTCTCTCCGTGCCCGGCACAACCCGCACACGGCTCGTCCCACACCTCCCCGCGCCCGGCGCACCGCGGGCAGGTGGAGCGCACCAGCACATCGACCGGCACGCGCCGGCCGGCCCGGGCGGCTTGCGGCGTGAGCCGAACCTCCGCGTCGCAGGCGGTGGCGGATTGATCGGCCACCAGGAAGGCCGCCTGCATGCGGCCCGCGGCCTCCGCGAGCGAGGGGAAGTCCAGGGCGATCTCGTCGCGAAACCACTGGACCCAACCCGGATCGGACGCCGACCGGGCGACACCGCGGAGCGCCGGGAGGTGATCGTGCATGACCGCGAGTACGATAGGAACCAGCTCCGCTCCTTGTCAAGGCGCGGGGTGGGTGCTAAAAGGGAGCGTGCCTGAGACGACACGCCGTGAGTGCCCGATGTGCGGAGAGTTCATGCACCTGGAAGAGCGGGTGCAGGTGGATCGCATCCCCGGCACGAGCCAAGTGACGAGCCGGACGAGCTACGAGTGGGTGTGCGCCGAGTGTGACTACTTCGAGGAGCACGAGGCCGCCGAGCGGCCCGAGGGTGCGGAGGGCGACCGTTAGGTTAGGCGGCCCCAATCGTCAGCAATAATTCCCTGCGCGCCGCATCGTCCACGCTGTCGAGGCTCAGCTCGTGGTCGCACTTGTCACACAGCACCTCGAAGACCGAGGGGCGCGTCTCCTCGGCGACGTCCACGCGGCCATCCTCGACGTGCACGACGTGCACCTGGGCGGTCTTGACCAGGAAGTCGTGGGTGTTCCCGCAATTGGGACAGGTCAACGCCATCGAAACGCACTCCTCTGCGAAAGGTCCGAACTTGCTCAAACACCTCATTCTATGAACGTTTTCGGCACACGGTAAAGGAAAATGTGAGGGACGCGATGAGCGGGGAGCAGACCGGACACGAGATCCGGAGCGAGCGGCGGGGATTCCATTGGGTGGCGTGGGTGGCCGCGCCCGGCCCCGAGGGGCTGGCCGGTCGCCTGCTGATGGTCGGGCAGACGCAGGCGGAGGCCGAGGCCCGCCTCCGTGGGCGCCTCGCGCCGGGTTGATCAGGCCTCGAAGGCGGCCTCGTCCTCGTCGGCCAGACCGAGCGTCACCCCCTCGAGCTCGACCACATTCCCCTGGAAGTGCCCGGCGAGGAGGCAGTGGGGCCCCTTGGCCTCGACCGACACCAGCGACACACCCGACTGGCGAGCGCGGAAACACGCCGTGACACAGCCGCACGGCAGGCCCAGCAGGTCGTCGAACTCGAACACCGGCGACGGGCGCGCCACGACGGGGCTGAGGTTCACCAGTCCGCCTCCTGTGCTGGCTTTCCCTGCAAACAAGACGCCAACGCAGTTCGGGCGCGATCCCATTGGTTCGGTGGCGTGCCACCCTGGCGACCTGCCGCACTGGACCGCACAGCGGACGACCGTGTCGAATGCGGTACATGCCACGTCAGGCGTCCGGCGGGGCCGAGGCCGCCCCACGGCAGATCCTGAACCTGTGGATCCCCGAGCCATCGTCCCACGGCAGATCCTCGGTGCCAGGCGAGGCGGCCAGCGCCGCTTCGAGGCGTTCCCGCAAGGAGTCGGGCAGCACCTCTCCAAGGCTGCCGCGTGACGGCGCAAACCGGCCGCCGGACACGATCCCACACAGGTAGAGCGCATCGCGGGCCCGCGTGAGCGCGACATACAGCAGCCGCTTCGTTTCCTCACGCTCCCGTGCGGCCTCCTCCTCGTCGGCGTCGGAGGTGAACGCGCCGATGGCCACCGCTGGCTCGCCATCGCCGGCTCCCACCACCACCCGCACCGGGGCGAGGCCGGTCCCGGTGCCGCGACCGAGGTGGGCCACGAACACCAATGGGAACTCGAGCCCCTTTGCGGCGTGGACGGTCATCAGGTTGACCGCATCGACGGCGTCGACGACGGCGTTGGACTCGTCGCCCGCCGAGAGCCGCTCCAGTTGTTGCGCGATGCGGCGCATGGTGGCGTAGCCGCGATTCTGGAGACGCCGCACGAGCCCGCGGATCTTCTTCACGTTCTCGCGCGCCTGGGTGTGTGCCGGCCCCGCCAGTTCCTCGTCGTACGCCGTGTCGGCAATGACCCGATCGATCACCTCGGCAGGCGGCAGGCCGTCCACGAGTGCCAGCCAGCCCGGCACCGCGGCGCGCGCCACCGACAACACCCGTTGGTCTTCGTCAGGTAGGGTCTGCCACGCGCGAGGCAGCGCTGCGCTCGTGAGCACCGTGCCGAGGTCCGGCCCGAGACGCAGCAGGGCGCGGTCGGACAGGCGGAGGAACCGCGATCGCAGGAAGGCAGCGACGCGGAGTGACGAGGCAGGGTCGGCGAGGTAGCCGATCAGGGCCGTGAGGTCGAGGACCTCACCCGTGTCGAAGAAACCGAGCCCCTTGTAGACGTAGGTGGGCACGCCCCGTGTCTCGAGCGCGGCCCCGATCGCCTGGTGGCTGGCGCGGGCCCGGAAGAGGATGCCGATGTCACCGGGGCGCGCAGCGCGGCGCTCACCCGTTCGGGGATCGCGCAGTTCACCGGCCTCGAGCCACCGCACCACCTCGTCGGCCAGCGCCGCGGCCATGTCGGCCTCGCGTTGGCCCACCACCAACCCAAGTGCGGTCTCCTCGGGCCACCCTGGCGCGACCAGAGCCGATCGCCCCTCGGGAAGCGGGGGACGAGGCGCGCCGGCCAGGTCCGCGCCCGCCGCACCGGGCTGCACCGGCGAGCCGATCGGAAACCGGTCGTCGACATCGAACCGGAACGCGTCGGCGCGCCCGGGTCGTTGCCCGATCGCGCCGAACACGGCGTTGACGAACGCCAGCAGCTCGGGACGAGCGCGGAAGCTGTGGGTGATCGCGCGGCGCGGCGTCGCCCCGCCTGGCCGCAGCGCCGCGACGAAGCGGCTCGCGTCCTCGAGCACGGCCACCTCGGCGTCGCGGAACCGGTAGATGGACTGCTTGCGGTCGCCGACGATGAAGATGGACGGCGGGAGGGGGGCCTCGTGCACGAGGCCGAAGCCCTCGCCCCAGGACTGCACCAGCAGGGCCACGAGTTCCCACTGCAGGCGGCTCGTGTCCTGGAATTCATCGACGAGCAGGTGGTGGTAACGCGACTCGAGTCGGTAGCGGCTCTGCGCGAACTCGTCCATCTGTCGCAGGAGATCGACGGCCCGGTGCAGGGCCTCGGCGAAGTCGAGCGCGTCCTCACGGGCAAGCTCGCGCGTGTAGTGCTCGTGGGCCACGGCGTAGAGCCTGGCCACGCCGCGCGCGAGCACGGCGTTGACGTCGCGCGCGTGGCGGGCAGCGACGTCGGCCACCGCGGGGGCGAGCCGAGCGAACGCCTCGGCGTGCCGGCGCCACGCGGCCGCCGACGGGGCATCGGCCTGCCGGTAGCGCGGGGGACGCCGTCGCGGCGTGCCGGCCTTCGTCAGCACGTAGGCGCGCACCTCGTCGAGGGCGGCACGGATCGCGGCGCCCGTCGCGAGGCGCCCGGCCGTGAGTGCGCGCAGGTCGGCGGCGAGCACGCCGAACGCGGCGTCGTCGAGCGGGCCATCCGCAAGGAAGCCCGCGAGGCCGCCCGGCAGCCCCGCGAGCGCATCCCGCAAGCTCGCCGCGGCCCGCAAGGAGGCCGTCTCGCCCGTGAGGTCCGGCGGCACGGCCCGCAGGAACCGCGCGAGCGCCACCGGCGCCACGTGCCGCCGATCGAGCAGGTGCCGCAATCCTTGCCGCAGCCGTCCCGCGGTGAAGTACCCGAGCAGCATCGCGAGGTCCGGGTCCCGTGGAGCGAGCGCGCGTCCCACGCGAAGGCCTTCGTCGAGGGCCGACTCGAGCAGCCGGGCCACCTCGGTCTCGTCGGCCACCTCGAAGGACGGGTCGAGGTCGGCCTCGAGCGGAAACTCGCGCAGCAGGGCGAGGCAGAACGCGTCGATGGTGGAGATGGCCATCTCACCGAGGCGGTCGCGGAGGTCGTGCCAGCGGGCGCGCCCCTCGGATGAGAGGTCGGCCTCCCGTCGCAGCTGCGACACGACGCGGTCGCGCATCTCGGCCGCAGCCTTGCGAGTGAAGGTGATGGCGAGGATGTTGGCCGGATCCACCCCGGCGCGCAGCAGGTTCACGTAGCGCTGGACGAGCACCGTCGTCTTGCCCGTGCCGGCGGAAGCCTCGAGCACGACGTCGTTGCGCGGGTCGACCGCGAAGACGCGGGCGGCGGCGTCGGGCGGCGTACCGGCGTCAGGCACCATCGACGTACTCCTTGCGGCACACGGCGGCGAAGGCGCACGTGGTGCAGTAGCGCCGCTCGGCGGGCCGCGGCGGGAACGCGCCGCGGCTGATGGCGTCGACGGCGTCGAGCAACCGCCGCTGCGCGCGCTCGATCACCGCGTCTCGTTGCTCGGGGGCTCCGAGCACCGGGGTCCACGGCTGTCGCTCGCCAAAGGCAAGGTACGCGGCGTCCGCCATGCGCCAACGCCGGCCGCGATGGCCGTCGAGGCGCTGCTCGGCGCACCACCCGTAGATGGGCAACTGAATGGCCCGGCCGGGATCGGGTGCCCGGCCGGTCTTGTAATCGAGCACGCGCAGCGTGCCGTCGGCAAGCAGGTCGACCCGGTCCGCCACCCCACGCAGGGCGAGGCGACGGAAACCGCCCGGCTCGGGCACGTCGTAGATGCCGGAGAGGTCCCACTCGAGACGGCGCTCGACGACGCGAGCCTCGCGGGCCGCCTCGAGCCGGAGCGCGCGCTCGCCGATGCCGGCCGACGCGGCCGACCCGAGCAGTCGCGTGCGCTCGACGCAGCGCTCCGCCTCTGGGAGTGCCTGCAGTTCGCGATCCACCACCGCGTCGAACAGGGCGCGGGCACGGTCCAGCGTGGCGGCCGTGATGGCGCCCTCGCCCTCGCCCGACCATTCCCCGAAGAACCGCTCGAACACGCCGTGGACGAGGGTGCCCCACCGGCGAGGGTCGAGGCCGGGTGTCGCGGGTCGATCGTCCTCGAGCCGCAGCACCCGGCTGGCAAAGTAGCGGAACGGGCAGTCGGCGTAGGTCTCGAGCGAGGTCACCGAGAACACCTCGCGCGTGTACTCCCCCGCCGAGCCATGGAACTGGGGCGCCTCCGCCGGGGTGCGCGCGCGGCGCAGCGTGCGCCACGCGGCCCGCAGGTCCGGGCCAGGCACCAACAGGGGGGCCGCGCCGATCTCGACGGACGGCGGCTCGAGGCGACCGTCGGGCCGCGGCTCGGAGGGCGCCGCTCCTGCCGCGCCGGGACGACCAGGCCGCCACCGGCCCGGTCCAGGCGAGCCCGAAGTCCACCCGTCGAGGGACAGCGCGGACGGAGGTGCCTCCAGCCGGTGCACGGCCAGCGCTGCGCGATCGATGTCCTCGAGCAGCGTCGCCGGCGCAACGATGGCGTCATGCTCGAGCAAGAAGGTGGAGACCGAGGTTTCTCGTGCCGCGAGCCGCAGCAGGTCGACGAAGGCGGCGCGCGCCATCGCTCGGCGCAGCGCCTCCGGGGGCCAGCCCAGGTCGCGGAGCAGCCACCCTGGGTAGAGCACGTTGCGGCTGGCCGGCTCGGGCCAGTCGCCCTCGACGAGGCCGAGCAGGTGAGCGCTGTCGAAACCGCCATACCGCGCCGCCACGGCGTCGACGAGGTGGAGCCCGCCCGTGCCGCCCTGTGGTGCGAAGGTCTGGGCCTCGATCCACCGTCGGACCACGGCGGCCACCTCGCCGGCGCTCGCCACCGGGTCGTCGTGCCGCCGGTGCGCGGCCCGCAGTCGCCGCAGGGTGGCGAACACCCCGCCACGCGCGCGCCGGCGTCGGGCCACCCACGTGCTCGGTCCATCGCCGGCGGCCGGATCCTGGCCAGGGTCCTCGCCGTTCCACGCGTCGTGCGCGTCGAGGAAGCCCATCAGCCGGTCGAGGTGCTGCGTGACGGCGGCCTCCCCACCCATCACGCGCAACACGTCGGCGAGCCTCGCCGCCTCTTCCGGCGCGAACCGCAGGTGCGGCGAACGCGCCAGCGCGTCCCGGGCGTCGGCGTCGTCGGGCGACGCCACGGCGTCCAGCAGCAGACTGACGGACGCCGCGTATGGCTCGGCCGCAAGCGGCATCGCGTCTTCGGCCTGGAACGGGACGCCCACAGCGCCGAGTTGCTGCTGCGCGAGGTAGAGATACGGCAGCGGCCGCTGGTACACGATGGCCGTGGTGCCGGGGCGGAGTCGGGTGATCACGCCAGCGAGTTCCGATTCGCGATCGCGCGCCACGAAGGACAGCCGCCCCGATTCGCGTGGCGGCGCCACGAGCACGGGGGCCGGCTCGTCGAGATCGCGCGGCCGGCACTCCTCGACGCCAGGCATCGCCAGAAACAACCGCTCGTGGAAGCCGGCGGCGAGCGTCTCCTCGGTGGCCACGATGTCCACGCGCTCGAGTCCGGGCAGCCGCAGCAGGAGGTCGACGTCGCAGGGCCAGAGGCCACTCGGCTCCCCTGCCTGGTCGGCCACGGTCACCACGAGGTGCGCGAAGACCACGGCACC
>Ga0113563_10001219_pt1 | contig 14322 bp, 12 predicted proteins | sample Mud3Dept3metaG_FD_80117 | JGI IMG/M metagenome (GOLD analysis project Ga0113563, IMG submission 80117) | Freshwater wetland microbial communities from Ohio, USA, analyzing the effect of biotic and abiotic controls - Mud 3 Core 4 Depth 3... | ecosystem: Environmental > Aquatic > Freshwater >...
GATCCCCTTGATCCGCTTCCGGTTCGCCGTCGTGGCCACCGGGTCGCGGCCTCCCGGAAACAGGTAGAGCGCGAGGAGCGCCTGAAGATTTTCCGTCCGGGACAGGGAGAGGTAGTTCAGGGACAGATGGGAGATGAGCCGCCAGAGCAGGTTCACGCCCAACGGAGGGGGAAAGCTCGCCGTGGGAGGACGGATGTTCCTGAACTCCACGTATTCGGGGGAACTTTGCGTAGCGAGAGAGAGGTCCCCCACCCGGAGAGTTTCCGGCAGGGAGCCGTTCGTGCATGTCAGTTGGATGGAGAGGGTTTCGGTCACGGGTGGCCCGATGCGGGGGGGATATGCCACCGAGAGATGGACGTCGAAACCGGGGCGAACGGGGGATTCTTGCCGGGTCAGGTGAAACACGGGGGCGGATTGGGGATCGGGATTGAACGCCTCGAACGGAATGTAGGGCCTCTCCTGCGCGGTCCCCTGGACGAACCCGACCACCTTGTCGACGGAGTAGACCTGATGGTGCGCGAGGTTTGCCCCCGAGGGCCGGACCAGATACTGTTCCTTGCGGTGATCGAGAAGGATGGGATCGGCGTCGTGGGGGAAAACGTTCACGGCCGGCGTCGCAAAGAGGACGAAGCTTTCCCGGGTGACCCGGGGAGGATCCATGGGAAATTCTCCGAATTCGAAACCGACCTCGAATTTCGCCCCCTCCCCCCTGTCGCGCCATTGCTCCCACCCTGCCAGGTCGAGGAAAAGGAACTTCTCCGGGGCGGTGAAATATTCCTGGAGAATTCGGAACCCCGGATAGGCGTGGGAGGGATAGGGGATCAGGGCCTCCCGGCCGGAATATCCCACGGGCCGGAGATATTCCGGGGACAGGACGGCCGGAGACCCCCGATCCAGAGGGGTGACAATGATGCGTTTCAGGTGGCGCAGGAGGAGAAGATAGAGGTCCGCGGAAGCCGGATACTCTCCCGCAAGATGGAGTCGCAGGGCCTGCGGCTGCCAATCGGACAGTTTCCCGCCCTTCAACTCCAATAGAAGCTTGATCATGGCCGGCCGCCCCGGCGCCTTAACGAACGAGGCCTCGAGAAGTGCGAGCGGATGGATCTCCACGTCGTAAGCGGTCCGGAACAGGCACGATGCCCCTTCGACCGGTACCGAGGCGACGTGGATCCCCGCGGGAACCTTCACGGACTGCTTGAGCGTCGCCTTGGGGGTGAAGGCGATCATCGTGGTCGAAGGGATCGGCCGCAGGTAGTGGGGGCAGATCAGGTTCATCAGGTCGTGGACGATCTCCGGGAACTCGTCCTCCAGTTTCTGGCGCAGGAGAGCGGAGAGGAACGCCACCCCCTCGAGCAGGCGTTCCACGTCCGGATCGGCCATGGGCCCGCTCAACATGGGGGCGATGGCAGGGTGGGCGCCCGAAAACTCCGCGCCGAGTTCCTTCAGATGCGCCAGTTCCTGCTGGAAAAAGCGGTTGAGCATAGGGGCTTCAGTCCCTTAGATGGACTTTCCCGTCGGAGTCGATGGACGTCTCGTACACCACCTGTTGCCGGGAATCGGAGGACAGCCGTGCGGCGATCTGGAACCGGAGGGAGAGAGGATCCTCCCCTGGGGGGATAAAGCTGACCCTGACCGACTTCAGGCGCGGTTCGAATTTCTGGATCGCCGACCGGATGACACGTTCGACCTCCCGGACCGATTCGGGATAGGAACCGAGAAGATCCAGGAAGTCGGGGATCCCGTAGTCTTCCGCGATCGGGACGTTCCCCTGCCGCGTGTTGAGGATCCGCACCAGGTGCCCCAAGATCGAGTCGTTGACTCTCCGCGGATCCTCCCGCGCGCGCCGTTCCGGTTCCCTCTCCCAGCTTCGGATCCTCTCGAGCAAACGTTCTTCGCGCATGAAGATCAGACTTTCGGTTTTTTCCAATCGTCGGCGCCCGAGGTCCCACATGGCACGTGCGTCCAGGTGATCTTCCGGTAGGTGAAGGATACGTCCTCCAGGTGGGTGAATTGCTCCACCGCCGGATCCTGGCAGTTGGGCATGTACGCCTTGATGTTCACGATGACGGCCTCCTCCAGCTCGTGGGTGAAGTAGTGCTGCTGCGTGCCGTCGGAAGCGGTGCGATACCACTTGATGACCACCTTCTTCATCCGCTCGCCCGAGGTGCAGGCGTTGTACAGCTTCGGCGACGATTTGTCGAACACCTTGGTGATGACCACCGGCTTGTGGACGCGCTGGCCGGCAGGCTGGCCGCTCTGGGGATCCGTGGCGATGGAGATTTCGTGGTTGAAGGCCTCCACCAGGACCTCGTCCACATGATCTTCCTGGCCGATGCTCCCCACACTATCCTCGCTCATGGAACCCTCGGTGATATTTCCCTGGGTTTTGCCTTCCATCGACAGGTACGCGGGCGTCGGCATGGCGTGCTCCTCCTTTCGGGTTCAGGGATTCATTCCTTGTCCAGCTTTCCCACGAGTGACAGGGTGAAGAACGCTCCCATGTACTTGAAGTGCGGCCGAACCTTCAGGGAGACCCGGTACCATCCCGGTTCCCCCTCGACGTCCTCCACGGTCACCGCGGCCTGCCGCAACGGGCGGCGGCTTCGGACCGAGGCGGGCGGGTTGTCCTGATCGGCCACGTATTGCATGATCCAGGTGTTGAGCTCCCTTTGCAGGTCGGTCCTCTCCTTCCAGGACCCGATGTTCTCCCTCTGGATCACTTTCAGGTAGTGCGCCAGCCGGCTGATGATGAACATGTAGGGCAACTGCAGCCCTAGCTTGTAGTTGAGCTCCGCCTCCTTGCCGGCCTTGCTGATGCCGAAGAGCTTCGGCTTCTGGACGGAGTTTGCCGAGAAGAAGGCGGCGTTGTCGCTCCCTTTCCGCATGGTCAGTGCGATGAACCCCTCCTCGGCCAGCTCGAACTCCCTTCGCTCCGAGATGAGCACCTCGGTGGGGATCTTGGTCTGCGTCGCCCCCATGGCTTCATATTGGTGGAGGGGGAGGTCCTCGACGGCGCCGCCCCCCATGGGCCCGATGATGTTGGCGCACCACCGGTATTTCGCGAAACTGTCCGTCAGGCGGGACGCGAAGCTGAAGGCGGCGTTCCCCCACGTGTACTGGTCATGGCTGCCGGAAACATCTTCCTGGTAATTGAAGCTCTTCACCGGCAAGGTCTTCGGACCGTAGGGAAGTCGAAGGAGGAACCGGGGGAGGGTCAGACCGACGTAGCGGGAGTCCTCGGACTCCCGGAAGGACCGCCACTTGGCGTATTGCGGCCCTTCGAAGATCGACTTCAGGTCCTTCAGGTTCGGGAGCATGTTGAAGTCGGTGACGCCGAAGAGCGTGGGGCCCGCCGCGGCGACGAACGGCGCGTGGGTCATCCCGGCGACGCTGGCCATGTACTGGAGGAGCTTGAGATCCTGCGGGTTCGCCCCGAACTCGTAATTGCCGATCAGGGCCGCGAACGGCTGTCCTCCGAACTGGCCGTACTCGCCCGTGTAGACGGTCTTGTAGAGGCCGGATTTCGGGACCTCGGGGGCATCCTCGAAATCTTCCAGGAGCTCATCCTTGGTCGCCTGGAACAACTCGATCCGCACATTCTCACGGAAGTCGGTCCGATCGACGAGGAACTTGAGGGAGCGCCAGGCCGATTCCATCTTCTGGACCTGCGGATGGTGGAGGACCGCGTCGATCTGGAGACTCATCTTCTTGTCGATCTCCGCGACCATCTCGTCAAGGACGGCGTTGGAGACCTTCGCGACGGCCCGGCCGGGCTCAATGAGCTGGGCGATGAACGCCTCTACCCCCCTCTTCGCCAGCGAATAAGCCTCGTCCGTGGGCTTGAGCTTCGTCGCCTGCACGATCTCCTCGATCAGGGAGGATGGTTGCTCCACCACCTGCCCCTGCGCGGATTCTTTCTTTTCCTGTTCCTTGGCCATGGATTCCCCCCTCTTATTCTTCGATCGCCAGTTCTTTGAGCAGCTGCTTGCGAGCCGTTTCGTCCTTGACCAGCTCCTGGACCTTCTTCCGGAACTCAGGGACGTTGGACATGGGGCTCTTCAGGGACCGCAGGGCTTCCCGCAGTTCGAGGAGTTTCTTCAATTCGGGGACCTGCTCCGCCACCGCGTCGGGGCTGAAATCCTTCATCGACTCGAGCCGGAGCTTCACCTTCATCTCCTCGTCGGGCTTCCCCGAGAGCCTGTTGGGCACGGTGAGATCCAGGCCGATGTTTTGGGCCTTCAGGACCTCGTTGAAATTGTCCTTGTCGATATTTACCGGCTGACGCTGCTCCAGCGGGCGATCGTCGGGGCTTCCGGTGAAGTCGCCCATGACCAGCAGTTTCAGGGGGAGTTCCACCTCCTCCTTGGCGTCTCCGGTCGCCGGCCGGTACACGATGTTGACCCTCTCCTTCGGTGCGACGGTTGCCTCCTTCACCATGACCTCCTCCTTTTCCCCCTGTTTTAAGATTCGGATCCTGTTTCCGCCACGTTCCTCGCAACCCGACGCGGGCCTTCCTCCCTGTTGCCTTTCCCCATACGGAGGACTTCCGTTAGGTCGATTTTCCCGATCCGGAGCAGCGTCTGGGCCGCCCGTTCCTTGCAGGATTTGTCCGCCAGGGAGTCATATCCACGCCAAGCCAGTTTCAACCCCTCGAGGGCGAACGCCGGTTCGTACTCCTCCAGCCGGAAATCGTCGATGTCCTTCAGGATCTGCTCCACGTGAGAGAGGGCCAGACGGGCTTGATCGGCGCCCAGGAGCAGGCGGGACAGCGCCATCCGCCACTGGAGCGATTCCTTCCGGGAAGCGCGGGTCCGGACTCCCTTCTGGAACTGCGCGATCGCCTCCGGCAGTTTCCCCTCCTGGATAAACCCTTTCGCCTTCTTGAACTCCATGGCGAGTTCGTCCCGATCGGGATCAGCCGAGCCGGCTTCCACGCGGGGAACCGGCTCTTCCCCCGTGGCTCCGTCTCCGATCGCGATCCGCTTCAGCCACTGCCGTGTCTCCGGGTCGGCGAATGGGGTTCCATCCGAGAAGGAAAGCGTGCCTATGCCGGGGAAACGATACATGAGGAAGGCCGTTTCCTGGCACACCGCCTCCCGGGCCCTTTGGTGTTTTTCCCCCAGGTGGGACAACGCCTCGGCCGCCCAGCGGTTCAAGTCCATCCAGAAAATGTTCTGCGGGAGGATCGATTCGACCGTCTGCAGCAGGGCCTCGTGGTTTCCCCTGCTCCTCAGGTCTTCCAGGGGAGCCTTGACATGGGTGGGCGGAGGAGGGATCCGGGACCGGTCGTCGGTGACCGGCAGGGGGGCGTTCACCGCCGACCAGGCAACCCACCGCGTCACCCGGTAGGGATAGGGATTCGACAGGTCTTCCTTTCGAAGATATCCCGCCGCCTCCCGAAGATTCCGGAATCCCTGGGTCATGACCTTTCGGGCATCTTCCAGCGAGGCAACTTCCGGTGACGCTTCGTTCCGCGCGGGTTCCTGGGCGTTCCCGGGTCCGGCGGAGGGCGAACCCGTCATTGCCGAAACGGCTGGAGGGTGGACCGAAGAAGCGGGACTTTCTTCTTCCCGGGACGGCGCCGCCAAGGATTCGACGATTCCGAAAATAGGCCGCAGAGAGGGGGCTTCTTCGAGGTATCGGCCGAACATCCCTTCGATCTTCTCCAGACACTCCCGGATCGGAACCACCTTTTCCGCCGGAAGAGAAGAAGGCGGGAATTGTGCCAGCGCCGCCTCGGACTTTTCCATCCACCAGGCGATGGCCCCCAGGCGTCCCCTCATGCGCGTTTTCGGAGGATAAAGGTTGTCCCAGTACCGCTCCAGAAGGTCGCGGTAGACGCCCAATCCGATGGAGAATCCCTCGAATTTTTTTGTGTAGATCAGAGCCACCGCCAGGTAGCTCGCGACAAGGAGGTCTTTCGATTTATTGGCAAGGATGTCCGAAGAAAGCGTTTCGACCCTGGACCAATCCAGGGCCCCCGACGCCATAGGGGAAGAAAGCTTGTCCACTTCGGCCTGCAGTTCCTCGAAGACGGGATCGTACCGGATATCCGAGCCCGCCGGGAGGTCGGTGCGAACAGGCTCTTTACCGATGGAAGCGAAATCCATGGAGAACTCCCTGTCTGGGCTCGAAGGAGGCAACGGGAAAAATCACGCGGAGGGGGCAGCAATCGCCCCACACGGTTTCCCGCCCCGGGTTACGGACCACAGCCGAACGAAATCCGACGGCATCAAGGGACGGTGGAACACCGCCAGAAATGCCATTTCCGAAGTCCCTCCCATGAAAAGGGAGCTTGGAATCCTTTCTTGATGGCGTTTCATGAAATTGGTCCAAGGAAGAGCAAGTGCGAAGGGATCTCCGGCCGGTTCGTGGTCCAGTTCGATCAGGAAATCGATCCTCCCGGAAATCGCGGAGCACTCCCTTTCCAAGTAAGACGCCCACTCTTCGAATGAGCCATCGGCCTCTCCCACGCTCTCTACCCGTGCGGCATGACGGGACCACTCCGGGACGGGAGGGGGTATGCCGTGACGGATCTCCTTTTCCAGGTGTTCGGATCCCTCCGGCAGGTTCAGGGAGAGCGATTCCATCCGACGCCACGTTTCCTCGCAGGCGTGGGTCAGAAGATTCCACCGATCCTCCCAGCCCTTCATGGGACCGTTGCCCATGATCAGGAAAGGATATTGACGGCCCATGGAGTCGCTGCTGTCCCTGACGACCCCGCACGCAAGCGCGCCCTTCCCGAAGCCCGAGGCCCAGAACCGCCAGGAACGGAACGCGGAGATTGGTTTGTTTTCCTTCAGGTTCATGTTCCGATATCCGTTTCTTACCCAGTCGGCGAACCCGTCGGTGAACGGGGAGAGATGGCCCAGCCGGAGATAATCCCTCGCCGCCGGATGCTTGCCGGCGGCGGTCCACCACCAGGAAGAGCCGGACTTCACTGGGCCCAGCATGACGCGATGTGCTTTGGTACGGCGCCCGGAAGAGACCCGATCTTTTTTACCGCGGCAATATCGCCGCCGAACTCGTATCTCACCAGGATGGTCTTGACGCCCATGTCCTTCAGGTCGGCCGCATTCTCGGGGAACTCTTCGGCGGAAAACGTGCGCTGCCCCGTCGGGAAATCGTGAAGGAAGTCGGGGAATGCCTGGTTCCCGGTGTATTTCTTGACCAGGGTGAGGCCGTTCACGAACTGGATCCGGAAGGTGACATCGCCGCACGATTCGAGGGACCATTGAAAGGTCCGGCTGACGCGATAATTGAAGTTGTCCAGGTTCTGGGCACCGGCATTGCACTGAAGCTCCAGGTGGGTGCTTTGGGGCTTCTGGCGGGCACCCGGATTCGTGTCGGTGGGCAGTCCGAGGATCGACACGATGTAATTCGTTTTCGTCGCCACCATTCGGACGGCTTCGCTCTGGCGAAGAAACGCGAAAAGGGAAGGCTCGAAGGGGATCGTGCCTCCCAGGACTTCCTTGGGGAAATATCCTTTCTGGGAGGTCCATCCCAGGAAAGGCGCGGCCGGCCCCTTGATGAATTTCCCGATCGGACCCTCGGGACTCATCAGGCCGCCTGTCTGCTTGCCGCCCCCCTCCTCGGTCCCGGCCAATACCGTCTGCTCCCACTGGCTCTGGAGGGAGCAGGCCGTCTCGATACGCGCATACGCCCAGAGAAAATCGACGGGACCCGCCAGGAGGCTCCTCAACATCCCGTCGGAGGCGCTGCCACCGCCGAAGGAGGCCAATAAATTGGTATACGCGTCATGGGCCCCGAAGAAGGGGGACTTACCGACCGCCGGATCTTCCCCGAACGCCTGGCTGACGAGTTGCTGGGCCTGATTGGTGGAGGCGGCAACCGGGACGATCGCCGCAAGGCTGTTTTGATAATTCTGGTAGGTTTTGGGGACGGAAGGTTGAGGAGGCGAGGTCTCCCCTCCTCCCCCGGCGATCTTTTTGCCGATCTTGTCGATCAGGCTTTTCCCCTCTTCCACGGCTTTCTCCGTCACTCCCCCTGCGACTCCCTGCGCCTTCGCCAATTGGAATTGATATACCCCCTGGAGCCAGACCGGCAGATTTTTCTCCGTCGCCAGTGGTTGGAGCTCCTTCGCCATCCGGCTCATGAAGGCAAGATACGGCCCCTCGTCCGAGGCCATTTTCGGGGCGATCTGCCGCCATGCCTCCCGGTTTTGGAGCTTCTTGGCCCCGCGGGAAAAATCGGCGCCAAAGGTTTGCCAGGCATGGAAGCATCCGTTCCTGTACCATCGCTCGAACTCCGCCAGTTGAGGCGAAAACTCCTGCGGATGGGGAAGAGCCGAATCGATCTCTTTCAGGAGGAGATCGATCTCCTCCTTCCCTTTCCGGGTATAAGACGGCGCGATAGTCACTTCACCCTCGACCGGTTCGCCGCCTCCCCAATAATCCTTTAGGGTCACGCGAGGGATCGTTCCCTTTTGATCCACCAAGGCGGTCAGCCAACGCCCATCCCCTCTCTTCAGGGCCAGGACACGTTTTAATCCCGCCTGCAGGATCTCCGTCTCCCTTCGGATCTCTCCTTCTTCCGGCCGCCAGAGCACGTAATACAGGTACAACGTACCGAACTTTTTCCCGACGTCCGGCTCTCCTCCCTGATCCGCCCAAGCCGGGGGATAGAAAAATTTCGGCTGCGGTTTCGATTGCAGCACGGTCAGCCCCTGATTCTCCATCCGCGCTTTCAGAAGGTTGACCCTCCGGACCAGATGCATGGCATATGCTCCGATGATTTCATCCGGACCCGAAGCGGACAAAGTCTCCAACCCGTTAGCCAATTGTTTTTCGACAGAAGCCAGGAAGGTCCGCTGGAACTGGGAGCAGAACTTTTTCTTAAGCTCGACCTCGACGGCGATGCTCTCGTTCAGGCCGAACCGTGGAATCCACCAGTTCCGGTTCCGGTTTTCCACGACGAGGATCGCCTGACCGAACCGGTCCATCGTGTTCAGATCCGCCTTCGGATCCCCTCCCAGCGTTGGAATTCTTCCAACCTCGCGCGAGGCTTCGCGCACGGTCCTGAGGTTCTGTACAAAGGAAAAACTCAGCAGACCGGAAAGGGCCACGCCCAGAAGGATCCAGGCGGTAAGTCCAAGATTCCGGGTGAGGGAACGCCACTCCATGGCCCGCTTGGTAGGAGCGAACCGTCCCCTGTCCTTTGGCAGGATGCTGGCGAAAAAATCGTGGAGGAAGAGCCCTCTGCTGGTGCCGGGCAGAACCTCCCCCTCCCCGACCAGTCCCAGCGTGTGCAGGAAATGGGAAAACGGGCTACCTTCCTGGCGCCCGCTGCTGAAGAACAGGCCCCGCAGAATCGGCGTTTCCTGGTAAGGATTTTTCTGGAATGCTCCCCGGATGAACCCATCCAGTCCCCGTTTCAGGTTCTCGAACTCTTCCGGGAACAAGAGAAGGCCGGGGCCGGCCGCCCTGGATTCCGCCGGATGGAGGAGAAGAAGCCGGAAATTCCGCAACCTTTCCGAGAGGGTTCCCATTGCGCGGTCCAGGAAGGCCGCCGGCTCGGTGGACAGATCCTGGTTGATGACTCCCATCGGCTGGTCGAGACTCTTTTCGGGGAGATGGTCGCAAAACTGCGTCATCCCCTGGATCAGGTCGCACTTGGTCACCAGGAGGTAGACGGGGAATTTCGCTCCCAGGACCCGCATCAACTCGTCGATCCGCCGTCCGATGGTGCGCCCGTCCTCGTCGAGCGCTTCGGGCGCCGATCCGAGCAACTTGTCGGCGGCGATCGTTACGATGAGTCCGTGGATCGGTTCCTTTTTCCTGTACTTCACAAGGAGGTGCAGGAACTGCTGCCATTCCTCCTTGTCCCGGCCCTGATCGACGGGGATGGCATATCTCCCGGCGGTATCGATGATGATGGCCTGCTCGAAAAACCACCAATCGCAGTTTCTTGTCCCGGAGATCCCCGACGCCCGATGTACCTCGGCAAAGGAGGAAGGAAGCCTGGCGCTGCTGATCGCCGTCGTCTTTCCGGACCCGCTTTCCCCGATCACGAGATACCAGGGAAGCACGTACAGGGGGTTCCCCTGCTTCCGCAAGTGGGACCGCCTCAGGGCGTCGATGGCCTCCTTCCATCGGTCCTGAAGCTCCCTCTGCTCGTCCTGTTCCTTGACCGGGAGGTTTTTCAGGCGGGACGCATCCTGCTCGATCACCTGCTGGACGAACTGCTGTTCCCGCCGCCTCAGGAGAATCTTCCGGAGAAAGAGGCAACCCACCCCGATGGCGACCAGGACCAGCAAGAGGGGAAATCCAACCCACAAAGGCCAATCCAGCCAGAGGACGATCCCGAACACCAAAAGCACGATAAGGGCGACCGCCGCCGCCACCAGGACGAACTTGAGGAGTTTCATCAGCGTGTTCTTCATTAACGAATCGCCTGGAGAAGACTCCCCCCGGTCCCGCTCAAGGTGAACCGGTAGATCAGATATAAGAAACCGAACAGGAGAACCGGCGCGACCAGGCCGGCCACGGTGATCGCGGCGGACCGGAATCGGCGCCGTTGCGGTCCTGCCTCGAAGGGATCCTTCGGATACGCCTCCGGAAACAGTTCCGATTTCTCCAGGGAGGGGAGACCGGTCGAACTTCCGAGGAGGATCTTGAGGTTGGATGTCTTCAGCTGGTCCAGGAGGTATTCATCACCCTTCTTGCAATAACGACCCGTGAACCCCAACGCCATGCAGAGATAGAAGACTTCCCGTACATCCCTCTGGTGAAGGCCGACGGCGTTCAACCGCTCAAACGCCTCTTCCCCCGCCTCCGTCGTTTGGTAATAGACTCGCTGGAGCTGTTCCCTCTGCCACTGACTCTTCTGGTTCCAGGGGGACGAGAGAATCGCCTCATCGATCCAGGCGCATACGATGAAGCGCGCCTGGTCGTAGTCCTCCCGGGAGAATTGGCCCTTTTTCAGGACAGCTTCGCCTTGGGCAAGGAGACGGAGGATATCCGCCTTGACCTTGTCGTAGGGAGGCTGCTTGGCCGCCCCCGATTTCTGGAAATAGGCGACGTACGCCACCAGATCGATGAAGCAATCGGTGAGATGTACGGTCACGATCTCCCCACGACCATCAACTCCACCTCCAGGTCTTCCGGGGCGCTGTCCCAATAGAGCGCGACATTGTTCCCTTTCGCCACGCCGGCCCACGGATCGCCGTGAAGGTCCAACGCGAAATAGATGGAATCGGCCTTCCGGGGCAATTCCTGCGGGGGAACCGGCAGATGCTCCAACCCGACGCCAGGCAGCGCGCGGGCGATGAGTTTCGGCAATTGTTCCCGCGAACCAAACTTCGCGACGGACTCGACCGAACGCAGGATCGTCTTGGGATCTTCTCCGGTTTTCATCACCAGGAAGAAGCGATTGCGCCCCTCGAAGATCGCGGGCTTGAGATCGGCCCCGTAGTACGTGCCGTCGAACAGGAGGCGGATCACGTATTCCGGCCCGGCGGTGATTTCATCGAGCAGCCGTGTGACCAGTCCCTGCGCCGCCGCGAAACATTCCCAGAGATTCCGGTGGTCGTATTCCGGGAGGCCGTGGGTTCCATCCGCCTGCTCCCCGAGGACATTGACCTTTTCCGAAAACGTCGAAAGCTCCCCGACGAGCTGCCTCAACGCGCCGTACGCCGCCCAGGGGTGCACCGCCTGCGATTCGGTGAAGTGGAAAAACAAGGGAACATAGCGGTTCAGCGACCGGAGCGCCAGCAGATACACCACGTCCCGCGATCCGAATTCCGCGTTCTGGATCCCCCGCTGCCGCTTGTACTCCTCGAGCTGGTGGCTTCGGGCGGTGATCTGATCCCGGATCTCCTTGATGATCTTCCGGAGAGGCTCCGAACTCGATATCGTGAGGCAGGGAGGGATGAACTGCTCGGAAAGCCTGATCTCCGCGCCGACCCGTTCCAATTGGGCGATGGGAATGAGGACACTATCCCCCAGCTGATCCCTCTCGGTTTCCCAGTGGATTTTCAGGGCGTACTCCAGCCGCTTCACCCGGCCGATTGGCCCTCCGGCATGGAGGTCCTTGACTTCTTCCGGGTCGACGGCCGCCATGAAACGAGTAGGCACTCCGGAGATGTTTTCCGGTTTTTCCAGGACGGTGACGTTTTCCCCATCGTCGTTCCATTTTGTAAGACCGAGGAAGACAAGAAAGGGCTTTCCCCCCTTGACCCACGCTTCATCGAAAGAGCGGGGTTCCAACAGCCCGTTTTCGTGCAATTCCACGTACGTTCCATCGGGAAAGAGAAAATTTCCCCTTCGAAGCGTGAAGGATCTCGTTCCAAGGGAGGCCTTTTGGATTTCGATCTCCCCGACCCCCCAGAAGTCGGGTTGGAGGAACGTCTGAAAGGGGAACAACAACGAATGGACAGACCGATCGAGCAACTGGAGGTGCTGGGGTTGCAGAAACAGGCCCTGATGCCAAAAAAGGGATCTATGGATTTTCATCGTTTCCCTCGGAGGACTTGTATTTCTTGAGGGCCAAGAGAAATGTCTTGATATAGCTTCGCAGGCACCAGGGCTGCGCCGGTGGGCGTCTTCTGTTCCACGACGGGGATCGGGAGGAGACGCACGACGCGTTCCTCGTGTAAATTGAAATACCCGGCCACAATGCCGACGTATTTCGCCCCTTCGGCCCGGTCGAACGATTCGGTCCATTCCTGACCCGGGTGAAACACCATTCTTTTGGATTGCGCGACGCTGGCATCGAAACGATTGCAATCCAGCAGCTTCGACAATCCCTCCGGATTGCCGCTCAATTGATGAAACGCGTTCGGATCGCCAAGTTGATAAAAGCACACCAGGAGGGTGTGGGAATTGCCGTCGTAAAGATTCGCGTTGGGATCGACGTTCAGGTGGAGGATGATCGCGTTTTTCTCGTATCGCCATTCCGGAGGCGACGGAGGGAGCGCCTGTTTCTTTGCGGGCAGACCGCAGGTAGAAGCCGTCAGGAGCAGGCCGACAAGGAGGAGAGATCTCGTCATTTTCTCCAAGGGGTTCCCCTCGCTTGCCTTGTATATTCTTTTCCGCATATATTTTCGAAGTCTCTCAATAAATCCTCCTTGAAGCGCCCGGAGTCGAACCATTCCCTCACGGCCTGATACTTTTCCATGTAGATTTCGAACTGCTCCGCTTTACGAAAGGGGCCGAATTTGAAAAAACCGTCCTCTGCAGCGGCCAGCCGGGCGGGGTCCAACGCGGCAAGGATCTTTTCGACCTCTACGTGCGTCGCCTGTTGAAACCCCCGGTGGGCGATCAAAAAAGCATCCTGGATCTGGTCGATATAGGCTTGCAGGGATTGCCCTCCCCCTGCCGCCTCGAGATCCGAGCCGATGAGATGCCGGATGGTTTCGAGTTCCCCCTTCCGGCCCAGCAGGTTGGAATTGATCACGGCGATCGTCTTGTTCAACGTATCGAAAACGGTATTCAGGGAACGGGCCAATCTCTCCATGACTTCCGCCGAGGACAGATCCGCCGCGGAAACGTTGCATCCCAGCAACAAGGAAAAAAACCGTGGAAACTCTTCCTGCCCCAACGCAACGTCCTGTCGGCTCCCGGGCGAATCTTCCTGGAATCCACAGGCCAGCCGTTGCACGACGGATCGTCTCTCACCGGGCGGATACTTCTGCAATTTCCCCTGGAGATAGGCCTCGATGGACTTCTCCGCACCGGAACAGTCCGTCCGATAGATCGCCCGGATCTCATTGGCCAGCGCTTCGTCGGAAATCGGCCTATTGTCCTGTTCCATCATTCCCCGATTTTCGCCCTTTTTCGAGGATCACCGTTTCGGCCAGGATATCCTCCCCGACCGGATTCGCCGCCGCTTTTTTCGGGAGATCCCCTTCCCATCGATCCCTGGAAACGATGACGGTTTCCATCAATCCCTGATCCTCCGCCGGAATCCCCGGGGATGGAATCGACGAATTCCCGACGCCTTCTTTCGGAGAGATGAGGACCGTCTCCGTGATCAACTCCGGATCCTTCTCCGACGAGGAGATAGGAGACGGGGGCTCCTCTTCCGTCTTCCATTTTTCGCAGATAGCAAGGAGGATCCTCCGGATGGCTTCCGTTTCCCCAGGATCCGTCACACGGCCTCCTGACAGGCTACCGCCCATCCGGGCTCTAAAATTTGTGTTTCCTGTTTCATCGAGAAACAACCTGGTTACGGGATAAAATTCCCTGGATTAAACGGCATTCACCCTTCCAGGTCTCCATCCCTCGGACAGCGATGCCGCATGTATATATCCCATACCGGGAAAACATCCCGCCGGCGCGACCGCTTCCCGGATCGGGATCC
>Ga0113563_10001221_pt1 | contig 14316 bp, 9 predicted proteins | sample Mud3Dept3metaG_FD_80117 | JGI IMG/M metagenome (GOLD analysis project Ga0113563, IMG submission 80117) | Freshwater wetland microbial communities from Ohio, USA, analyzing the effect of biotic and abiotic controls - Mud 3 Core 4 Depth 3... | ecosystem: Environmental > Aquatic > Freshwater >...
AGAGGCCGGCGGCGGAATATCCCGCCGCGGCGAGCGCCGCCGCGTAGTCGGGGTTGGCGGCCTCGAGGCCGTCGTGGAGCAGCAGGGCGTTGAGGCGGTAGTCGCGTTCCGGATCGGCATCGTGGACCCAGCCGCCGGGCGGCTCGGCCTCGGGCGAGGCGCCGGAGGCGTGGCAGGCGCGGCAGTCCATCTCGGTGGAGACGGGCAGCACGACGCGCGCCGCGGCGAGCAGGGCGCCGAGACCGTCGCGCGCCACGAGGCGGACCAGCGGGTAGCGGTTGACCGCGTCCGCATCGTCCACCGGCGTGATCGGAACGCCTTCCGCGCTCCACCAGCGCGCCGCGGAGTGGTAGACCATGGGCTGCGGATCGTTGGCGGCGCCGGGCATCGCGAAGCCGGCCAGGCCCTGGTCCGGTGGCGGCGCGGCGCCGTAGAGCGGCAGCACCCAGTCCCAGAAGTTGGTCTTGCCGATCGAGGTCGAGTTGAGCGAGCCGTCCGGGTCGGCGAGCGCCTCGTAGCTCACCGTGACGCCCGCCGGCGGCGGGTCCGGCAGCGCGCCGCCCGGCGCCATGAGCTGCGCGTGGAAGGTGTTGTAGGGCGGCAGGATCGAGAAGATCGAATAGTCGCTGTCCATGCAGTGCATGCCGAGGTCGTTCCAGCCGACCAGCGTCCAGTGCGAGGCGTTCTGGGCGCCGGTCAGGCCGGCGAGCAGGGCGAGGAGCGGGACCAGCGAGAGACGGACGAAGCGCGGGCGGGTGGACATCGGCGCCTCCGGATGGGAGTCGGCCGCACCCTCCCGACGCGGTCGAGACCGCCCCATTGTGCACCCGAATCGAACCGGCGCAACGTCCGGATCCTCGCGCCGCCGCCCTTTCGCCGCCAGCGAAAGCGGCGCGCGCTCAGGCGCGGCTGGCGTCGAGCAGCTTCTCGACCACCGCGGGGTCGGCGAGGGTGGTGATGTCGCCCAGGTCGGCGGTGTCGCCGGCCGCGATCTTGCGCAGGATGCGGCGCATGATCTTGCCCGAGCGCGTCTTGGGCAGCCCCGGCGCGACCACGATGCGGTCAGGGGTGGCGATCGGCCCGATCACGTGCCGCACCTGCTCCTTGAGCATGCCGGCGAGCTCGTCGGCGTCGTAGCTCTCGTACTCCGGCGTCACGATCACGAAGGCGAAGATGCCGGTGCCCTTGATGTCGTGCGGGAAGCCGACCACCGCCGCCTCCGCCACCGCCGCGTGCGCCACGAGCGCGCTCTCGACCTCGGCGGTGCCCAGCCGGTGCCCGGAGACGTTGAGCACGTCGTCGACGCGCCCGGTGATCCAGTAGTAGCCGTCCTCGTCGCGGCGGCAGCCGTCGCCCGTGAAGTAGAGGCCGGGATAGCGGCTGAAGTAAGTTTCCTGGAAGCGCGAGTGGTCGCCGTAGATGGTGCGCGCCTGGCCGGGCCAGGAGTGGCGCAGGCAGAGGTTGCCCGACACGCCGTTGCCCGCTAGCTCGTTGCCCTGCTCGTCGACCACCACCGGGTCGACGCCGAAGAAGGGCAAGGTCGCCGAGCCCGGCTTGCACGGCGTCGCCCCCGGCAGCGGCGTGATCAGGATGCCGCCGGTCTCGGTCTGCCACCAGGTGTCGACCACCGCGCAGCGCCCCTCCCCGACCACGTCGTGGTACCAGGTCCAGACCTCCGGGTTGATCGGCTCGCCGACCGAGCCGAGCACGCGCAGGCTCTTGCGCGAGTAGCGCCGGACCCATTCGTCGCCCTCGCGCGCGATGGCGCGCAGGGCGGTGGGCGCGGTGTAGAAGATGTTGACGCCGAGATCGTCCACGATGCGCCAGTAGCGCCCGGCGTCCGGATAGACCGGCACCGACTCGAACATCACCGTGGTGGCGCCGTTGGCGAGCGGGCCGTAGACGATGTAGCTGTGGCCGGTGATCCAGCCGACGTCGGCGGCGCAGAAGAAGATCTCGCCCGGGTGGTAGTCGAAGACCAGCTTGTGGGTCATCGCCGCGTAGACCAGGTAGCCCGCGGTGGTGTGCAACACGCCCTTCGGCTTGCCGGTCGAGCCCGAGGTGTAGAGCGTGAACAGCGGCGACTCGGCGTGCATCCACTCCACCGGACAGGTCGAGCGCTGGCGCGTCATCTCGTCGGCGAGCCAGAGGTCCCGTCCCTGCGTCATCGGCACGTCTTCGTCGGTGCGCCGCGCCACCAGCACGCGCTCCACTCCGCCCAGGCCCTCGATGGCGCGGTCGACCGTCGCCTTGAGCGGGATCCGCTTGCCGCCTCGCAGCCCCTCGTTGGCGGTGATCACCAGCTTCGCGCCCGCGTCGAGGATGCGGCCGCGCAGCGACTCCGCCGAGAAGCCGGCGAAGACGACCGAGTGCACGGCGCCGATGCGCGCGCAGGCGAGCATCGAGTAGGCCAGCTCCGGCATCATCGGCAGGTAGATGCAGACGCGGTCGCCGCGTCCGACGCCGTTCGCGTGCAGCACGTTGGCGATGCGCGCCACCTGGTGCTTGAGCTCGCGATAGCTGATCGTGCGGTACTCGCCGGGCTCGTCCTCGGCCCAGATGATGGCGGTCTTCTCGGGCTGCGTCGCCAGGTGGCGGTCGACGCAGTTGAAGCAGGCGTTGAGCCGGCCGCCGCCGTACCAGGAGAAGTCGACCTCCTCCATGTCCACGTCGAGGATGGTCGAGGGCGGGTGGTACCAGGTGAGGATCTCGGCCTGCTTGCGCCAGAACCCCTCCGGATCGTCGAGCGAGAGGCGGTAGAGCCGGCGGTACTCCTCGAGCGAGCGGATGTGGGCGCGCTCGGCGATCTCGGGCTTGACGGGGACGGTCGTCATCGCGGTCTCCCTCGGCGGCGGTCGGCAGAGAAGTCCCGTAACCTATCAGGGACTTCCGCGGCACGCCCCCGAGGGAGACCGGCGCCTGCCCCGCCTCAGAAGTGGTAGAGCTGGAGCGTCAGTTGCAGGACGTCGCGGTCGGGCGCGCCGTCGGTCGAGATCCGGCCCCAGGCGAAGCGCGCCACGCGCTCGTGCCCGGCCATGCGGTAGTTGACGCCCAGCCAGGTCTGCGTCTCGTCGGCGAGCGCCGCGTCGTCGAGGTCGCGCGCCGCCCACTGGACGAACGGCTGCCAGCGCAGCGCGCCGAACAGGTAGCCGACCTCGGCCAGCCAGGCCTCCTGCTCGGGCAGGGTCGCGAAGGTGTCGCCGCCGTCGTAGCGGAGGTAGTCGCCCTGGAGCGTGAACGCCGAGCCGTCCGAGCCCACCGGCTGGTCCCAGAAGGCGTCCGCGCCGAGCGCCTGGTAGTCGTCCTGGCGGTCGAAGCCGACGCCGAAGGTCAGCATGCGCCTGGCGCCCAGGTTGTTGCCGGTGTAGAGGTAGCCGGTGTCGGGATCGAAGAAATTGTAGGCGAGCCGGCCGGCGAAGCGCAGCTCCTCCGTGGCGTCGGTGCCGCGCGCACCGTCGTAGACGCCGCCCCGGTACTCGAGCCTGCCGCCGGCCACGGCGCCGCGCAGCTGCACGCCGTAGTCGCGCCCGACGCGCGACTGGGTGGCGTTCGAGTGGAGCAGCGAGTAGGGCCCGTAGTCGGAGGCCAGGTGGGTCGCGGCGCCCTGGGTGGTGTTGCGCGAGAGCGGGACCAGGATCATCCCGAAGTCGACCTTGAAGGCGGGGCTCTGCTCGTAGGTGACGACGAAGTCGTGGATGAAGATGTCGCCGCTGTTCTTGACCCCCGCCGCGTCCGACTTGCCGAGATTGGGGCTGTCGGTGTCGATGAAGTAGCTCCACTTCTCGGCGAGCCTGCCGCCGAGGATCAGGCGCAGGCGCCGGAAGTAGAGGTTCTGCGCGTCCTTGCCGTCGGCGAGCTCCTCGGAGTCGGCGCGCATCACCGCCAGGAAGCCGAGCTTGACCGAAGACCTGCCGTCCTCGCTGCGGATCTCCCAGGATCCCTGGGCCGCGGCGACCGTCGCGAGCGCGGCGCCGAGCGCCGCGACGGCGAGAGTCCTGGGACCTGACGCCCGACGAGCCACGGGCTCCTCCTCTCTCCGGCATCCGGCCGCCCGGCGGTGAACCCGGAGTCGTTCCCTCGCGCCGGAACCGGAACGCGAGACGGGCGTACCGAAGCGCAGCGTATCGCAGCGCAACCGCGGCCGAGCCGCGCGCGGGACCGCGACGGCGCGCTCGGCGGCGGCCGCATCGTCTAGACTGATCGCGCGGCCGCGCGGCGGCCGAGGAGGCGGGTCGTGGAGCACCGGCTGGGCATCGTTCTTTCCGGCGGCGGCAGCCGCGGTCTCGCCCACGCCGGCGTGCTCCAGGCGCTTGCCGAGGCCGGCATCCACCCCGACTGCGTGGCCGGCACCAGCTCGGGGGCCCTGGTCGGCGCGCTCTGGGCCGCCGGTTGCGGAACGGAGCGGGTGCTCGAGTTCTTCGAGACCGCGAGCCCGTTCCGGATCTCGAGGATCGCCCCGCTGCGCAAGCCGGGCTGGATCGACACCGGGAAGATCGAGGCCGACTTCCGGCCTTTCTTTCCCGCGGATTCGTTCGAAGCGCTCGACCGGCGCCTGTTCGTCGCCGCCACCGACCTGGCCGCCGCGCGTCTCGAGATCTTCTCCTCGGGCCCGCTGTTCCGCCCGCTCCTCGCCTCGTCCTCGATCCCGATGCTGTTCACGCCGACCGTCATCGGAGGCCGCCTCTTCGCCGACGGCGGCATCCTCGACAACTTTCCCGTCGAGCCCCTGCTCGGCCTGTGCGACGTCATCCTCGGCGTCTACGCGAGCCCGCTCACGCAGGTCGAGGCGAGCGGTCTCAGGAGCTCGCTGGCGGTCTCCCAGCGCGCCTTCGAGATCGGGATGTTCCACGCCTCGCGGCGCAAGTTCCACCAGGTCGAGCTGCTGATCGCGCCGCCCCGGCTCCGCGACTACGCCCTGTTCGACATCCGGCGCCACCGCGAGATCCTCGAGCTGGGTCACGCCGCGGCGCTCGCGCGCATGGACGAGATCCGGGCGCTCGTGGAACGCCGCCGCTGACGCGCGCCCGCGGCGCGGGCCCTGCCCGATCAGTGCTTGTGCAGGTCCTTGTGCATCAGTCGCCGGCTCTCGGCCAGCCGCTCCGCGGCGGGCAGGCGCGCGAGCCGCTCCGAGAGCCCCTCGTCGGCCTCGGCGCGCAGGTGGGCGAGCACGCGCTCGACCAGCGCCGGCGGGAAGCCGCCGCGCTCGAAGAAGTCGCGCCGCTCGGCGAGCGCGCGCGCGGCCGCCACCGCCGAGCGCGGCAGCCCGTCGGCGACCCCCGCCGCGGCGCCCGCGCCCGGCCGCGCCTCGGCCGCCGCGGCGAGCCCGAGCGCCGCCGGGTCGGCCAGCCCGTCGGCGACGGCCAGGGCGACCGCGGCGAGCAGCAGGTGCGGGAAGGCGCTGCCGTCGGGGCTGCGGATCTCGACCGTCGGCCGCGCCAGGGCCTCCGGGTACGGGCCGTCCTCGGCCGGGTTCATGACCCGGTCGAGCCGCGTCGCGGTGGCGAAGTCGAGCGGCACGCGCACCAGCGCCGAGCGGTCGGCGCGGCCCCAGGTCAGGCGCGTGGGCGCCTCCTGGTGGGGCACCAGCCGCAGGTAGCTCGAGGCCACCGTGTTGCCGAAGGCGGCGAGCGGCGCCGCGTGGCGGAGGAGACCGCCCACCAGCCGACGCGCCTCCTGCGACAGCTCGCCGTCCGCGCCGCGCATGACGTTCTCGCCCTCGCGCTGGAGCGCCAGGTGCAGGTGCATGCCGCTGCCGGCCATGCCCTCGTCGAGCTTGGGCACGAAGGTCGCCGAGGCGCCGTGACGGTCCGCGATCGCGCGCACCAGCCAGCGCAGGACGGTGAGCCAGCAGCCCAGATCCTCGATCGGGGCGAGGTCGAGCTCGACCTCGTGCTGCTCGACGCGCCGGCCGTCGAGCTCGGGATCGCTCGACTCCAGCCGGTCGATGTAGCCGACCTCGGCGTGGCCGTACTTGACGCAGCCGGTGAGCGCCGAGGCGGTGCGCAGGATCTCGTCGGCGATGGCGCGCCCGTGCAGGTAGGGCGCGCTCTGGTGGTAGTTGCGCTGCGAGCGGCCGGTGAAGCGCTCGTCGGCGCGCTCCAGGATCAGGTAGTACTCGAGCTCGGCCAGCGCGGTGAGCTCGAGCCCGCTCGCTGCGCTGAGGCCGGCCGCGGCGCGCGCGAGCAGGTTGTCCGGCGTCGGCGCCGGCGCGCCCTCGCGGTCGGCGAAGCGGCAGACCACGTGCAGCTCGTCCGGCACCCAGGGATCGAGGAAGGCCCAGCGGTAGACCGGCACCACGTAGAGGTCGCTCGAGCCCGACTCGAACAGGCCCGGGAAGAGGCTCGAGCCGTCCACGCGCTCGCCCGCCGCGAGCACGCGGTCGAGGTAGGCCGCGCTCGCCACCGGCAGGCGCAGCTCGCGCAGCTTGCCGTCGAGCGACGGGTAGCGGAAGTCGACGACCCGGATGCCGTCCTCCAGGCAGACCGCCGCGAGGTCGCGCCGGCGCCACTGCGCGGGCGGCTTGCCGATGCGGCGGACGAGCGGTCGCAGGTCGTGGGCGGGATCGAACACGGACTCGGACATGGCAGCCATTCTAGGGGCCCGCCCGACGGCCGCCCCTGCCCGCCGAGGCGGGCCGTGGCCCCTTTTCCCGCCCGTCCGCACGTCTCGGAGTGAAGGCGCCCCTCGCGCTCGGCGCGACGGACGGCGCCGGGAGACGACCATGCACGCCGACCCCCCCGCTTCGAGATTCCGCACCGCGACCTCCGCCCTGCTCGCGCTCGCCGCGACCCTGGCCGCCGCGCCGCTCGCCGCGCAGCCGCTGGTGGCGGTCGGCGGCCAGGCGCAGGTCAACCAGGTCACCCAGAGCGGGCAGGACCTGCCCGACGTGGCGAGCGACCAGAACGGCGACTACGTCGTGGTCTGGGAGAGCTTCGTCTCGGCCGGCAGCGACAACTCCGGACGCAGCATCCAGGCCCGGCGCTACCTGGCCGGCGGCGCGCCCGCGGGCGCCCAGTTCCAGGTCAACACCCAGACCGCGGGCGAGCAGGTCGCGCCCGTGGTCTCGATGGCCCCGGACGGCCGCTTCGCGATCGCCTGGACGAGCGACGAGGGCGGCGGCGGGCCGGTCGACCTCGACATCCGCGCCCGGCTCTACGCCGCCAACGGCACGCCGGCCGGCAACGACTTCCTGGTCAACACCTTCGACCTCGGCGACCAGCGCAACCCCGACCTCTCCTGGGCGGGCGACCTCGGCTTCGGGGTGGTCTGGGAGAGCGACGACGACACCGGGCCGAACTTCGACTGGAACATCATCGCCCGCGTCTACGATGGCGCCGGCGTTCCGGTGACCGGCGAGCTCCAGCTCAACACCCTCGCCGACCAGCAGCTCGACCCGGCGCTCGCGGGCCATCCCTCGGGCGACCTGCTGGCGGCCTGGGAGAGCTTCACCTCGGACGGCTCGGACACGACCACGACCAGCATCCAGGCGGTGGTGCTCGGCAGCGGCGCCGAGGTCCAGGTCAACGACCATCCGCCGGTCGTCGCCGACAACAACCCCGCGGTGGCCTGGGCGGCCGACGGCACGATCCTGATCGCCTGGGAGAGCACCGGCTCGGCGGGCACCGACAACTCGCTGTCCTCGATCCAGGCCCGGCTCTACGACTCGGGCGGCAACCCCGGGGCCCAGTTCCAGGCCAACGCCTACGTCACCGACGACCAGCGCTTCCCCACCGCCGCCTTCCTGCCCGACGGCCGTTTCCTGCTCGGCTGGCACAGCTACGGCTCGTTCGGCAACGACGCCTCGGAGGCGAGCGTCCAGCTGCGCGCCTTCGCGGCCGACGGCACGCCGTTCGGGACCGACCTCCAGGCCAACACCTACACCACCAACAACCAGCGCTTCGCGGCGCTCGCCGCCGACGGCCGCGGCGGGCTGGTCGCCGCCTGGGAGAGCTACGGCTCGCCGGGCGACGACCAGGACGGCGCGAGCGTCCAGGCGCGGCGCTTCTCGCTCGACCTCGTCTTCGTCGGCGGCTTCGAGTCCGGCAACTTCGCCGGCTGGTCGCTGGTCCAGCCCTGAGCCGCGCGCCCCCGGGCGCGCGGGGGCGCGCACCGAACCGGCCCGTCGCCCCCCGGGCGGCGGGCCGCAGCACTCGACGGACGCCGGCCGCACTCGGGAGCGGTCCGCGCCGCGCGCCGCTGTGCCATGATCTGCGGCCGAATCGCGCGCACGATGGCGGCCGAGCCGCAGCATCCCGAGAGAGCGGAGATCACCCTGCTGCTCGAAGCGTGGGGCCGAGGCGACGGCAACGCCTTCGAACGCCTCTTCGACCTGCTCTATCCGGAGCTGCGCCGGGCCGCGGATCGCGCCATGCGCGGCGAGCGCGCCGGCCACACGCTGCAGCCGACCGCGCTCGTCCACGAGGCGTTCCTCGAGCTGCTCGGCCAGGAGCGCGCGCGCTTCCGCGACCGCGCCCACTTCCTCGCGGTCGCCGCCTTCGTCATGCGCCGGATCCTCGCCGAGCACGCGCGCGCCCGGGCGGCCGCCAAGCGCGGCGGCGGCGTCCCCGCCGGCGACCTCGAGCGCGCGCTCACCGTCGCCACTCCCGACCACGAGGCGACGTTCGAGGAGATCCTCGCCGTGGACCAGGCGCTCGAGCACCTCGAGGCCCTCAACGCCCGCGCCGCCCAGGTGGTCGTGTTGCGCTACTTCGGCGGTCTCTCGCACGAGGAGATCGGCGCCGCGCTCGACCTCTCGGAGCGCACGGTCAAGAGGGAGTGGACGGCGGCGCGCGCGTGGCTCCGGCGCGAGCTGGGCGAACGATGACGGGGGCCTCCGGCTGGGAGCGCCTGCGCGACGCGCTCGGCGACCTGCTCGAGCTCGCGCCCGGCGAGCGCGCCCCGGAGCTGGCCCGCCTGGCGCGCGAGGATCCCGGATTCGCCGCGGAGCTCGCCCGTCTGCTCGAGGCCGCCGAGGGCGATGACGGCTTCCTCGCCGAGCCTGCCGTGCATCGCGTCGCCGCCGCCCGCCCGCGTGTCGCGGTGCCGGAGCGCATCGGCCCCTGGCGCCTCGAGACCGAGATCGGCTCGGGCGGAATGGGCGCGGTCTGGCGTGGCCGCCGCGACGACGGCGCTTTCGACCAGGTGGTCGCGATCAAGCTCGTGCGCCCCGACCTGGCGCGCGAGATCGGCCATCGCCGCCTGGAGGCCGAGCGCCGCATCCTCGCTTCGCTCGAGCACCCCGCGATCGCGCGCCTGATCGACGGCGGTACGACCGGCGACGGGCTCGCCTACCTGGTGCTCGAATTCGTCGACGGCGAGCCGATCGACGCCTGGTGCGACCGCCGCCGCCTGCCGTTGCGCGGCCGGCTCGAGCTGTTCGTGGCGGTCTGCGCGGCGGTCGATTTCGCCCACCGCAAGCTCGTCCTGCACCGCGACATCAAGAGCTCCAACGTCATGGTCGACGGCGCAGGGCGGCCGAAGCTGCTCGACTTCGGCATCGCCAAGCTGCTCGACCCGCTCGCCGGGGACCGCGAGCAGACGCTGGCCGGCGGCGCGCGCCCGATGACGCCGGCGTGGGCGAGCCCCGAGCAGCTGCGGGGCGAGCCGCTCACCCTCGCCGCCGACGTCTACTCGCTCGGCCTGCTGCTGTGCACGCTCACCGCCGGCGTGCGCCCGGCGCTCGCCGAGGCCGGCTCCGCCGAGCAGCTGGCGCGCACGATCGAGGCGCGCGGCGCGCCGCGGCTCGAGGAGCTCGCACGCGACGGCGCGGCGCCCGGGGTCGACGCCCGGCGCCTGGGGGGCGATCTCGCGCGCCTCGCGGCGCGCGCCCTCGAGCCCGATCCGGCGCTGCGCTACCGCTCGGCGGCGGAGCTCGCGGCCGACGTCGAGGCCTTCCTCGCCGGCCGGCCGATCAGCGCCCATCCGCCATCGCTCGCCTACCGGGCGCGCAAGTTCGCGCACCGCCACGCGGCGGCGGTCGTGATCGCGGGCGCCTCGGTGGTGGCCCTGCTCGCCTCGACCGCGGTCAGCGTCTCGCAGGCCCGGCGCGCGCGCCTCGAGAAGGCGCGCGCGGAACGCCGGCTCTCCGACCTGCGCGAGCTCTCGGGCACCTTCCTGTTCGACTTCGAGCACCGGCTGCGCGACCTCGCCGGCGCCACCACCCTGCGCCGGGACGTCGCCGCCACGGCGCTGCGCTACCTCGACCTGCTGGCTACGGAGGCGGGCGACGACGCCGTCCTGCTCGCCGACCTCGCCCACGGCTACGTGCAGCTCGGCCAGGTCCAGGGCAGTCCCTTCCTGCCCAACCTCGGCGAGACGGCCGCCGCCGGCGCGAGCGCCGAGCGGGCGCTCGAGCTCGCCCGCCGGCTCGAGCGGCTGCTGCCCGGGTCGGCGCGCGCGGCGCGCACGCTGGGCGAAGCCCACCAGCTGCGCGGCGACCTGCGGCTCGGGGCCGCCGAGTACGCGGCCGCCGGGGTCGACTTCGCCGCCGCCGTGGCCGCCGCCCGCGCCGCCCTCGACGCCGGGCCCGCGGATCCGCTGGCGCGCCGGTTGCTCACCTCGAGCCTGTCCCGCGAGGCGATGGTGGCGGCGGCTTCCGGCCGGCTCGAGGCCGCCATCGAGGCCCACCGTGCCGCGCTCGACGCGACCCGGGCCTTCGCGCGCGACGACCCGGAGGGCTTCGAGCGCAACCTGCTCGTCTCACGGCTGCTGCTCGGCGAGACCCTGTTCAACGCCGGCCGAATCGCCGAGGCGCTGGCCGAGCTCGAGCCGGCGCTCGCCGAAGCCGAGGCGCGCTCGGCGCGCGAGCCCGAGAACGTCCTCGCCGAGCGCGACTTCGCGGCAGCGAGCGACCGCGCGATCCAGGCGCTCCTGGCCGCCGGCCGCGGCGCGGAGGCGCTGCGCATCGCAGAGCGGGCGCTCGAGCGCGTCGAGCGCGCCGCGGCCCTCGACGCGGACAACGACCTCGGCCGCTTCGACGTCGCCTCCTCGCTCAGCCTGGTCGCCCAGGCGGCGCGCGTCGCGGGCCAGCCGGCGCGCGCCGAGCTCGACTACCGGCGCGCGCTGGACATCTCACACGACCTCGTGGCGCGCGATCCGCGCAACGTCGTCTACCGCAGGGCGGTGGTCGCCTGCCTGTCGGGCCTGGGCGAGGTCGCGGAGGGCGACGGGCGCCCGGGCGACGCCGTCGCCGCCTACGAGCGCTCGGTCGCGGAGCTCGAAGGCATGCTCGAGGCGATGCCGGAGGACGTGGACGCGCGCCGCGCGTTGGCCACCATCGAGCGCCGGCTGGGGCGCCTGCTCGAACCGCACGATCCCGTCGAGGCGCTCGCGCATCTGCGCCGCTCGCTCGCCGCGGCGGAGCTCGCCGCCGGCAGCGGCGGCGGCGACCTGCCGGCGCGCACCGAGCTCGCGGAGTCCCGGTACCGGCTCGGCCTAGCGCTGCTCGCGCCGGCGCCCGGGGTGGCCGGGCCGGCGCGTTCCGAGGCCTGCCGGCTGCTCGCCGAAGCCGAACGGGTCGCGCTCGGGCTGCCGCCGCCCAACGCCGGGCCGACCGAGGGCTACGCGACGGTGGCCGAGATCCGGGCCGCGCTCGGCCGCTGCGCCGAACCCGACCCCCGCTGACCGGGCGCCCGCCCGCCGCGCGCCGATCCCACCCCGCGGAGTGGCGCGCCGCGCGCCCGGTGCCCGCACAGTGGGAGGCCGGAAACCTGTCCGGGCCGCGCCGGTCCGTCGCCGGGTCCGGCCTCCAGCGGTCGGTTCCCGCCTCCGCGCCGCGACCCGGAATGAGCGTCAGGAGAAAGCCATGGACAAAGCCAAGCTCCAACTCATGGGCCGGGAGTACGAGCTGCCGGTCCTCGTCGGCACCGAGAACGAGGTGGGCCTCGACGTCACCGCGCTGCGCGGCGCGAGCGGCGCCATCACCTTCGACCCGGGCTACGGCAACACGGGCTCGTGCACGAGCGCGATCACCTTCATCGACGGCGAGCGCGGCATCCTGCGTTACCGCGGCTACCCGATCGAGGAGATCGCCGGCCGCGCCTCGTTCCCCGAGGTCTGCTACCTGCTGATCTTCGGCGAGCTGCCCTCTCCCAAGCAGCTGGCGCACTTCGAGGAGCAGCTCACCCGCCACACGCTGCTGCACGAGGACATGAAGAAGCTGTTCGAGGGCTTCCCGGCCACGGCGCACCCGATGGCGGTGCTGTCGGCGATGGTGGCCTCGCTCTCGGCCTACTACCCGTCGCGCGGCGAGGAGGAGCGCGACCTCAACATCGTGCGCCTGCTCGCCAAGACGCCCACCCTGGCCGCCTTCTCGTACAAGAAGTCGATCGGCCAGGCGTTCGTCTATCCGCGCAACGACCTCGCCTACACGCAGAACTTCCTGCACATGATGTTCGCGGTCCAGGCCGAGCCCTACCGGCCCTCGCCGGTGCTCGACCGCGCGCTCACGCTGTTGCTCATCCTGCACGCCGACCACGAGCAGAACTGCTCGACCTCGACCGTGCGCATGGTCGGCTCCTCGCAGGCCAACCTGTTCGCGTCGTGCTCGGCGGGCATCAGCGCGCTGTGGGGGCCGCTCCACGGCGGCGCCAACCAGCAGGTCATCGAGATGCTGCAGCACATCCGCGACGACGGCGGCGACTTCAAGAAGTACGTCGGCATGGCCAAGGACAAGTCGGCGAACTTCAAGCTGATGGGCTTCGGGCACCGGGTCTACAAGAACTTCGATCCGCGCGCCAAGATCCTCAAGCACGCCGCCGACGAGGTCCTGCGCGAGCTGGGAGTCGTCGATCCGCTGCTCGACATCGCCAAGCACCTCGAGGAGGTGGCGCTCTCCGACCCGTTCTTCGTCGAGCGCAAGCTCTACCCGAACGTGGACTTCTACAGCGGCATCATCTACCGCGCGATGGGCATTCCCACCGACATGTTCACCGTGCTGTTCGCGCTCGGCCGCATGCCGGGCTGGATCGCGCAGTGGAAGGAGATGCGCGAGGATCCCAAGGGGCGCATCAGCCGGCCCCGCCAGGTCTACGTCGGAGCCGCGCAGCGCCCCTTCGTGCCGATCGCCCAGCGCCCCGACAAGGCGAAGACGGACCGCGAGACGCCGACGCCGGTCCACGCCTGATCCGGACGCCGCACGGCGGCACCCGGTGCCAGCCGTCGGGCAGGCCCGCTCACGCGGGCGCCGGCCCGGCGGCTGGCACTTCCCTTTTCGGCCCGGGCGACGCCCGCGCGCTAGGCTGCGCGGCATGGCCCCGCCGACCCCGTCCCGGCCGATCGATCCGCGCGTCCGGATCGGTCACGTCCACCTGAAGGTCGCCGACCTCGAGCGCGCGCTCGCCTTCTACCGCGAGGTGCTCGGCTTCGAGCTCCAGCAGCGCTTCGGCCCCGGCGCCGCCTTCCTCTCGGCGGGCGGCTACCACCATCACCTCGGGCTCAACGTCTGGGAGAGCCGCGGCGGGGCGCCGCCGCCGCGCGGCACCACCGGCCTCTACCACCTGGCCATCCTCTATCCGACCCGCGCCTCGCTCGCCGACGCGCTGCGCCGGCTGGTCGCGGCCGGCATCCCGCTCGAGGGGGCCGCCGACCACGGCGTCTCGGAGGCGCTCTACCTGCGCGACCCGGACGGCAACGGCGTCGAGCTCTACCGGGATCGCGCGCCCGCGGAGTGGCCGCGCGACGCCGAAGGCGGGCTCGCCATGGTCACCGGGCCGCTCGACCTCGAGGCCCTGCTCGCCGAGCCCGAGGCCCCTCCCGACTGACCGGTAACGTCACCGCCCCGCGCGGCGGCCAGCTCCTCGCGTTGCCCGAAGCGCGGCCGGGCCGCTCACGGCACGGCGAGCGACCAGGAGTACGTGGAACCGATCTCGAAGCCGTCCGCGAACAGGTAGGCGTTGGTGAGCCGCGCGAAGCCGAAGTCGAAATCCGGATCGGCCCACTCCGAGGAGCCCGCGCCCACGATCCGTCCGGCCTCGAGCCCGATCGCGGCGAAGCCGCTCCGCTCGTCGCCCCCGCCGCCGTCCGGCTCGAGGTCGAAGGCGACGAGCCCGGTCCCCGCGCCGCCGAACGAGGTGTCGATCAGGCCGCTCTCGAACAGGCGCAGCGCGCCCGCCTGGACGCTGAAAGGACTGCTGCCGGGCGTGACCCCCGCCACGACGCGGCCGTCGCCCTGGAGCGCGAGGCCGCCCTCGTACCAGGCGTCTCGGCCGGTGCCGGGGAGGAAGTCCAGGGTGCGGGCACCGCCCGTGCCGAAACCGGGATCTAGGTCCCCCCCGGAGTCGAAGCGGACGAAGCCGAGGTCGCTCGCCGAATCGAACG
>Ga0113563_10001222_pt1 | contig 14309 bp, 7 predicted proteins | sample Mud3Dept3metaG_FD_80117 | JGI IMG/M metagenome (GOLD analysis project Ga0113563, IMG submission 80117) | Freshwater wetland microbial communities from Ohio, USA, analyzing the effect of biotic and abiotic controls - Mud 3 Core 4 Depth 3... | ecosystem: Environmental > Aquatic > Freshwater >...
AACGCAGCAGGGATCGGGCGCCGGCCCGGGCCGCGTCCGCGCGCCGGTTGGCGCCCGATCCTCGTCGTCGCACCGAGAGCGCCGGGGATGGACCCCTGCGCACGGCAGAGGAGACACGACCATGAAGATGACCCGCGGTGAGATGCAGGACCTGCTCGCCAAGTTCGCTTCCAGCAATCCGCAGTACCGTTCCGCCCTGCTCAAGAACCCCAAGGCGGTGGTCGAGAAGCAGTTCAACATGACCCTGGGCGACAACGTCAGGGTCCAGGCGGTCGAGGAGCGGGCGGACACGATCTACGTCGTGGTGCCGCACGCGGTGGCGGCGGGCGCCGAGCTCGACGACGCCGACCTCGAGAAGGTGGCGGGCGGCCAGAAGGTCAAGGGCGACGCCAACTGCGGCGACAGCGACGGCGCGATGAACACCGTCGTCGAGATCAACGCCGGAATCAACCTGTAACCCGGTCGGGGGCGAGTCGGGCGCCGGGCTCCGCCTCACCGCGGCGGAGCCCGACGACCGACTCGCCGCTGTCTGGACTGCTTCGACCGTGCCGATCGAGGTCCCGTCCTCTCCGCACTGGGCGGCCATCCTGCTCGGTGCCCGAACGCTCGAGGAGCTCCTGCTCGCGCCCGATCCGGCGCCGGCGCCGGCGCCGGAGGCCGTGGAGCGGGTGGCCGATGCCTGGGCGCGAGCGTTCGCCGCCGGCGACCGGGAGGCGCTCTCGCGCCGGTTGCTCTGGGACGGGATCGAACCGGCCAGGGCGTTGGCGCGCGTCGCCGCGGCGCCGGCTCCGGGGCCGCCCGGCCGGCCCGACTGGTTCGAACGCCTCGAGCGGCTCGACCTCGTGGGGCGCGACCTGCGCGCCGCCGAGGCGAGGCCCGAGCTCGCGGGCGTGCCCTTCGCCGAGCTCTGGCGGCCCTGGACGGTCGCGGCGCTCGGCCCGCTTCGCAGCGCCCGGCGCGACGGGGTGGGCGTCCCGGAGGGCGCCTTCGCCGGGCTCGCCGAAGGGCTCGGGCGGGACCTCGCGCGGATCTCGGAACGAGCTGCCTACGAGGCGTACACGGCAGTGCGGGAGGGCCGGCCGGGGGACTATGCGGCCTTCGTGGAGCGCCAGCTCGAGGCCGGCCTGATGCCGCTCTACGAGGCCTATCCACTGCTGCTGCGTCAGACGCTCGCCCTGGTCGGCGGCTTCCAGGACGCGCTGCTCGAGCTGCTCGAGCGCTGGGTGGCCGACCGCGCCGTGCTCGAGCGCGCCTGCGGCGGACCGCGAGGCCGTTGGGTCGGGCTCCAACGCCTGCCATCCGACCGCCATGCCGGCGGACGGCAGGTCTTCCGCCTCGACTTCGACTCCGGCCCGGGGCTCGTCTACAAGCCGCGCGGAGTCGAGCCCGAGGCCCTGTTCGAGCGGCTGGCCGGATGGCTCGCGAGCGCGGACCTCGCCGACCCGCCGCCAGCGGCCCGGGTCCTGGCCCGCGACGGCTACGGATGGATGGAGGAGGTGGCGCCGAGCGAGCCGGCACCCGGCGCCGAGACCCGGCGCTGGTATCGCCGGGCGGGCGCCCTGATCGCGCTCGCCGACCTGCTGGGCGCAGAGGATCTCCACGCCGAGAACCTGATCTGCACCCGGGAGGGGCCGGTGGCGGTCGATCTCGAGATGATCCTCGCGCCCGCCCGCGCTGCGACGGACCTCGAGCGCGGCGGCGCGCTCGGCTCCGGGCTGCTCGGCGCGAGGCGCCCGGGCGCGGACCGGATCGGCCGCTGGGCCGGCCTGGAGCCCGTCGAGCCCGGTGCCGGGATCGGACCCGAGCGCGCCTGGGAGGGAGTCGGCGGCGACGAGCTGCGGCCGGTGGCGAAGCCGCCCGCTCCCCCTGCCCTCGCCAACGTGCCGCGCCCCGGCGGCCGCGCGCTGCGCGCCGGAGCCTTCGCGCCCGAGCTCGCCGCCGGCTACCAGAGCGCCTATCGGCGGTTGCTGGCCGGACGTCCGGAGCTCCTGGGCGCACAGGGCCCGCTGGGCGGGCGAGCCCGGGTGCGCACGCGGGTGCTCTTCCGGGCGAGCCAGGACTACGCTTCGATCCTCGACCGCCTGACCGGCCCGCGCTGCCAGCGCGACGGGCTCGCCGCGGGCTTCCTCCTCGAGGCCACGCTGCGGGTCTTCGCCGGCAGCGCGGAGCGACCGCTCCTCTGGCCGCTGGCGGCCGCGGAGCGACGCGCGCTCCAGGACCTCGACATCCCCCGGTTCGACCTTCCGGCGGACGGGACCGCGCTCCCCCTTCCCGGCGGGGGCCGCATCGAGGCGGTCTTCCCGGCCTCGGGGCTGGAGCGCGCGCGGGCGCGCTTCGCGTGCTGGAGCGAGAGCGACCTCGCTGTCCAGAGCGAGGCCCTGGCCGGTGCGCTCGTCGAGCCCCCGGGCCCGTCGGGGCTCGCGCTCGCCTGGCGCTCGGCGGGCGACGGGGGCGGTGGCCGCTGGCTCGCCGTCGCCCGGGCCCTCGGCAGAGCGCTCGCGGCGCGCGAGGTCGAGGCGGCGCGGGGCGATGCCGGAGAGGCCGACCTGGCGCGGCGCGTGCGCTCGCTCTCGCTCTATGACGGCCGGGCGGGCGTGGCGCTGCTGCTCGCGGCCCTGGCGCGCGGCGGCGGCGAGCCGGAGCTCGAAGCGGGGGCGCGCGCGGCGCGCGCGCGTTTGCTCGCCGGCGTCGCCGCGCTGGCGACCGCCCACGGTCTGCCGCTCGGGGGCTTCCAGGGCGTCGGTTCCTGGATCTGGTCGCTGGTCTGGCTCGACCAGCTGGGCGGGGACCGCGAGGCGTCGGGGCTCGCCCTCCAGCTCGCCGCCGGGCTCGACGAGGAGCGCCTGGCCGCCGACCACCGCCTCGACGTCGAGGGCGGTCTGGCGGGGTTGATCGTGGCGCTGCTCGCCCTCCACGAGAGCGCAGGCGACGCGCGAGCGCTGGCGCGCGCGCGTCAGGCGGGGGACCGGTTGCTGGAGCGCTCGGAAGAGGCGCACGGCGGCCTCGCCTGGCGGGGCGAGATCGGGCGGCCGCTCGCCGGGTTCGCGCACGGGGCCTCGGGTTGCGCACGCGCCCTCGCGGCCCTCGCGCGCGCGAGCGGCGACGAGCGCTACGCGCAGGCCGCGGCGGGCGCCTTCCGCTTCGAGCGGGCGCTGTTCGACCCCCGGCGCTGCAACTGGCCGGTGGTGCTCGCGTCGGGCACGCTGGGCGAGCCGCGCGCGACCTGGATGACCGCCTGGTGCCACGGCGCCGCCGGAGTCGGCCTGGCGCGGCTCCTGGCCGGCGATCCGGGGACCGACGCCGGTCTCGATGCGGAGCTCGAGACCGCGCTCGCCACCACCGCCGGCGCGGGGCTGCGGGGCGACGACCACCTCTGCTGCGGCAGCGCCGGCAGGGCGGCGATCCTGCACCTGGCGGGCCGTTGCAGGCGCCGGGCCGACTGGCTGGCCGCCGCGTCCACGATCGCCTCCGAACTGGTCGAGCGGGCGGTCGCGGACGGCGACTTCCGGCTGCCGCGGGGGGCGGCAGGCGGGCACGAATCGGACTGGGGACTGATGCGCGGGCGGACGGGGATCGCCTGGCTGGCCGCGGACCTGGCCGGCCTCGACCTGCCCAGTCCGCTCGCGCTCGAGCTGCCGAGCGAGAGAACGGCTCGGCACCGGGAGGGGAGATGAGCCACGAGGTCGCGATCGAGGCGCTGCGCGAGCCCGCACCCGGGCTGGCGCCGATGACGTTTCCGGTCTACCGGCAGCTGCTGGGCCTGGCGCCCACCACCCGTCACCCCGAACAGGGCGACGAGCAGCCGGTGCAGCCGGTCGCGCTCGTCGCCCGCGCGGCGGGGGAGGTGGTGGGCCTGGCGCTGGCAGAGCTGCCGCTCGCTCCCGGCGAGCCGCCCGAGCTGCTCTCCCTGTTCGTGCTTCCGGAGTGGCGCGGGCGGGGGATCGCGACCGCGCTGGTCGAGGCTCTCGAGGGCGCGGTCGCCGGCGCCGGCTTCCGGGAGCTGACCACGGTCTACACGGCTGGCAGGCCCTCGATCGACGCCGTCGAGGGTGTCCTGCGCCGGCGCGGCTGGTCGCGCCCGGAGGCGCGCACCGTCTCGGTGCGCTTCTCCCCGGCGGCCTTCCTCGCCACCGGGCTGTTCGAGCCGCACCGGATCGCCGCCCTCGGCGCCCGGCTCGAGATCTTCCCGTGGCGGCAGCTCACCGAGCGCGAGCGCGAGGAGATCCACGCTTCCCACCAACGCTCGCCCTGGATCACGCCGGCGCTGGCGCCCTGGCGCTTCGAGAAGGCGGGCTTCGACGAGGTGTCGAGCGTGGGCGCACGCTACCGGGGCGAGGTGGTCGGCTGGGTGATCAATCACCGCGTGGAGCAGGACTACGTGCGCTTCACCTGCAGCTTCATGCGCAAGGACATCAGCCGGCGCGGGCGCATCGTGCCGCTCTACGAGGCCGCGCTGCGCGCCCTCGCCGCCGAAGGGTGCCGGCGGTCCAGCTTCGTCACGCCGGTCTGCTACCCGAACATGATCCGCTTCATCGAGCGCTGGATCGCGCCCATCGCCGAGTTCGTCGGAGAGACCCGGGGCAGCAGGAAAGACCTGGCCCCTTGACGGCCCACGGGCCCGGTCGTACGCTCCGCGGCTGTCACCGCTATCGAACGGGGGAAGGTTCCCGCATGGAGGAAGACATGAGACCTCGGTCCGCGCTGCCTTACCTTTGCGCGCTGCTCGCGATGCTGGGCGCCGGCGCCGCCGGCGCCCAGGACGGCGGCTACCAGCCGCCGATGTTCAGCTACGGCGAGGGCCGGATCGGTCTCTACGAGGCGGTCCGGCTGACCCTCGCCCACGACCCCAACCTGCTGCTGCAGAAGGAAGACGTGCGCTTCCAGCAGGGCCTGCTCGAGGAGATCTCGGGCACCTTCGACTGGGTCCTGGGGGCCGACGCCTCCTACGACTTCCGCGAGCAGGAGGTGCGCAACTCGGTAGTCGACCGCGAGCAGCAGGAGCGCGACGAGCTCTCGGCCCAGAACCTCTTCGTGTGCGGCCAGGTGCCGGTCCTGGACGACAAGATCGCGAATCTGCTCGACGCGCTCGGCGGCCAGCCGATCGTGCCCGAGGACTTCTCCGAGAACACCGACGGCTTCTTCCAGTCCCAGCTCCGCTTCTTCGACGAGAAGCTGAGGCTGGCGACGAGCCAGGCCGAGCGCGAGGCGATCCTGAATTCGCGCGAAGTGCTGCTCAACCGCGAGCTCGCGATCGCGCGCCAGGACCGCGACGACGCCGCGTCCTTCTGCGAGGATTCCACCGAGCAGCTCGCGAACCTGGGCTCGATCCCCGAGTTCGAGGAGTTCGCCACCGGCCGGGTCAGCCTGCGGCTCTCGAAGCTCTTCCGCACCGGCGTCTTCTTCGCGCCGTTCATCGAGGCCAGCTACGACCACACGCAGTTCAAGGGCAAGAAGAACGGCTTCTTCGAGGACCGGCTCGACGAGGACGGCAATCCGATCTTCACCGAGTTCGGCACCAAGCTGCAGCGTTTCGTGGACTTCGGTGGCAAGAACGTGGAGGACCTCTACAAGGCGGAGGTCGGCTTCGACGTCAACGTGCCGCTGTTGCGCGGGCGCGGCGTCGACTCGACCGGCGCACCGGAGAAGTCCGCTTCGGTCGACGTCGAGGCGTCGGTCCTGGCCCTGCGCCACGGTGCCTCGGTGTCGGCCTTCAACACCGCCGTCGCCTACTGGCAGCTGCTCGCCGCCCAGGAGCGCGTGGCCGTGCTCGAGCGCTCGGTGGCGCTCGAGACGCAGCTGGTCGAGCTCACCGACCAGCTGATCGCGGGCGACGTGCTGCCGAAGGTGGAGCGGGCGCGGGCGCTCGCCGGACAGGCCAACGCGCAGGCGCAGCTCGAGGGCGCCCGGCGCGATCAGGTCAGCGCGCGCCTCGCGCTCGCCAGCGCGATGGGCGTGGCGGTCGAGAGCGAGGCCAACGCGCCGCTCGCCGAGGGCCCCTTCCCGCCCGCGCCCACGGTCGAGGCGGTGCGCGCGCTCGACGCCACGCGGCTCGCCGCCGACGCGCTCACCCTGCGCGCCGACCGCGAGTCGGCGCGCCGCCTGGTGGAGTCGGGCCTCATCCTCGCGGAGGCGGCGCGGCTCGACCAGCGCGATCGCTTCGATCTCGCGCTGAGCATGTCGGCGGGGGCGCTGGGCGAGGGCAGCTTCTCGGAGGCGGTGGACCGGTGGACCGGTCCGGCCGGCGCGATCGCGCTCACCTACGAGAAGGAGATCGGCAACCGCACCTTCCGCGGGCGGTACGACCAGAACGCGTCGCTGGTGCGCCAGCGCGACATCTCGGCCGGAGACCTGGAGCGCAACATCCGGATCGGCGTCGTGGAGGCGTTGCGCACGCTCGAGGAGGCGGTGGCGCGCCTGGCCCAGGCCGAGGCCGCGGCGGGCTACTTCCAGGAGTCGATCGACGCCGAGATCGAGAAGCTGCGCGTCGGCGCCTCGACCCTGATCGACGCCGTGGTCACCGAGCAGCAGCGCACCGGCGCCGACCTCTCCCTGGTGGCGGCGCGCCAGCAGGTGGCGGTGTTGCTCGCGCAGCTCCGGTTCGAGACCGGCACCCTGGTCGAGGCCACGCCCGACGGCGGCACCACGCTGCCGATCGAGCGCCTGACCACGCTGCCGTCGGCCCCGGCGGTCGGGGGCGGAGGCCTGCCGTGAAGAGAGCCGCCCTGCTGGCGGCGGCGATCCTCGGGGCGAGCGCGCCGGGTCCGGCCCAGGACCCGCCGCCGCTGCCCGGCGGCCCGCCGCTCACCGCCGAGGAGGCCGTCGTCACGGCCTTCCGGCACGACCCGCAATTGGCCACCGCGGCGGCCGGCGTGGACGGCCGCGCCGCCGTCCTGCTGCAGGCCGAGGGCCTGTTCTCGAGCCTGACGGGCGTCAACACCCGGCTCGACTACATCGTGGGAGAGCTGTTCGGCAGCCGGCTCAAGGGCGAGCAGGACCGCCGGCTGCGCATCGAGATCCCGCCGCCGATCCTCGACGACGTCGCCCAGTCGCTGATCGATCGCGCGCCGGTCGCCTTCGGCGACGAGGAGCCGGGCAGCCTCATCTACCCGGACTGCACCCAGGCCACCACGTTCTTCGTGTTCAACGACGTGAACACCGGCGACATCCTGAGCGTGCTCTGCTTCAACCGCGACGACGAGCTGCTCGGCACCCTCGGCGCCACCGCGGACACCGAAGACCTCAACGCGCTGAACCTCGCCGGCCTGTTCAACGACCTGTCGGGCATCGACGCGCTCCTCGACGAGTTCGTGCGCGCCCAGCTCGGGCTGGTCTCCGACGAGATGCGCCTGATCTCGATGGCGCTGCGCCAGGGGGCCGAGTCGCTGCGCCGGCAGCGGCTCCTGCTCGGGCAGGTCCCGGAGGACGTGGAGACCATCCGGTGGGACCTGGGCGCGGACTGGAGCTACCGCTTCCGCGGCGGCTCGAGCCTGGTCTCGAGCCTGGGATTCACCAGCAACGAGGACAACTTCGTGGGCAAGAAGCAGTCGCCCCTGTTCGGTGACTCGTTCAATCCCAACACCTTCCTCGCCGACATCGGTGTCGCGCTCGACGTCCCGCTCGGACGCGGCGGCGGCCGGGTCTCCGCGCAGGCGCCGGTGCTCGCCGCCGGGCACAACCTCGCGGCTTCGCGTTCCCTGTTCGCCCAGCTCGCGTCGCGCCGCGCGCTCGAAGCGCTCGAGGCCTACTGGGAGGCGGCAGCCGCCGAGCGGCGGCTGGCGCTGATCGAGGACTCGCGCGCCACCCAGCGCGAGATGCTCGCGGCCTCCGAGCAGCTGGTCGCGGCCGACGTCATCCCGGCCGTGGACCTCAAGCTCAACCGGGCACGGCTGGCCGACGTCGAGGCGCAGGTCGCCAGCGCGCGCCAGGCACTGATCTCGGCCCGTCTCGGGCTCGCGCGCACGCTCGGCCTGTCGGTGGGCTCGCTCGAGGAGACGCCGCACACGGCCGAGCCGCTGGAGACCTGGCTCGGTGCCGACCCGGTGGCGGAGGCCGAGGTCGGCGCCCTGATCGAGCGGGCGCTGGCGTCGCGCCAGGATCTCAAGGGCGCAGCCGAGCTGGTGGCCGCCAATCAGGCGCTCAGCGCGGCGGCGCGCGCCGACCTGCGTCCGGAGGTCGCGCTGTCGCTGAAGGTCTCGTACAGCGCCTTCGAGGAGAGCTTCCGGGACCGCTTCTACGACCTCGAGGGCTTCGCACGCGCCATCGACGGCGAGATCTCCGGCCCGAGCTACTCGGCGGCGCTCCGCTTCCGGCTGCCGGTCGGCAATCACGCGGCGCGCGGCCGGTTGCTCCAGTCCGAGTCCGCCGAGCAGCAGAGCCGGATCTCCGAAGGCGACGTGCGACGCGCGGTCCGGCTGCGCGTCACCGAGCTCGCGCGCACGGTCGAGTCGGCGCGCGCGGAGCTCGAGCTCGCGCGCGTCTCGCTCGCGGCGATCGAGGAGACGCACGCCGGGGCGATCGAGCGCTACCGCGCGGGCGACCTCACGGTGCTCGACACCTTGATCACCGAGGGGCAGCGGACCTCGGCCCGGCTCGCGCTGGTCGACGCCGAGCGGCGCTACCTGTCGCTGGTGGCGCAGCTCCGCTTCGAGGTCGGCGCGCTGCTCGAGCTGCCGGAGGGCGAGTCCGGCTCGCTGGCGGGCGCGCGACTGCGTCCCCTGGGCGAGCCGCTGATCTGAGCGGAGGCCGCCATGCAGGGTCCGGAACAGCTGCTGCGCAAGTCCTCGATCGAGAAGCTGTCGTCGCCCGAGCAGCTCGACATGATGATGCGGGTGACCTCGCCGATGGGCTGGATCGCGCTCACCGCGGTGGGCGTGCTGATCGTGGCAGTGGTGATCTGGAGCACCGTCTTCGATCTCTCGGTCAAGGTCGACGGCCGCGGCTACATGGTGCGCGGCGAGAGCGTGCGCGAGATCCAGGCCCTGTCGCCGGGCGCCGTGCTGTCGGTCGAGGTGCGCACCGGGCAGATCATCGAGCCCGGGACCGTGGTCGCCCGGCTGTCGCTGCCCGACCTCGAGAACCGGCTCGCCACCGCCCGGCTGCTGCTCGCCGACATGGAGTCGCAGACGCAGTCGGCGAGCGCCACGATCGGCTCGATCCAGGCCGGCATGCAGGCCCAGCTCGGGCGGCTCCAGGCCGAGCGGCGCAAGAAGGAGGAGCTGGTGCGCAAGGGCCTGCTCACCTCGCAGTCCCTGTCCGCGCTCGACCAGCAGATCACCAACATCCAGTCCAGCCTGTTGCAGAGCCAGATCGGACGCGGCGACCGGGGCTTCAGCGTCGAGGGCAAGCGCCTCGAGGTCAAGGAGCTCGAGGCCAAGCTCGCCAACGACTCCGCGGTGCGCAGTGCCTTCTCCGGGCGGGTGGTCGCGATCCGCGCCGGGGTCGGCCAGCAGATCGGTCCCGGTGACCCGATCGTGAACCTCGAGGCGGAGAAGGAGCCGCTGCGCATCGTCGGCTTCATTCCGATCGCCTCGGGCAAGAAGATCCAGCCCGACCAGGAGGTGCGCATCTCCCCGACCTTCGTCAAGGCGGAGGACTACGGCTTCATGCTCGGCAAGGTGGTGTCGGTCTCGACCCTGCCGGCGACGCCCGAGGAGATCCGGCGCGTGGTCGCCAACGACACGCTGGCGCGGCAGTTCATCGAACTCAACCCGTTCGAGGTCGTGATCGCGCCGTTGCTGGCGCCCGACACGCCCTCGGGCTTCAAGTGGACGTCCTCGGGCGGGCCGCCGCTCGAGATCGGCAGCGGCACCGACTGCACGGTCCAGGTCGTGGTGGAGAAGCGCAAGCCGATCTCCTACGTGATCCCGACCATCAAGCAGACGCTGGGCGCCTCCTAGCGGATGAGCGCCCCGGAGCCGACCCCCGCCGCCGCCGGAGCGACCCCGGCCCAGGGACCGAAGAAGCCGCCCAGCCGGCGCCGCAAGGTGCCGACCGTGCTCCAGATGGAGGCGGTCGAGTGCGGCGCGGCCTCGCTGTGCATGATCCTGTCCTACCACGGTCGGATCGTGCCGCTCGAGGAGTGCCGCGCCGAGTGCGGCGTCTCGCGCGACGGCTCGAAGGCCAACAACGTCCTCAAGGCGGCGCGCAAGTACGGCCTCGAGTCCAAGGGCTACAAGTACGAGCTCGAGGACCTCTACGGCGTCGAGTTCCCGTGCATCCTGTTCTGGAACGCGAACCACTTCGTCGTCCTCGAGGGCTTCAAGAAGGGCAAGGCCTTCCTCAACGACCCGGCCCAGGGGCCGCGCGTGGTCACCATGGAGGAGCTCGACGCCTCGTTCTCGGGCGTCGTGCTCACCTTCAAGAAGGGCCCGGAGTTCAAGCCCGGCGGCGACAAGCCGAGCCTCGCGGCGGCGCTGCGGCGGCGGCTGGTCGGCTCGGAGGCCGCGCTGATGTTCGTGCTCCTGTGCGGCCTCTTCCTGGTCGTCCCGGGCCTGGTCATCCCGACCTTCTCGCGCGTCTTCGTCGACGAGTTCCTGGTCTCGGGCCGCTCCTCGGTGGTCGGCCCCCTGCTGTTCGGCATGGCGTTCACGCTCGGCCTCCAGGCGGCCCTGATCTACCTGCAGCAGTACTTCCTGCTGCGGCTCGAGACCAAGCTCGCGCTCAAGACCTCGTCGAGCTTCTTCAACCACATCCTGCGCCTGCCGGTCGGCTACTTCGCGCAGCGCTTCGCGGGCGAGATCGGCACGCGCGTGGCGATCAACGACAAGGTGGCGACGCTGGTCTCGGGCAAGCTCGCGACCACCGCCATCGACTGCTTCCTGATCATCTTCTACGCCGGCCTCATGATGCGCTACAGCGTCGGGCTCACCCTCACCGTGGTCGCCGTGGCGCTGCTCAACGTGGCGGCGATCAAGATCGTCGCGCGCGTGCGGGTCGACGCCAGCCGCCGCCTGATGGGCGACAAGGGCAAGCTGCAGGGCACGGCGATGAGCGGCCTCAAGATGATCGAGACGCTCAAGGCCACGGGCGGCGAGGCCGAGTTCTTCTCGCGCTGGGCCGGCTACCAGGCCAAGACCCTGCGCGCCGAGCAGCACCTCCGGCAGCTCGCCGACATGACCGCCGTGGTGCCCATGGTGGTCGGCACCCTGGTCACCGCCACCGTGCTGCTGATGGGCGGCCTCAAGGTGATGAACGGCGAGCTCACGGTCGGCCTGCTGGTCGCCTACCAGGCGCTGACCGGGAGCTTCACCAAGCCGCTCAACTCCTTCGTCAACTTCGGCTCGATGGTGCAGGAGCTCGAGGCCGACCTGAACCGCCTCGACGACGTGCTGCGCTACCCGCAGGACCCGCTCTACCAGCAGAAGGAGGTCGCGGACGCCTCCGACCGGCGCATGAAGCTCACCGGGCGGATCGAGCTCAAGGACGTGACCTTCGGCTACAGCCCGCTCGAGAAACCGCTGATCGAGAACTTCAACCTCTCGATCCAGCCCGGCCAGCGCGTGGCGCTGGTCGGCGGCTCGGGCTCCGGCAAGTCGACCGCGGCGAAGCTGATCTCGGGCCTCTACCGGCCGTGGAGCGGCCAGGTCATGTTCGACGGCGTGCCGCGCGAGCAGCTCCCGCGCCGGCTCCTCCAGAACTCGATCGGGCTCGTCGACCAGGAGATCTTCCTGTTCGGCGGCACGATCCAGGAGAACGTCACGATGTGGGACGGCACGATCCCCACCAACCGCGTGACGGAGGCCTGTCGCGACGCCGCCATCGCCGAGGTGATCGAGCAGCGCGAGGGGGGCTACGGGGGCTGGGTCGAGGAGGGCGGCGGCAACTTCAGCGGCGGCCAGCGCCAGCGCCTGGAGATCGCGCGCTCGATGGTCGGCCACCCCACGATCCTGATCCTCGACGAGGCGACCTCGGCGCTCGATCCCACCACCGAGGGGATCGTCGACGACGCGCTGCGCCGCCGCGGCTGCACCTGCATCATCATCGCCCACCGGCTCTCGACCATCCGCGACTGTGACGAGATCGTCGTCCTGCAGCGCGGCAAGATCGTCCAGCGCGGCACCCACGACGAGATGAAGGACGTCCCGGGTCCCTATGCCCAGCTCATCAAGACCCACTGACGCCGCGGCGACGGTCAAGCTGCGCGTGGTCGCCTCGGCGGTCCCCGAGCTGGCCGGGCGCGAGGTGGAGCTGCGCGACGCGCCGGTGCTGATCGGGCGCGCCGACGACTGCGACCTGCCGGTCGCGGATCCCTCGATGTCGCGCCGCCACGCGCGCGTCGAGGCGGCCGGGGACACCCTGCGCGTGACCGACAACGGCAGCGCCAACGGCGTGCTGGTGGACGGGACGCGCGTCGCGGAGGCGACGCTCGGCGCCGGGCGCCGCTTCACGCTCGGCCAGACCCAGTTCGAGGTGGTGGTCGAGCTGCCGCCGCCGCCCGCCGAGCCGAGCGCGCCGGCGCCGGCCGCGGCGGCGCCGCCGCTGGTCGAGCGCACGATGTCGATCAAGGACATCCAGGCGATCGTCGCCGAGTTCGCACGCCCGAAGAGCCTGGAGGAGGAGGGCGAGCGGCTGGTCACGGCGGCGAACCGGCCGCTGGTGATCTCCGACCCCGAGGCCGTCTACCTGGTCGAGTCGGGCAAGATCGAGATCTTCACCGTCCAGCTCGAGGCCGGCCAGCCGGTCGGCGCGCGCACCCATTTCGTGACCGTCGACGCCGGCCAGGCCTTCTTCGGCATGGACACCGACCGCTACGGCATGGGCTCCGGCTTCCTCGCGGTCGGCAAGGCCGGCTCGGAGCTGCGGCGCTACTCCTCGGCGCGCCTGATGCGCCTGGCGGGCCTGCCCGAGCACCGCGAGCGGATCTCGACGCTGGTCGGGCACTGGGTGGAGGCGTTGTCGCGCCGGCTCGTGCAGGGCCTGGCGCTGCCCAAGGTGGCGGTCGCGATCGAGGCCGGGGGCGAGGCGGAGCTGCCCACCGGGCAGACGCTCGCCTGCGGGCGCGGCGTGGCCTGGGTCGAGATGCCCGGCGCGCAGTTCCTGTTCGACGGCATGGCCAGCCTCTCCTACGAGGTCGAGGGCGTGCTCTTCCCGCTCGCCCCCGGTTCGTGGCTGGAGCTGCTCGCGGGCGCGGAGTCGATGAAGGTCGCGGCGCGGCCGACCGTGGACGCGATCGGCGATCCGCGCTGCTGGGCCGGCCTCGAGGCCTTCCACCGGCTGCTGTGCGAGTGCGAGTTCCTCAACAAGCGGCTGGCCACGGTCGACGAGTACAACCGCCTGCAGAACAAGGCGGTCCAGGTCGAAGCCGCGCGCGACGAGGCGTACGGCGCCATCGGCTCGGTGCTCGGCGGGACCGGGATCTGGGAGCGGCCGGCGGCCCTCGGGGCGGACATTGAACCGGTCTTCCGCGCCTGCGAGCTGATCGGCAGGCGCAGCGGCATCCAGATGAAGAACCACCCCAGCGCGCGCGAGCTGCGCAGCTTCGAGGAGAACATCCTCGCGGTGGCGATGGCCTCGCGCGTGCGCACGCGCCGCGTCGCGCTGGTGGACGACTGGTGGAACCACGACCAGGGCCCGCTGCTCGGCCAGGTCGACGAGACCCAGGCGCCGGTCGCGCTGCTGCCCACCAGCGCGACCTCCTACGAGGCGGTCGAGCCGGCGAGCGGCGAGCGGCGGCCGGTGGACGCCGAGTACGGGCGCTCGCTGGTGCCCTTCGCGTACACCTTCTATCGCACCTTCGGCGACGGCGCGGTCACGGCCAAGGAGGTCGTGCGCTTCGCCCTGCGCGGGCTGATGCCGGACTTCCGGGCGGTGGCGCTGATGGGCGTCGGCCTCGGCCTGCTCGGCACGCTGCCGCCGTTGATCACCGGCCGGGTGTTCGACCAGGCGATCCCGCAGGCCGAGCGCGCGATGCTGGTGCAGTTCAGCCTCGGCCTGCTCATGGTCGCGCTCACCCAGGCGGCGTTCAAGATCACCCAGTCGATCGCCATGATCCGCATCCAGGGCAAGATGGACTACTCGGCCCAGGCGGCGGTCTGGGACCGGCTGATGGACCTGCCGCTCACCTTTTTCCGCAAGTTCTCGGCCGGCGACCTCTCGGACCGGGCGGCGGGCGTCGACCAGATCCGGTCGATCGTCGCCGGCGCCGGCGTCGCCGCGCTGCTCGGCACCTTCTCCTCGGTGTTCAACGTCTTCCAGATGATGGGCTACAGCTTCAAGCTGGCGGCGGTCGCCATCGGTCTGACGCTCTTCTACGTGGCGGTCACCACCACCGCCAACTACGTCCAGCTGCGCAACCAGCGCGAGGAGCAGAA
>Ga0113563_10001224_pt1 | contig 14291 bp, 8 predicted proteins | sample Mud3Dept3metaG_FD_80117 | JGI IMG/M metagenome (GOLD analysis project Ga0113563, IMG submission 80117) | Freshwater wetland microbial communities from Ohio, USA, analyzing the effect of biotic and abiotic controls - Mud 3 Core 4 Depth 3... | ecosystem: Environmental > Aquatic > Freshwater >...
GCATCCCGACTGCTTAACACGCAGTCATGGGTCATGAGATATCCCCATTCGCCATAACGCCCGACACGGATGATGCCAAACTGATCCAAAAAAGCATTGATGCGATCGAGCGCCGGCTTTCGATTATGGTCGAAGATCACCTGCCCCCAGGGAGAATGCCTCACGTTCAGCGATATCACCGCCTGTTCATTTTCGATCAGACCCATTTCAATCAATTCCTGCAGAACTGTCTCGCCCACCTTTTGGCGATCGCTTGGCAGAGGTCTATAGGCGGAACCGTAAACTTCTACGGCTATCCCCGTGCAATTTGGCGGAGCATTATTGGGAGAAAAATTCTCCGTAATGCTGATCCGGGTGCTTAACTTATCTTCGTCATATACATAAATCCATTGTTCTTTTCTTTTGGACCTGTGGTTGACGGCGATTTCAACTGATAGAAATGTCGAGCACCTCAAAAGAGAGGCGGCTTCCCGAACTTCCTGAGGCGCATCTTCCGAACGAGCAATGAGCACGGGCAGCGGAATGGTCGAGACCAGCTTCTCGTATTGAATGCTGGACCGGTCCTCGAAATAGAGCTGACGTTTATTGAAATTTATTTTTACCAACGATTTCTCGTAATGAATCCGCGCTCCTTGAGCAAATTTATGACAGTAGGACAGAAACCCCCCTTTTGAGGGGTAACGCCATCCTTGCACCCAATAAGTCGGCCGATCCAAAGGCCCTTTGGCTCCATTTACAACGTCCTCGATATTCGGATAAAATACCCTGAGACCGATCCAGTCGACACCCAGATTCGCCGGATTGGTTGTCCAATATTTCCGGGTGTAGGCCGCCGGAAAAGTCTCGGCGAATACGGGCCCAAAAGCCTGGTATAACCACTCTTGGTAGTTGACGGGCTTGGGCGGGTCCGGATTTCCCTTTCGCGTCTCCAAGAAACTGTTCAGGCATTCGGTGCGCAGCGGTTCCGGAACTTGATATAAATTGGATTGCGCCGGATGCTCGATCCAATTTCCACGAAAGTAATTACTGACCCAAGTTGGCCCTTCCACAAATTGGCCATCTACGTTCTCGGCAAATACTTTCTTCACATATTCGCCGGGGTTGAAAGAAACATGCGGACCGTCATCCCAGGTGAATCCGTCCCGCAGGGTGCTATATATGTGCCCGCCATAATAAGGCTTGGATTCATAGATAGTGCATTTTTCATGACCGATATGAAACGAAGTCGACAAACCTGATAACCCTGCACCCAAAACGCTAATTTCTTCCATGATGAACTCCTCTTATTTTTTTTACGTTAAGTAGCCGTATAACAATCGTGAATTAGATTTCGATTAATAGTTTTTTTTAATTTTTCTGATGATTTTATCTAAAATGTGTCATTAAAATAAATCGAAAAAATAAAAATAATCTTCGAATCTTCTTTCTTGCCAATACTATATTGATTTGAATAGCTCCCCCCGTGTTTACCATCGGAAGAAGCGATATGGGTCATCCCATTCTTCTGGTGAATCGAGGTATAGCCCCTCCAACCAGCGTTTCTCCCACTTGTCTACTAACGGATTACGGAAACGCTGGAGAAGGGGGGTTGATCCACTTACCCCCATATTAGCCAGAAGCCGAGAAACAAGAAACGAGGTACGTCGATAGGTCCTTTTCGTATTCTGTCTATGATAATCAAATTGCCAGGGAGTCAACTGACAGAAAACAACATTTTCGTTCTCTGCTCTCGCCAGGACGCCATTGCCTACTATCAAGGCTCCCCCGGAAACAAGGGCCAGGTCTCGCGGATCGCGGTTGTGGACGTCGGCCGGCCCAATACCTGTAAACAAGGAGCTATTTCCAGCCGTTTCAAAGAAAGCAGAGATATGCTCCCCTTTCTTCATGCGAACCTTCATCGGTAAGAATGCGTTTGCCTCCGCTTCATCCAGGCCGATTGCCAGCAGGTTCCCTCCTGCCTTCAGCCATTCGCTGATGGCTATGGCTCGACCCGCAAGTTTCTTGCCTCCACCCGGGCCTACAATCAACGCCTGCTCGGTTGTAAAATGCTCACTCTCGCCGTCTATTGTGGTAATGCCCGCAGACTCGAGATGCTTTTTCCCGGTCCGATCCCCGACGTAAAGGGCTCTGCGCGTCGGACCCGGCTTCCAGTTTGACGCATATTGAATGAGGTTCTGGGCCAGCCTCGATGCTGCCGGGTCCGTTTCGGTCCGCCCGGTCACGTCCATCTGGCAAAACAGGATCATTCCCTTGCCTTCGCGGTACTCTATCAGCGGGCTATACTGCAGGCTGAAGCCACCCTCCACAATGGGCAGGAAATCACCGACCATGGGTTTCTCGATGAGCACGGAAGCAACGTTGCCGAAGTTGCCGCAGCGCCACGCCCGCGTCACTTCAATGTCGCACCATCGAACAGACGGGGCCCCATTGTAGCGCCGGCTCAGCTCGTAATTCAGACGCGGCGGGAGAATGGTTGCTGCGCTGCGCCAGTCTCTTAAATGCTCTGCAGCAATCCCGATCATAAGGGGATGATCGGGGACCCGTTTGAAGACCTGCCTCAAACCGTACTCCTGCACACGGAACCCAAAACGCCTCTCCAGGACATCCGATGTCTGTTCAAATAGGATTACCTTCAGCCCATCGCGGACGCGGCTTATATTCGGCGCCCGACCACTAACCGATAGAGCGGCCTTGCCCACGATAAGAATATCATACCCCGACAGGTCGGCATTCGCATCCACGGGCTGGCACCGAACCCCCATGGCATTTAATGATTGACCAGTTTCTCCCTTGTGATCAAAGAGCGCTATCTTGCCAATTGCCCTCGGAGTTATGGCCTGCGGCAGAATATGGACGACAAAGGAATCGTCCTGGATCTCCCCTTTGTTAAACCTCACTTTGACCTTCAGTTCGTAATCGCCGGGAAGAAGGTCTGCCGGCAAATCGAAACGGAGCGGAATGCGCTCCTGCTCCCCGGTCTTTATGCTTAAATTTTTGGTGCCAGTGACAGCCCGGGGCAGGCCGAAGGACCATTGGCACTCGGCGGATACGGTCTCACGGGAATTGTTGATGACAATTAGCTGTTTCTCGAGCATTTCCCCCGGAAAGAAGTTGTGATCCTTGCTCGTGAACCGGGCGGGCTTACCTCCGATGTAAGCCAGAAGCGGCCGGTTGTTCCGAATCAGAGCTTGAGCCGCAGCCGTTGGTATCCAGTCCGAGCGCTCGTAGGCTATGTCCATCCGTTCCAACCGCTCCTCGGCGTAGTCAGGGCTGAATCCTGGTCGTTGCAGGTTTTCCCAGTCAACCGCGAATTCCTTGCGGTCCCTGTCAACTCCATCGCGGAGTTTCCAAAGAAGCCCGTAGTCCCAGGGGGAGTTCGCCGACACTTCCCAAGTGCGGAACGCGCGCCAGTTGTCGATCAGGTACATGGCAAATACCGGAGACAGTTCCCCTAAGTCTTTTGGTCCCCACATGTGGGGGTAATCCCAGTGATGCCAGAGAGTTCCAGCTTGGAACTGCTTGGCTTCCCAGCGCAAATTCGCCTTCTCCATTTCGCTGATTTGGAAAGCCCGGTCTCCGAGGAACTGAGAATTCCACTCGGCGAGGCAAAACTCCCATGGAACCTTCGCACTCCCGAACTCCCGTTTGCCTTGGTACCATCCGCGGTACATCGTCCAATCCCAGATAAACGGCGCGCCGTATTCGCACATGAAGACCGGTTTCCGACCGTAGGTGGCCCAGTGCTCGAACCAATCGGATACCTCCTGGATTGGGACGAAGTTCGGGTAAAAATTGCTCGTATGCATCGAGCCGAGGTTGCCCGAAGAGTGGTGGTAGACAATGCGGCTTGGGTCCAGACCCTTCACGATGGCTTCCGCTCGCAAGGCGAGCCTGGAATTATTCAATTCCCACCTGTCGCGTGGATTCTTGACGCCGTCAATCATGTCCGGATTCATATCTTCATCGTACCCCGTGGAGTTATGATTCATGGAGTACATCACGACCGATGGATGGTTCTGAGCAACGCGCACATAGAACTCCGCGTGACGGGCGTAGCCGTTGTTCCGGTCAGCATCGGAGGCCTGCCATTCGTAGTGGCCAAAATGGGGCTGGGAAAAGGATACAAGTATTCCGACGTCGTCCGCGGCCCTCAGGATCTCCTCGTAGGCCAGATGGGAGCCCGGCTCGCAGCCGTAATTGTGCGTATAGACGAAATTAATGCCAAAGCTCTTGAGGCGAAGCAGACTTTCTTTGGCGGCCTCGTAATTCGCTAAGGCCGCGCCGACTTGGGCATTATCCAATGGAACTGCGGAGAGAAAGATCCGGGTCCCGTTCAGGAAAAAATCGCGGCCTTCGATCCAGAACTCCCGGAACCCGAATCGGACATCATCGGCGCTGTCCAGCAGCTTGCCTCCAGCCTCCATCAGAGAAAGCTGAAGTTTGAAGACGTTCTGCGGCGTATGGATATCCCAGAGCTTCTTGAGATTCCATTTTTCGCTAAAGGCAATGCGGTTATTACTGAGATCGCTCTTTGCAAATGATTTAGTGGTAAACTCCCCGACGGTGCGCCCTTTGTCCATGATCCGGGCATGCAGAGTATACTGCCCATCCTCATCCAAGCCCAGCAGTGCGGCCCCGAAAGTGATCTCCTCTTTGCGGATTGAAGTATCAACCTTCACGTCGGCAATGCGCGCATTTGAAGGCACGCCAGCAAGGTAGACATTGCCGCACAGGCCGCGGCGCGCCACCGAGCCTTTTACCTCTCTGGCCGATGCGCTGTCACTGTAGGAAAGCATCACCGCTTTGAGCGGCAGTGCAGCGACGAGCATGCTGAGGACGTATTTGCCTCCTGGGCGGCACATAGGCGTGAGATCGACCTCGCCGCCTGGGAACCTTATTTCTCCTGCCCGCTCACCATCCAGGTAGATTGCCGCGAACGAATTCAGGTATTCGGCGGATACAGCAATGCGGCGGCCAGCCCACTCATGGGGGATGGTGATCTCCCTTTGATACCAGGCCGTGGCGACTTTGCGCAGACTTTCGTCCTTCCAGCTTTCATGAGCATGGACAGTCTGCGAGTCCTTTTGCACATAGTTGTTGACCCCCGGCCAGGGGCCGGGCACCTTGAAATAGCCCCATCCGTCGATCGGAACGGCTCCCGTGGCATCCCTCGCCGGCTGCCAGCGCCAAAGGCCATTCAGGCAAATGCGCTCGCGGGTCGGAGTCTTTGCCCGGAAAGCCTTTTCCAACTCCCAGACAGCCTTTGCGCCGCTGGAAAGCTGCCCATAAGCCACCGAATCACAAAAAGCCCCCGCTGTCACAGCAAAGAGAAAAATCGTAATTTTTAAAATATGCGCCCGATCCCTATTGATCGAAGATAAGAAACTCACGTAACGTTGTAGTGCTGTATTCTGCCTCGATTCCAAAATGACGTTTTTTAGAAGGTTGTGCAAAGGGTTCACTACCTTCGGCTTCCAACCGCAATTTATGAACCGCTTGTGCGCGCGATTGTTTACCGAAACCCGATGCTGGGACATTTTGGTTTAAATGAGGACAAGAGTCTTCATGCACCCGGGATGTTCAAGCCTTACGCGGCCCCGGCATCAAAGCCACCAAGCGGTCGCGCACCTCGCAGAGAAGGCGCCGGGACAGCGGCCAAACCGAAGATTTAGGCTTCTTCAGCTGCCGATAATCAATCGTGCCCAGTTTTGTTGAAATCAGTCTGATGCCATCACCCTCTAAGACACTAATCGGCGCGCCGCTCCGAATCCAGACTTTCCCATCCTCCCCATCCCGCCGATTACAGATCAGTGCAAAATCAGCTAAACCGCCATCATCCGTGTCGCCCATCGGAGCGACCACGACCGAGCTGATACCATGCGGGACCTGCAGCTCAACGCGGCAGGAATATGGCTTCATCCAGAGCGTCGTGCCCTCCCAACGGGACAGATAATTGGATCGAAGCATCGTTTCCGTGCTGCACCAACGAACATCGCCCAGCGAGTTGATGACGGATGCCGCGTGCGACAGCAGCTCGATCCCCCTCGCAACGGCCTTATGGTGTTCGACCAGTACTATCGGCAAGCCCAGAAACGCCGAGATTACAGCAGGGCCTTCACAAGCATCGGAAAGTTGATATCGAGCCAGCACCGGGAAGCCACCATCCGTCATCTCAGCAATTTCTATCCCGAAACCCGCAGGCCATGCCCGTTCTGGATTCCAATACCGCAGACTCCACGGCGACAGTGACGCTCCTTCAAACCCCAGAGCCAACATCGCAACCATGGCGCCAACCGATAGGGCTTCAAACGGTGGCACCATGACGCGATTCACATGCAGGCCGGTGGCGCGCTCCAACCGCTCGATTCGGCACAGGCTTTGGGCCATGAGCTGCAAATGCCCGTCCAGCGTGCGAGCCTGGCCGAGTTCGTCCCGTGTATGATTGTTGCCATGGATCATGAGGGACAACTGCTCCGGATTCTCCTTGAACAGACGGACTGTGCGCGAATGCAGGCCCCACCCATCCAACGGCACAGTGGCGAATGTTACGTGAAACCGGTCCTTCCTCGCCTGCTGGATCAATTCGGGGTAGGACAAAAAGCCGTACGAAAGCCAATGCAGATTGGAATCATCAAATGTGAAGCATGCCCGGAGCGGCGGCCGCGTCCAGCCCAATTCCGATGTGACTTCCCGCAAAAAATGCAGCAGCGGCAGCAATTGGATGAAATGATAACCGTTGAGGTAATCAAACGGCTTTTCACTTCCCGTCAGCTGCGGCAGCCCGGCCGACACAATCTGCACCGCCGAACCACCCGAACGCCTTAAAACCCAGACCGGCTTTTCACCGTAAACGGCCAGAACTTCGTCCCCTGGTTCCGTCCGGACCCCAGACAGATTCGGCACCGCCTGGTGCTGAACCCTTCGGCCGCGAAGAAATTTGTCAAGACATTCGGAAACACCGAACCGGACCGGCTCGCCCGCGTTTTCGGACCGCGGCTCCGCAACGCGATTGGCGACGTGAAAGCAGCGCAGCCCGCTTTTGGACATCTCGCCTAACACCCGATCCTCACCCGATAGGCTCAAAACGTCATGGCCCTGGACGCAAGCTGCAAGATTCGAGCAATCTTTGAAGTTTACTGGGACCAATCGATGCAAGGCGTTCAGGAGATCGCGCCCCAGCAAATCAGCCGAAGGATGCACGTAAATGTCCTTTCGCAGCATATTCAATTGAAGACCTTTGAATAATTTCTGTTTTCAGGCGAAAGCTTTTCACAACCCATTGTATTTATTGAATGCGACTTTCTAAAAAGTGAGAAATTCAAAGGTCTCAATTGACAGGTGTGGAGGATTGAGTTGATTTCACAGGCCGGAGAGAACGGTAAAATTGTTTCAGCGTGGCATCGCCGGTGAGCACCACACCGCACGTGGCAATCGGCCGGGCGGGATTGCCCTGCACCACCGTAGCGGGCGGTACCGAAGCCGCCACCACACTGCCCGCAGTCACTACTGCGCCCCTGCCAATGATTACTCCCGGGAGAATGATTGCGCCGGGCCCAACAAATACATCCTCCTCGATCCGAATTCCTTCCTGCCCTCGGAAATGCGCAATTAACATCGCACGCACGCTGATGATACTGTTGTCGCCAATGGAAATCAGATGCGGGCGCGACGTTTCGAGCAAAACATCGTAGCCGATCCAGACGTTTCGGCCCATCGTCACCCCCCGCCAACGGTGAAGCGTGGCGCGCAGCGACGTTGCTCCGGGAGCGAAATGCGCCAGCAACTGAAGGACTCTGTTCTTAAAACCTTTTATTGTGCTTTCCATGTCTCGTTCGCCCGAACATCAAAGTCGGCAACACCTTTAAGTATTGATGGTTTTCTGGACCAGTCGAACCGCCGGATGCAGGGGATACTCTTGCGTGGAATCCCAGGCGAACCGGTTTTCGCCATGCTTCTTCAACCCCGATTTCAGGAAGAAGTCCAGACACGGTTTGTTCTTGGCGGTCGCAGTATAGTCCGCCAGGACTTCTTTTATCCGAGAAGATCTGGCCCAATCCACCGCCACGTGCAGCATCGCTTCTTCAACTTTCCGCCCCATGACCCGGCAACTCAGGACGAAGTCCACGATCTTAGCCCGCCCATCCGCGACCTCAATGCCGAGAATCCCTGTCAGGCCTGAATCGCCGAACCTGTCCGAGACGTAAAAACTCCATACCCGATGGGTTTCCACTCCAGCCCAGGCCATATAATCCTGTTCTGTCATCCGTCTCGTGCTGAGGTTCATCTGGTTGGTCTTGTTCAGCAATTGTGCTGACCTGCTGAGGTTCGAGATTTCGAGCGGCTCCACTTTGACAACAATATCGAGTGTTCGCAGCCATTCTTCCAAAGATCCAACCTTCCCCTTTAATTCCGTCCGCCGCCGCTCAGTTGCGTACATCTGTTGCCGCTGCCGGTCTTCAACGCTGATGGCGGGCTTGTCGAAGCAATCAAGGCTGCAGAGGGTGTGAGGATACAGCCGTTTGTCCACCGGCCATTCGGGCACAAAGACATCCGGCAATGCCTCGCGTACACGGGCACGCTCCGCAGGGTTGTCATCAATGAAGACTGCTGAGTCCATCCCGAGGTTCAGTTCGGCGACAAGTTCGACTATGTTCTGCGCCTTATCCTTCCAATTGATCTTCCATCCGGCAAAGTCCTCTTTCCGCAACACCATCTCGGGGTGCTTGTCGATCGCCTCCAGCGCGATAGATTCCTCGTTCTTGCTGGCGATGGCCAGTACGATCCCGCGCCGAGTCAGCGCCTGGAGTTCTCGTTGAAAATCCACCAGCGCCTCGCCCTCCGGGTCGTGGCCGCCCAGCACGATCTCCTGCCAGCCCACGTCGCCCACGATCCCACCCCAGAGCGTTTCGTCAAGGTCCAAGATCACCAGCTTGCGTGCACGCCCCTGAATGCCTCGAAGCGCCGCTTTGAAATCGCGTACGGCGGCCTTGAATAGATTGTTACCGAACGGGACCTTTCCGAGATACCACAGACGCGGGTTGAAGGCTTTCTCCCCAGCCAACTCGACCCACTTGCCCGTATTCAACGGGACGACATTCGAATGCCCATCCAGATTTTCCAACAGCCGTAGATTGGCTTGCATAAGAATTCGAGAAACGCCCACCTCCGCCGCAAGATCCAGCATGCCGTGGCCCAAATGAAAGGTTGGCACGACCCAGGTCGGTGCGAACACGACGCTTGCGCGGTTTTTCGATAGCAGCAGCTTTCGGCAATATTCGTCCACTTCATCCCTAACTTTGTTCGCCTCCACCGCCAAACCCGAAAGCGCCTGCGCGAAACTCTCAAGCACTGCTTCAGGTCGACTCCAGACAACGAGAAAATCTAGGGAGGTCTGCCAAAAGGGAAGGCTATCATCGAGCAGACTTTGAGCGACCTGACCATACGGCGCCACCTCACAATTGACCTGCGGGATACCGCTGTCGTTTTTAAGGTACGCTGCCAGGTTTTCAATATTAAAGTCAGAAATCAGCAGGCCATTCATTTGCTTGCTCATCATGACTGGGTAACCTTTCATTCAAACGTACATATTACCTCTGCGAATAATTAGCTCAAAGACTCTTGTCGTTGGATCAAAATCTGTTCGATATAATTGGCAAGTGTGCCGATGGTTTCAAAAGGATCGCCGTCACCTGGCATACCGATCGAATTAGATAGAATCAGGTTCAAGTTGAAATTTTCCTGGCATTTTTCCTCGATCAACGCAACGAGGTTGACAAAGCCAAGCGAGTCAAGGCTCGTGCCAGGTGCCAACAATTTTGTTTGCGATGACTGCGCCAGTTGATTATCCTTTCCAAGTTGCTCGTTCAGTTCGTTGATGCTTTCGTATAGCATCTTCAGAATTTTCTCTCTCGTGATTTCTATCTGCATTCAAAAACGCCTCCATCGCGACCAGCGTTCAGGCAGCCCTGGCGATCTTCCTCCCTGCTTTCGGTAAGGTGATAGCCATATGATTGGCAAGCTTCGTGACCAGTTGTGCATGACCTTATAAAACCTAGCAGGAATCTTTTTTCTTTATGCATGGTTTCACTGTGATTTTTAATATACATTTTTCCTCTTCGAAAAGATCAATGGGATGATCTTCATTTAAATCGTTTTTGTTTCAGCGTATGTGATGTGTTTGGTCAATTTGATAATTTATAGAACATTTTGTCCCAAATTCTCTGGACTATCATTTTAATCATTGATGTCACTTCTTGAACCTTCTTGGACATACTCCAGCCAAAAAATAGCTTAATTATAGAATACTTCCAGCTCAGAGAAGGAGGCAAGAGCTCTCCCCCGAGTTCTTTAGCGAGATCGCTAGCCTTTTCGAGGATCGCGAATTGCTCTGGATAAAAATAAATAACCCATCTTTGCAGAAATATAAGGCAAGCAGACCTGGTTCTTTGACTATCTTCTAAAGATCTAAGGCGACCAATATTTAGACTCAGCGATAAATATAACGACTTACAAGCTCTATCAGATGTAGCTCGACTGAGACTCCTTGTGTTTCCTTGGCGGTAATAACTCTTGGCCTGCTTTACAAATTGAATTCTTTCGCTAGCAGCTATTACCCTGCAAAAATATTCCCCATCGTCGTCTAAAGATAATCTTTCATTCCATGGCCCAGCCAATTCAGCTAGTTTCCGGCTAACAAGCCATACGGCGTTAGTCATCCAGACATTTTCATTAAATTTTCTCAAAAGCCACTCCACCGGAGTTAAATCCTGCCAAAGAGAATTCGGAATGAATTTTGCCTTTTCCTTTCGATAATAAAATTTGCCCCAAGCTGATGACAATAAGATTCGACTTTCGGGATTGATATCACCTTTTTTAATTTGCCAGGATATTTTTTCAGGTGCCAATAGATCATCAGCATCGAGCCATTGGATATAATCTCCTTGCGCAATTGAAAAAGCTCTATTTCTCGCAGCACTCGCACCTCTATTTTTCTGTGTTAAAACCTTCACTGATTTCGATTCGAACTGTCTTGCAATCCTGAGAGTATCATCAGATGACCCATCGTCAACTATTATTATTTCTTTCTTAGGCCAATCCTGCTGCATGGCAGACCTTACAGTCTCCCCTATCCACTTGCCTGCGTTAAATGCCGGTATTAAAATTGAAACCAAGGGAGCCATTTGAGCACTCCATTATACTTTTCACATTTTGAAATAGCTACTGCTCATGCAGCGTATCCGCTGATATCCCAGATAAGGAGCCAGGATTGTCGAATTTCCCTTGTGCGTTCCTTTTCTATAATTATGATCATTTTTTTAAAGTTCAAAATCCTTTGCTAAAATAAAATATGAATTGCTGAGCATGAATGAATTGGGATCAGCTGGCCAGCTGATAATGTGAGAACTTAAAAAATGGGATTTTTTTCATCTAAGGAAGGTTTCAATACTATACCAAAGATTTTCTTCGCGGCTTCAGTTCTCAACGATATACATTACCGCGAATCAATTTTTACAGATTCTTCAACCATAATTCGCAAATCCGTGTGGTGATTTTTAGTCTCTTTGCGTCATCGAAGGCAAATGAAATGATCCGAACTAGCGCCTCAATCGCAGTCATTCTCCCACAAAAACCAATTAGTTAAAGTGTGGATATCTTCTCCCACAATTCCCGAGCGAATATTACTTTTGTATATTATTTTCATTCTTTGCTCAGTGATCTGAATTCCCCATATTGGTTGGAGTTCTTTTCCTGATACGAAATTTCAATGATCCCAAATAATGTCAGCAGCCATATATTATTGACTCCATAAAAAGATGCTTCTGTGTAGTTATATAAAACAGCCGTTATTATGAAACAGAGCCTCAGCATAGCCGCTGGATAGTCCACCCCCAGCTGGTTTCGTACCTTGAACAACCCCGACAACAGAATTACTCCCAGGAAGGTCACTCCAATGTAACCCAGATTTAGGTATTGTTCTAGATAGCCATTGTGCGCCTGAGTGAACTGAACACCTAAGTCTTGCCATATTTTTTCTAGTCTCTCGCCCATCCAAAAACTCTGGAACCCCGCACCGACAACAGGATTCGTGGTCATTCCCAAAAGCGTTTCCCACATGGGCACCCTTTCTGTCAAACTCGTATTACGCCCTAAGAGCTCGATAACAATGTCCTTCACACCCAATGTCGCCTCTAAAAACAGACCAAAAAAACAAGTTATCATGACTATGGCTACAATTCGGCCAGTTTTTTTAGCTATTATCTCTAGGCAACACACTGAAAACATACTCACTGCAACAACTGAACAAGCCAGAGAAGTAGCGCTCTGTGCCTTGTCAAGAAGCCAGGCAGCCATTCCCATTAAGATAAGATCATTAATACTTGCTCTCTCTGCCAACCTAAACCTTTCTTTTCGACTCAAGAGATATTTCCAAGAAAAATAAATAATGGATAGAAGGCACATCGCGCCGAGCTGATTCTTTTGCACTGATATACCAGTGTACATCGGAAGACCACTGTAACTTGCATAAGATCTTCCCAAGTGTGGATAATACTTAATAAAAAGAACCGATAACGGTAACCATATAAAGGAAAGACGCCTCAGGATGAACCCCATCGCATCATATGGATGTTTCTCGGTCAGGATCACCATGATCATGACCACATTCCCTAATTCTTTAATCAATCTCTTGAAAGAAACAAATGAATAATCCGCCCAGATAATGCTCATGGCGCAATACAAAAAGTATAACCATACCCATTTGTTTTGGGTCAACACTCCTTTCCAATCTATTTTTCTTCTGAATAAAATGAATAGGCCTGCTGCAATAATCAAAAAAAATGCTGCAGCATCTACGGGGCTTCCTTCGCTGTAAGCATTTACTGACTTTGGCGGTGCTAAATTCAGCCATTCCCCAACATTTCGTGATCCGGCGATAAACATCCAAGTTAGAGGAATCCATATCGCATTGGAAGGCCGATCGCATTCCTTACGATCCGTCCAAAAAAGGTAAATAATAAAGAGAATGAATATCAGTGCAGCAAGCTCAGGATGCATATTTACACGCTCAGGGCATTCTTTGCCTTTGACTATAGAACGGCAACAGCGTTATAAAATATTTTTAAGAAGCAGCTGATTGAAGGAGTCTTCAGGAAGGATTCAAGAAATAATTAATTATGGTTCATCCAGTTGAAGCGAACCTTTAATTGAAAAACGTGGACATACGTGCTCGTTTCTGAGTTACAGAACCAACCATGATTCAGAAAGGAGAGCAAGCGTATGTCCATGAGTCTGCTGTACCATGGATGGGGGATTCGAGGCTACCAGTATGTTCGCACCTCTTATGTCGCAGGGCGTGTCATCTTTTTAGTGAAGCCCGATCCGTTTTCTGTGACTTGTCCGGGCTGTGGCAGCCACGATGTGCTTCATCACGGTTGTATCCATCGGCTGTGGCGGAAGGTTCCCATCGGCCCTAAGCCGGTGGTGATTCAAATGAGCATCCCCCGGCTGGAGTGCCGCAAGTGTACCACCATCCGGCAGGTTGCGGTCGGCTTTGCCGATGAGCGGCGCAGCTACACCCGGGCCTTTGCACGCTATGCGCTGGAGCTCTCCCGGTACATGACGATTCGGGATGTCGCCCGGCATTTGAACGTCGGCTGGGACCTGATCAAGGAGATCCAAAAACGCTATCTGCAAAAGCACTTAAGCCGGCCGAAGCTGAGCAAGCTTTCCCAGCTGGCCATCGACGAGATTTCGGTCGGTAAAGGGCCAAAGTATCTGACGGTAGTGTTGGGCCTCACTACCGGGGTGGTGGTCTTTGTCGGGGACGGCAAAGGTGCTGAAGCCCTGCAGCCGCTTTGGCGGCGACTGAGGCGCAGCCGGGCGCTCATTCAAGCGGTGGCGATGGACATGTCCAAGGCCTATATCCAGGCGGTCCGCAAGAATCTGCCGGCGGCCACCATCGTCTTTGACCATTTTCACCTGATCAAGTTGTTTAATGACAAGCTTCAGCAATTCCTCCGCCAGCTGTTCAACCAGGCCAGCACTACGGAGCAGAAGGTGCTAAAGGGCATCCGCTGGCTGCTGTTGAAAAACCCCGAAAACCTGGTCGCGGCCCGAAACGAACACCGACGGCTGCAGCAAGCCCTTGAACTCAACCGGCCGCTGGCAACCGTCTACTACATGAAAGAAGATCTTCGGCAGCTGTGGTCTCAGAAGACCAAAAAACGGGCTGCGGAATTCATGCCCGACTGGATTGCCCGGGCCCAAGCCTCAGGTATCGGCATGCTGAAGAA
>Ga0113563_10001227_pt1 | contig 14288 bp, 8 predicted proteins | sample Mud3Dept3metaG_FD_80117 | JGI IMG/M metagenome (GOLD analysis project Ga0113563, IMG submission 80117) | Freshwater wetland microbial communities from Ohio, USA, analyzing the effect of biotic and abiotic controls - Mud 3 Core 4 Depth 3... | ecosystem: Environmental > Aquatic > Freshwater >...
CCCCGGCGATCGCGTCGCCGCCTTCGTCTCCGCGCTGCTCGAGGAGTTCGGCGACGAGTGGGGCAACAAGTGGATGTTCCACTACCGCTGGGCGCGCGAGGTGGATCAGCTCTGCTCGGCCGGGCGCATCGCGCGCGCGATGATGCCGGCCGCAACCGACGAACAGCACGCGGGCATGACCGCCCAGATCCGCGACCGCATGGTGAACCGCGTGTGGTTCGTCGGTTCGAACGCGGAGACGGCGCCGCAGATCGAGGATTCGTTCTGCGAAACGATCGGGCTGCTCGATGCACACCTCGCCACGCGTCCGTATCTGTTCGGCGCGCGTCCCGCGTTCGGCGATTTCGGACTGTGGGCACAGCTCTACGAGGCGTGGACCGATCCGACGCCGGGTGCGCTGATCGAAGGTCGCGCTCCGCATCTGCTCGACTGGGTGCACCGCATGCTGTGGCCGCGCGCGGAGGGGGAGTTCGAGCCGTGGTCGCGTCTCGAGCCGACCCTGTCGCCGCTGCTCGAGCAGCAGATCGGCCGGCTCTTCCTGCCGTGGACGGTGGCGAACGCCGCGGCGATCGCGGACGGCAGCGGCGAGTTCCGCGTCGAACTCGCGGGCAAGAGCTGGACGCAGAAGCCCCAGAAGTACCACGCCAAGTCGCTCGCGGCGCTGCGCGCGAAGTACGCCGCCGCCGCAGGCGATCGCGCGCTCGACGCGGTGCTCGCGCGCACCGGATGCCTCGCGGCGCTGCGCAGCTGAGAATCCCGCGCAGCGGATCCCACGAGAGCTGGAGGAATCATGGCGGCGACGAAGACCGGACTCATCTACGACGACTACGCGACGCTGACGCCCGTCCACGCGGGCATCGACTTGACCCATCTGAGGCGGCTCGTCGCCGAAGAGCTCGAGCTCTATCAGAAGCGGACGCCGAAGAGCGCGGCACTCTTTGCGCGTGCGCAGAAGCACATGGTCAAGGGCGTGCCGTGCACATGGCAGGCGGACTGGTTCCTGCCGTACACGTTCTATGTCGAGCGCGCCAAGGGGAATCGGCTGTGGGACGTCGACGGCAACGAGTACATCGACTTCCACTTCGCCGACACGCCCGCCATTTTCGGTCACTCGCCCGACAACGCAGTCACGCGCGGGATCGCCGACCAGCTGCTGAACCGGGGAGTCACCTCGCTGGCTCCCACGGAGGACGCGATTGCCAGCGCCGAAATGCTGGCCGAGAAGGTGGGCCTGCCGTTCTGGTACGTGACGTTGTCCGCGTCGGACTCGAACCGCATGGCGATCAATCTCGCGCGCAGCATCACGAAGCGTTCGAAGCTGCTGATGTTCAACGTCGGCTATCACGGAACGGTGGACGACACGCTGAAGTGGATGCCGCGTCCCGGCAAGATCGAATTCCGCTGGGCGCACTTCCGGCCGGGGGAAGATCCGGCCGCCGTCACCAAGATCGTCGAGTTCAACGACCTGGAAGCGGTCGAGCGAGCGCTGAAGGCCGAGGACGTTGCGATTCTACTGACCGAGCCGTTCCTGACCGACGGCGGCTTCACGATGCCGCGGGAAGGCTGGCACCAAGGGCTCCGCGAGCTCTGCACCCGCTACGGCACGCTGCTGCTGATCGACGAAACGCACACCCAGACCTCGGGTCCCGGAGGCCTCACGCGTGAGTGGGGATTGGATCCGGACATCTGGGTGTCGGGGAAGAGCATTGGCGCAGGGTTGCCGGTCGGTGTCATGGGGCTCAAGGAGGAATGGGCCAGGAAGTGGCAGGCCCTGCTCGACGGCTTCACGCCGTGGGGGGTCTGCGGCCTGACCGGCCAGGGCACCACGAACTCGGCGAACATGCTGTGCTTGCGCGCGCTTCGCCTCTCGCTCGAGCACAACTACACCGACGCGACGTTCGCAAAGATGTTTGACTCGATGAACCATCTCCAGCGCGGCATGCAGCGCGTCATCGAGAAACACGGCGCGCCGTTTCGCGTCGATGCCGTGGGTGCGCGCCTGAACGTCAGCTTCACACCGGACGTGTGCTACGACGCGCTCTCCGCCGCGAAGGGCGTCGGCTTCGGCGGCTACCGCGAGTACTGGCTGTACTACTGCCTGAACCGCGGGGTCGTGCTGATCCCCATCGTCAACATGATCCTCACCGGACCGGACACCACGTTCGACGACTGCGACAAACTCGTTCAGCTCTGGGACGAGACCCTCGCCCACATGTACGGGAAGTGACGCGGCTCCCGCCGGTCGCCAAAACGCAGTGGTAGCGGTGCCGCCCGACCCCCGCGCCACCCGTCGGTAGCGGGTCCCGCCGCGCGCCCCGTCCTCTCATGGGGCCTGGCTCTCATGGGATGCCCCCGAAATTCCGACAAAGTCGGTCACGGATTACCTGTAGCCTGGTATGATGTTGTAGTCGAATGCAACTTTGCACTCCGCATCGGCATTTCGGGTGCCGGGGCGGCCGGAGGGGCGATGGGGATCTCACGGCGAACTTTTCTGGTCGGCGCCGCCACGGGGGCCACGACCATCGCGCTCGGTCTTTCCTCCCTCCGGCGGCGGGAGGGCCTCACCTATCCCGGCATCGAGACCATCCCGGTAGACCAGGTTTCGTACGGCGACTGGACCGACACCTATCGCTCGAAGTGGACGTGGGACCGCGTCGTGAAGGGAACCCACAATCGCTCCAACTGCTTCTCGGCGTGTTCCTGGAACCTCTTCGTGAAGGACGGCGTCGTCTGGCGCGAGGAACAGAACGCCGTCTACGGCGCGTCCCGAGCGGATGTCCCGGACTTCAACCCGCGCGGCTGCCAGAAGGGCGCCTGCCACAGCGACCTTCACCTCAGCGAAGCGCGTCTGCTGCATCCGATGAAGCGCGTCGGCGAACGCGGCGAAGGCAAATGGAAGCGGATCACCTGGGCCGAGGCCTACGACGAAATCGCCGACGCCTGCATCGACGCCGCGCTCGCGGCCGGCACCGAGACCATCATCCACGACCACGGCACCACGAACTGCGATTACAGCCCCGACTCCTCCGCCGAGATGCGCTGGAACACCGCGATGGGTACGACGCTGCTCGACTCCTGGGCGGGAGTCGGCGACATGCCCAACGGTCTGGTGGAGACCTTCGGCCTCTACAACGCCGACGGCACCACCGACGACTGGTTCCTCTCGGACTACATCGTCCTCTGGGTCGCCAACCCGGCCTACACCCGCATGCCGGACGTGCACTTCGTGAACGAAGCGCGTTACCGAGGTGCGACCGTCGTCGTGATCTCGCCGGACCTCTCGGCGAGCGCCATCCACTCCGACTTCTGGGTGCCCGTCAAGCAGGAGACCGACGCGGCCTTCGGGCTGGCGGCCGCGCACGTCATCCTCGAAGAGGGACTCTACGACGACGAGGCCGTGCGCGAGCAGACCGATCTGCCGTTCCTCGTGCGCACCGACACCGGGCGCTACCTGCGCGAGTCCGACATGCGCGCGGGTGGGCGCGACGACCTGCTCTACATCTTCGACGAGATTGCCGGGAAGATGACGGAAGCGCCCGGCTGTCAGGGCGAAGGTTCGCACCTGCTCGCGCTCGGGGGTCGCAAGCCGGCCCTCGACGGTCACTGGGACGCGACACTGGCGGACGGTTCCAAGGTCGCCGTGCGGCCGCTGTTCCAGGTGCTGCGCGAGCATCTGGCTGCGAGCTACACGCCGCAGAAGCAGGAGGCGACGACGGGCGTCAAGGCCTCGGTGGTGGAACGCTTCGCCCGCGGTCTCGCCAAGGCGCCCGCCGCGATGGTCTATTCCTCCTGGGGCGCGTGCAAGAACTATCACAGCGATCTCTTCCAGCGCGCGATCGCGCTGTTGATGGCGATCACGGGAAATCAGGGCCGCAAGGGCGGCGGCCTGCGCGTGGCGTCGTGGTGGGAGATGAAGGGAGCCGACGAACTCGGCGGCGGAAACTACCGCCCGCCGCTCACCGAAATCTTGAAGCTGATGGCGAAGGGCATGCGCGGCCTCGGGCCGACCGACTGGGAACAGGTATACACCGATTACAGTAAGTTCTACCCGATCACGCCCCTGATGCCGTTCCTGTACTACCACGCCGGCTACGACGAGGTCTGGAACCGCGCGCAGCATCAGGATCCGACGATGCCGAACCCGCTGAGTCAGTACATGCAGGAGGCGGTCGAGAAAGGCTGGATTCCGATCCACCCCGAGCCGGGGACGCGGCCCCGCGTGTTCATCTTCTCGGGCTCGAACCCGCTGCGCCGCTGGCCCTCTCCGCAGACCGCAAGAGCGAACCTGTGGCCGAAGCTCGATCTGATCGTGTCCACGAACTTCCGCTGGAGCACGAGCACGCTGTCGTCCGACATCGCGCTCCCGGTGGCGGCCTACTACGAGAAGTACGGCGTCAAGTACGGGGTTTCCGCGATGCCCTACATCGTCGTCAGCGAGCCGGCGACAGCGCCGCTCGGCGAGTCGAAGTTCGACTACGAAGTCTTCGGAACGTTGGCCCGGCGTGTGAGTGAGCGCGCCCGCGAGCGCGGCCTCACGCAGCCGGTGAAGGGACCGAAGGGGCGTCCGCTCGATCTCACCAAGGTCTTCGACGATTGGTCGATGGACGGCGAACTCGACCCGATGAACGTGCGGCCGGTGATGGACCGCATCTTCCGGCGCAGCGACATCGTCGGCAACGTGAGCATCGACCAGGCGCTCGAGCTCGGCGCCGTGCCGGTGGTGAAGGAAGGAACCTTCACGCTGGTGAACCAGGCATGCAGCTCGTTCGAGCCGGGCGACACGTTCACGCCGTATCGCTGGTTCCGCGAGGGCAAGATGCGCTGGCCGACACTCTCGGGCCGCATGCAGTTCCTGATCGATCACCCGTGGTTCATGACGGGTGGGGAGTCGCTCCCCGTACACAAGGACTCGCCCGGAATGCTCAGCGGCCAGCCGCTGCGCCTGACGAGCGGGCACACGCGCTGGAGCGTCCACGCCATCTCACGCGACCAGAAGATCCTGCTGCGTTTGCAGCGCGGGGGCCCCACCGCCTGGATGCACCCGGCCGACATGGCGTCGCGCGGGCTCGTCGACAACGACCGGATCCGCGTCTTCAACGATCACGGCGCCTTCGAGGCGCGCGTGCGGCCCGGCTCGCGCATGCAGCCGGGCATGGTCCAGATCTATCACGCCTGGGAGCCCTACCAGTTCAAGAAGTGGCAGGGGCAGCAGGCGCCGATCGCGGCGCCGTGGAAGCCGCTCCACCTGGCAGGCGGCTACGCGCAGCTCCACTACCGCATGTACTACGGTTCGCCGGGTCACAACCCTCGCGGTGTCGGTGTCGAGGTGGAGAAAGTCGTTTGAACGAGACACCCGGCCGGCGGGAGCGGAAGAAGCGCGCGCGCCGCGAGCGGATCTACGAGGCCGCTCGCCAGCTCTTTCTCGAGCAGGGCTATGCCGCCACCACGGTGGAACAGATCGCCGAGGCCGCCGACGTGGCGCAGACCACGTTCTTCAACCACTTCCAGAGCAAGGACGCCGTGCTCCGCGAGATGACGGGCGAGATCTCGGGTCATCTCGAGGCAATGCTGCAGCAGGAACTCGCCACGGCGGATACGGCCGAGCGCCGCATCCGCCGCTTCGCGACGCAGGCGCTCCGCGCGCTCGGCGCCACGGAAGGTCTCGCGCGTGAAGTCCTCCTCGAACTGCTCCGCAAGGCGTCCGGCCCCGGCACCGCGCTGCCCTACCTCGCGAGCGTCCGCGAGCCCTTCACCACGATCGTGCGCGAGGGCCAATCCGCAGGAGACGTCCGTCGCGACCTCGAGCCCAGCTTGCTCGCCGAACTCGTGATCGGCCTGCTCAACACCGCCCTGCTGGGCTGGCTGAACGACCCCGGCTACCCATTCGAGAAGCGCATGACGCAGTTCGTGGATCTGATCGCGGAGCTGATCCGACCCCGACCCGTGTAGTTCCGCCGCTGGTTCAGCGGATCTCGTAGTTGTCCATGATGAGGTACTCGAACCAGCTCGGAGGCAGCGCCGGCCGCAGGGCGACCATCGTGCGCTGCAGAAGACTCGCCACCGGGTAGCGAAGTCGCGGGCGCTCCGATTCGACGACCGCGACCACCTTGCGCACCACGGGCCCGATGTCCGAATTGCGGAGTTCGTCCTCGGCCATGCGGCCGACGGCGGCGCGGCAGCGCTCGTCGTAGGCAGACGCTGGGCCGCTCGCACGCGCCATGCGTCGCCTCGCGGTGAAGCCGGTCGCGAAATCTCCGGGCTCGACCATCGACACGTGGATGCCGAAGGGGCGCACCTCCATGCGAAGCGCCTCGGTGTAGGCCTCGACCGCAAACTTGGTTGCGCAGTAGAACGCCTGGAACGGCACACTCACGAGTCCTGCGAGCGAGCTGATGTTGACGATGCGCCCGCTCCGCCGCTCGCGCATGCCGGGCAGCGCGGCGCGACACAGGCGGTGCGTGCCCAGAAAGTTGGTCTCCAGCTGCGCCCTCGCCTCCTCGACCGTCGTGTCCTCGATCGCGCCCGCCACGCCGAATCCTGCGTTGTTGACGAGCACGTCGATGCGGCCCCGTTCCCGCAGGATCCGCTCGACGCCTTCAGCCACGCTCGCCTCGCTGTCGACGTCCATCGCGAGCGGCCGGTAGCTGTCAGCTTTCGCCGGCGCGGGAACGGTTCGCGTCGTCCCGTATACGCAGTAGCCACGCGCGTGCATGGCTTCGGCGATCGCCTTGCCGAAGCCGGACGAGGCGCCGGTGATGAGGACGACCTGTTCCGAACGCGTCATGGTGTGTTCCGTTCTTCGGGTGTGCCGCATCGGCGGGGCCGGTGTCCCGCGAGCGGATACTCGTCGGAAAGATGCTTTCCCGACAGGGGGACGCCTCGAGCCCTCGCCCCCCGTGGTACTTTGCACCGCGCACTCGTCGGGAGGGGGATCGATGCGTCAAGCGATGCGGCAGGACTGGGATGCGATCGTCGTTGGATCTGGACTCGGCGGACTGGCGTGCGCCGCGTATCTCTGTGCGGCGGGCCAGCGCACGCTGGTGCTGGAGTCGCACTCGGTGGCCGGCGGCAATTCACAGGTCTTCCGCCGCACCGTGCGCGGCAGCGAGTACGAGTTCGACGTCGGTATCCACTACATTGGCGAGTGCGGTCCGGATGGTCTCATCACCCGCATCCTGAACGGCATCGGGCTCGCGGAACGCATCGTGTTCCGCCCGCTCGACCCGGACGGGTTCTCGACGCTGGTGTTCCCCGATCTGCGCTTCCGCGTGCCGGTCGGTTGGGATCGCTACCGGGCACGGCTGCTCGAAACCTTCCCGGACGAGGCCGAGCCGCTCGGCCGCGTCGTGGATCTGATGCGCGAAATCGGCGAGCAGGGCCGCCGGCTCCAGAATCAGGACGTCGGGATGGGGGAACTCTTCGCGTCGGCGCCGAACGTCGCACAGTGGGGCCTGCGGCCGATCACCGAATTGTTTGCCGCGCACGGGCTCTCGCAGCGCGCACAGGCGGTGCTGCTCGGCGAGCAGGGCGATTACGCGGTGCGGCCGTCGAAGACGCCCGCGGTGCTCGCGGCCGGTCTCACCGATCACTACATGCGCGGCGCGTTCTACCCCGAAGGCGGCGGTCAGGTGATGGCGGCGCGGCTGATCGAGGCTATCCGCGCCTACGGCGGCGAGGTGCGCGTGCGCGCCGGGGTCGAGCGCATCGTCGTGGAAGGCGGCCGCGTGCGCGGCGTCGTGTTGGCAAAGGGCGGCGAGCGCATCGATGCGCCGGTCGTGGTCTCGAACGCGGACCTGAAGCGCACCGTGCTCGAGCTGGTCGGCGCCGAACACTTCAAGCCCGCGTCGGTCGAGCGCGTGCGCAGCTTCCGCATGTCGCTGCCGCTCTTCGCGAGCTATCTCGATCTCGACGTGGATCTGGCCGCCCTCGGCGTGCCCAACACCAACTACTGGATCTGGGGCAGCTACGACCTCGAGGCCGTCTATGCGGAGCTGGAGAGCGGCAAGATGAGTTCGACGCCGCTCGCCTACGTCACCGTGGCATCGCTGAAGGATCCCAGCAATCCGCGCCTCGCGCCGCGTGGTCACACCAATCTCCAGATCATGACGCTGGTCCCGCGCGAGTACGCGCCCTGGCACGTCGAGCAGGGGCCGCATGAGGCGAAGAGCAATCGCTACCACCTCGACGTCGAGTACCGGCGCACCAAGCGGGAGCTGGTGGAGCGGCTGATCGGCATCGCGGAGGGCGTGATCCCCGGACTCGGGAAGCACGTGGTGTGGAGGGAATCCGCGACCCCAGTGACACAGGAGCGCTTCACGCACTCGACGGGCGGAACGTCGTACGGCATCGAGTTCGCGACCGATCAGATGGGCCCGCTGCGGATGGGGCCCGCGACCGACGTCGGCGGGCTCTATCTAGCCGGCGCGAGCACGCCGTCGGGTCACGGCATCGGCGGCGTGCTGCGCAGCGGTGTGATCGCGGCGAGCGCGGTGCTCGAAGCCGACCTGATGGGCATCCTGCGCAGCGGCGAGCGGATCGGCGATCCGGGCCGGCTGCCGCCGCTCGTCGCCAACTGGGACCCCTGGCGCGCGAGCCGCTGAGCGTCGAGACGACGAGGGGAGACGCGTGAGACAGCGAAATCGCGGGGAGCGCGGCCTCTCGCGCCGGGCCTTCTTGGCGGGCACGGCCGTGGGCGGTGCGGGCATGTGGGCGGCGGCCGTGCTCCCGCGACGCCTGCTCACGAACGATCCGAATCGGCCGCCGGCTCTCTACGAGTTCTACGTCGACAGCTTCTGGATGCAGTCGGCGGGGATGTGGGAGGAGCCGATTCGCCCACCGCTGCGCGGCCGACACAAGGCAGATGTGGCAATCGTGGGCGGCGGTTTCGCGGGCATGGCGACCGCGTACCACCTCGCGCGACGCTTTCCCGCGAAGCGGATCGTGCTGCTGGAGGGCGCGCGCTGCGGCTACGGCGCCAGCGGGCGCAACGGCGGCTTCGCGGATCCGGGGATGCCGGGGCTCGACTACGTGTACGAGACCCACGGACCCGAGGGCGCACGAGCGTACTACGACGCGACGCTGCTCGGCCTCGGTCAGATCGGCGCGTTCGTCGGCCAGCACGGCGTGGACTGCGACTTCGAGCAGAACGGGAGCCTCGAGCTCGCCACCGAGCAGGCGCACCTCGACGAGTTCGGGGAGCAGAAGCGCCGCTTCGACGCGATGGGGATCGAGACGTCGCTCCTCGACAGTGCAGCGCTGCGCAAGGTCGTGCATTCCGAGCGCTTCGTGGGCGCGCTGCGGCTGCCGGGCCCCGCGATCCTGAATCCCGCGAAGCTCGCGCTCGGCATGCGACGCACGATCGAGTCGCTCGGGGTCGTCGTCTCCGAACGCTCCAAGGTGTTGCGCATCGAGCCCGGATCCAGCGTGCGCCTCATCACCGAGTTCGCGGAGCTGGAGGCGCCGCAGGTAGTCGTCACACTGAACGGCTACGCGCCGCAGCTCGGCCTGTTCCGCGATCGCATCCTTCCGCTCTGCAACTACGTGGTCGCGACCGAGTCGCTCTCTGCGGCGCAGTGGGACGCGATCGGCTGGTCCGGCCGCGAGGGCCTGTCCGACGCGCGCGTGCAGTTCATGTATCTGCGGCGCAGCGCCGACGACCGCATCGTCTTCGGCGGCGAGAGTTCGCCCTATTTCTACGACAGCACGCCCAGCACCGGGAACTACCGGCCCTCGATCGAGAAGTTGAAGCGGAGCCTGCTCACGACGTTTCCCCAGCTCGAGGGCGTGCGCTTCACGAACGAATGGGGCGGGACGATGGCGTTCACGCGCGACTTCGTGCCGTCGGTGGGAACGCTGGATGGCACCCAGAACGTCTTCTACGCGGTCGGCTTCAACGGCGAGGGCGTCGTGATGACCCAGCTCGCGGGCATGATCCTCGCGCGTCTCGTCGCCGGCGATTCGGATGCCCTCACGAAGCTCCCGATCGTGAACAAGCGAATGCCGTATCTCGGCCCGGAGCCGATCCGTTCGGTGGGCATGCGCCTCTATGAATGGGCGCTCGAGACGCTGGGCACGAACCCCGTACGCTGATATGCGTCAAACTGCGCACCGGCACGCGCGGCGACCGGGATCACTCAGCCTTCGGGCGGGAATCCCTTGGCGCGCGGCACCGGGAAGAAGTGGTGGTGGTAGCCGCCGGTGATCTCGTGGATCGCGATGCCCTCGCGGCCGTCGTCCGTGCGCACGGCCAAGAGGTTCTGGCCGCCGCCGTAGGGTCCGTAGCGCGCGGCCCAGGTGCCGCGTCCCTCGACGCCGATGCGGCGCCCACCCTCCAGCGTGAACTCCAGGCGGCCTTCGAGGCCGTGGACGTTCTCGCCGTCGCGCCCGTAGCTCGTGCGGCCGCCGTCCGCATCGAGCCAGTGCAGGTCGTGGCGGTAGTCGATCACCGGCACCGGCTCCGCGCCGCCCGCCGGCGCGAAGCAGCCGTCCGTGAAGACCCGCGCGCCGTTCGGGTACTCCCAGTGCCAGCCGCCGATCATGCCGTCGGGGAGCTGGATTGCGAACCATTGCCACATCGGACAGCGGGCGTGATCGCGGATCCCCCAGGAGTGATCGCGCTGGCCCCACCAGCCATCGACGCTCACGGTCCTGCCCGCGTGGCGGAACCACCCGGTGTACTCGCCCGACTGGACCATGTGGCTCTGGTCCCAGATGATCTCGTGACCCGCCTTCATGGTTCCGCGACGGAGCCCGTAGGCCGCGGTGCGCGCGGTGAAGGTGACGTCCATCGCGATCGGCGCCGCGGGCACGTCCTCGACGCGCAGGTGCAGTTTTCGAAACGGCTCGACGATCTCGATCGTGACGGGCCCGACCGCCATCGTGTGCGGGTCGCCGTCGAACGGTCGCACGTGGCGGGCGTACTGGAGCGCGCCGCCCACCCGGCCGAGCTGCAGCGCATCGACCTCCTTGCGAGCGGGGAACGCCGCAAGCGTGAGGATCACCGCGTCGCCCAGGTGATCGCGGGGGTGCATCACGAAGAAGAGGCTGTCGCGCCAGTGCTCGTGGTGCGTCACCACATTGGGAAACGGTTCGGGGATCTGGTGGACGAGGAGTTCATCCATCGGCGTCAGGCGGGGCATCGTTCGTCTCCGAACCCGCGGGCGGGTGCAACCCGCTCGCCCGGGCAGCAGGGCCCATGTCGCGAGCAGTGGATCAACCGCGAAGCATCTGTCCGAGTGCGCGCACCATGGCTTCGATGCCGGATGCGATCTGCGGCAGCGTCGCATCACACATATAGGCCGGCGTCGAGAGCACCTTCTTCTCGTCGTCCGCAACGAACGAGTCCGAGAAGCAGTCGACGTGATGCGCTCCCATCTTCGTCACGGCTTCGGCCGTGCCGGGGTCCTTGCCGATCGTGAGCCGCGCACCCGGAATGATGCGCGCGGCGATCGTCGGAGCGATGCAGACGAAGCCGATCGGTTTTCCCTGCGCGTGGGTGTCACGGACGAGGCGGGCGACGGAGGGTTCCACCGTGCACTCCGAGCCGCTCGTCGCGAAGTCGGAGAGGTTCTTCGCCGCGCCGTAGCCACCGGGAATGACGAGACCGCCGAACTCCGAGGCCTGCGCGGCGGCCGTGGCCCGCACCTTCCCGCGCGCGATGCGGGCCGATTCGTGCAGCACGTTGCGACGCTCGCCCCCGACGGTGTCCCCCGTCAGATGGTCGACCACATCGCGCTGTTCGATATCGGGCGCGAGACATTCATACGCGATGCCCGCCTTCTCCAGCGCGAGCAACGTCAACACCGCCTCGCGGATCTCCGCGCCATCTTGATGCCCACAGCCGGACAGAATCACTCCCACCTTCGCCATGCCTCACTCCTTGCCGCCTTCGCTGTTGCGGGCCGGATTGCATCGACGCGCAGCGTCGGCCGGCTGCCAGCGTCGGCGATCGTCTTCGGCGCGCGCGATCGTATCAGACCGCTCGTGCCAAGCGATCGAGCCGCGACCCGGTGCGGGACGCTGCGACGATCGCAGTTCGATCCAGCAAAGCGCTCCGTGGCCGAGATGATCCCAGTCATACGCGGGCCGGCGCGGCGCGCATAGACTCGATCCTTTTCGGGGTGGCCCCGCGCCACGCGGAGACGGAGGAGCGGCATGGAGGGAACGGCACACCCCGGCAGGATGAGCAGGCGGCAGTTTCTCGGGCGTGGCGCCGTGCTCGCACTCTCGCTCGGGCTGCTGCGGATCGGGCCGGCTCCCGCGGCTGCGGCCGCCACGGCTTCGGCGGCGCCGGCCGAAGCGGCTGCGCCTGCCTACGCGAGCTGGCAGGACCTCTACCGCAAGAGCTGGAAGTGGGACCGCGTCGTCTTCTCCTCCCACGGCCGGGCGAACTGCATGTCCGCCTGCTCGTGGAGCGTCTTCGTCAAGGACGAGCTCGTCTGGCGCGAGGAGCAGAACGCGGTCTACGAGGCGGCCGAGGCGAGCGTTCCCGACTTCAATCCGCGCGGCTGCCAGAAGGGCGGCTGCTACTCGCACTTGATGTACGAGCCGTCGCGCCTGTTGCATCCGATCCAGCGCGCCGGCGAGCGCGGCTCGGGCAAGTGGAAGCGCGTCTCCTGGGACGACGCGCTCGGCCTCGTCGCCGACGCGATGATCGACGCCGCGGCCGCGAACGGCACCGGCACGATCGTCTACGACAACGGCACGACGAATCTGGACTTCGGTCCCGATCACACCGGAGAGGTTCAGCTCTTCGAGTTGCTCGCGTCGACGAACATCGAGTCGTGGGCGGGCGTGGGCGACATGCCGCACGGCGTGGCGCAGACCTGGGGCATGTACAACTGCGAGGGAACCTCGGACGACTGGTTCAAGTCCGACTTCATCGTGGTCTGGGTGGGCAACCCGTCCTACACGCGAATTCCCGACATGCACTTCATGCACGAGGCGCGCTACCGCGGCGCGAAGCTCGTCGTGATCGCGCCCGACTACAATGCGACCGCGGTTCACGCCGACTACTGGATCAACCCGCAGGTCGGAACCGACGCCGCCCTCGCGCTCGCGATGGCGCAGGTGATCCTCGAGGAGAAGCTCTACAAGGAAGACTACGTCCGCGAACAGACGGATCTCGCGATCCTCGTGCGCGAGGACACGCGGCGCTATCTGCGCGCTGCGGATCTGTCGATCGCGGGCGGCAAGGACGTGCTCCAGTTCTGGGACGAGGCGGGCGACCGGCTCGCGGTGGTGCCGGGCTGCGAAGGCGAAGGCTCGACGTCGCTGGCGCTCGGTTCACTCCGGCCCGCGCTCACGGGACGCCGCGAAGTGACGCTCGCCGACGGGAAGACGGTCGGCGTGCGCCCGCTCTTCGACTTCCTGCGCGACCATCTCGACGGCGGTTACCGGCCCGAACAGGCCGCGACGGTGACGGGCGTCACGCCGGCCACGATCCGCCGGATCGCGCGCGAACTCGCCAAGGCGAACTCGGCGATGATCTACTCGTCGTGGGGCGCCTGCAAGCACTACCACAGCGATCTCATGCAGCGCGCCGAGATCCTGCTGATGGCGCTGACGGGCAACCAGGGCAAGTCGGGCGGCGGCCTGCGCGTGGCGGCATGGTGGGAACTGGACGGCCAACGCGCGCTCTGGGGCAGCAGCACGGGTCCCTCCTGGATGTCGGCGAGCGAGAAGCTGAAGTTGCTCTACAAGACGAAAGTCGGCGGGGGACTCAGCTGGCGCGAGTTCGAGGCGCTGGCCGTGAAGGCGAAGGCGTACCGCGGCGGAATCCCGCTGAACTCGTTCCTCTACGCGCACGGCGGTTACAAGGAAGTCTGGGATCAGCCCGAGTTCCACGATCCTGCGCTTCCGCGACCCAGCGCTGCGTACATGAAGGAGGCGGTCGAGAAGGGCTGGATCCCGGTCCGGCCGCTGCCCGGGATCGACCCCAAGGTCTACTACTTCACGGGCATGAATCCGCTGCGACGCTGGCCGGCGCCGCAGATCGCGAAGAAACATCTGTGGCCGAAACTCGCGATGATCGCGAGCGTCAACACGAAGATGAGTACATCGTCCCTGATGGGGGACATCGTGCTGCCGGCCGCGGGCTGGTACGAGCGCGACCTGATCAAGTACACGGAGGCCTACATCCCCTACGTGGTGCTCAACCAGAAGGTGGTGGAGCCGCTCGGCGAATCGAAGTCCGAATGGGAGATCTCGGGGCTGCTCGCCAAGAAGATCCAGGAGCGGGCGCGGGCGCGCGGCGTCACGACCGTTCGCGACGCCGCCATGAAGGGCGA
>Ga0113563_10001228_pt1 | contig 14282 bp, 8 predicted proteins | sample Mud3Dept3metaG_FD_80117 | JGI IMG/M metagenome (GOLD analysis project Ga0113563, IMG submission 80117) | Freshwater wetland microbial communities from Ohio, USA, analyzing the effect of biotic and abiotic controls - Mud 3 Core 4 Depth 3... | ecosystem: Environmental > Aquatic > Freshwater >...
AGCCCGCAGGCAATCAATAAGGCCGGGGCATCCAGGGTCAGTTGTTTGGGCTTAATGCGCGTAGATAACGCCATGCTGGCAAAGGGATTGGCGATCATGGTGCTGGCTTGCGAGCGCGTAGCGACGATCTCGTCTAAGCCCGGAATCATGGCGCAGCCGCCGGCCAACAGGATGTGATCCACCTGGGTAAATTGGCTGGAGGAAAAGAAAAACTGGATCGCGCGCGCTACTTCCAGCGCCAACGTATCCATAAAGGGCTGCAATACTTCGGACTCATAATTTTCCGGCAAACCGCCTTGGCGCTTGGCGATTTCCGCCTCGTCCGAGGATAGGCTGTAACGGCGTTGAATTTCTTGCGTTAATTGGTTGCCGCCGAAGGTTTGCTCGCGCAGGTAGATGGATTGGCCATTGCGCATCACATTGACGTGCATCATGGCGGCGCCGATGTCCACTACCGCAATGGTTTGATCGCGCCCGCCATTCGGTAGCTGTTGCGCCACCATGTCGCATGCGGTTTGGGTGGCGAAGGATTCCACATCCATGACCAGGGCCTTCAAGCCGGCGCTTTCGGCGGCGGCGACGCGATCCTCGACTTTTTCCTTGCGCGAGGCGGCGATCAGGACTTCCTCGTCTTCCGGTCCGCTGGCGGCGGGCCCCAGGGCCTGGAAATCCAGGTTAACTTCGTCCAAGGCGAAAGGTATATATTGGTTGGCCTCGGTTTCGACTTGCGTTTCCAGCTCGTCTTCGCGCAAGCCTGCGGGAACAATGATTTTTTTGGTGATGACGGCAGCCGAAGGCAGGGCTAGGGCGACGTGCTTGGTGCGCGTACCAAGACGTTTCCAGGCGCGGCGCAAGGTTTCGGCCACGGCTTCCAGATTCATGATGTTGCCATCGGTGACCGCATCTTTTGGAAGATTTTCGATCACATAGCGTTCTACCCGCAGCAGATTTTTGCCTGCTGGCTCGATTTCCACCATTTTCACGGCGGAAGAGCTGATATCCACGCCGATGAGCGGCGGTGACTGGGTTTGGAAGAGTTTGGCTAGCAAGTCAAAATCCCTTTCAATTTGGGTGGGTTAGCCGAACTTAATATAAATTACTTTAAATCCTAGCAACAAGCATATAGCGTGTAAAGCGTTTTTTTCATATCGTTCGGTTGAAGTATAGCGGCTATAATGGTTCAACTTTGATAGCGACGAACGCAAATAAATAAAATTTAATTCCTTTAGCGTAATTCCCTTGCGGTTTTAACGGCGCAAAATTGGCGTTTATTCAACGCTTCCGTTTAAACTCTCGGCTCCGATCGGACACCTTGCAAATCCTCATGACACGTCGTTGGTGGCTTCTGCCAATAAAATTCCTAAGCTTTTTTTTCGCCTTATTTCTGCTGATTATTGCGCTGGCCGGGGTGTTGACTTACCCATCGCTGCCATCGTTGAACATCTTGACCGACTATCAACCCAAGCTGCCGTTGCGCATCTATACCGCGGATGGCGCCTTGTTGGGCGAGTTTGGCGAGGAGCGGCGCTCGGTCGTTAAATATGAAGCGGTGCCGAAAAAACTGGTGCAGGCCATCTTGGCGGCGGAAGACGATCGCTTCTTCGAGCATGGCGGCGTCGATTACATGGGGATAGTCCGTGCCGCCCTCGCCAATGTCACCAAAGGCGGGGCGCGCGAAGGCGCCAGTACCATTACCATGCAAGTCGCGCGCAATTTTTTTCTTTCCCCGGAAAAAACCCTGACGCGCAAGTTCAATGAAGTGTTGATGACCTTCAAGATCGAACACAATTTATCCAAGAACCAAATACTCGAGCTCTACATCAACCAAATTTACCTGGGCCAGCGCGCCTATGGCTTTGCCGCGGCGGCGCAAACCTATTATGGCAAGACGCTGGACAAGCTGACGGTGGCCGAAGCGGCCATGCTGGCGGCCTTGCCCAAAGCACCCTCGCGCACGAATCCGGTGTCGAATCCGGCCCAAGCCGCGAAACGCCAGCACTATGTGCTGGGGCGCATGCTCGAGTTGAAATACATCACACCGCAAGAGTACAAGGCGGCAATGGCGGAGAAACTGCGGGTACGGCACGACATCGGGATCGCCGAAGTGCAGGGCGACTATATCGCGGAAATGGCGCGTTTATTCATGGTCGAGCGCTATGGCGATGCGACCTATACCAATGGCTTCAAGATCGTGACCACGGTGCGGCGTTTGGATCAGGACGCAGCCATTCACGCAGTACGGCAAAACGTGCTGGACTATGACCGCCGTCATGGCTGGCGCGGGCCGGAAGCGCAATTGACGCTGCCGCCCAAGAGCGCGCTCAAGGAAGAAACCCTGGATGACTTATTGCAGGACTACGACGATGTCGGCGACATGATTCCGGCCGTGGTTCTGGCAACCGAAGCCAAGCAGATCAAGGTGTTTGCAAAGAACGAGGGCTTTCTCGACATTGGCGCCGAAGGCCTGACCATGGTGCAAAAAGCGCTGGCGGAAAAAAACGGCAAATCAAAATTCAAGCCCGGCATCGTGATTCGCCTGAATAAGGATACGAAGGGGCGCTGGCAAGTGGTGCAGTTGCCGACGGTCGAGGCCGCGTTGGTGTCGGTCAGCCCGGGCGATGGGGCGATACGTGCCTTGGTCGGCGGTTTTAATTTCGCGCGCAACAAGTTTAATCATGCGATCCAGGCCTGGCGCCAGCCCGGCTCCAGTTTCAAGCCATTCATCTATTCCGCCGCCCTGGAAAAAGGCCTGACCCCGGCCACCGTGATCAACGACGCTCCGCTGGTGTTCGATGCGGGCCAGACCGGCAGCAAGCCCTGGGAGCCGAAAAACTACGATGGCACCTATGCCGGGCCGATCCGCATGCGCACCGCCTTGGTCAAGTCTAAGAACCTGGTGTCGATCCGCATCCTGCAGACCATCGGCCCGCGCTATGCGCAGGACTACATTACCCGCTTCGGTTTCAATCCGGAGCAACATCCGCCCTATTTGACCATGGCCTTGGGCGCGGGCTCGGTCACGCCGTTCCAGATGGCCAGCGCCTACAGCGTGTTCGCCAACGGCGGCTATCGCATCAATCCCTATTACATCGAACGCCTAACGGACGCGCGCGGCAAGGTGCTGGCGCAGGCCAACCCGGTGCGCGCCGGCGAGAATGCGGAGCGCGCCATCGATGCCCGCAACGCTTTCATCATGACCTCCATGATGAAAGATGTGGTGCGCTTCGGCACTGCGGCGCGCGCCATGCAATTAGGGCGCGGCGATCTGGCGGGCAAAACCGGCACCACCAACGACCAAGTCGATGCCTGGTTTTGCGGCTATAACGCCAATCTGGTGGCGGTGGCGTGGATCGGTTTTGACCAGCCGCGTTCGCTCGGTAACAATGAAACTGGCGCCCAGGCCGCATTGCCGATGTGGATGATGTATATGGGCAAGGCCTTGAAGGGGGTGCCCGAGGCGACGATACCGACACCCGAGGGCGTGGTGTCGCATGCCGATAGCGCCGGCAAGTCGGAGTTTTATTACAAAGAAAATGTCCCGCAGCGGCAGAATTTGGATGCAGAACCAGGCGCCGCGGACGACGTGCAGAATCAAATTTTCTAACCGGCGGTTTTGATATGGCACGCCACAGTCACCAGCCGCACAACCATGTACGGGACAGCATCGCGCAGCTGGCCGCGCGGCTGATGGCCGAAGGCATTGAGGATTTTGCCTTGGCCAAGCGCAAGGCTGCGCGCCAATTAGGGGTCTCGGACGCTCAACACCTGCCCAACAACAGCGAGGTGGAACAAGCATTGCGGGCATATCAAGCGCTTTTTGGCCAGGCGCTGCATCCGGGCGAGGACCATCAGACCACGCTGCGCAAGTTGCGCGCGCAAGCGCTGCGCATCATGCGCGAATTGGAGCGTTTTGATCCGCTCTTGACCGGCTCGGTACTGCGCGGCACGGCCACGCCGTATTCGGACATCAACCTCATGCTGTTTGCCGACAGCCAGAAAGACATCGAGCTGCATCTGCTGAACCGCGATCTGCCATATAAGACCAGCGATAAGCGCTTTCGCTTCAGCGATAGCACACGCATGGCGCCGGTGTTGCTGTTGAGTTTTAATGGCGAAGCCGATGTGCGCTTGGCCATTTTCTCGGCGGCGGATCGAAAATGCTTGCCTTTGAGCCCGGTGGATGGGCGTCCCGTGCAGGGCGCTCGCTTGGCCGAAGTGCAATCCCTGCTGGAATCCCGGGCCTAGCGGGGCTGGCCAGGGCATGACGCCAAAACATCGTCATTAGCGTTGTCGGCTGGACAAGCGCGGCCGGACAAAATGCCGCTATATAATACAAGCATTTGTTTTATATGGTAGATTCTTTGTGAGTGAGGCGCCCGGTCTGTTGGCATGAAGCATGCTTTAAGCCTCTTGTCATATGGGCATAACAATCAAGCAAAGAATTCACCCTCAGCCAAATACTTATGATTCGAGTTTTTAATTTTCATTTATCCAAGGGCATGCTGCTGCTGCTGGTGCTGGAGGCCTTGCTGCTGCTTGCAGCCGTCCCGGTGGGCGTGCATACGCGCTTCCAGGGCGCAATCTGGATGCCATCCTCCGGCGTGGTGAGTAGCAATGCTGCTCTATTCCTGTGCCTGGGGATATCCATCATGAGCGCCTTTGGCCTCTATCGGCGCGACTTCGAAGAAGGCCTGGGCAGCATGCTGTTCCGGGTTGGCGCCAGCTTCGTGCTGATTTTGTTTGGTATGGCTGCGGTTTATTACTTATTCCCGTCCATCCACCTCGGACGCGGCGCCTTGGGGGTGGCGTGTTTGGCGGGCCTGGCTGCGGTGTTGGTCGTACGCGCCACGGTGTTCCGCTGGGCCGATATGGATATCTTAAAGCATCGCATGCTGGTGCTCGGCACCGGTACGCGCGCCGCCAAGGCGATGGAGTTGCTGCATGCGGCGGATACGCGCCGTCGCATTCACCTGGTAGGATTCTTGCCGCTGCAAGGGCTGCACCATTTTGTCGATCACAGCCTGATATTGAGCGAGTCGGCGACATTGCCGGAGATTGTCGACAAACATCAGATCGATGAAATCGTGATCGCGGTGCGCGAACGCCGCGGCGGCGGCTTGCCGGTGAACGAGTTGCTGGAATGCAAGCTGAAGGGCGTGCACGTGATCGAGCTTTCCAGCTTCTTCGAGCGCGAGCGCGGGCAAGTGCAAATCGAGTCCTTGAACGCCAGTTGGATGGTGTTGTCGGACGGCTTTCAACAAGGGTTCCTGCGCGATGCCGGGAAACGCGTGTTTGATCTGATCGCCAGCCTGGCTTTGCTGGTGCTGAGCTTGCCGCTGATGTTGCTGGGGATCCTGGCCATTGTCCTGGAATCAGGCTTTCCCATCCTGTATCGTCAAGAGCGGGTGGGCTTGGGCGGGAAAATCTTTACCATCTACAAGCTGCGCAGCATGGTGCAAAACGCCGAAAAAGACGGCGCGCCGCAATGGGCAAAAGCCGGCGATGCGCGCGTGACCGGCGTCGGCAACTTCATTCGCAAGGTACGCATCGACGAACTGCCGCAAATCTTCAATGTGCTGCGCGGCGACATGAGCTTTGTCGGCCCGCGCCCGGAGCGCCCATTTTTCGTCGATCAGCTGATTGAACAAGTGCCCTATTACGCCGCGCGCCACAGCGTCAAGCCGGGCATCACCGGCTGGGCGCAAGTGCGCTACCCCTACGGCGCTTCGCTTGAAGATGCGATCGAAAAACTGCAATATGATTTGTATTACGTGAAAAACCACACCTTCTTCCTGGACCTGTTGATCATGTTTCAGACCGCACAAGTCGTGCTGTTCGGCAAAGGCGCCAGATAGCCGTCATGGATCTGTCGATCGGCGCCATCAGCTATATATTTGCGGCGCTTGCCTTCGCTGTCCTGACGGTCTTGTTGCTGTTCAGCCAGCGCAACAAGTCGCACGGCGTCCTGCTGATCCTGGCCTCCGCCGTAACCTGCATCTGGGCGGCGACCAGCGCCTATGCCCGCATCGGTGACGCCCATCCCGCCGTGCCCGAGCTGTTGGAGGTTGCGCGCGACGGCCTGTGGCTGTTGCTGTTGTGGAAGATTTTCGAGTCCGGCGCGTGCCGCGAGGCGCAATCTCGCTCCACCCTGCAAAGGACCTTCCTGCTGGGGGTCAATGTATTCGGCATCGTCTTGTTGTACACGGCAGCATTGCAGCTGCAGCTACTGCCGGCAGCGTTGGATGCCGGCCTGGGCGGCAGCATCATCGGCCGCATTGCCCTAGCGGTGCTCGGCTTGGCTTTGGTGGAGCAGATCTACCGTAATGCCGTGGATACCCAGCGTTGGGCCATCAAGCACATCTGCTTAGGCCTCGGCGGCCTGTTCGCCTTCGATTTCTACCTGTATTCCGACGCCCTGTTGTTCAAAAACGTGGATGAAGGCATCTGGAACGCACGCGGTGTGGTGAATGCGCTGGTCGTGCCCTTGATCGCCGTTTCCGCCGCGCGCAATCCGCAATGGGCGCTGAATATCGGCGTCTCGCGCGGCGTCGTGTTCCATACTGCGACCCTGTTCGGCGCCGGGCTGTACTTGCTGGTGATGGCCGCCGCCGGATATTACATCCGCATTTTCGGCGGCAACTGGGGCGGCGTGCTGCAAGCCGCATTCCTGTTCGGCGCGTTGGTCATGCTGGTGTTGCTGCTGTTTTCAGGCGCCTTGCGGGCGCGCCTGAAGGTGTTTCTGAGCAAGCACTTTTTCAGCTACAAATACGACTATCGCGAAGAATGGCTGCGCTTCACCTACACCCTGTCCGCCGGCGAGCCCGGGGTCAATTTGCGCGAACGCTCGCTGCGCGCCGTAGCCGAGTTGGTGGATAGCCCCGCCGCCATGTTGTGGGTCGAAGGCGAAAAAGGCTTCGAACAAGTCGCGCAATGGAACATGCCGGCGATTCATGCGGCAGAGGAGGCACAGGGGTCGTTGTGCGCATTCTTGGCCGAGCGGCAATGGGTGGTGAACCTCAAGGAATATGCCGAACAGCCGGATGTCTATGGCGACCTGCGCCTGCCGGATTGGCTGGCTTCCGTGCCGCGCGCCTGGCTCATCGTGCCATTGATCCTGCACGAACGCCTGCTGGGCTTCATTGTTCTGGCCGATGCGCGCAGTCCGCGTGAATTCAATTGGGAAGACAGCGATCTGCTGAAAACCATCGGGCGCCAGGTCGCGGTCTACATCGCCCAAATCCAGGCCACTGAGGCCTTGGTGGCCGCGCGCCAATTCGAGTCGTTCAATCGCCTGTCGACCTATGTGGTGCATGACCTGAAGAACATCGTTGCGCAATTGTCCTTGTTGTTGGCCAATGCGCAAAAGCACAAGCACAATCCGGAGTTCCAGGAAGACATGCTGGCCACCATCGACAATGCCACGCAGCGCATGACGCGCCTGCTGGGGCAATTGCGCGCCGGTTACCAGTCGGCGCAGCAAGTCGAGGCGATCGAGTTGAATCAGCTGTTAGAGCAAATCGTGCGCGAAAAAAACCAGGGCCGGCCGGCGCCGCAACTGTTGGCAGCGCCGCAGCCGCTGTGGATCCTGGCGAACAAGGAACGCTTGGCGCGGGTGTTGGGGCATTTGGTGCAGAATGCCATCGAGGCCAGCGCGCCGACCGGCGTTGTGCAAATCACCCTGCAGGCCGCAGGCGAACATGCGCTGCTGAGCGTCACGGACAACGGCAAGGGTATGGACGAGAACTTTATTCGCGAGCAACTGTTTCGCCCCTTTGTCACCACCAAAAGCGGCGGCATGGGCATCGGCGCTTACGAATGCCGCGAATATGTGCACGAATTAAAGGGCGAAATACAAGTCCGTAGCGCAGTGGATCAAGGCAGTACCTTCAACGTGCGCTTGCCGCTGCGCCAATTAATGCAATCCGAAACCCAGAACCAGAATTTGCAAGGAGCAAACGGTGGCTAAGACCGATAAAACCATAGGGGGCGGTCCCCTGCTTGTGGTGGAAGACGACGCCGGCTTGCAAAAACAGCTCAAGTGGAGCTTCGACGACCTGGAGGTGGTGATCGCCGGCGATCGCGAAGCCGCGCTGGTGGCGGTGCGGCGTTACGAGCCGCCGGTGGTGACGCTGGATCTGGGCTTGCCGCCGGATGCCGACGGCGCCAGCGAAGGCCTGGCAACCCTGGAGCAAATCCTGGCCCTGGCCCCGGCGACCAAGGTCATTGTGGTCTCCGGCAATCAAGATCGGGCGAATGCGGTGCAGGCCGTGGCGGCCGGCGCCTACGATTATTACCACAAGCCGATCGAGCCGGAAATCCTGCGCCTGATCGTGAATCGCGCCATGCACTTGCATCAGCTCGAAGCGGAAAACCGCCGCCTGCAACAACCCCAAGGCGGCGCTTTGGCCGGCATTATCACCGGCAGCGCGGTAATGCAAAAAGTTTGCCGTACGGTGGAAAAAGTCGCGCCGGTGGATGCCACGGTCTTGCTGCTGGGCGACTCCGGCACCGGTAAAGAACTGCTGGCGCGCGCGCTGCACGATCTGTCGCCGCGCGCCAAGGAACGCTTTGTCGCCATCAACTGCGCCGCGATTCCGGAAAACCTGCTGGAAAGCGAGCTGTTCGGCTATGAAAAAGGCGCTTTCACCGGCGCCAGCAAACAAACCAAGGGCAAGATCGAATACGCGCATCAAGGTACGCTGTTTCTGGACGAGGTCGGCGATTTGCCGTTCGCCTTGCAAGCCAAGTTGTTGCGCTTCCTGCAGGAGCGCGTGGTGGAGCGCCTGGGCGGCCGCGAAGAAATCCCGGTCGATGTGCGCGTGGTGTGCGCCACCCATCAAGACCTGCGGCGCTTGATCGAGACCGGGCGTTTTCGCGAAGACCTGTTTTATCGCATCAGCGAAATCACCATCGACATTCCCGCGCTCAAGGCCCGTGAAGGCGATAGCGTGTTATTGGCGCATGCCTTCCTGGAGCGGTACGGCAAGCAGTATAACAAGACCCTCAAAGGCTTTACCCCCGATGCCTTGAACGCGATCAAGTGCCACGCTTGGCCGGGCAATGTGCGCGAAATGGAAAACTGCATCAAGCGCGCCGTCATCATGAGCGACGAAATCCGCATCAGCGCCGCCGACTTGGGCTTGCCGCTCGGCAAAGAAGAGTCGGTGCTGTTGAATCTGCGTCAAGCCCGCGAAATCGCCGAGCGCGAAGCCGTCAGCCGCGCGTTGGCGCGGGTCAACGGCAATGTCGCGCGTGCGGCGGAGTTGCTGGGCGTCTCGCGCCCGACCTTGTATGACCTGGTCAACCGCTTCGGCATCCAAGCGAAGGACGAGGTGGAATAAGACCCCATTATTTTGCCGGCCAACAAATGGCATAACTCTGTTATTCTTCGAGTGGCATAAACGCTTTGCCCGGGTAGGCCAAATAGCGAGTATTTTCATTGCACTCGGTAGAGCCATCCCGCGCACACCCGCCTGAGTATTTTCGCCATTGTTAAACTTTGCTTCTAAATTCGGAGAACACAACATGTTGAACCGACGTCGTTTCAGTCAGCGCCTCCTTGCGACAACGCTGGCCTTGGGCATGGCCTTGGTGCTCAACGGTTGCGAGCGCTTCAAATCAGCGGATAGCTTGTACCAGGACGCGGCCGCACGCTACCAAAAAGGCGAACAAAAAGCCGTCATTATTCAGCTGAAATCCGCGCTGCAAAAAGATCCGAAACATGCGCCGTCGCGGCTGCTCTCGGCCAAGGCGTATAACGATGTCGGCGACTATGCCTCGGCGGAAAAGGAGGCGGCCAAGGCGCTGGAATTGGGGGCGGATGCCGATCAGGCCGGATTTGAACTGGCGCGTGCCTTGCTCGGGCAAGGACAATTTCAAAAAGCCTTGGACTCGGCAAAAGTAGCGCCGAGCTTGAGCGGCGAGGCCTTGGCCAAAGTATTGGCGCTACGCGGCGACGCCCAGCTGGGCCTGCGGCAAATCCCGGCCGCCAAGGAATCCTATGCGGCGGCGGCCAAGGCCGCGCCCGAATACTATGGCAGCTATCTCGGGCAGGCGCGCTTGGCTGTGGCGGGCAATGACGTGGCGGAGGCGATGCGACAAATCGACTTGGCCCTACAAAAAGCTCCGCAGGCGCTGGACAGCTTGCTGCTCAAGGGCGACCTGCTCGCCGCCCAGGGTAAAAATGATGAAGCCATCGCCGCTTACCAAGCGGCGGTCAAGGGCAATCCGAGCCGGGCCGTGCCGCATTACCGCTTGGCCAATATTTACCTTGCGCAGAACAAGCCGGATGAAGTGACGAAGGCGGTGCAGGCCGGGCAAAAAGCCGAACCCGGTGGCTTGGAGGGGCGCTATTTACTGGCGCGCAACGATTTCCAGCAGAAGAAGTACGCCGATGCCCGCGCCCATATTCAAGCGGTATTGCGTAGCGCGCCGGACCACTTACCCAGTGTGTTGCTGGCCGGGGCCATATCCGCCGCCTTGGGCGAGAGCGAAATAGCCGAGAAGCATCTAAATAAGGTAATCAGCGCCATCCCCAATAACAGCTATGCCCGTACCTTATTGGCGGCTTCCTATTTGCAGAAGGGGCAGGCAGACCAAGCCCTGGAAACCCTTGGCCCAGCATTACGGGCCGAAAAACCGGACGAGCGTGTCCTGACCTTGGCGGGGCAAGCCTATTTAGCCAAAGGCGAAGTGGCGCGCGCCACCGACTTATTTGAAAAGGCGCGCCAAGCCAATCCGCAGAGTGCGGCCATCCGTACCCGCCTAGGTGCCGCCCGTTTAGCCCAGGGCGATAGCGCTCAGGCGATTGCCGATCTTGAAGCGGCATCTGCCATGGATGCCAAGGAGAGCAATGCCGACATGGTGTTGATCCTGAATTATTTGCAGCGCAAGGAATACGACAAGGCGCTGGCGGCGATTGCCGTGCTGGAGAAAAAACAGCCGGACAGTCCGGTGCCGATGAACCTGCGCGGTGGCATCTATCTGGCCAAAGGCGATGTCAAGGCGGCGCGCGCCAGTTTCGAGCAAGCCCTGGCCAAGAAGCCTGACTATTTGCCGGCCGCGCAAAATCTGGTGCAACTCGATGTGCGCGACAAAAACATTCCCGCCGCGCGCAAGCGTTATGAAGCGGTGCTGGCTAAGGATAAGCAAAATGTCGGCGCCATGCTCGGCATGGCGCAACTGGCGGCGCTGGAAAACAACGAAAAGGACTATGGCGAATGGTTAACCAAGGCGGTTGCGGCAAAGCCCGAGGCCATCGAACCGCGCGCCCTACTTGCCGATTACCTTCTCAAGCAAAAGCGGCCGCAAGAAGCGTTGCGCATCGCTCGCGAAGCGCATGACGCGAACCCAGGCAATGCGCACGCCCTGGAATTGCTGGCGCGGGTGCAGTTTGCTGCCGGCGATAAGGAAAGCGGCCTGTCGAGCTACCAAAAACTGGTGCAGCAGAATCCGCAATCGGCGACCGCGCACTATGGCCTGGGTTTGGCCGAAGCTGCGTTAAATCGCATGGACGGCGCACGTAGCGCCTTGCGCAAGGCCTTGCAACTCCAGCCAGCCTATTACGAGGCCGCTGCAACCTTGATTACGATCGAGGTGAAGCAACAGCGGTTTGAGGAAGCACTGAAAATCGCCCGAGAATTTCAGCGTACGAACCCGAAACTGGCCGCCGGTTTTGCGCTGGAGTCGGATGTGCTGGCGCAGCAGCGTAAATTTGATGCGGCGATTGCCATGCTGAACAAGGCGCAAAGTCTGCAAACACAAAGCGCAGTTGCGATTCGCATCCACCAGTTACAGTTGGCGGCCAAACGCCCAGCCGAGGCTGATGCCGGCTTGCAGCGGTGGCTGAATGCGCAGCCGAATGACGTGGCGGCGCGCCTATACCAAGCGGATAGCCTCATGGCGCGCAAGCAAAACAAGGCCGCCATGGCACAATACGAAACAGTATTGAAGGCCCAGCCGGATAACGTCCTAGCCCTGAACAATCTGGCGTCGTTGTACCAACAGGAAAAAGACCCGCGTGCACTGGCAGCAGCGGAGCGCGCCTATAAGCTCAAGCCGGATGTCGCGGCAGTGGCCGATACCCTGGGTTGGATCCTGCTGGAGCAGGGGCAGGCGGCGCGCGCCGTTGAGTTATTGCAAAAGGCCGCGGCAGGCGCGCCGAAAAACGGCGAGATCGGTTATCACTATGCGGTCGCCTTGGCCAAGTCTGGCGACAAGGCGGCGGCGCGCAAGCAATTGGAAGCTATTCTGTCCAGCGGCCAAGCTTTTCCGCAACAGGAACAAGCCAAGGATTTGTTGAAGCAGTTATAACTTTTGGTTCGCCCAAAGAAAAAGCCGGCGCGAGGCCGGCTTTTTCATGTGACGCAAGGGTTGTGCTTACTTCAGAGACAGAACCCAGTGCACGATCGCCTTGATGTCGGCGTCCTTGACTTGTGCATTAGGCGGCATGGGAACCGTGCCCCAAACGCCGGAACCGCCTTTTTTGACTTTCTCAACCAGCTTGGCTTCGGCGGCCTTGTCGCCCTTGTACTTGGCGGCGACGTCTTTAAACGCCGGGCCGACCACTTTTTTGTCGACTTGGTGGCAAGCCAGGCAGGCGTTTTTCTGCGCCAGTTCTTGGCTAGCCATGGCTTGGGCGCCAAACATCAGGCCGGCGGTGGTGATTGCGAGTGTTACGAGTTTCATACAGTCTCCTAAAGACAAGGGTTAAGAATTTTGACCGCGTGCATATTAATCGGCCCGCGCCGCTTTGCAAAGTGAAAAATCCGCGCGCCAGGCTTTTAACATCAGGTGGAGAGATAACGCCGTTGCACGCCGAAGCGTTGACAGCGGACACTTCCCCTTTTTTCTAACATTACATCAGTCACACCAGGCATATCGGGTTACACGAGGTTTAACTTTAGCGTGTGACAAGCGGCGCTAGCCGAGAGTTCAGCCGATATTCAGATGTGAGTGCACGCTCATGTCGAGGTGGCCAGCAGATATGGCTTTGCCAGCTTATTCACCCAAGTATGCGCGGCGCACCTCAGGATTGATGGCAAGCGCCTGCGCCGTATCCGCCAAGGTAATTTCTCCGCTTTCCATCACATAGCCGCGATGGCTGACTTCCAGCGCCAGCTTGGCATTTTGCTCCACCAGCAGGATGGTCACGCCCTGTTGCGAGATTTCGCGGATGGTCTCGAAGATTTTCTGCACCATGAGCGGCGCCAGACCCATGCTGGGTTCGTCCAGCAGCAGCAGGCTGGGCCGGCTCATCAGGGCGCGGCCGATAGCGAGCATCTGCTGTTCGCCGCCGGACAAGGTGCCGGCCTTTTGGCTGGCGCGTTCCTTCAAGCGCGGAAAACGCGCGAACACGCTTTCCAGGTCGGCTGCGACGGCGGCGCGGTCGCTACGGATGTAAGCGCCCATTTCCAGGTTTTCTTTGACTGTCATGCGGCTGAATACGCCGCGCCCTTCCGGCACCAGGGCGAGGCCGCGGCGGACGATCTCGTGGCTGGCTTTGTGGCTGATGGATGCGCCGCGCAGATGCACGCTGCCGCTGCTGGCGGGTAGCATGCCGCACAGGGCTTTGAGCAGCGAGGTCTTGCCCGCGCCATTGGCGCCGACCAGACAAACCAGCTCGCCTTCGTTGACCTGGATATCCACGCCTTTAACCGCCTTGACGCCGCCATAGGCGACGCTGAGCTTGCGCGCTTCAAGCAGGCTGGCCAATGGAGCCCCCTAAATACGCTTCGATTACCTTGGGGTCGCGCTGTACATGTTCCGGTGCGCCTTCCGCGATCTTCTCGCCGTAATCCAGCACCGCAACGCGGTCGCACAAGCCCATGACCAGCTTCACGTCGTGCTCGATCAGCAGAATGGTCAGGCCGCCATCGCGCAGTTGCTCGATCAGCTGCACCAGCCCCAAGCGCTCGGCCGGATTCATGCCGGCGGCGGGTTCGTCCAAGGCCAGCAGCTTGGGCTCGGTGGCCAGCGCGCGGGCGATTTCCAGCCGGCGCTGATCGCCGTAGGGCAGATGCTTGGCGAGCGCCTGGGCGTGCTTGTCCACGCCCACCAGCTTGAGCAGCGCATGCGCCTTGGCGCGCATCGCCGCTTCTTCGGCGCGCGTCGCTCGGTTACGCAAAATTGCGCCGAGAACATTCGCCTGGGTGCGCACATGGCGGCCGACCATGACATTTTCCAGCGCGCTCATATGGGCGAACAGGCGGATATTCTGGAAGGTGCGCGCCAAGCCCTGCTTGGCCACTGCATGCGGTTTCAAGCCATTCAGGTGATGGCCG
>Ga0113563_10001229_pt1 | contig 14280 bp, 10 predicted proteins | sample Mud3Dept3metaG_FD_80117 | JGI IMG/M metagenome (GOLD analysis project Ga0113563, IMG submission 80117) | Freshwater wetland microbial communities from Ohio, USA, analyzing the effect of biotic and abiotic controls - Mud 3 Core 4 Depth 3... | ecosystem: Environmental > Aquatic > Freshwater >...
GTTCTGGTTCTTCTGGCGATTTGATAAGAGTCCGGTTAAATATCTGGTCTATGCGTTCCTGGTGCTCTGCTCCCCGATCCACCTTAGTACCTTTCACATCATCGGAATTTTGATAGTGATCGAATCCTGGGATTTTGCCGTACTTCGGAAGTGCAAGGTTGATACTCGTATCATCTGGTTCTTTGGGGGATTGGTGCTGGCATACCTGACGCTTCTGGCAGTGCAAAATACGAGGCTCAGCACGAACAATATGGCTGTAGTTGGCGCCATGATTAAGGGGAGATCCATTCTATCAACGGCGTCGGGACAGGTGATGACCCCTGCAACGGCCTGGCAGGTCGAGCTCAGTCTGCGGCCATGGCGGAACATGCCCCTGCCCCTCGTCAATGTAGCCAACGTTCTTTCGTCGTACGCCCTGATTTTTGTTCTGACCATGGCTGGATTCTTTGTGCAGAAGCGTAGAGGGCTGGGCCGGAACGATTGGCTGATGGTGGGGCTCTTTCTCAGTTCAGTGGTGGTCTCATTCGGGCCTCAGACTCTCATGTGGTTGGTCAGGCCATTTATTCCTGTTTACCCGATCAATTTCGAGGAGGTTCGGGCAGTATCTGTGGTGATGATCCCGTCGATCTACTTCACTTTCTGTTTATTCGAGAAAGCGATCGCGACGGAAGGCCGAAAAGCAATCGTCGGGGCAGCGTTGGTCGTTGTAGCCTATTTAGCATTGCCCCTGTTTATGAAATCTATGCCAGGCGAGGCAAGGGAGTATCTCGTGTCAGTGGCAATACGTACCGGGATCGTGGATGCGCGAAACCCGGGTGCAGTGCTAAACGCACGCTCAGTTTTAGGGATCGGCGGTGGTAGTAACGTTGGTGCTCTCTATTACTCCACAGAAGGACTCCGGACATGGTTGGACCAGCACTGCCAGCGTGGAACCCGGGTGTTGACGAACCGGGACGACCTGTCTTTGCTAAACTTAACCCTTGTGGGGTCGCGACAGTCGATTGTCGTGATCCCATCCACCCGAGACACAGTGACGCGGCTCGAGGAGTTGTCCGAAACCCAGAAGGCCTTGAGCAGCGGCAAGACGGAAGAAGTCGTCCGGGTGGCGCAAAAATACCTTGCGCAACTGGCGGTGGTGCCATGGTCCGTTAGCGACGCACTTTACAGCGATGTGCATTTTTCGGTCATTCGTATTCCGCCTGTCGAATCAACATCAGGCGTTTCCACATGGCGCTGAGAGTACTTCATATTGTGGACTCATTGGGAGGGGGCGGGGCCCAGATAGTGATTAAAGGGCTGCTGGAATACCAGCAAGATCCTGATGTCTCCTTGTATGTTCTGCGCTCCGTTAGAGATCCTATCGCCATCAATCATTCGAAAGTCACGGTCAGTCATTCGAAATCTCGCTTTTCCCTGATGCCGCTGCTTCGCTTGCAGGAATGGCTCGGGCGGCATCCAGTAGACGTTCTGCATTGCCATCTCTTCCGGTCGCAAGTATTCGGCTGGTTGTTGAAGACGATAATCTTCCGCAAGATGAAATTGGTATTTCACGAACACGGGCGAGTCTTCGGCTCTGAGTTGGCCAGTGCGTTTGAAGACAGGCTCTATGTAACATTTCTTCGCATCGCATCTGCCCGTGTGGATCGGTTCATTGCCATCTCACAGGCAACCAGAAATCGGTTGATCAATCGCGCCCGGATCAAGGAAGACAAGATAAGCGTGCTATACAACTTTGTTGATCCGCGTTTCCACGATACCGGCTCTTGCGCGAGCCAGGCATGCGGGTCGGAAGACACTTCACACGATTCTGAAGTTCCATATTTTCGTGTCGGTTTTGCGGGCAGGCTGGTACATCGCAAAGGATGCCACACCTTTTTGGGAGCCGCTGATCGTGTCTTGAAAACGTCCTCCATGTTCAGATTCCTGATAGCCGGCGATGGTCCCGAAAAGCATACTCTTCTTGAAACCATCCGAAACAGTCCCGGGACGGACCACATCTCCTATCTTGGTCAGGTAGACAATATGAAGTCATTCTATAGCGGACTGGACTGCCTGGTTGTGCCCTCATTGTGGGAACCGCAGGGTCTGGTTGAAATTGAGGCTCAGGCTTTAGGCGTGCCCGTAATTGTCTCCAATGTCGAAGCCTTAAATGAAATAATCCATGATGGCGAGAACGGCCTGCTCTTTGAGCCCGGCGACGCTCATGACTTGGCGGAAAAGATCCTGTTGCTCCAGTCGCGGCCAGGCTTGCGTGGTAAACTCGTAGCCGGGGGACTAGCCACATCGAGGCAGTATGAGGTTGCACGCTATGTGCTTCAGTTGAGGGAGCTATATCAGCAACTGCTCTGCGCGTAAGATTCGATGACCAATCACTATCAGCCTGAATCTGCTGTCGACCACCACAACGAATTGGCACGTGCCTATGATTCAAAACACCAGGAGATTTTCAACGATATTGAACAAGCTCGAATCGAAAAGATAATCGAAGACTTGGTCAAGACCTGCTACTCGGGGCACGGCGAAATACAAGTGCTCGATTTCGGGGCGGGAACCGGAAACCTGACCAGGTTTTTTCTGCAGAACAAGTGCCGGGTGAGCGCCTGCGACGTTTCGATGGTGTCGCTTGATATCCTGAGGCAAAAACTGGGGTGCGATCGTGTCAGCACGACGCTCCTCACGGGGGATAATCTTCCCTTTGCCGATGGCCAGTTTGACATCACGGCCACCTATTCGGTCTTACACCATATTCCGGACTACCTTCACGCGGTAAGAGAGTTGGTCCGGGTACTGAAGCCTGGTGGTTTGATTTACATAGATCACGAGTTCAACAACAACCACTGGAAACCTGACCCGGTGTTGGCTGAGTATTATGCCGCGACATCTTACAGTTTTCTCGATCACGTGTCACAACTCATAAGGCATGGCGATTTCTTCTCGTGGTCTCTCTACAAAACTGCCCTAACCAAGCTGTTTGTGAACCGGCGCTACGAGAGGGAGGGAGACATTCATGTCTGGCCGGACGATTATGTAGTCTGGGATAAAATACTTGAGATCGTTTGCGGGCAATGCGTTCTTGTGCGGGATGAAGATTACTTATTCTACAGACCCAAAGGGGGCGTGGCTTTGTATGAGCGTTTCAGGGCCAGGTGCAGTGATATGAAGTTTGTGGTCGCTCGAAAGCAGCCCGTATAAGATTGTTTCGCAAGACGCTTCGGAGGATCGATAGTATGGCATTCTTTGATCACTTTGCCCACGGCTCTCCCACGCAGGTCGGTGCGTGGCTCGAGAAGCTGACCAAACAGCGAGAACATATCTATATAAGCCGATTCCTGAGATCCAGTGATGCGGAAATATTGGAGATTGGCCCAGGACAGGGCCTTCTCGCTCAGATCTTTATCAACAGTGGCTTCTCGCGGTATGATGCGTCTGAACCGAATCCACGGATGAATTCGCAATTAAGCAGCATCGGGATAAGGACGATAAGCAATTTCATAGTCCCGCCCATCCAGGCGCCGGACCGCTCTTATGACGCTTTGATTCTGGCTGACGTGCTCGAACACTTGACTGATGCCGAGCCTGCGCAAGAGTTCGCTAAGGAAGCCGTCAGGGTGTTGAGGCCGGGAGGTATCGTGGTGATCATCAGTCCGGATCACCTCGACTGGGGGGGGGATTTCTTCAACTGTGATTTTACCCACAACTACGTGACTACCATGCGTCGTGTCAGACAATTGTTGTGCGATTGCGGTTTCCGCATCGCCGGTCGTCGATACACTTACGGACCTTTGTCTGGGAGTGTCGGATTCCTAACGAGCCGATGCGTCAAGGCACTAACGTTTCTTGCTTCGGGGGCTCGAAGTGATGACGATAAGTTCTACAAATTACGTTTGACCTTCCTTAGAAGGCTCACTATTATCGGAATCAAGGAATCGTAGAGGCGTGCTTCATGCAGTTTGATTTCGGAAAAAACTGGTCGGACTTCTCACAGGCTGCGCTCTCGGAGGAAATGGTTTCCCAGGCAAAGAAAGACTTTGCCGCGTTATTCCAGGGCATAGAACTGCGCGGTCGCTCTTTCCTGGATGTCGGATTCGGACAGGGGCTTAGCCTTCTGATTGCGGCGGAGCAAGGGGCACGAGTAGTCGGGTGCGACATTAACCCAAAATGCCGCCAGGTGATAGAGGCAAATCATGCCTATTTCCCCGGCATTAATCAGTCAAAGGAGAACCTGGTCGTTGGTTCTATTCTTGAAGGAGATACGATCAGGGTGTTAAGAGACAACGCGCCGGATGGAAGCGGGCAATATGATATTGTTCATTCCTGGGGAGTGCTCCACCATACGGGCAACATGAAGGTGGCGCTGAGAAACGCATGTTCACTCGTCAAGCCAGGAGGGCACCTCGTAATCGCCATCTATAACAGACACTGGACCAGTCCCGCTTGGCTCGTCATCAAATACTTTTACAACAGGTTTCCGTTTCTGCAAAAACTCCTGGTGACCCTGCTCTACCCAGTTATCTACCTTGCCAAGCTTGCCGTTACCCGCCAAAACCCAAGAAGGCAACAGCGCGGCATGGACTTCTATTTCGATGTGGTAGACTGGGTCGGCGGCTATCCCTATGAGTATGGCTCCGTGCCTGAGATCCATGCGACTCTGACAGCACAGGGTTTTTTGATGAAAAGAACCGTGAGCGCACGTGTGCCGACTGGCTGCAACGAGTTCATTTTCGTTCGAACCAGTTAGATGATAATCGAGCCTATCGCATCAAGCGCCCTGCCCTGGGGTATGTTGCACCGAAGAGCCTTTCCTGTGAGAATAGCGCTTAATCATACGTTAGAAAGTGGCGAAAGACATGATTAGGAATACGAGAAGAATTATCCTTCTTACATCGTTAGTCGCAGTTTTGCTACTGCTCACATTAATTTACGAAGACACTATAACTCTCAAGAGGGCAAGAACGATAAGAATCCAGAATATTGATTTCAAAAGTCGTGCCCAGGGAGCTGAACCTGCACCAGCCAGAGAGTTTCATCAAGGGGAGGACAATTATAGATTCAAGGCCATCGACATACACATCAGGATGAAGGTCTATTCGATTACGGAGCACAACAACGTGTTTCAGACCGCACCGGCGAACCAAGGAATACGGCTGGAACTTGCCAAGCCCTCAACCCTGGCACTCGTCGTAGGAAGCAGTGGTCCGGAGGGGCTCAAGGGTTTCATTCTGACGAGATCACTTCAACTGGACCGATGGTATTCGGTGGACATCACCATTACCCGGGACAAGCGGTTAAAAGTGTCACTGGATAATAGGACCGTGGTCGATTTGCCTGAAAGGAACATCGATTTCATTGTTTCCGATGTGGCGGTAGGGACCGGATTCAGCAAAACTAGACCGTTTGATGGCGTCATCGAAGGCTTCTCGATAACGTGTCGATTTTTCGAGAAGCGTTATGGCGTTGAACGGCTACTTTTGATGTTCAAGATGATCCTGATATCGGGACTCGTCTGCCTGATTCTCTTTCTCCTAGCCGCGCCTCAGGCATCATTGAAGCCATGGCTCAGTGTTGAACTACCGAGCGTGATCATTCTTATCGGCTTCACATGCGCGGTTTTTTATTACTACAATCAGGGCGCGTACGTCGGTTGGCGATACCCATTCGACACGTTCCTGTCAAACCCCGGATCCACTTTCACATTCTTTTCAGGCCCCTTATTCCCAAGTGCCATTTCAATCATCGTTTTCGCGCTCCTGCCCGCAATCGGGTTCATCGCTTACACTTACCGAAATGTCTCGGCATCGGCGTCCGGAGAAGTGGGCAAAGCGGCTCTCTACACGCACGTGCTTATTTTTTCTTTTCTGACCTATCCGTTCTTGCTGGCCTTTGACAGAAAAAGTCCGGAGCTGATTTTGTTTCTGCTGGTGGCGCTTTTCGCTCACTCCTTCTCGCAAAAAAAGTTTGGGGCGAGTGGCTGCTTTCTCGCACTTGCGGCCGGATTCAAAATGTACCCCATGGCATTCCTCGCGCTTTTTGTCGTTCATAAGAAGTACAAGGAGGCCCTGCTCTGCTCTCTCCTGGCTGCGGCGATAACAGGCGCAGCCTTTCTTTTTGCCGCCCAGACATTCGACCGGTGGACGGATATCCTTTTCCCGTCTGGTCCTCAGGCATGGACGTATGTGAGCCCAAAAGCAGCGATGCATTTCAATTCGAGCCTCTTTGGCGCCCTCCATTTTTCGACGGTCTCCCTGTTCGGCCTGTGGAGTGGGAGCCACCTCTTGAGAATCTACGTGGGCGTTGCTCCTATCCTCTTTCTTCTGTTAATCTATTGGCTGGTGAAGCCCGAAACGGACATGTGGAAGCAGTTCCTATTTCTTTTCATTACGACGCTCATCCTCATGCCGGTGTCCCCTGAGGATCGGCTCCTCCTGCTGTTTATTCCTTTTTGGCTCCTTGCGCAAAGGCAAGGTGCCCGGGAATCCGATCTATTTTACGCCGTCTCTATCGCGGCGCTGTTGATCCCCAGCCACTATCTTTTTGCCTATGAGGGCGCGGAGCAGGCGGGCCGTTCTTTCGCGAGCATCAGCCTGGTCTTGAACCCCGTTATCATGGTCGCTATTCTGTCAAAAGGAGTGAGAGACGCGTTGAAAACAAAAACAACCCCAGGCATGGCGTTTTGATGATGGACGCATTCAAGAGGTTCACTACATATCTCCACCAACGAAGAATCCCGTTGTTTGGTTTACAGCTCTGCATCTCAGCCGCGGCCCTTGGGGGACTGGCCTGGAAGCTCGTAACCGCTCTCAAGAATCAAATGATGGGCCCTCTTGGCTCGGGCCTCTATCCATGGACACGGATATTCTTCCACCCGGTTGATTCAGGACTGCTCAACTACATGGGTCTCTGCGTGGTCATGGGTCTCTGCGCCCTTTTCATGTATATCCTCTGGAACGAGCGAACGCTGCGGGCGCTCGACCAGCGCCTTGAGCAGAAGCATCCCCTTCTCCTTGTCACCTATGTCGCGATCTCACTTGTCGCCCTTCTGGCACTCTCCGCGATCTTTGTCTTCTTTGGTCAAGGCGCCGGCGAGCCATACTATTCGCTGCTCCTGCTTTTCATCGTCTGTTTGCCCCCGCTCCTGCTTCTGACGGACCTGCTTAACCCTCTGGCCTGGGCAACGCGCACAGGGCGACTGCCGGGCCTTATGCTCGTGGGCTGTCTCGCCCTGCTTGTACTGATGGCTGTCAAGCAACCGGTGAGGCTCGCTACAGGACCCGTTTATTTCATGAACGAATATCCGGACCTCTTCGGCGAAACCCTGGTGAAGGGGCGCTTTGTGAGGAACGACGAGTTTCTGAATCGCTTGGACAAGGACGATGTGGGATTGGTGCGCGCCTTTTTTCTCATGAGAGAGCGGATAGAAGGTCCTGATAGGTACGTAAATGAGGGGGATGATCTCGACTTCCTCGGCAGGCTGCCGTCCGCCGATTCCGATGCGACGCGCAGAAATCTGACGTCGATACTGCGAGACTTTCTCCGCGCGTCGTCGCTCGTCGATCTTGATACGACACAGAGAACTCTGATGTCGATACTCCAACTGGATGACCGGGACACCACCCAATGGCAGAAGACGGGTGGACCGGTCTCGGGCCCGGCCCTGCTGAAAGGCTTGCAGCGCATGAATGTAGAGGAGGTCAGGCAGTTCTATGTCAAGAACTCCCTCGAGTACCCACATCAAAACATCGGGCGGGGTCAGATAAACCACCTAGGTCACGTCTACAACCCGCTCAATGAGTACCGCCTCGGCAGACCATTAAGAGACATCTATTTCCAGTATGGTCTTGGCAACACGTTCCTGATGCAATGGGTGATGGACGCGTTCGGGAGCCTCTCATTGCAGGGCTACCACAAGCTCTATCTGTTGTATCCACTGTACGTCTTTTTCTTTATCGCGATGCTCGTCGTTCTCTTCCGCGACCCGCTGTATGTACTCGGGGTCTTCGCCGGCTACGCAGCGGCGTTTTTCTTTGCCGGGCATATCGGCCTCATCCTTGGCGCCGGTATCATACCATCCATTCACCTTCTCGACACGGTAGCCATCATATTGCTGGCCCTCTATCTGCGGCGTCGTCAGCAACTCTTCCTGGTCCTGCTGGGGCTGAGTTGCATGGCGTCTCTCTTCTTGAATACGATGTTCGGGTTGATCCTTGCCGTCTCAGTCTTTGGAACTCTACTATTGCATGCCATCGAGGCCGGTGAGAAGGGCCGCCTGCTGCGCCGGGTCGCTATCCTGGCGGGCGGGTTTCTGCTCGTTTTCCTTATTCCCATACTCATGACGCCAAAGACTTCGGGCGCCGTCATAGAATACTTCTTTGCGGGGTATTTTTCGTGGCTGCCCCACCCTGCGGTGGTGCTTCTCACTGTAATCTACTTTGTTGGATCGTACGCCTTCATGGTCCTGCTCAAGGGTCGGCGGTTTGATATGAAATATATTTACCTTTGCAGCGCACTATACGCCCAGGGCCTGTTCGTCTACTATTACTGGTCCGGCCTGCCTAACCACCTTCCTATGGTAATGCCCTTCCTTAGTTTGCAGTTTTTCATTATGCTTTACATACTGGCGTTCCGTTCCCCGCGACCTGTTCTTTCCCGAGCAGCACAGCTCCTTACTCCCGTGGCAGTTTTTGGCATGCTATTCTTCTGCGCCTGGACCTGGTGGAAAATCTTCAGCGCCCAAGAGGCGGTCTTCTATGCCAACTTCCGGCAGCACAGGACCTTTCAGTGGGACTTTGACAGGGCACGTGTCGTCGCGACCGTAAACCCACAGCCTTTCCAGAACGCTGTGAGCCTCATACAGAAATACTCTAAGGGGCCCGAGAAGGGCATCTATATTATCTCCAAGTATGACGGCCTCGTCCCTTTTCTTGCCGACAGGTACAGTGCCATGCCACACTTCGAGTTAAGTTATTCCCTGTTCTCGGAGAAACAGGTGATAGAGGCTGTCAAACTCATAGAGACGAACAGGCCAACGTACCTCTTTGTGGACTCAGACCTTATCCGGTTTGCACCTCCCCTCTCGTCCGATCCCTGGTCGAAGCTCTATGTCAGCACGTTTGACCAGAGAGAAAGGATGTCACGCTTCGGCCGCAATACGGCGCTTCATACTCTCTTTTCCCGCGTTGTTGACGGATACGAGAAAAGGGAGGATAACGGGCTGATTACCGTCTTCGAGAGAAGAAAAAACTGAGTAAGAAACTTTTCACTTCAGACACCCTCTTTACCCAGGCCAATCAAGTCTGGCGGGCCGTCTCCGGGCTCATCACCCTGTTACTGATACCCCTGTTCTTGAGCCAGGAGGAGCAGGGCTACTGGTTCACCATGATGAGCCTAGCGACTCTCTCCATGCTCGCCGATCTTGGCTTCTTCAACTCCACCCTCCAGTTTGCAGCACATGAGTTCGCTCATCTCCGCTTCGATGGGAAGACGCTCGTGGGTGAGGAGTCGTACAAGAACCGGCTCGCCTCCCTCTTCGTCTTCTGTTTGAAGTGGGCGCTGATCGTCACCGCTCTCGCTTTCCCTGTTATACTTATCATCGGCTTTCTATTCCTGGGCCAGAAGGAGACGCTTCTTAACTGGACCATACCATGGATTGTGTACGCAGCCGGCGCAGGTCTTACCTTCCTGTCAAGCGCAATCATCTATTTCATCGAGGGGTGCGACTCGGTAGGCGCGATGCAGGCGGTCCGCCTGATGATGGGGATTGTCGCGGCCGGTACGCTCTGGTGCGGACTCGCACTCGGTTGGAGCCTGTACGCGCTTCCCGTCTCCACCCTTGCGGGCGCAGCGATCGGACTTGTCATCATGCTCCGGCGCTACCTCCGGCTCTTCCGCTATTTTTTTTCAGTCGCGAGAGGTTTCTCTTACTCCTGGCGGAGCCAATTTCTCACCTTGCTCTGGCGGTACGCGCTCTCCTGGTCGTCAGGTTATTTCATTTTCCAGGCCTACACCCCCATCATGTTTTACTTCCACGGCCCGATCGAGGCGGGGAAGGTGGGGCTCAGCATCATGCTCTGGATGGGCGTCTTCAGCGTTGCCAATGCGTGGATATATGCTGCGACTCCCAGGATCAACATGCATGTCTCCCGCAGTGATTGGCCCGCACTTGATATCCTCTTCCGGCGAAACCTGGCCCTCTCTGTCGCAATGTTCATTGCAGGGGCGCTGCTCGTCCTTCTGGGTGTCTACGCGCTCAGGGGGAGACTTGCATTCGTTGAGCGCCTCGTGGACCCGCTGCCCATGCTCTTGCTTGCAGTCGCCTGGTTTGTCCAGATCATCGTGAACGGACTGGCCGTCTATTTGAGAGCGTTCAAGCAGGAGCCCCTGGTGCTCACTTCTGTCGTGTCAGCGATCTATATTACGCTGGCAACACTTCTTTGCGCCAGATACCTGAGCGCGGACTATTTCTTCCTGGGGCTGGTATCGAGTTATCTCTGGGGAGTTCCCTGGATACTCCACATATTCGTCACGAAAAGGCGCTTGTGGCAGACTGCATGACAGCAGATGCGTATTCGCACCTCCTCACTATAGCGGTACCCACATACAACAGGGCGCAGGATCTCGATCTCTGTTTGTCGCAGATATGCCAACAGTTGCCCCGGAATGGCGACACGGTCGAACTGCTGGTGTCGAACAACTGCTCCACAGACGCCACGGACGACGTCGTCCAGAAGCACATCAGCCTGGGACACAAGATAACGTATCTGGTAAACGGTGTAAATATAGGGCCCGACAGGAACTTTGAGCAGTGCTACAGGCGGGCCGGGGGCAGGTACGTGCTCATCCTCGGGGACGACGACGTGCTTCTCGACGGTGCCGTGGACAAGATTGTGGCTCTTCTCAAAGATGAGGAGTATGGCATCGTCTTCCTCAATTCTTATGGGTTCACAGAAGATTTCGTCCGCGAGAAACCTGCCATTGCCTCTCACGGCCACGCGGTCTACACCGATGCCCTGCAGTTCGTCAAACGGGTTGCCTACTTCTTTACGTTTACGTCGGCAAACATCGTGAACCGGTCGCTAGTTAAAGAGCCGGCCGATTGGGGCCCGTTCTTTGATTCAAACCTCGTGCAGCTTGCGTGGATATTTTCGGCCTTGTTTAGCGCGAAGAAGAATATCTATGTGTCGGAACGCTTGCTGGCAGCGCGCCTTTATAACTCCGGCGGGTACGCGCTATGCCGCGTCTTCGGTCACAACTTCAACAAGGTGTTCGACCTGTTCATCCGGGAAGGTATAGACCCGCGGTTTTTCCGCGCGATAAACCGGAAGCTGCTCTCGACGCACTTCCCGGCCCAGATCACGCGATTGAGAAATAACCTTATCCGGCTCCAACCCGAAAACTACTTCGAGTCATTGTATCCCCTCTTTCGCGGCTATCTCTACTTCTGGCTCTTCACCGTCCCTGCAATTTTCCTCCCCGCACGTCTCACCTACCTGCTGTTCCTCCTCGCGGAGAAAGTGCGAGGCCGGAACACTGCCCTCCCTCAGCGGTTCTCGCGCTGATACAGTCTCACGTAGTCCTTCCCCTGTCTGAACTCCCCCGACAATTTGAAATCGGCAAGGCAGCAGATGATCGCTAGCGCCTCCTTCTCCATGCGGTCATCAATGGCCAGATAGCGTGCATTGCCTGCCTCCAGAACACCCCTCAGCTTTTCGCAGCCCTGGCTCTCCGCCCAGGCCTTCGGCAGATCAACCCAGCCGGTCCTCGCGTAAAACGTGAGTATCGGCAGCCTGGAAGCCACGCTGCTCCCCGCCTGTTTCCCTCGCAAGTACAGTCCCGCCTGTTTGTGCAATTCCCTTCCGTGAGAACCGAAAGCGACTCCCTGGTATAACGACAGGCCAGCAACGATACAGAGGGATCCAAGAAAGAGCGGAAGCTTGTATCGGTACCGCTGAAAGAAATCGAAGAGTGCTGACATGCTCTCCGCCGCAAAGATCATGATAAGGGGGACAAATTCAACGGAGTACCGTTTCGTGGCGTGGGGCACAAAGGACCTTCCGAGCACGTGTGTCGCGACGAGCACGAGTACCAGGAGCCGGTATGGCGGTTCAACACGCTTGAAGCCGAGAATCGTAATGAAGAGTAGGGGCGGGAACATGGCCTCGCAGAAACGGAGCAGGACAACCGGGATATTTTTCATTATCTCCGTGACGGAGAGGGAACCAAGAAAGAAGCCGAGGGATGAACCTGCCACTGCTTTCTCTTTCCACGCGAGCATTTTCTTATCGATTACCCAGAATCCCGTTTCCATCCTGATGTAGATCAGGAAAGCGAGAGCTATCAGGAAAAAGCAGGAAAGAAAAACCGTGGTATTCAGAAAGCGCCTCTCTTTGATGAGAAGCAGGATGGTCAGCGGCACAAAATAGATGATGTACTCGGGCCGGGTCAGATACGAGAACGTCAGGAACAGGCCCGAAAGCCCAACCTGCCCCGGGTGGTTGTTCACCCATCCGCTGTAAAAGAGGAGTACGGTAACGGTAAAGAGGAGCGTGGCCAGGGCCTCGGAGAGAACCGCCGAAGAGAAACGGATCATGTACGGGTGAATTGCCAAAAAAAATGTGGCGTAGATCGCCGTCCTCACGCCGAAAAGGCGTCGGACCATGAAGAAGCAGAAGATAATAAGGAGGATGGCAGACGCGAGCGACACAAGCCGGCCCGCAAGTTCCACGTCAGGGATGACCAGATTGAAGAGACCTGTCAGCGCGGGATAAAAAGGTACACGGACGCCCTTGAGCGCCTGCCCGAACTCTCCCCGCGCGAAGTGCTCGGCTGCCCCCGCATACTCCACGCCATCCATCTCTATCGCGCCCGCAGTCAAAACACCGAGTACCCGCAAGGCAGTCCCTATACAACCGAGTAGCAGGAGTGCTGCGCTTTCGTACTTTCTGTTCTCCGGCGCTGACAGAAGGCCGTCCATGATCGATTGGGCCTAACATATCACATTACTCCCGGCTCCGCAAGCTTACACCAGGTCAGCTTCATTCATGGCCCTGTGTCCAGGTACGGACAGCCTTCCATACATCCATGCGTACTGCGCTTGGTCTTCCCCACCAACATATGCACAAGAACCTCTTACGCTTAATATCAAGGGCTTAAGGTGGTTGGCACATTTTAATACGGCAGATATCTTGGCAAAGTTCTAGGCATAAGAGAACCGAGCGGATCTACCGGGAAAAGCACCTTGCCCCGCGCAGGAAGTCACGAAAGAAGCTTCCCTCCGGTCCACGGGTGTCGTTACCACGCCCTACGGCTCCCAACGAGCACTTCGTCATCGATTTCATCCGTGACATGGCGCCAGCTCACGCCGCTTCCGGTGCCTTACCGTCCTCGACCTCTATACCAGGGAATGTCTGACGTTACGCGTAGACACCTCCATATCAGGCAAAGCGGTAATCGATACCCTCCAGCGTCTGCTCGAGGGCAACCGCATGAAGAAAGGACCTCTATTCTCAGGCTGCCCTAACGAAGGGGTGCCGTTACCAGCGGCAAAATCTTTTTGCTCAAACTGATTAGCTGCGGAAGAGGCAAATAAGGCGATCGATCTTTGCACGTTGGTGAACAAAGCATGATGCCATCCCTTCGAGATGTCAGCAAACTTGAAGTGTAGGCAAGACCATTCACTTGTCTATCCAAACTGCAGGGAATCCCTTCACTAATGACTCTTTAGAAATCTTCTTTCAGTGAAAAAATTATTAATTTCAATATGTTAGCTTCTTCACACCCGAACGGCATAGCACCTGCTTACGAAGAGATACTTTACTAATACAGTACACTTTGACTGACGAACAAATGCGCTGTGATAAATGGCATGGGTCGATCATCTGGCACACGGTGAATCACCTTTCGGCACATTACTGTGAACTCCAGGAAAACCCACCGCCTACGCAAAGGACGCGGCCCCAAACAGGTCCGGAATCAGGCCGACGCAATGACCCTTGTGGGCTTGGACAGGCGGTAGAGAGAATGTGTAGATAGACAGTAGAGTGAGCAGCATAATACACCAACCTCAGGAGGTAATACGCGAAGAAAGGGGTTTATTCTTCTAACGGTTCTCTTCCTTGTCATAGGCGGCATAGGGCTTGCCCATGCACTGCGGGGATACTGGAACGGTTTCGTGAGCACATACAGTACCACGGGTCGAATTCCGGCAGTGTCACCGCTCCTAGCAACGACGTGCCTGCTCTGCCACGTAGGATATCCAGGGGCAAGTCCAGCGATTGACAACTTTAA
>Ga0113563_10001230_pt1 | contig 14277 bp, 11 predicted proteins | sample Mud3Dept3metaG_FD_80117 | JGI IMG/M metagenome (GOLD analysis project Ga0113563, IMG submission 80117) | Freshwater wetland microbial communities from Ohio, USA, analyzing the effect of biotic and abiotic controls - Mud 3 Core 4 Depth 3... | ecosystem: Environmental > Aquatic > Freshwater >...
CATATTTCCTTGCGCCTTTAAGAAGGATCGTTTGATTTTTAAATGCATCCGCGTTAAAACGATGCACGAATTCCTCCGTGGAATAATAAAACAGTGAATCCCGGGAGAATAAATAACTGTTTCCCGTCAAAGCCGGGCCGATACCAATAAATTTATCAATCTTAGCTTTTCTGACCAGTTCCGCTACCTCTCCATATAATTCTTTATCCTCCCGCCCTGACTGGATGAAATCAGAAAGTATTAGTGTTGTAATTCTGCTGTTCTGGGTCTTCAGGTACTCAATGGCTATTCCCAGCGATCCCGGATCGGAATTATAATAATCTTCAATAAGCTGACAGTTGTTAATTCCTGCTTTCATTTCCATCCTCATGGCAACAGAAATAAGGCCGGCTAATCCTTTGCGGACTATATCGTGCTCTGTATACAATGCCAGGCATACAGATGCCACAGTAATTGCATTCTCTACAGAAGCCAGGTCATTGAATGGAATTATAAAATTATGAGATTCCCCTTCAAAACTCATTTCGACCTTTGTACGCCCGTCAGGTTGAGGATTTCTTCTTACAAATATTGCCGCTTTCCTGTCAACAGATGACCAGTCTATGAGCTTTTTTAACTTCAGGTTAGGATCACTGGTTATTATCTGACTTATGATTTCATAATCACTGCAATATACTATCAATGAAGCATTTGTAAAAAGCTTTAGTTTTTCTTTCGCCTTACTCTCATTGTCGGTGAAATTCTCACTGTGGGCATCTCCAATATTTGTAATGACTCCGATATCAGGATCAATGATATTCCGGAGCTTCTCCATCTCGCCCGGCTGTGATATTCCGGCTTCAAAGATTCCCAGCTTATACTTTTCGTCCAGCTTCATTACCGATAAAGGAACACCTATCTGTGAATTATAGCTTTTAGGACTCCTCACTACCGGTACCGTAAGCCCAAGAATATCGGCAAGCCATTCTTTGACAATCGTTTTACCTGCACTTCCGGTAATTGCTATTACAGGCGATTTGAAAGATTTTCTGATATGAGCAGCAAGGAGCTGAAGGACAGAGATAGTATCTGCTGTTAAAATTACAGCAGCCTCAGCATATTTCAAGATATCATCAGGAAGCTTTTCTACAATAAATGTACGTATGCCCTTATCATAAAGCTCAGGAATAAAAAGATGCCCGTCATGATTTTTTCCGCTGATGGCAATAAATGCAAGACCTTCGGTAAAGCGCAGGTGACGGCTGTCAGTAATTACATCTGTTACTGTAAGATCAGGATTTCCGGTTAACCTGCCCTTAACGATATTTGCTATTTCGGATGTTGTAAACTTCAATATTTCTCTTTTTAGATTTTTCTCAAAGCTTTATTATAGCAGTTTCTGCAAAGAGGTTCATACTTATCTTTTTCACCAAGTACCACAACCTGTTCTTCGTGAGACTTTCTGAATGAATACTGGGCAAGATTCCCGCACCGCATGCATATTGCATGGAGCTTTGTTACATATTCGGCGATGGCAAACAGGTCAGGCATTGGGCCAAACGGATTTCCCATAAAATCCATATCCAAACCCGCAACAACGATCCTTATGCCATTGTCAGCCAGTCTGTTACAGACATCGACTATGGAGTTGTCGAAAAACTGTGCTTCATCAATACCCACAACATCGACATCATCTGCCAGCAGCAGGATAGAAGATGCATTGTCGACGGGTGTTGAAACAATTGATTTCTCATCATGAGAAACTATTCTGGTCTCTGAATAACGGTTGTCGAGTGAAGGCTTGAATATCTCGACTTTCAATCCTGCAAATTGGGCTCTCCGCAATCTTCTGATCAGTTCCTCCGTCTTACCTGAGAACATTGAGCCGGTTATGACTTCAATAGATCCCCGCTTGCCGGTTGCTTTCAGTGAATGTTCCAGAAAATCCATCTGTAATTAATCTCTGCTTGTACGTACCAATTTGTAATTACATTCCGTTATGACAAGTGGAATTATATTTACTTTTGCAAAATAAGGAAATTGGTTTGTTTTATAAACATTTAAAAGTATGGATTTCAACGCAACTGTTGATTTAATTGTTAAAGACCTTTACGACGCACGTGAAATTATTGACGATTTAAAGAATTATCCCGGAGTACCTGAGCTGCAGGTAGAACTGGCAAAATCGAAATGCAAAAGTGCTGCTGATATCATAATGCTTCTTAAAACGCTTAAGAACCGGGATTCCTCAGAGAATAAAATCCCGGTAATCTCAGAAAATATGAGAGATGAGGCAACTCCAAAAAAAATCAGGGAAATACCCGATCAGAAAGAGAATGAGTTGAAGACTGAATTACGCAGTCCGGTATCCTTGTCTGAAAAAAAAGCCCCGGGACAGACTTCCCGAAAGAAAACCGGATCACCAATTGTTGCAGACACATTTTCTGATCTGCCGGGCAGCTTAAACGAGCAAATCGGATACCTCAGAGATGAAGATGACTTTTCAGAGATTATTAAGTCAAAACCTCTTATTAACCTGTCAGATGCAATAGGTGTAAATGATAAATTCCTTTTTATAAGAGAACTCTTTAATGGAAATCCGGAATCATACGACAAGGCAATATCAAAACTCGACCAGGCAGCAAGTCTTGAAGATGCAAGATCGGTAATTATGAATTATACCGACAATGAAAATAAGAGTGACGCTGCCAGACAGTTGTTTGATCTTGTGAAACGCAAATTCCCTGTCAATGAGTAAATTATTTCTGGTTCCTACTCCCATAGGTAATCTGAAAGATATTACATATCGGGCTGTAGAGATCCTCGGGAGCGTTGATCTTATTCTTGCCGAAGATACCCGCCAGTCAGGTAAACTGCTGAAACATTATGATATTAAATCTCCACTTCAATCGCATCATATGTTCAATGAACATAAAAGTGTTGAATCAGTGTGCGAAAAGATCCTGTCAGGAAAAACCATTGCACTGATCTCTGATGCCGGCACTCCTGGAATTTCTGATCCGGGATTTTTACTGGTCAGAACCTGCGTTGAAAAGGGGATTCCTGTTGAGACTCTTCCAGGACCTACAGCTCTGATACCGGCACTTGTAAATTCTGGATTGCCCTGTGAGAGGTTCTCTTTTGAAGGTTTCCTGCCTCAGAAGAAAGGGAGAAATAAAAGACTTGTTTCCCTTGAGGAAGAATCAAGGACAATGGTTTTCTATGAATCTCCATACCGTCTTTCAAGAACCTTAAGTGAAATGGCTGAACACTTTGGCTATGAAAGAGAAGCATGTGTTTCGAGAGAGCTGAGCAAGATATTCGAGGAGAATTTAAGAGGGACATTGTCTTTTCTTTCAGATCATTATAAGAATAAACCTCCCAAGGGAGAAATAGTAATCGTCGTAGCAGGAAAAAAGGATTAAATAGTATATTTACAATGATCCTCTAATTTTATAAGCTGTCATGAAGCTGGCTATCCTGTTTTTCTTTTTTATTCAGACTGCTTTTCAAGGCAATACCCAGATTCTTAAAGGAAGGATCTCTAACCAGTCAGGTGAGGCCATTCCATATGCTACGGTATATATACAGGAACTGAAACAGGGTACAACTGCAAACACAAAAGGAGATTATGAGATAAAACTTCCGGCCGGTAAATACCTGGTTACTTACCAGAGCCTCGGTTACTCTCCTTTTTTTTATGATATTACTATATCCGGTCAGCCGGTTATAAAAGATGTTATTCTCCCTCTGCAATACTATGAAATACCGGAGGTAAGGATCACAGCCACAGGAGAAGATCCGGCTTATGGTATTATGAGAAAAGCTATAGGGATGGCACCCTATTACCTTAATAACATAAGTTATTATAAAGCAGATGTTTATATTAAAGGGAATCTCATTTTCAAAAAGATCCCAAAGCTTTTGCAGAAAAAGATGACCTTCAGCACTTCAGGAGATAGTGGAACTGAAGGGAAATCCACACGCATAAAAGAGGGAGATGCTTTTATGATGGAATCGTTTAATGAGGTTGAATTTACAGCCCCTGATAATTATGTACAAAAAGTAATATCGATTAACAGTACATTCCCTGAACAGGGAGATAACGTATCACCAATGGATCTGATCCAGGCGAGTTTTTATGAGCCGGTGATAGGTAATATAGCCATCTCACCACTCTCACCTCAGGCCTTTTCGCATTATAAATTCAGGTATCTTGGTGCTTCACCGCAGGGTAACAATATTATTAATAAGATCCATGTTATTCCCAAAATAAAAAGCCAGCAGCTTTTTGAAGGTACAATTTATATAATTGAAGATCTCTGGTGCCTCCAGAGTGTTGATCTAACTAACGATAACATTGCCGGTAAAATAATGGTGCAGCAATTGTACATTCCTGTTCAAAATGATATCTGGATGCCGGTAAGCCATAAATTCGTTATCAATATAGGTATTATCGGTGTAAGAGCTGATGCAGAGTATGGAAGCTCTGTCAGATATCTTGAGGTTAAACCCAACACTGCTTTACAAAAACCATCATCTGTTTATTCCGATTATTTTTCCACTCTGCCTGCAAGCAGGGAGCAGTCTGTTTCCAAAAACCAGCAAAAGATTGAAGATATTTTGCAAAAGGATGAACTGAACAATCGTGATATGGTAAAGCTTTCACGGCTTATGAAAAGGGAATCTGAAAATTCGCTACCGGACAGTATACGTAATAATCTGGAGATAAAGGATAAATCCATTAAGACAGTTGATGAAAAGGCTAACAAAAAAGACAGTATTTATTGGGCTGAAATCAGACCTATACCTTTATCGGAAATTGAGATTCGCAGCATAAGAGTTCGTGACAGTATTAAAAATAAAATATCTCTGAAAGTGATTAAAACTGATTCAGTCCCGAAGGGTGAACAAAAGAAAAAAAGTAAATTCCCCGATACTGTTAAATATATCGGATTCGGACATACCTGGACTGATACTGCAGGGTTAAGCTTTAATTTCAGCGGGCTTCTGAATGTACAAAACATAAGCTTTAATACAGTCGATGGCTTTGTATATGGCACTGATTTCAGGATTTCAAAGAAATGGAAAAATCAGTCCTCAGTTACTTTATCACCTGAAGTGAACTGGGCTTTCAGCCGGGAAGCTCTTTTGTGGAGAATTAACGGGAATTACAGCTTCGACAGGATAAAGCAGCAGCAATTATTTTTCAGGACAGGAATGATGAGCAGAGACATTGGTACAGGAGGCAGCATTAATCCCCTGCTTAACACAATTACTTCCCTTCTTTTAAAAAGAAACTACCTTAAACTGTACGACTCCAGGTACTTCGCTTTCGGTTACAGGCGCAATATCGCACATGGCCTCAGAATAGAACTGACTGCAGGTTACGACGACAGGAGGGTACTGGAAAACACGACAAATTTCTCTATTATTAAATCTTCAAGGAATTATTCGGACAATTCCCCCCCTAATCCCTACCTGGCTCCTGAAGTGGAACTAATCTATAACTTACGGGATCAGAAACACTATGAGTTTATAACAAATTTTATTTTCACTCCCAGACAGAAATACAGAATTTATAATGAGGCAAAAGTTCCTCAGGGATCAGAGTGGCCGACATTTGAACTTACCTGGAAACATGGTCTGAATGAGTTCGCTGAACTGAATGACAGGTACAAGCATTTCGATATGATAAAATTTCAGGTATACAAGGAACATGAAATCGGTGCTTTCAGCAAATTTATCTGGAGAGTCCGTACCGGAGGGTTCCTGAATGATAACTGGCTGACTTATTATGACTTTTTCCATTTTAATGCCCAACCATTGGCTGTCGTTATAGATGATTACCAGGATGCATTCAGACTACCATCCTATTACTGGTTAAGTACTCCGGCGTTTTACGGAGAGGCTCATGTCAAATATACCACTCCTTATCTGCTTCTCAAGTACATCCCCGGATTGAGCAAAACCCTGATGCGCGAAAATCTGAGTCTTTCGTACCTGGGGACGAAGTACCGCCGCAGCTATACTGAAATCGGATACAGCATCAGTGAAATATCTCTGATTGGTGAACTTGGAGTATTTGTCGGATTTGAAAATCTGACATATGAAAGTGCAGGAGTCAGGCTTGTGCTTAAGCTTAGATAATGTTCTTACAAATGTTCCAGGGTTTATTATGGTGAACTGATTATTATCAAGCAAACGGTGGTTCATCATGATTATCCGTTTCCTGATCAAAACCTCCACCCAGATTTCTCAGGCGATCGTGATTCATTTTTGATCCGAGTGTAATACTCTGGGCAGTACCTGTTTCCGGGATATTTTCAATATCAAATTCATCGATATCAACAAACTGAGCTTTTTCCTCACGAAATCTGAGCCTGACATCATCGACAGGACCGTTACGGTTTTTTGCCAGGATTATTTCAGCTATTCCCTTTGTAGAGGATCCATCCTCAAATGTCACAATGCCGAATTTTTCCTGCCGGTGGATAAAGACCACCATGTCAGCATCCTGTTCAATTGCTCCTGATTCACGCAGATCGGAAAGCAAGGGTCGTTTGGTGCCTCCTCTCATTTCAACAGATCTGTTAAGCTGTGATAGTGCAATTATCGGAACATTAAGCTCTTTTGCAATACTTTTAAGCGACCTTGATATGTTGCTTACTTCCTGTTCGCGACTTCCTGCATTGTCAGGACCTGACATCAGCTGAAGGTAATCAACGATAACAATATCGAGCTTATGCTGAGCCATTAACCGGCGACATTTAGCACGCAGTTCGAAGATTGAAATAGCCGGCGTATCATCAATGAAAATCGGAGCCTGTACCAGTTTTTTAATTCTTGTATCCAGCTGTTTCCATTCTTCTTCTGTAAGACGGCCGTTCCTGATCTTATCGCCAGGGATATCTGTTTCAGCAATTATCAACCTGTTAACAAGCTGGATAGAGGACATCTCACAGGAGAATATTGCAACCTTTTTGCCATGGTCTATCGCCATATTTCTTGCCATGGAAAGAGCAAGGGCAGTTTTTCCCATTGATGGTCTGGCAGCAATAATTATAAGTTCAGATTTCTGCCATCCCGATGTAAGCCTGTCAAGCTTAGTAAAACCTGAAGGTGTTCCTATAAGAGCATCTTCCCTTTTACCGGCTTCTTCGATCTCTTTGATGGCTTCTTTAATAACCATATTTATCGGGGAGACCTCTCTCTTTATATTACCTTCAGCTATCTGGAAAAGTTCATTCTCAGAAAAGTCCAGTAATTCAGTAACATCCCATGTATCGTCAAACGATCTGGTCTGAATTTCTGTTGAAACTCTGATTAATTCGCGCTGGATATATTTCTGTGCAACAATTCGTGCATGATAGTCGACATTTGCTGCTGAAACAACTTTCGAAGTGAGCTGGGTTAGATATACCGGGCCTCCCACGCTCTCAAGCTCATTATGAGAGCGCAATTCTTCTGTTACTGTATAAAGATCGACCGGATATTCCCTTGATGAGAGATCGGATATTGCTTTAAAGATCTTTCTGTGGGAATCTTTGTAGAAACTTTCCGGTTTCAGAATATCAAGTATGGTAATTACTGCTTCTTTTTCGAGCATTATTGCTCCCAGAACTGCTTCTTCCATATCAATTGCCTGAGGTGGAACTTTACCCAAATCAGGTAATGCCGTCACAACAGGCCTGCTCGGTTTTGTCTGTTTTGCCATTAATGTTATAGTGCTGATTTACTGATAGTTAAAAGATGCATATTATACCCTTCCCGGCTGTTCCAAAGGTATACATAACCATACTTGTTAAACCTGATGAGCACTTTTTATTACAAACAGAATGGTGTTAAAAACTTGTTGAAAAGCTAAAAAACGAATTCTTATAAGCAAATTCAAAACCTAATGGTAATTTTACAACAAATACCGGAAGATGATCACTTTCCCAAAAGCGAAAATTAATCTTGGATTAAAGGTAACTGGTAAACGTACTGATGGATTTCATGACATTGAAACAATATTCTATCCGGTCGGTTTATGCGATGCCCTTGAATTCGTTGCCTTTCCCGAAAATTTAAAAGAGGATAATCTTGTAGTTACCGGAATTAATATTGGAATCCGTCCTGAAAAGAATATTGTGATCAGAACTTTCAGAAAACTGCGTGAGAATTTTCAGTTGCCTTTTTTTAAAATTCATTTACATAAAGCTATTCCGTCCGGTGCAGGACTTGGTGGAGGATCAGCTGATGCTGCATCTGTTATTAAGGCTGTAAATAAGTACTTCAGCCTTTCCATGGATGAATATATGCTTAAGAGTTTCGCCCTGGAACTGGGAAGTGATTGTCCTTTTTTTATTAATCCTGTTCCCTCAGTTGCCACAGGCCGCGGTGAGATATTAAAACCTATTGATCCCGTTCTTGACGGATATCATATAGTCCTTGTAAATCCGCGTATCAGAATAATGACACGTGATGCATATATTAATTCCCGTCCGGCAAAACTAAAAACAAGTCTGGAAAAGATTGTAAATCAACATCCGTCAAAATGGAAAAAACTTTTGGTTAATGATTTTGAAGATTTTGCGTTCAGGCTTTACCCGCAAATTGAAGAACTTAAAGATTCTTTGTACAGTACGGGTGCTATTTACAGTTCGATGACTGGCAGCGGATCGACAGTGTATGGAATTTTTGAAGGAAAACCGGATATTCCGGATAAGCTTAAAAAACTTGTTATTTATGAAGGGATTCTTTGAGCCATTCCAGTTCCAGCAAGACCATCCCTTTTGTAACTTTATCTCCCTTTTTTACCAGTATCTTTTTTACTTTTCCGTCCATGGGGCATTTCAGCAGATTTTGCATCTTCATGGCATCAAGTATCATAAGATCGTCACCTTTTCTTACATTCTGACCTGTGTACACGAGTATTTCCAGAACTGTACCTGGGATAAAGCTCTGAACGGAGTGTGGATCAGGGGCTTTATATGGCTTCCTGTTACTGAATTTACCGCTTATCCTTGTCTTATATAAGCTGGTATCGATATTCAGAACTCCCATTGTTCTGTTTTGCTTCATACATTTTCGAAATTAAGTCGTTTTTCAACCTGATTAAAAAGGAGGGAGACCATGTTTTTTTTCAGGCATCTGAATTACTTTGTTTTCCGAAACAGTAATGGAATGCATCAGGAATTTTCTTGTTTCCGATGGTTCAATTACTGCATCAACATATCCGCGGGAGGCAGCAACATATGGATTTGCAAACTTTTCCTTATACTCTTCCACCTTTTTCTTTCTTGTACCGTCGGGATCATCAGATGACATTATCTCTTTTCTGAAAATAATATTCGCTGCTCCCTCAGGACCCATTACTGCGATCTCTGCGGAAGGCCATGCAAAAACAAAATCTGCTCTGAGGTGCCGTGAGCTCATTGCAATATATCCGCCGCCGTATGCCTTGCGGAGGATAACAGTGATTTTTGGGACGGAAGCTTCGCTGTATGCATAAAGGACTTTTGCTCCATGGCGAATAACACCTGCATGTTCCTGATCAGCGCCAGGAAGATAACCGGGTACATCAACAAATGTTATTATCGGGATATTAAAAGCATCGCAATATCTTATAAAGCGTGCTGCTTTATCAGAAGAATCCACGTCGAGGACACCAGCCATTTCCAGTGGCTGGTTAGCGACAAATCCTGTGGTTCTCCCACCCATTCGTCCAAAACCTATCACCATGTTTCTGGCATAATGCTCCATGATTTCAAAAAAATCGGAATTATCAACCACTGCCCTGATTACATTTTTAACATCATAAGGGAGGGTGGGATCGTCGGGAACAATTTTTTCAATGCTAAAATCCGGATTGGGTTCGGCGGGTTCAAACATTCTGGCTTTCTGGCCGTTATGCCATGGAATAAATGTAATGAGTTTTTTTATCTGTTCGAAGCATTCATCTTCGCTTGAAGCAAAAAAATGTGCATTACCTGTAATTTCACTATGGACCTTTGCACCTCCAAGATCTTCCATGGAAATCTCTTCTCCCAGGACAGTCTTTATTACCTCAGGACCGGTAATGAACATTTTCGATATATTATCGACTACAAAAACGAAGTCGGTAAGAGCCGGAGAATAAACAGCACCACCTGCACATGGGCCAAGAATTACTGAGATCTGGGGAATTACTCCGCTTGACAGTGTATTACGGAAGAATATCTCTCCATAACCGGCTAAAGAATTGACGCCTTCCTGAATCCTGGCTCCGCCTGAATCGTTGATACCGATAAGAGGTATCCGCATTTTCAGAGCATGATCCATTATTTTGGTTATCTTTCTTGAATGCATCAATCCAAGGGATCCGCCCGCGACAGTAAAATCCTGGGCAAAAATTGCCACGGGGGCTCCATAAATAGTGCCCGAACCTATAAGAACGCCATCGCTGGGGAGTGACTTCTTATACATATCAAAGTCACGAGCATCATGTTCAACAAAAAGATCATATTCATTAAATGAGCCTTCATCAAGAAGAGCCATAATACGCTCACGGGCTGTCCGTTTACCAAGGGCTTTCTGCTTTTCAATGGCCTGTTCCCCCCCGCCAAGGAGCAGTTTCTCCCTTCGTTCCTGTAATTCCTTTATTTTCTTACTTATTGCCATTGGTTTATGGTTTAAAAAAATTGTTCTGCCTGACAATAGCACTACAATGTTAAAGAAATTGCATGACTTAATGAAACTATTTTGGAGCCATTTTATAGAGAACCAGTGCAATTACCAGGTAGATTATGTTAGGTATCCACATCGCCAGCATTGGGCTCAGGTTTCCTTTAAGGGAGAACTGAGAAGCAAACTGCTGGAAAAGAATGTACGAAAAGCTTAGTGCAAGGCCGATACCTATATTCATACCTATTCCTCCCCTTATTTTTTTTGAAGAAAGCGATACTCCTATCAGGGTAAGAATGAATACAGTAAAGGGGCTGGCATATCGCCGGTACTTTTCGATAAGGAAAACCTTGAGTTCCTCTGATCCCTGGAGCTGCAGAAGATCAATATAATTATTCAGTTCCTTGTAAGTCATTGTATTTACAATACTGGGATCTTTTGAAAAATCTCCCGGACTAATGGTCAGTGTTGTATCTATTGTTGTCCCTTTAGTTATCATTTCATTACCATCATTAATCTCCCTCTGAATATAATTCAGTGCAGTCCATTTGCGAGATGCGGTATCCCAGGTAACAGTCGGTGCATAGAGTTTTGAAACAAGCCTGCCGCTATCATCAAACTTCTCAATCGTAAAATTACGGCCTCTCAGATATATCGGACTATAGGATTCAATATAAACATAAACATTCTTAAATACCTGTCTGTGAATATTTTCAACGTTAGATCGCCTTCCTTTTGAACGATAGTATTTATCCTCAAAATCCAATCTTATCAGATTAGAATGAGGAATTATAAAATTGGTCAGATAGAATATGATCAGTCCGATAACCAACGCAGACAGAAAATAAGGCCACATCATTCTTCTGAAGCTCATTCCGCTGTTCAGAATTGCAATGATCTCAGTATTGACAGCCATACGTGAGGTGAAAAAAATCACTGCAATAAAGACAAACAACGGTGCAAAAAGGGTGGCAAAATATGGAATGAAATTCGGGTAATAATTGAAAACTATTGCCTGCCAGGGGGCAGATTTTTCCATAAAGTTGTCAATCTTTTCAGTAAAATCGAAGACAACGGCAATAGTCATAATCAGTATCAGGCAAAAGAAAAAGGTACCCAGAAACTTTCTGATGATATAAAAATCAATTATTTTAAGTTTCAGAGAACCTATAGCCGTTCTGAAAGCTTTTTTACCATTGTTTTTTTCCATATTTTGAATGTGCCTTCCTTTATTTTTTCTCTTGCTTTGCTGACAAGTCTTAAATAAAACGCCAGATTATGCAGACTTGATATCTGTGAACCAAGTATTTCTCCCGAAATTATCAAATGTCTCAGATAGGCTTTGGAATATTTCAGGCTTACCTCTGAAGGTCCTTCAGGATCGATAGGACTAAAATCATCATTCCATCTTCTGTTCTTAATATTAATAATCCCATTCGATGTAAACAGCATACCATTCCGGCCATTTCGTGTGGGCATCACACAATCAAACATATCTATTCCCCTCTCAATGGCTTCGAGAATATTTACGGGAGTACCTACTCCCATCAGGTATCTTGGTTTATCTTCAGGAAGAATGTCATTGACAATTTCAATTGTTCTGTACATCTCTTCAGCAGGCTCTCCTACTGATAAACCGCCAATGGCATTTCCTGCCATATTTGCTTCTGCTGCCTTTTCAGCTGATATTTTTCTCAGGTCATCGAATGTAGCACCCTGTACTATAGGAAACAGATATTGCTCATTACCCCAGAGAGGGTCCGAAGAACTATACTGTTTAATTGCCCTGTCAAGCCAGTGATGAGTAAGTGCAACAGATTTCTTGGCATAGCTGTAATCACATGGAAACGGAGCGCACTCATCCAGGACCATCATTATATCTGCACCGATAACTCTCTGGATATCAATTATATTTTCAGGTGTAAAGATATGCTTTGATCCGTCTATATGAGATTTAAAAATCACTCCTTCATCATTAAGCTTCCTGTTTCCGGCAAGCGAAAAGACCTGGTAGCCTCCACTGTCCGTGAGAATCGGACGGTCCCACGACATAAACCTGTGAAGCCCGCCAGCTAATTTTAAAATCTCTGTTCCCGGACGTAAATAAAGATGATAGGTGTTCCCGAGAATGATCTTTGCATCGATATCTTCATAAAGGTCGCGCTGAAGAATTCCTTTTACAGTACCTCCTGTGCCGACTGGCATGAAAATCGGAGTAGGAATATCTCCATGTGCCGTTTTCAGAAGACCTGAGCGTGCTTTTGTTTCTTTATCTTTACTCTCAATAACAAACATATATCCGACCATTCGATGGCAGAACAAATGTAATTCATCTGTTCGGGCTGAGAAAATTATCCAATATTTTTTTCTTAAAACACAAATCCATTCCGATTATCTTATTAATATTACTGCAGAATTCGAAAGTCACAGGATGTTTCAGGACAATTTGTTTCTGTCAATTGTTTTTCTAGTGTTTGCGTTAACTGCAGCCATCCAGCTTTTTTATTATTTTCGTTTTAATCTTGGTGTCATACTTTATAAACATCCGGATACAATTTCAGAAAAGAAACCAGTTTCAGTTATTGTATGCGCAAGAAATGAAGCTGAAAATCTCAATAAATTCCTGCCGGCAATTCTGGAACAGGATTATCCTGTTTATGAGGTAATTGTTGTTAATGACTGTTCTGAAGACAATTCCTATGATGTACTCGGGAAGTATCTTCAGAAGTATCCTCATTTGAAACTATCAACAGTAAATAAGGATCCGCGGTTCACTCATAATAAAAAATTTGCCCAGTTTATTGGCATTAAAGCTGCCACGAATGACATTCTGCTTTTCACTGATGCCGATTGCAAGCCTGAATCAGATAAATGGATCGCGAGGATGACATCTCATTTTGATATTCCGACAGATTTTGTTCTGGGATACGGCGGATATTTTAAAGAAAAAGGAATTTTAAACAAATACATAAGGTACGACACTCTTACAATTGCTATACAATATCTGGGGATGGCAATACGTGGTATTCCATATATGGGTGTCGGACGAAATCTTGCATATCGCCGGTCACTGTTTTTTAATAATAAGGGCTTTGGGAATTACAATCACGTTATTTCCGGTGATGATGATCTGTTCGTCAACTCAAATGCAGTTAAAAAGAATACCAGAGTTGAATTCAGAATAGAGAGCCACACCAGGTCCATTCCATGCTCCTCTTTCAGAGAATGGCTGTCGCAGAAAAAAAGGCATTTTACCACTGCACCTTATTATAAACTGAAGGACAAATTCCTGTTAGTCCCCGAACCTGTATCCAGGCTTCTTTTTTACATTTCTTTCATCATACTTCTTTCCCTTCAGTTTTTGTGGCCTTACGTATTAATAATTTTTGGAATAAGATTTATCAGCCAGACAGTTATAATGGCCCTGGGACAGAAAAAGCTAAATGAACCGGGTCTTTTAGCATATTCATATATTTTTGATATCTTTTCCCCACTGATCAATGGTGCTATATATTTTAGCAACAGACCGGGAAGAACAGGTAAATACAAATGGAAATAAATCACGGACTTTCGGAAAAAGCAAAGGGCGACCTTCTGCTGGTTGAGGAGGCTAAAAAAGGAAATGAAAAAGCTTTTGCCAGCCTTATGAAC
>Ga0113563_10001232_pt1 | contig 14269 bp, 13 predicted proteins | sample Mud3Dept3metaG_FD_80117 | JGI IMG/M metagenome (GOLD analysis project Ga0113563, IMG submission 80117) | Freshwater wetland microbial communities from Ohio, USA, analyzing the effect of biotic and abiotic controls - Mud 3 Core 4 Depth 3... | ecosystem: Environmental > Aquatic > Freshwater >...
CGGCCTTTCAGAAAAAGAAAAGCAGTATGTTAAATCGGTGAAAGTGCTTCAGGGGCAGGTCCTGTTCTCGAATGCCTGGCTGGAGAGTTAGTGTTTCATAAAAAATCCCCTACGGAGTTTTCACCCTGAAGCCCTTCGACGGTCATTCTGCACGAGGCGGAACATCACGCTTCTTTTGATCTGACGCGTTCCTCCTTAGGGTTGGATCAAGGCATTAAGGTGCGCATTTAAAAAAACCAGTCAGAACCGTTGTAAGGCAGGCAATAATCCTGCCTTCTGTATTGTAGCAACAACGCCGGTTGGGAGGTTGTGAGGCGCACCGGGGATCCTGGTGCGAACAAGAGTTAGGGGGGATGAGTATATGTCGTTGCTCTATGAATTGGCTCGAGGTCCTCTGGTGTGGATCTCCGTACTTGTTTTTTTGTGCGGCATCGCATTCCGTGCCCGGCAACTCTTTTCGTTAACCAGCAAAAAGGAACGCATATTTTGCCCTGCCCGTCCTGCAGAGAAAGGAAGCCAGAGCCTTCCCCTGACCGATGAGAAGAAGATAGAGAGGATTGTCGCTTTCCAGAATTGGCTCGTAGGCAAGAATCCTGTCATGGCCATCATTTCTTTCGTATTTCACGGCTGCCTTTTTATAGCACCCCTTTTTGCCCTTGGTCATAGCCTGCTGGTCTACGAGTCCTGGAAGATAGTTCTTCCGAGCCTGCCTGACGGGCTGATAGATTTTTTAACCATCGTCCTTTTGGCCTGCGGTTTCTTTTTTCTCATGCGCCGCATGTTCGTTCCCCGGGTGCAGGCCATATCCTCGGCCTATGATTATGGTGTGCTCTTCCTGACGGTTGTCCCGTTTCTAACCGGCTTTTTCGCCTACCACCAGTGGTTTGACTACAAGACGGTTATTACCCTCCATATGCTTGCGGGGGAGGCAATGCTCATTGCCATTCCTTTCAGCAAAATCGGACACATGGTGTTTTTCTTTTTTGTGAGAATCCTCGTGGGCAGCGAAACCAGCTTCTGGCGGGGCAACAGGACATGGTCACCGTAGGAAGGATAAGGAGCCCGGGATGTCTCAACATATCCAGCAACCGGTTGACGAGAAGAAAATGAACGAGCTGCTCCGGCAGAAAAAGAGCAGGATGAAGCTCTGCCTCGCCGCGTGTGCGGGCTGCAGCCTCTGTGCAGACAGCTGTTTTCTTTTCAGGGGTCATGACAAAGACCCCCGCTATATGCCTTCGTACAAGGTGGTACATTCGCTGGGCACGCTCTATCGGAGGATGGGCAGGGTCACCCGCGCCCAGCTTGAAGAGATGAAGGAGCTCATCTGGAGAAACTGTGTCTTGTGCGGGCGTTGTTACTGTCCCTTCGGCATAGATATTCCTTACATGATTGCATTTGCCCGCAGGATTCTGCGCACCCAGGGTATCTACGGCATGTATCCTCATACGGTCGGCGGACCGGAGGCTGAACGCCGTGACAGCGCGTCTCCACAGGGGGGATGAAACGAAATTTCTTACGGCATTGTATCTGATCAGGGCAAAAGCCAACAATAGGTGTCATTGCGAGGAACGCAGTGACGAAGCAATTCTATAAACAATTGATCCCCTTGCCATTCCGCACCCTTGATGCCGGGAGATTGCCGCGCCCGCAGGTCTCGCAATGACCCTGCTTGAGGCGTGTAAATTTAGATTCGCGGCTTAAAGCCGCTCCTACCGGGTATAAGCATGTCTGAGAAAACAGCATAGCAGGAGAGTTGAGCAATGGTCATAGCGGACATAAAACCACTGGAAGAAATAAAGGGGATGCTCAAAGGCTACGAGCGGGTTCTTAACGTGGGGTGTGGGGGATGTGTGGCGGTCTGCCTGGCCGGGGGCCAAAAGGAAGTTGATAATGTAAACACGCGGCTCGCACTTTCATGCAAGACAGAATCAGTCATCCTGCAGATAGACGGATTTACAGTTGAACGGCAGTGCGAGGTTCCCTTCCTGGCGGAACTTGACCAGATGGTTAAGCCCTACCAGGCGCTTCTCTCCATGGCCTGCGGTGCGGGCATTCAATTCCTGGCGGAGCGGTATCCAGACAAGCCGGTCTTCCCCGCCGTCAATTCCACCTTCGTGGGTGTCAACCGGGATATCGGATGGTACGAAGAACGCTGCAAGTGCTGCGGGGATTGTGTTCTGGGTATTACCGGCGGAATTTGTCCGGTGACCATGTGTGCCAAAGGGCTCTTTAACGGGCCCTGCGGCGGACCCAAAGACGGCCACTGCGAGGTAAGCAAGGACATTCCCTGCGCCTGGGTGAATATTTACGATCGGTTGAAGGGTCAGGGCAGGCTGGATACTATTCACAAGATATACGCGCCCCGGGAATGGCAGGATCAGGTTCAGGGAAGCATCGTTTTGGAAGCGTACCGGGACAGATATACCAAGCAGTCCTGAAAGGTCATGTGCCCTGCCCTTCTATCTGAGGCGGAGTAGGGCCACCGTATCGAAATAGGAGCCGGGAGATGAAAGCAGGAAGCAATTTGGAGAAGGTGCTCAGTGCGGGTAAATTTGCGGTGACCGGGGAACTCGGCCCGCCCCGGGGAGCAGACGCGGAGGTTATCAAGGAAAAGGCGCATCATTTTAAGGGAATAGTTGACGCCATCAATATCACCGACAACCAGACAGCGGTTGTGCGTATGGCAAGCTGGGCCGCCTCCACCCTTCTTATCCAGGAAGGTTTGGAACCGAACTACCAGATGGTCTGCAGGGACAGGAACCGGATTGCCATGCAGTCTGATATCCTGGGGGCCTCTGCCATGGGCATCAGGAACATGCTCTGCCTTTCCGGTGATCACCAGATCTTCGGCGACCATCCCAAGAGCAAGAAGGTATTTGACATTGATTCAATCCAGCTCATAGGCATGGTAAGGAAGATGCGCGACGAGAAAACATTTTTAAACGGTGAGGCGCTTACCAAGCCTCCCCAGATGTTCATCGGGGCTGCCGAAAACCCTTTCGGTGAGCCCTACGAGTTTCGTGTCCACCGGCTGGCGAAAAAGATAGAAGCAGGTGCTGATTTCATACAGACCCAATGCATCTATAACATGGAGCGGTTCCGGGAATGGATCAGGCAGGCCAATGACATGGGACTCACCGAAAAGGTATACATCCTTGCCGGCGTCACCCCGATGAAGGCCCTCGGTATGGCGCGCTACATGCAGAAGAACGTTCCGGGCATGGATGTTCCCGACTGGGTGATCAAGCGGCTTGAGGGGGTTGAAAAAAAGCAGCAGGCAGCCGAAGGCATTGCCATCTGCTGCGAGCAGATCGAAGAATTCAAGGCGATGAAAGGGGTGGCGGGAGTCCACATTATGGCAATCGAATGGGAACACCGCATGCCAGAGATCGTTGAGAAGGCAAAGTTGCTGCCGCGCCCGGTGGTATAGCATACCTTAAAAGCCGGATTATACGTCAGGGTAATGGAATGAAAACGAAATGGCTGGTATTGGTGTTGACGGCAGCTCTTTGCATCTGCCTTGGTATCATCGGGAAGAAAGCGGTTGTTTCCTCACAGGAGCAGACGGGGAAGGCTGTCCTGCAGGAAGGCACCATCGCAGAAGAGACCCTTGCCCCTGACGCACAGCCCCCTTCAGAGGAAAAAAAAGAATTGCCCGAGCTTCCTCCGCGCTTTATTACCCTGCCCGGGATGTTCGCCTCCCTGGAGCGGGCCCCGGTAAAATTCAACCACGACAAACATGCGCGCACTTTGGAAAAAGACGGCTGCACGCTCTGCCATCCCAAGAACGGGGAGGAAAAGCTCCTCTTCTCCTTTCCCAAGGAACGGGATGAGCGTGATAAAGATACCCTGATGAATTCATATCATGACAGCTGCATCGATTGCCACCAGGAGAAGGCTGGTGCGGGGGAAAAGGGAGGTCCGGTTACCTGCGGAGAATGTCACCTCATCGGAGAGGATTATCTGAAGCGGGAGTATCTGCCCATTCTGCCTGAATACTATGAGGTGCTGAGAGACACCTATCACCGGGACTGCATTTCCTGCCATCAGGAGCCGGCCAAGGCAGCGGAAGAGGCGGGGGGCCTCGACTGGAAGAATTTCTATGTGAAAGAACAGACCCGGGCGGAGGAGGCCTGGCCCATGGTTCTCTTTGATTACCTGATTCATGACAAGCACAACAAGACGCTTGAGGAAAAGTGCGAGCTCTGCCACTTCATTTCACCTGAGCGTAAGGCGGAGCTGGAGGCCGAAGGAAAAGAGCCTGCCTGCAAGGACTGGCTCAAGGAAATTGACGAGAAGAACAGTCTCACCGAGCGGGACACAGCGCACTTCCGTTGCCTGAACTGCCATTTTGAGCGGAAAGAACGGGAAGAGAAGGCGGGACCCCTCCATTGCAACGAGTGTCACACCGGCATCGAGCGCACCATCGAAGAGATGTCCGCCGTTCCCCGGCTGGACTGTGAACAGGAAGAGAAAATACTCATCCGCATAGAAGAAGCCAGGGCCAAGGCGGTGCCGTTCAACCACAAGGGGCACCAGGACAAGACCCGCTCCTGCCAGGACTGCCACCATCAAACCCTGCGGCCCTGTGTTGAATGCCATACGGTGGAGGGGTGCGACGAGGGTGAAGGAATCACCCTGGCAGAGGCATATCACGAGGCTTCATCCCCCTGGAGCTGCATCGGCTGCCATGAAGCCGAAAAGAAGAAGGCAAACTGCGCCGGCTGTCACCACCTTCTCAAGAGCGGCCTGGTTGAATCGTCCTGCAGCACCTGCCACACCGGCACGCTGGACAGCCTTGACGCGGTCAGGAAACTCCCGGACCCGAAGGAGCTTTTCCCCGAGGACCTTGAGGATGAGCTGGAGATCAAGGTCCTGGAAAACGAATACAAACCTTCAAAAGTGAAACACCTGCAGATATTGCGGAAGCTCACTGATATTTCAAACGAGAGCAAGCTGGCACAGCATTTCCACGTTGAGAAGCATACCGTCTGTGCCGGCTGCCACCATCTGGGACCACTGGAGAAGCAGGCGCCGGTTCCTTCCTGCGCGACCTGCCACACCGTGCGGAAGGAACCCGAGTCTTCGACACCAACCCTGCTCGGGGCATACCACCAGCAGTGTCTCGGCTGCCACCAGCAGATGGGCGGCACGGAAGAGGACATGCCGCAGACCTGTACCGGCTGTCATGAAGAAAAAGAGGGAGTCGGTTCAAAATAGTTAAAGGTAAAAAAATACCTGCACGCATTCATGAAACATTCCAGGCGGACATTTTTACAAAAGACAGCGGGCGTTGCCGGTCTGATTCTGCTGGGCGGCAGGAAAGAGGCCGAGGCGTCCCGCCTGCAGGTCAATCCCGATCAGCACGGCGTGCTGGTGGATACAACGCAATGCGTCGGATGCCGGAACTGCGAGAAAGCCTGCAATGAAATAAATGAAGACCTGCCCCGCAGGCCGGCGGAGTGGTTCAAGGATGAATCCGTCTTTCAAGAGAAGCGGCGGATGGACTACGGCACCTACACGGTGGTTAACCGCTATGACAGCGGCAGCAGCGGGAAGCCCGGTTATGCCAAGTTTCAGTGCATGCACTGCCTTTACCCCGCCTGTGTGTCTGCCTGTATCGTTGGCGCTTTTACCCGTGAACCCAGCGGTGCGGTGATCTATGATGCATGGAAGTGCATCGGCTGCCGGTACTGCATGGCTGCCTGTCCCTTCCAGGTCCCTGCCTATGAGTTCAGCAATGTGCTGACCCCCCAGGTGAGGAAGTGCACCTTCTGTTTTCAGCAGCGGCTGTCAACCGGTAAAGTGCCCGCCTGCGTGGAATCCTGCCCCATGGAGGTAATGACCTTCGGGAAACGGACAGACCTTATCATGCTTGGCCGGGAAAGGATCAGATCTTACCCTGAGCGCTATGTTCCTCATATCTATGGCGAGCAGGAGGTGGGGGGAACCTCCTGGCTGTATTTGTCAGGCGTTCCTTTCGGGAAAATCGACTTCCCCGTCCTCGGGTATCACCCCGCTCCGGGCTATACCGAGCCGATTCAGCACACCATTTTCAAATGGTTTCTCCCGCCGCTCGGCCTGTATGCGACCCTGGGCGGCATCATGTGGTACCTGCGGAGCAGAAGGACAAAGGAATCAAACCCCGGCGGCGATGCGCACCAGAGGCACGATTGATCATGTCAGTCCACGAGCACGCAGCACCGGTGCAGAACCGTTTTTTTACCGCAGGCATGAAACTGCTCACCGCGATCATGCTGGGCGGCCTTGCGTTCGGTCTCTACCGCATGGTCTTTGGCCTCAGGGCAGTCACCAATTTAAATGACCAGTATCCGCTCGGGCTCTGGATCGGGGTTGATGTGGCCACCGGTGTCGCGCTTGCGGCCGGCGGCTTTACTTCGGGCGCGCTGGTCTACGTTTTCAACCGCGAGAACTTTCACGCTGTCATCCGCCCTGCCCTCCTGACCGCCCTGCTGGGCTACACCTTTGTGGGTATCGGGCTCATGTTTGACCTGGGACGCTGGTATAACATCTGGCATCCGGCTGTTCCCTCCATGTGGCAGGGAAATTCCGTGCTGTTTGAAGTCGGCATGTGCGTGATGATCTATCTGAACGTCCTGTACCTTGAATTTTTCCCCATTGTCTGTGAGCGGTTCATGGGCCGGGTCAACCTTCCCGGAAGGCTCGCACGGTTTAACGATGCGGTGGACATGCTCCTCAGGTTTGCCGACCACATTCTGGGAAAAATCATGTTTCTCTTCATCATTGCCGGGGTTGTGCTCTCCTGCCTGCACCAGTCCTCCCTCGGCACACTCATGGTCATTGCGCCTTACAAGATGCATCCGCTCTACCGGTCCCAGCTGGGGCCGCTCTTTTTCCTCACCTCAGCCTTCGCGGTGGGGCTTACCATGATCATCTTCGAGTCGATGATTGCCGGCAGGTCATTGAAGAGAAAACCTGAAATGCATATTCTCACCCCGCTCGCGAAAATCATTCCTTACCTGCTGGGCATTTACATTTTCGTTAAGCTCGGAGACATGGTGATGAGGAAGAGCTACCTCTACCTTTTTCAGGATCACCCCGCGGTTATCATGTTCTGGATCGAGTTCGGCCTCCTGACGGTGGTGCCTTTCTTCATGTTTATGTCTTCCGATATCCGCCGCTCCCCCCGCGGACTCTTTATCGCCGCTGCAATGTATGTTGTGGGGATTCTTTTGAACCGCAGCACGGTGTTTTTCATCGCCTACGAGCCCCTCTATGCCACCAAGGCCTATATTCCCGCCATCGGGGAGTTTGCCCTGACCACCGGACTCATTCTTACCATTGTTTTTGTCTACCGCGCCCTGGTAACCCTGCTGCCGGTGCTGCCCGCTCCGGAAAAAGAGCACTGACCCGGTAGGGGAGCCCCTCTGACCCTTCGTTCGTGTTGCATAACACCCGGCGGTAAACCGGTTTCCTGCTCGCGGAGAGGGTCATCAATCCCTTTTCTTATTCCGTTCGGTGTAACAAAAGCAGGTAATGATCTGTGGGGCGCGCAAGGCACTTATCCCTTTTCCATCCGGGCCTTTTAATACTTGCACTCTTACCGGTTATGCCCTAAAATTAGAAAAACCCTTTATAAATGAGCAAAGGTATTCGCATGTCTCGTAAAGCAGCGGCTCAGGGTCCTACTCAAAAAACAGCAGAAGAAGCAAGGATGTTCCAGGCCGTTGCCGACATGAGCGAAGTCGGCATTGTCATTCTTGGAAGCGATGACCGGATTGAATTTGCCAACCTCATGTTCCTGCAGATTACCGGGCTCAAACCAGAGATGGTAATTGGCAGATACTTTTCCGATTTTCTTAAAGGAGAGAACAAAACAAGTTTTGAGGATCTCAAGAAGCACTGTGCGGGCTGCGCCATGAAAATGCGGACGGTCATTGAAATTATGACGACTGCTCCCGCCGGGGCAATAACCGAGATGTGCTGCGGGCTTTACCGCATGGGTTCGGGTGAGAAAAAGACCTTTGTCTATCTCAGGGACATATCGCTGCACCAGAAATTAACGGAAGACTTGCAAAAATCGGAGAAGCGCTACCGGGAGCTTTTTGAAAATATTGACCAGGGTATTTCCATCACCACCAGGGAGGGTAAATATGTTGACTGTAATCCGGCCATATTGAAAATCCTGGGGTATGACAGCAAGGAAGAATTTTTGAAAATAGACATTACCAGGGATCTGTATGTCAATCCCGACGACAGAAAGAAGTTCCAGCGACTCATAGAAAAAGACGGGTTTGTTAAGAACTATGAAGTCGAATTAAAAAAGAAGAACGGAGAGACTATCCCCATCTTGTTAACCACCCAGGCCATCAGGAACGAAAAAGGGGAAGTGGTTGGTTATCAGGGACTCAACATCGATATTTCAGAGCGCATCCGCATGGAGCGGGAGCTCGCCCAAAAGCATGGCTTTCTTACCAATGTGCTCGAAAGCTCAGCCGACTGCATAATCATAGCCGACATGAAGGGAAAGACAATTTTCTTCAACAAGGCGGCTGAGCGGTTAACGGGGTACCCGGAGGAAGAGGTGGTGGGAAAGTTACACGTGTCCAGGTTCTATTCCATGGAAATGGCACGTGACATTATGAAAAAGCTGAGAAGCAGCAATTATGGCGGCAAAGGAAAACTGGAAAACTATATGCTTGTCATCCGGGGAAAGAACAATGAGGAGATCCCCGTATCCCTTTCTGCCTCGCTGGTATGTGAAGGAGACAAAGAGCTTGCCTCGGTGGGCATATTTACGGATCTCAGGGAAAAGTTGGAAATAGAAAGAGCGTTGCAGGACAGTCAGGTGAGGCTTCTCCAGTCAGAAAAAATGGCCTCGCTGGGAAGTCTGGCAGCAGGGGTTGCCCATGAGATTAATAACCCACTCGGCGGGATACTTATTTACGCGAGCCTGCTTATGGAAGATTTTGAAGCCAGCAATGACCAGCGGGTACAGGACCTGCAAAAAATTGTGGAGGAGGCAACCCGCTGCAAAGAGATCGTACGCAGCCTCCTGGAATTCGGGCGGCAGACCGAGTCGCGGTTTCAGCCGATCGATATCAATAAGGCCATTAACGACGGGCTCTTTTTTCTCGAGAAACAGGTCCTCTTCCATGACATCCAGATTATTAAGCAGCTTGATCCTGCGCTTCCCCTGGTTGAAGGAGACCCCAATCAGATAAAACAGGTTTTTATGAATATGATGGTCAATGCCGCTGAGGCCATGTCAGGAAGAGGCGGTGCTTTAACCATCACCACGGGGAGCGATAAGGACGAATCAATGATTTTTATCTCTTTCCGGGATGAAGGCACGGGCATATCGCCTGAAATAAAGTCAAAAATATTTGATCCCTTCTTTACCACCAAGGGGGTGGGAAAGGGAACGGGGCTCGGTTTGAGCACCTCCTATGGAATTATCCAAAACCATCATGGGATCATTGACGTTGAGAGCGAGCCCGGAAAGGGAGCCACCTTTATCATTTACTTGCCCATTTTTTCGAGTGTGCCTCATGATGCGGAAACCAAAGGAAACCATTAGCATCCTGATTGTTGATGATGAAGAAATCATGCGGGACAGCTGTTCCCGGATTTTAGTGAAAGAAGGGTACAGGGTAGCCACGGCAGATCGCGGAGAGGGTGCCCTTGAAAAGTTTGATCAGGCAGCCTACGACCTGGTCCTCCTTGATCTCAAGATGCCCGGCATGGGAGGCATCGATACGCTGAGCAGGCTCAAGGAGATGGACGCGGAGGTGACTATTCTCATTATGACCGGCTATCCCTCCATCGAAACCGCAGTGAAGGCTATCAAGCTCGGTGCCTATGATTACATCACCAAGCCCTTCGCCCCGGACGTCCTGCGGTTTGCTGTTAATCGAGCCCTGGAGCGCAAGACCCTTGTCATTGAAAACCACCATCTTCGCCAGCAGCTCAAGGCAAAGCAAGAGACCGATGTCATCATCGGTGAAAGCGAGGCCATGCGCAGCATCTATGAGATGGTGCGAAGGACCGCTCCCACCGATAGCACTGTTCTGATCACCGGGGAAAGCGGCACCGGCAAGGAGCTCATCGCCAGGGCTATGCACCATTACAGCCAGCGGGAGGAAAGGGAGTTCGTGACGGTTGACTGCTCGGCCCTGGTTGAAACCCTGCTTGAGAGCGAGCTCTTCGGGCATGTAAAGGGATCTTTCACCGGCGCCATTCAGGCAAAGTACGGCAGCTTTGAGCTGGCCAACGGAGGCACCTTTTTTTTTGATGAGATCGGCAATTTGAGCATGGATACCCAGTCGAAATTGCTCAGGGTGATCCAGGAAAAAGAGATAAAGCCGGTTGGCGGCGAGAAAACCATCAGGGTTGATGTGCGCATAATAGCCGCGACCAATCAGGACTTGCGGCAGGCCATTGCCAAAAAAACTTTCAGGGAGGATTTGTACTACCGGCTCAATGTGGTTCCCATTCATATCCCTCCCTTACGGGAGCACAAGGAAGACATGCCGCTTCTGGTTAAGCACTTTCTTAAAAAATACAGCAAAAAAAGAGAAGTTCCGGTAACCCACCTTGAGTCCGACGTCATGAAACTGCTGATGGAATATGACTGGCCGGGCAACATCAGGGAGCTGGAAAACGCCATAGAGCGGGCACTTATTCTGGAAGACGGTGATACCCTCCCTCCCGGGTGTTTTTCCTGGTTTGTGGGTGAAAGAAAGCGGGAGATCAAAGCCGGTGATCATAAGATTTATAGCCTTGCCGAACTGGAAAAGACCCATATACAAAGGGTCCTGGATGAAACCGGCGGCCATAAGATCCGGGCCGCCCAGCTCCTGGGTATCGACCGCAAGACCCTGTATCAGAAGATTAAGCGGTACGGGATAAAATAAGTAATGGGGTCAGGTCTCAAAAATAAAGGTTTGAAAGTCTGGGCGCAAACAATCCTTTTCAGGTAGCAGATCAAATCTTGAATAGTGAGACCCCGTTCTTCTTGGGCAATAATTCCCCTTTGGGTAAATAATCCACAGAAACGGAATTTACACATAATGATCTGAAATGCTATTCAAACAATACGAATTGCATTTTTATTTCCACCAAACCGACTTAAAAACATTCTATTCTTTATCTTTTATCTCCTGCCCACGAAATTTCTTCAGACAAAAATTAGAGTAAGCTATTATGGCCTGAGTATATTTTCCCCATTTCTCCTTTCACCTGCACACATCATCAAGTACAAATCATATCTTCCTTTTCTTCATATATTCATCTGATTTAACTGTCATTTTTTTCAAAGTGATATCTGTGCTGCCAGCGGAGTATTCCTGGTATGAATTTTGTAGGTGTTGAATTGCTATGGATCGGGGGAAAAAAATACTCATCGTAGAGCCGGACGGAAAAATGTCGGAAAAGCTGAGGCAGGTTTTAATGAAGGAGCGATTTGCCGTCAGCCTAACCGACAGGGCTTCAGAAGCCATACGCACTGTTCAAAAAGAGCATTTCTCAGTTCTGATCCTGGATGTGGGCATAAAGGACATGGCCTGGGATGAGATGTTTGCCATTGTGAAAGGGATTGATCCGGGCCTGCCGATTATCATGACCTCAGATCACAATACGCCCGAACTGGAAGTGTCTATACTCCGGCAGCGGGCGTTCTACTATCACGTGAAATCCTTTGGAACCGAGGATTTGGTTTTGGCCGTCCGCAGCGCTATCGAAAAACCCCTGACGCACAGATAACAGTCCTGCAAAGAGGAGAAGACATGGCTTTGGAAACAATGTTAGGGCAGGATATTTTCCTGGTGATTGCAGAATTGGAACCCCCTAAGGGAGTTGACACAGCCGTTTTTATCGCTCATGCCGACAGCCTCCGCGGCAGAGCTCACGCGGTTCTGGTCCCGGAGATGAGCGGGGCCATTATGAGAATGAGTTCTTTGGGGGCTTCCTGTCTCCTTAAGCAGAAGGGGATCGACACCATTCTTACGGTTAATTGCAGGGACAGAAACCGGCTGGCGCTCCAGGCTGATATGCTCAGTGCTTTTGCGTTGGGACTGGAAAACGTACTGGTGGTTGAAGGGGATCAAGTCGCAAGCGGCGATCATATCGATGCGCGGCAGGTAAACGACCTGGATGTGATGGGCATGTTGGAAACCCTGAAAAAGCTGCAGAAGGGTATTGATCTGGCAGGAAATGAGCTCACGGGCATCCCCCGCTTTTGCATTGGCGGAGAGGTGAATGCCGGGCTTAAAGGCAGTGCCCTTGAAGTTGAGATTATGGGTATGGAGAAAAAGATAAAAGCAGGGGTGCAGTACTTCGTCACCCCAACTATGTATGAGCCGGATTTTTTTGCCGCATTCATGAAAAGGGTGTCGCCCTTTAAAGTCCCTGTCTTTCCCCGGGTTACCCTGCTCAATTCTGTGGGAATGGCGCGCTTTATGAGCAGGCACCTGGACGGCGTGCTCATACCGGAAGATGTGCTTGATCGCCTGGGCCGGGCGCCGGACAAGACCAAAGAGGGAATTGCCATTGCCGCAGATGCCGTAAAAACATTTCGCGGCATTTCCCGGGGTGTTCTTCTGGCGGCTATCGGCGGCCAGGAGAGGCTGGCAATGGTGATGGATCAGGCGGGAACGTGAGCAGGAGAGATCTGCGATGTGGGATATGAGATGTGCGATAAACGAGGCATTTGAGCGCACTGTTTTTATCACAGATCCCATGTCGCATATCCCAGATCGCACATCATTAAGAAAGGCTTTATGGGATGGAATTAACGGGTGATAGATCCTTTAAAGATATCGTAGTCGAGTCAATCGGAGAAGAAATTTTTGATTGTTACCAGTGTTATAAGTGTTCGGCGGGATGCCCGGTCTCCTTTGCCATGGACCTCCTTCCCCACCAAGTTATCAGGTCGGTTATGTTCAATCAGAAGGAGAGGGTTCTCTCCTCAAAAACCATATGGGTCTGTGCCTCGTGTGAGACCTGTACCACCCGGTGCCCGAATGACATTGATATTGCCAAGGTGATGGATGTCCTGCGGCAGATGCAGATAGAGGGCGGGAGGGAGGCCCGGGAGCCAAAGGTGCCTGTTTTTCATCGGGCATTCCTTGATTCCATTAAAAAAGGGGGCAGGGTGCATGAATTAACCATGATACGGAATTTTACCCGGAAGAGCGGCGATCTGAAAGAGAAGCTTAAAAGCGGGGAATGGAAAAACGATGTGCGGCTCGGCATGAAAATGTTTTTGCGTGGGAAACTTAAGATTATGCCTCCGAAAAGCGGAGCCGTCAAAGAGGTGCGAACCATATTCGAGCAGGCAGAGGAGCACAAGAAGCGATGAAGGTTTCTTTTTTCCCCGGCTGTTCCCTGGAGGGCACCGCCCGGGAATACGGTGAATCCATTGAGGCAGTTTGCTCCACGCTCAACGTGGAGCTGCAAGAGTTATCAACCTGGAGCTGTTGCGGTGCGAGCTCTGCCCACGCAACCAACGAATTTCTCTCCCTTGCACTTCCCGCACGCAACCTGGCAGTGGCCGAAAAAGCCGCCTGCGATCTGGTAACACCGTGCGCTGCCTGCTTCAGCCGCTTAAAAACAGCCGAGAAGGCACTGACCGGTGAATCGCCCGCAGATGTGGGAAGTCCCTTCAGAGGAACAATAAGCATACTCCATATGCTTGAATTTCTCTGCCGGGAAGAATTTGCCGGGGGAATTGAGAAAAATGTTGCAAAGCCCCTGCAGGACTTGAAGGCCGTCAGCTATTATGGTTGCCTGCTCGTTCGTCCCCCCCGGACTACTAATGCCGACTGCTGGGAAGATCCACAGAACCTTGACCTGCTTATTGCCCGACTGGGCGGTGAAAGTGTGTACTGGCCTTATAAGACGGAGTGCTGCGGGGGCAGCCTGATGTTAAGTAGGGTTGATATCGTCCGCAGGCTATGCGGAAGGCTGCTGGACATGGCGCAGGAGGCGGGGGCAGACTGCATCGTTACTGCATGTCCCCTCTGCCAGGCAAACCTTGACACCAGGCAGGAAGAAATCGGGCATGAAAAAGGGGTTACTTACAATATGCCGGTCTTCTACTTTACTGAGCTGATGGGATTGTCGTTTGGCAACAGGGAGGCAGCCAAGTGGTTCGCCCGCCACCTCGTTGACCCGCGGCCCCTGCTTAAGGCAAAGGGGCTGATCTAGCAGGTGAGGAGGTTATTAACGAGCTGATGAGGCGGATAATCAGAAATGCAAATTCCAAAGTACAATGCACCAAAATTGA